>Ga0209337_1000026_pt1 | contig 184663 bp, 169 predicted proteins | sample LinPmetageLP53_FD_184044 | JGI IMG/M metagenome (GOLD analysis project Ga0209337, IMG submission 184044) | Marine viral communities from the Pacific Ocean - LP-53 (SPAdes) (version 2) | ecosystem: Environmental > Aquatic > Marine > Oceanic | place: Pacific Ocean | collected 2010-02-08
GGGGGAGTTGTGCCTGAATGCCGGAAACTGGCTAAATAATCGCCAACTTCGACCATGACCACTCGGATCTGGCACTACCAGGCTTGGTCTGCGAAGGTTGTTGGAGCACTATGAGAAATCCGGGCTAGGGTGGACATGGACACTCTGATGACCGTTTATCTGCCGCGGTTGCAGGACGTTGCGGCCAGAGTGAAGTTAACAACACAATAGTCAGCCGCAACTCTTGCTTAAGGGCGAGCAGGTAGTTTTTCCTGACGGTATCGGCTTCCAGGCTGTGTAAACGGTTGCATCCGGCAGCGAAGACGTCGGTCTTCCCGGCCACCAGCCTCATTTGCCGCCCGAATGAATGAAGCCAAAGAGCGCCTGCTGAGCTGAAAAGCACAATGGCACCTACTGGATCGCTAAAGGACAGTTAAATGAGAGACGGAGAAGTCGATCGGAACACCTCCTCCAAAAAGAAGGCCGAGGAAGTCGCGGAAGAGCAAGAGACTCGTGCCAAAGCGCAGGATCGCGAATCCCGCGAGCAGACGCCAACGCAGAGCGAAAAGTCACTGACTCAGAAAGAGCGCAATACCGTATCCGAGCATGGCAATCTTTCGCCCCTGACCGTTTACTCTATTATTCTGCGCGAGGGCGAAGATGAGCTTCGTCGGCCGAAAATTTCACTTTGGTGGTCGGGTGTGGCAGCAGGGGTCGGAATTTCGACCTCAGTCCTTGTCGAAGGAATTATCCGCTCCAACCTTGGCTCGGATCACCCTTACCTGACGTTGATTGAAAGCCTTGGTTACTCGTTCGGATTTGTTCTGGTTATCCTGTGCAGGCTTCAACTGTTCACTGAAAACACGATCACAGTTGTGCTGCCAGTTCTCGCTGACCCGACACGCAACCGCTTCTTTTGCGCCGCCCGCCTTTGGGGGATTGTGCTCGCTGCCAATTTGTGTGGCACGTTTCTTACTGCCGCCATCAGCGTCCATGGGGGTATCCTTCCCGCCGAAAGCCTCGCGGCGATCATGGAAATATCGCGCCATTTGGCGGAACTGACTCCGGTCGAGACATTTTTACGCGGTATACCATCCGGTTTTTTCATAGCGGCAATGGTTTGGATGCTGCCTTCGGCGAAGAGATCCGAAGTGTTGGTTATCGTCATGTTCACCTGGTTGATCGCCGCGGGTGATTTTACCCATGTCATTGCTGGGTCAAATGAAATTTTCACTCTGGTGCTGAGTGGGGAAATGAATATCTTTACCGCCTTGAACTACCATATTTTCCCTGTACTCCTCGGCAACATTCTCGGCGGAACGGGTTTGTTCGCAATGCTGGCCTATGGCCAGGTTCATGAAGAAATGTGATGCGAAACGGAGCGAAGGCGTATGGCCGCAGATGGCCTATTGAGACGCCACGATTCTATTTCGCTGAGCTGGCTTCTACCCGAGTCAGAAATTCACCAATATGCTCGAATGCTTCCTCTGCCTCTGGCAAAAGAGGCGTGAACAGATGCCATACATGAACCATGTCGGGCCAGGTTTCTATTTCCACCTGGGAGCCAGCCGCCTGCGCTTTCGCTGCGTATCGTTGGGCGTTTTCCAGCAGTAATTCCGATTCACTGACGTGAATGAGTGTTGGCGAGAGGCCGTGAAGGGCGCCTCGTAGTGGAGAGGCTATCGGGCTGGTGGGCAGCACCCGAAAGCCCAAAACCGTGCCCCACCACAGTAGCGGAAGGGGTACCCGCGCCAGTTTCTCAATGGTTGGCCCGAGCATGGCATCGGTTTTCAGGTTGGCTCGTTTTCCCAATGACGTGAGCATGAGCTCGGTAGACGGCGATAGAGCAACAACAGCATTCGGTGGTTGCAGACCCTGGTCTCGTATCCAGGCATTCAGCCCTAGAGTATGACTGCCACCAGCGGAGTCCCCGGCGACCACAATGAAATCAGCCGCAGCCTTCCCGTCCGGGCCGTTGCCGAGTAGCCAGCGGTAAGCTTGCTGGCAGTCGACAATGCCGTCCAGGTAGCGGTTTTCCGGCATCAGCCGGTAATCGATGGCGAATACGCAGGCGTTGGCCAGCCTCGTCAAACGATCAGTGATGGCGCGATGGCTTTTGGGGCTGCCGGCGATCCAGGACCCACCGTGAATGTAGAGAATCCTGCGGTTGGGTTTTGCACCGGGTGCAATCACCCATTCCCCCTTGGGCTCATCGGTTGCAGAGGGACGTATGTCCGAGACGAGTTCCAGACCGTCGCTCATGCTATCCATGTAGCGTCGCAGTGCCTTTACGCGAGCCCGGCCATGAAGACCCTCAGCCGAAGCATGCATCCCCCTGACCGTTTCAAGTACCTGCTGGCGGGCTTCGCTTTGTTCAGGGCGGGTGGTTGTTTCGCGTTCATCCCGCGCACTGCGTTTGCGGCGCCGTAAAAACACCACAGCAGCCACCAGCGCGACCATCATCAGACCAAGCCACATCATTGCGAACCAGGCGATTCCGAAAATCATGAGTAACCCTCGCGTGGTTTCATGGCAGCTCATCTGAGCTGGCAGGGGTTGTTACAAACAACCAGGTGGTAGTATAAGCAAAATGCTGTGGGTTGAGTCACTTTCGCGTTCGGCCGGGATCAGTTGTCCACCACAATGGCGCAATCTCAATCTGGCGAGGCGGATGATTAGCCTGTCTGTGTAACCTCATAGCCGCTATAATTCCTGAGCCTTGATCGTTTGATCCGGCAGTTCAATAAACGGGGGGGTGCATTTGCTGTCGGGTGGTTGTCGTTTGGCAAGTCGGTGTTTTGCCTTTGTAGGGCTTTTGCTGGCGGCAGCATCAGGTTGGAGTGCAGAACGTTTGCTGGTGCTGGACGAGCGCGGTGCTCAGCCGCTGGATGGCTTTGTTTCGCTACTGCGGGACCCCGACGGTGAGCTGACGTTCGAGCAAGTGCGCAGTGGAATCGAACCCTTCGGGCCAGCAGTGCCAAGCGATCTCCACCAAGGCTACACTCCCGATGTGTTCTGGATGCGGATTGAAGTGGAATCCCACTCAAGCCAGCGGTTGGACCGAATGCTTGAGTTTACCTACGCCTATCTGGATGACATTAGCCTCTATCGGGTGAATACCAATGGCACGGTTGAGCGGATGCGGTCAGGGCGTACCCTGGCGCCAGCGGACCGCGTGGTGGCCCATCGCAAACCGGTCTTTCCGCTTTCGTTTGAGCCCGGGGAGCGGGCGACGCTGTACCTGCGGGTAACCACCCACGCCAGCATGACCCTCAACGCACGGCTGGCGCCTACCTTTGAGTTCTACGAAGACAGTGACCAGGAATATGTCTGGCTGGCTCTGTACTTCGGGATGCTGGTGGCGCTAGGGGCCTATAATTTCTTGCTGTTTCTTGGCACCCGCCAACGCTCTTTCCTGCTGTATTCGCTGTTTGTGTTCAGCTTCGGTATTGCCGCCTCCAGCATGAACGGCCTGGGTCCTTTGCTGCTTTGGCCAGGACTGGTTGGAGAGTGGGGCAACCGTATTCTGCCAACCGGGTACACTCTGGCGGCTACCCTGGCGGTGAAGTTTGCTCGCAGCTTTCTGAATATGCGCCGGATTGCGCCGCGCTGGGATCGGGCATTATTGGTCATGGCGATATGCTGGTGGTGCGCGACTCTGGTGACACTACTGGTGCCAGTGCAGGATGCCCTCAAGATCATGTCAGCGATGGGCGTGTTGACCACGGCGTTTCTGATAACCAGCGGGGTTGTTGGTGTGCGCCTTCGTGTTCCTGCGGCCCGGATATACCTGTTAGCCTGGTTACTCCTGTTGGTAGGCACCGCGTTGCTGTCGGTCCGAAACCTGGGCTGGATACCCTCCAATTTCTTCACCGTTTATGGCCTGCAGATTGGTTCCGCAATTGAGATGATCCTGCTGTCCTTCGGTCTGGCGGCTCGATTTAACGAACTCAAACGTCAAAAGGAAGAGGCTCAGCGTCAGTTGGTGCTGTCGCTACAGCGACAGGAGCGTGAACTGGAACGCCGGGTTGTTCAGCGTACTTCAGAGTTGGAGGTCGCCAAGGCCGAACTGGAGCGCCGGGTAGTGAAAGACCCCCTCACCGGGCTCTACAACCGCTATGGCTTGATGACTCATCTCGAAAAATTCACGCAACGGGCGCAGCGGCGGAATGAGCTTCTGGCGGTAATCCTGATCGATCTGGACGGTTTTAAACCGGTGAACGACCAGTACGGCCATGAAGCGGGTGATGTATTGCTTCAGACAATCGCTCGTCGCCTGCAGCAGGAGGCTCGGGACAGTGACTGTGTGGCCCGGATGGGAGGCGATGAATTTGTGGTGGTCACCGAAAACGTCATCTCAAAAGCCAGCGTGTTGGAAATTGGCCAGCGGTTACGCGAAGCCATCACACAACCGGTGACTCTGCCTTCGGGAGAGTCGGTACGGATTGGTGCCAGTGTGGGTATCTGTACCGGTCGGGGTGGAGAGCAGAAAGGCAGTGACCTGATCCGTGGAGCGGATGAAGCCATGTACCGAGTCAAAAGGGAACGCAAGAACGACGTTTGTCTGTTGGCTTAAGGGGGCGAACAGCGGGAAGACGTTAGGCGAAGCTTCTGCGAGTGGTGATGCGAGGGCTAAAGATTAAAGGTGTTGTCTTGGCCTTCGGAAAGGTGTCAAAAGCAGGCCTTCGCTTTTTATGATTGCCCTGGCTGAACGCCCCGATGGTTTCCCAGGGGCGCTCAGCCACTAGATCGAGATGTTTATACCTTGCCTGTAAGCTTCATGAACTCCCGCAAAAGGGCACCAATTCTGCCTGAGTATTCTGGATCGCTAAAGGCATAATTTTCTCGAATGCCCGGTTATGTCTTGCTCAATCACATCCCATATACAGAAAACTTTTCGGCCACTATATGGGCGAATGTGGTGAATACTTTTGAGTAAAACCGATGATTTAATATGTTCACTAAGTAATGGTGCGGGCGTAATACTTGATTCGCTCGGTAAGATCCTGGGCGATTACATCAGAATGAACCCAATCCTTAAAGGTGAAATGTTAGATGCCATAGAGCCTGTTTAATGGAGAGCGATTTGCAATATATGGATGAGCACTTGCAAATACTTGATTATAGTTCCAGTGCCGTAGCCCTTGATGCGGGTATCGCCTACCATGCAAGAGGTCGAATCGGTTGTAAGAGTCGCGCCGGACTAAATGCCAGCAATAAATTGATTCGTGTCAAGATAAGTGCTGCCAACTTATATATATATGTTTGTCAGTTATTTACAAACAATTACAAAATGGCCCAAGTATCGTGACTAATAATGGATTGTGATCAGCTGATAGGTCGACAAGAACTCATTTCCTCACCTCCCAAACAACGGAAGCATGGCAGTCTTCGACTAACGTTGGGCCGTAAGTTGGCGTTGGTGACGCTTGCTTTCCTGATTCTCTGGAGCGCGCATGCGGGTGTTGGCCATTTGGGCAGAACGCAGGCCGCTTCTTTTAGCGGGTTGGTAAATGAAGCCGGTAAATTGCGAATCCACAGTCAGCGTATCGCTTTGCTATCGATAGTCTGTGGTAGTTACGCCCCCCGGGAAGGTGCCGAAATTGCTTTATGTCTTGATGCTATAAAACTGAGCATCGATAGCTATGAATCAAGTCTTCAGATAGTAGCGAATGATCCTTTCACATTGTTGTTCAAGAATGACCGACAGCAAATCAACTCCTATGTCGCACAGCTGCAGGTTGACTGGGTTGAGTACCGGGCGGCCGCTGAGCTTGTCCTGAAGCCGAGGGCTGAGGGGGCGCTTTCTGATCAAAGTGAGTATTTTGAGGCAAATAATGAGCGACTGCTGGCCCGGGCCGAAGCTCTGACAGAGTTACTGGTTGCAAGCCAGCGTCGAGTTCAGGTTGCGCAAGATAAGGTGTTGAATGCACTCCAGCTCTTAGGGCTTATCCTTCTAATTGTGCTTGCTTTGACGGGGTACCGTCAGGGAGTGCGGCCTTTGCGCGAGCTGGCCTTGCTGGCACGGCGGGCTGAACAGGGGAATTATGGATGGCGCCTTGATTATCATGCAAGCGATGAGGTGGGCGAACTGGTTGAGGCTTTCAACAAAAGCAACCTTAGAACCCAGCGCCTTCTTGACCAGCTTCGGGAGGAGGCCGAGATTGCGCGGTGTGCTGAAATAGAGACAGATAGCATTTTGGAATCGGCTGCCGACGGCATCATCATCAGTACGAGCGATGGCTGCATCGTTAGAATCAACCGGGAAGCTGAGAGAATTTTTGGTTACCCCCGGGAAGATCTGGTGGGGCGCAGTGTGAATGAACTGATTCCCGTGCGCCACCGCAAGGCGCACGGGACATATCACAGTCGTTATACCAGGAGACCAAAAGCGCGGACGATGGGCGGTACGATTGCGGCATTGCGCAAAGATGGCGATGAGGTCTCGGTCGAAATCAGCCTGAGTCCAGTCCAGGATGGTAGCCAGCAAAGAGTGATCGCAGTAGTTCGGGACGTAACCCAGCGCCTGAAGATTGAAGCAGACCGGCAGCGCTTGCTTTCGATCATGGATGCTACGCCAGATGTCACCGCCATGTTTACGGTGGATCGCAAGCTGATATACCTCAATCCGGCTGGACGCAGACTACTGAGAGACGTGCCCATCGAAGGCGTAGAAAGTCAAAGGTTCGACGATCTGCTAACTGCGGAATCACTGCAACTGATATGTGATCAAGCTATGCCCAAGGCCCTGTCAGATGGCCTATGGAGTGGGGAACTGAAGTTATGGAGTGAGGCGGCAGGTGAAATTCCGGTTCTGCTGCTACTGATTGCGCACATCAATGAAAATGGGAAAGAAAGACACCTGTCGGCAATCGCCAGAAATATCAGTGAGCGGAAGCGATTTGAAGCTGAATTGCTGCAGCGGGCAACCCATGATCAATTGACCGGCCTGGCCAATCGCGTGCTGTTTGAAGATCGCCTTAAGCAAGCCATCTATCAGGCGCAACGGGATGGGCTGATGGTAGCGGTTGTGTTTATTGACCTGGATAACTTCAAGTTGATTAACGATACGATGGGGCACGCAATTGGTGACATGCTGCTGCGTGAGATAGGGCGGCGCCTGGAGACGCATTTACGCAAGCATGATACGAAGGCGCGTCTTGGAGGAGACGAATTTGCCGTTATTCTGGATCGTTTGTTCAGGCCTGAAGACGCCATTTCAATCGTACAAAATCTTGGAGACGCACTGCGTCAGCCAACCCGGTTGAAGGGGCGAGAACTGACAGTGACCACCAGCATGGGAGTCAGTGTTTTTCCCGCAGATGGCCGCAATACTGAAACCCTGCTAATGCACGCGGATACGGCCATGTATCAGGCAAAATCCGCTGGACGAAACAGACACAGTTTCTTTGTCCCCTCGATGAATTTGCAGGTGTCAGAGCGGCTGAATATAGAAAACGATTTGCGGCACGCTGTGGCCCGCGATGAATTGCGGCTCCACTACCAGCCGGTAATTGACGCAAAGACCAAGGTGGTTGTTGGTTCTGAAGCGCTCCTGCGGTGGCAGCACCCCAAGCATGGTTTCATGCAGCCAGACCGGTTTATCCCCATCGCAGAGGAAAGTGATCTCATTATCGAGATCGGCCAGTGGGTATTGGAGCAGGCTTGCCTGCAAGCGCGAAAATGGCAGGATGCCGGGCTAATACCTGGATTTGTTGCGGTCAATGTCTCAGCGCGCCAGTTACGGGAGCCAGCGTTGACCCAAACGGTCCAGAAGGCCCTGGAGATCAGCGGCCTTGCACCCTATATGCTCGAGCTTGAGTTGACAGAAGGGAGTGTTTTGCAGGGAACGGCTATTGCTCGTCAGATACTCGATGAAATTCAGGGGCTAGGAGTGAGGCTTGTTGCCGATGATTTTGGGACAGGCTATTCCAGCCTGAGCTTTTTAAAGCGGTTCAAATTTGACAAGGTCAAAATCGATCGCGAGTTTGTCCGCGACATGCTCACAGACCAGGGCGATGCCGCCATTGTTAAAGCAACGATCGCCATGGCGCATGCATTCGGCGCCACGGCTGTTGGCGAAGGTGTGGAAACGAGGTTTCAGGCTGATGTTTTGCTTCGTTGCGGTTGCGATCTATTGCAGGGCTATTTCTTCGGAAAGCCGATGAGTGCATTGGAGCTTCAAACGTTTCTGCAATCGGATTAGCGTTGTACTGCTTAACAATACAATAAAATCATAATGGGCCGCGCGAACCATGCTGAGCACACTATTGCCCCCTGGCGTTGATGCTTTTGGGACGTTGCGATAGCCAAAGTGGTAGCCGTATTGCTCTGGCTAATCAGGAAGGTCGGATACATCAGTACCTTGGTGTGAGCCAGAAACAATCAGTATATCGGTGGCACGGATTAGTTAAGGCGGCAACCGAACCCATTGATGAAGTGAGATCGTTTGCAGGAAGCGGCTAAAGCAGCGGTTCAGAGCATAGGCACAGGAAACTAAAAAGGCCCTACGCTTTCACGTAAGGCCTTGAAAAATATGGCGCGCCCGACAGGATTCGAACCTGTGACCCCTGCCTTCGGAGGGCAGTACTCTATCCAGCTGAGCTACGGGCGCATTCGAGTGTGACGGCGAAGCGTCAATTTCGAGTGCGCAATCTTACGTGTGCGGGCGTACTCTGTCCAGTACAGGTTCATTGGTTGCACGTGCTTGTTATCACGGAAAAAGGGGCGTTGGCGTTATGTTTACCAGGGCGCTTTCATTGCCGAAAGACACTTCACCATCCTGAATGGATATCTGGAAGTTCATGTTGCGTTCTACCAGCCCAGCGAGGATTTCTGTGGATTCACTTGGCAGTTCAACAATCGTGAGGTTGCGGAAGCGGCTCAGCTTATTTTTGTGCTTCTCCAGCCATACTGGCACGGCGCGAGCACCATATGCGTACAGGATGACCTGGCGTGAGCGGTTGCAGGCTTTGCGTAGGCGGCTTTCGTCGGGCAGACCCAGCTCAATCCACAACTCAATTTCGTCACTCAGGCTTTTCTGCCACAGTTCCGGTTCGTCATCGGTGCTCAGGCCTTTGGTGAACTCCAGATCGTTACTGGCGTTCAGAGCAAAGGCCAGCAGGCGAATCATCATACGCTCGTCATTCTCTGATGGGTGCTGAGCTATGGTGAGCTGATGATCCGCGTAATAGTGCCTGTCCATGTCCGCAATATTAAGCGTGGCTTTGAAAATGGTTGCTTTGAGCGCCATAGCCGTCCTGCAGTGGTATCTAGATGTTGGTTTGCGCTAGTGTAATGCAATTCTCCGGATGATGAGCATTACAGCATGTCGATGTTGCGCGGTTTTCTGATACTGGTTCTGTTTTTTCTTTTTGGCGAGGCATTGCGGCTGGTGTTTCTTATTCCGGTTAGCGGCGGTGTGCTGGGTATGATCCTGATGACGCTAACGCTGATGTTGCGAGGCAGGGTAAGCGATGCGCTTGCTTCGTCAAGCCAGGCACTGATCTCCATCCTCGTACTGCTGATCATGCCTGGCGTGGTCGGAGTATTCTTCATGGCGTCGCAGTTTTCCGGGCAGTGGCTGGCCGTCTCGGCCGCATTGCTGCTGGGTACTTTTCTTAGTGTTTTGACGACGCTGCTGTTAATGAAGAGCATGGTGCGACTGTCTGCGCGGAGCCAGGCAAATGACTGAGCTTGTTGAGCGCTTTGTCGCACTCCCTGACATTTTTGCTGCCAGCCCGATATTTGCAATCGGGCTCACCTTGAGTGCTTTTTTTGCCGGGAACTGGCTATTTGCCCGCATGGGGCGCCCCGTGTGGATGCCGCCGGTGGTGCTCTCGGCCGTAATGTTGGCGGCGGTGATTGCTGTTCTGTCAGTAGACTATGTTCGCTATCAGGAAGGAGCGCTCTGGATAACGGTGTTGCTTGGCCCCGCTACCGTGGCTTTGGGGATTCCCCTGTATCAGCAGATTCACCATATCCGTGCCATGTGGATCCCTATCGTAGTCACGCTGCCGCTGGCGGCCACGATGGCGGCGGTGTATGCCGTGGTAATCGCGTGGGCGATGGGCGCTACGCCAGAGGTGCTGGCATCGTTGGCTCCCAAGTCTGTGACAGCACCGATCGCTATTGGTATCACCGAGCAGTTGGGTGGGTCGGTGCCACTGATGATGGGCGGTCTGTTGATAACCGGCGTGGTGGCAACGCTGTTTGTTGATCTGTTGGCGAAGTGGTTACCGGTCGAAGACGAACGCATTCTCGGTTTTGCGCTTGGCCTAAATGGCCACGCGATTGGTACGGCCAGGGCGTTTGAGATTAGCCATACCGCTGGTGCTTTTGCCTCTCTGGGCATGGGGCTGACGGGCGTTTTTACCGCACTTATCCTGCCTTTGGTCTTCCGCCTTTAAACGCTGGTGGCGGCTGCGTGTGCAAGCCGTCATTCAGTTCACGAATAACCGCAAGTTGTAATTTCGATTGCCGTACGTAGTTTCCAAGACTAGTTTCTATGTTAGACGTCCGGCGCGCCTGAGCTTCGATGTGTCTTTAGACAGCGCCGCAGGAAAAAACTTGGAAAGTGCCGTAAAAATTCGTAAAACAACGACGGAAAACATAATGAAAAAATTACTTGCAGCTTTAGTCGGTACCATGGCTCTGGCCACGGCTCCGGTTGCTCTGTCTGCCGAGGCGACGAAAGAGCTTAAGATGGCGTACGACGCCGATCCGGTCACCCTCGATATTCACGAGCAGTTATCCGGGGGCATCCTGCAATTATCCCACATGTCTTTTGACCCTCTGGTGCGCTGGACGAAAGATCTTGGTTTTGAAGCCCGGCTGGCTGAAAGTTGGGAGCGCGTGGATGACAAAACCATGCGGTTCAAACTCCGCGAAGGGGTAAAGTTCCATTCCGGTAATGAACTCACCACCAAGGATGTGAAGTTCACCTACGACCGACTGAAAGAAAGCCAGGATTTCAAGGCCATCTTCAAGCCGTTTAGTGGCATAAATATCGTTGATGACTACACTTTTGAGCTTGTGACCAGCGAGCCTTTCCCGCTGCTTCTCAATACCGCTACCTATATTTTTCCGCTGGACAGTGAGTTTTATTCCGGCGAGACAGCAGACGGAAAGAAGAAAGACGCTATTCAAAAGCACGGCAACTCGTTTGCATCCGGCAACTTGTCGGGCACTGGCCCTTATCTGGTCACGTCACGCCAGCAAGGCGTGCGCATGGAATTTGAGCGCTTTGCGGACTATTGGGATGAAGAATCCCCCGGCAACGTAAAGAAAATCGTGCTGACTCCGATCAAGGAAAACAACACTCGGGTTTCTGCACTGCTGTCTGGCGGCGTGGACTTCATCGCGCCGGTGCCGCCTACCGATCTCGATCGCATCAAACGCGACAAAAATTCGGATCTGGTCACCATGAGCGGCACCCGTATTATCCTGTTCCATATGAACCAGGAGCGGGTTGAAGCGTTCAAGAACCCGAAGGTACGCCAAGCCATTGCCTACGCAATTAACCAGGAAGGTATTGCCGCCAAGATCATGAAAGGCTTTGCTACGCCCGCCGCCCAGCTCTCCCCGGCTGGCTATCAGGGCCACAACGAATCCCTGAAGCCGCGTTATGACGTGGCAAAAGCCCAGCAGCTGATGAAAGAGGCGGGTTATGAAGAGGGCTTCACCATCACCATGATGGCGCCAAACAACCGTTACGTGAACGACGACAAGATCGCTCAGGCCGCAGCTGCGATGCTGGCCCGTATCAACATCAAAGTGGATCTCAAAACACTGCCCAAGGCCCAGTACTGGCCCGAGTACGACAACCGCTCGGGAGACATGATGTTGATTGGCTGGCATGCAGACACCGAAGATTCTGCCAATTTCTATGAGTTCCTGACCTTCTGCCCGGAAGCCGACAGCGGCTCTGGCCAGTATAACGCCGGCAACTACTGCAACCCGGAAATCGATGCGCTGGTTGAGAAGGCCAACGTCGAGACCGATGTGGACAAGCGCACCGCGATGCTGCAGGAAGTGGAGCAGCGCCTGTACGACGATGCTGCTTTCGTTCCCCTGCACTGGCAGGATCTGGCCTGGGCCAGCAAGAAAAACGTGAAGGTCGAGCCGATTCTGAACGTGATGAACTTCCCCTATCTGGGCGACCTGGTCGTAGAGTAAGGGGGAGCTTGTTCCCCTTCTTCAAACCTCTCTCCCGCAAGGGGAGAGAGGCTTTAATTACTCATTAGCGGTACATCCTTCATGTTAGCGTTTTTGGTTCAGCGGATATCACAAGCCGTGCTGGTCATGTTCGTGATCAGTGTGATCGCGTTTGCCATCCAGGATGGCTTGGGCGATCCACTTCAGGAAATGGTGGGCATGTCCGTCTCCATGGAGGAGAGGGAAGCTATTCGAGAGGAGCTGGGGCTGAATGATTCCATGGTGGTTCAGTATCTGCGTTTTGCGGGCAATGCTGTGCAGGGGGATCTGGGCAACTCATATTTTTACGGTAAGCCTACCCTCGAGGTGATTTTTGAGCACCTGCCGGCCACTTTGGAGCTGGTAATCGGTGCCAGCCTGATCATCATGCTGTTGTCGGTGCCCATTGGCGTCTATGCCGCCATTCGGCCACAGGCTTTGTTGGCCAAGTTTTTTATGGGCGTGAGTACGGTCGGGATATCCATCCCGGTGTTCCTCACGGCCATTGTTCTTATCCAGATATACTCCATCGGCGTGACCGTCGAATGGTTCCCTGTGGACACAGGCTGGGGCCAGTGGCTAAACGGTGCTTTGAGCACTGACGGCGGCATGCCGTCCTATGGCCGGGGTGATGATCTTACTCATCTTTTTGGCACCTGGCATTCCGGTTTCTTCTCAGAGATCGGGCTGATGCATCTGGTGCTGCCTTGCGTGTCTTTGGCGTCCATCATGTTGCCGCTGTTTATCCGCCTGATTCGTGCAGAAATGATGGAAGTGCTGCAAAGCGATTATATCCGCTATGCCCGGGCCAAAGGTCTGAGCGCGGTGCGGATCAACTTTCTCCATGCCCTCAAGAACACCATGCTGCCGGTTATCACCGTGGGTGGTGTGCAGGTAGGCGTAATGGTGGCTTATACGATTCTCACAGAAACCGTTTTCCAGTGGCCCGGTGTCGGGCTGATGTTTCTGGAAGCCATCACCCGCAGTGATATTCCATTGATTGTGGCCTACTTGATGGTGGTGGGGTTGATTTTTGTGATCACTAACACGCTGGTGGATCTGGTTTACGGACTGGTGAACCCCACGGTGAAACTGACAGGTAAGAAAGCATGACAACAGCGACGCTTTCCCGCTGGAATCGCTTTCGCGAGTCCTTCCTCTGGTACAGCTTCAAGCGCGACAAGGTGGCGATTGCCAGCTTCATCGTGCTGCTCTTGATGGTGTTTGCAGCCATTTTCGCGCCCCTGTTCGCCCCAACGGATCCTTACGATCTGGCGCAGATCGACATCATGAATTCAGAACTCCCGCCGGTGGGTATGCCCGGCGCAGATCCGGCGTTCCCTCTGGGTACAGACGCCCAGGGTCGGGACATGCTTTCCACCATTCTCTATGGCACTCGCGTGTCCCTGCTGATTGGCTTTGGTGCGGTGGTGTTGCAGGCGGCGTTGGGTATTCTCTTCGGGTTGCTGGCGGGCTATCTGGGTGGTCGGGTGGATTCCGTCCTGATGCGCATTGCCGATGTTCAGCTCTCCTTCTCCACCCTGATGGTTGCGATTATTGTGGGTGCGGTATTCAAAGCCAGTTTTGGCAACCTGATGTTCGGTGAAATTGCCATTTACATGCTGATTTTTATCATCGGCATTGCCGAATGGCCGCAGATTGCGCGCACTGTGCGTGCGTCTGTGCTGGCGGAGAAAAAGAAGGAGTACGTGGATGCTGCAAAGGTGATGGGCTTTCGCACCAACCGGATTATGTTCCGCCATATTCTGCCCAACACCCTTTCTCCGATTTTTGTTATCGCCACAGTGCAGATCGCCAACGCGATTATTTCTGAGGCTGCCTTGTCATTTCTCGGGCTTGGCATGCCGGAAACCCAGCCGTCGCTGGGCTCCCTGATCAAATCCGGTTTTGATTACATTCAAAGCGGTTCCTGGTGGATTACCCTGATTCCCGGCCTGGTGCTGGTCGTGCTCGTACTAGTCATCAACCTTCTGGGTGACTGGCTGCGGGATGTCATGAACCCACGGCTGTACAAGGGCTAAAAACCATGAAAAGCGACACGCCATTGCTGGAAGTAAAAGATCTGGATGTCCGATTTGCTGTGCGCGGCGGCGACCTTACGGCCCTGCGCGGTATCAGCTTCAGCCTTGATAAAGGCGAGCGGCTGGGCCTGGTGGGGGAGTCCGGCGCCGGCAAATCCGTAGCGGCTTTCTCGATTCTCAATTTGATTGCGCGCCCGGGTTACATTGCTGGTGGGCAGATTTTGTTTGAAGGGAAAGATCTGGCTGCCATGAGCGAGCGGGAGCTGCGCAAGATTCGCGGTAACCGCATTGCCATGATCTTCCAGGATCCTATGATGACGCTTAACCCGGTGCTGAGTATTGGTACCCAGATGGTGGAAGCCATCAAGGCACATCGCCGGGTCAGCACGAAAGCTGCGCGGGATATTGCCTTGAGCAAGCTGCGCAAGGTGCAGATCCCCTCGCCGGAAAAGCGGCTGGACCAGTATCCCCATGAGTTGTCGGGGGGTATGCGTCAGCGGGTGATTATTGCCATTGCCTTGTTGTTGGATCCGGAAATCATCGTTGCCGATGAGCCCACCACTGCGCTCGATGTCACCATACAGGCCGAAATTATGGCGCTGCTGCTGGATCTGTGTGAGCAGGAAAATGTCGCATTGATGCTGATTACTCACGATCTGGGCGTTGTCTCCCAGGTCACCCAGCGCATGCTGGTGATGTATTCCGGGCGCATTATCGAACAGGGGCCCACCCGGGAGATCATCAACGATGCCCAGCACCCCTACACCCAGGGCCTGATCAATGCGCTGCCGCAAATGGGTGAACCTGGGGCACGGTTGTTTCAGATTCCCGGCTCCATGCCGTCCCTGAAAAACGTGCCGACTGGCTGTCCGTTCCACCCGCGCTGTGATTTCGCCACCGATCAGTGCCGGAAAACCATGCCCGAGTACGTGCGTTCCGGCAATGTGGATGTGGCGTGTTATGAGGTCAGCAACCTGATTGAGCAGGAGAAAAACATGCAGGAGGCTGGATCATGACCTCCCCCTTGGTAGAGATTCGTGGCCTGGAGAAACGGTTTGACCTCTCTGGCAGCCTGCTTGAGCAAATCACGTTCAAGGGCGGCCGCTTCCAACGCAAGCAGGAAGCCGTTCATGCCATCAACGGCGTGGACCTGCAGGTGCACAAAGGCGAGGCTCTGTGTGTGGTGGGCGAATCCGGCTGCGGCAAGTCCACCATTGCCCGCACGGTTATGGGGCTATTATCGCCCAGCGCTGGAGAAGTTCACTACGGCGACCAGCGCATTGATAACCTCAAAGGCCGGGATGTACTGCCGTACCGCCGTAAAATGCAGATGATTTTCCAGAACCCTTATGCCTCTCTGAATCCGCGTATGACGATTCAGCAGACTCTGGAAGAACCGATTCATTTTCACCGTCCGGACTTGGCCCGCAACGAAGTACGCGGCAAGGTTCAGGAAGTCATGGAGTCTGTAGGGATAGATCCGGACTGGGGCAGCCGGTTTGGCCACGAATTCTCCGGCGGCCAGCGCCAACGCATCGCCATTGCCCGAGCTTTGGCGGTAGACCCCGAGTTTATCGTGGCGGATGAGCCCATCTCTGCACTGGACGTGTCTATTCAGGCACAAGTACTGAACCTGCTGATGGAGGCACAGGAAACCCGCAATCTGACCTACCTGTTCATCACCCATGATCTTGCCGTGGTAGAACACTTCGGTACACGGGTGGCGGTGATGTACCTCGGGCGGGTGTGTGAACTGGCAGAGACCAAAACGCTGTTTGCCGAGCCAAGACATCCATATACCCAGGCACTGCTCTCGGCAATTCCCAGGCTGGAAGACGCCAGGCCCAACTACATTCGACTACAGGGGGAAGTACCAACGCCGGTTAACCTGCCGTCCGGATGTGTGTTCCATGGCCGTTGCCCTTATGCCAATGAAAGGTGTCGCCAGGAAATCCCTCAGATGATCGCCACAGATGGTGGTGCGCAGGTTGCCTGCCACGCGGTGGAAGAGTGGCGGTTGTAAGAGACTGGCTATAGGCTATGATGCGCGCAGTTGAGTAGCCATTAAAAAACCGTCAATCCTTACCCGTCATCGCTGGGGAACCCATGGAAATACGTTGGCTGGAAGACTTCATGGCGCTGGCCCGCACCCGTCATTTTTCACGTGCCGCCGAGCTGCAGCACGTGAGTCAGCCCACATTCAGTCGCCGCATCAAGTTGCTTGAAGAATCCATGGGTGCCACCCTGATTAACCGCCAGACGTTGCCACTGTCTCTGACGCCGGCGGGTGAACGGTTTTTTGAACTTTGCCAGCGGGTGACCCGTGACGTGCGGGAGGTTCGGGGCCATATTGCTGAGTTGGAAGCGGAGGTGTCTGCACGTATCAGTGTGGGCTCTACCCAAGGGCTTTTTTCCCATTTTTATCAAGGTTGGGCCAGTGATGCCGGCGTTGCAGACCGCCTTCAGCTTAACCTCAAGGCGACGAGCTGGGTGGGAGAGCGGTTTCTGGATGCTTTGGACGGTGGCGAATGCGATCTGGTTCTGTGTTACTGGCATCAGGATTTACCCTGGGGTGACCGCCTGACCCGGGGGGAATACGAATCCATCACGCTTGCCCGCGAATGGCTGGTGCCGGTGAGTGTTGCGGCGGACAACGGTGAGCCTCGATTCCCCCTGCCGGGGGCCTCAGGCCAAACAGTTCCGCTGATTGCATATCACTCACGGGGGTTTCTGCAGTCCGCCATTGAGGCGCACCTGTCGCGCAGCAAAGAGCCCGTAAACCTCTTGCCATTGAACGAGAACACCCAGTCGGCAAGCATCAAAGCGTTGGTGAAGCAGGGCTTTGGCATGGGCTGGCTGCCTAGCCGAATGACCGAGAAGAGCGAACACTTTGGTAGCCTTACCCGAGCCGGGGATGAGCGCTGGGATGTGCCTCTGGACATCCGCCTGATCCGCCTGCGGAAACCGCGTTCAGACGACCTGTTAACTCTCTGGAAAACATTGGAAAACCAACATGCCTGATACCGACCTGCTATCCCTTCAGATTGAACACGTGGGTATTCTGCAGAGCCGCTATGAGCAGGTTCTGGAGCACCACGGTTATGACGGCCTGCTTATCAGCTCTGGTGCGGCCCACGTGCGCTACGGCGATGATCAGTCCTGGCACTTTCAGGGCTATGGGCCATTCCTGCACTGGACCGGGCTGGCAGGCTTTGAGCACGCCTGGCTAGTGATCCGGAGGGGCCAAAAACCACTGCTGTCACTGTATCAGCCCGTTGATTTTTGGCATGCGCGTCTTGAGCTGGGACAGGAGCCCTGGCTGAAGGAATTCGAACTTCGCTTTAGTGAAAGCCCATCGGCGCCTGCGCTCGACGGTATGAACCAACTAGCCGTGATCGGTGATCCGTCGCTGCTGACGGGTGTGCCAGGCGAGCACAATCCGGACGCGCTATGCGCTGCGTTCGATGAAACCCGGGTGCTCAAAACAGCCTACGAAATAGCCTGTCTTGCTCACGCCAACAAGCTGGCGATGGCGGGCCACCGGGCTGCCCGGGATGCATTTCTGGCTGGCGCCAGTGAGTTTGACATCAATCTGGCGTACCAGCGTGCAACGCAGCAGCGTGAGGTCGATGCGCCTTACCCCAGCATCATTGGAGTAAACGAGCACGCCGGCATACTGCACTATCAATATTACGACACAGCGGCGCCCAAAAAATCCCGCAGTTTGCTGATTGACGCTGGCGTGCGTTATCGAGGCTATTGCTCAGACATTACCCGCACCACAGCTGGCGTTGGGGAAGGGCGCTTTGCCGCACTGGCGCAGGGGCTTGAGCAGTTGCAGTTCCGGCTCTGCAAAATGGTAGCGCCGGGTGTTGATTACGTAGACATTCACCGCAAAACGCACCTGGGTATTGCCGCACTGTTGAGCGCGGCAGGGCTGATCAGCGACCTGAGCGACAGAGATATGGTGGCCGACGGTGTTACCCGGGCCTTTTTCCCTCACGGCATCGGGCACTTCCTGGGTGTTCAGGTTCACGATGTTGCCGGCAAACCGGTTCCGTCGCCCGCCGACGCACCTTTTTTGCGTCTGATGCGAACGCTGGAGCCCGGCATGGTGGTGACGATCGAACCGGGGTTGTACTTCATTCCCTCCTTGCTGGAACCGCTGTTGTCTGGCCCTCTTGGGCGCCACATCAATCGGCCGTTACTTGATGAGTTGCAGGGGTGTGGCGGGATACGCATAGAGGACAACGTGGTGGTAACGGATACAGGCGGCCGAAACCTGACCCGGGAAGCCGAGGGCTGAAACAATCGGTTGCACAAAATTAATACGATGCGCTTGCAATCCGGGATGCTAATGACAATAATTATCACTAACATTGTTGTTGGTGGAGTTGCGTTATGTATGTATGCCTTTGCCACGGAGTCACAGACCGGGACATCCGTGAAGCTTCAGAGAACGGTGTGTCTTCCATGCGTCAGCTTGGGAAAGAGCTTGGTGTAGGCACCCAATGCGGGCGCTGTGCCTCCATGGCACGCGGCATTCTCCGTGAAAGCCGAACTCCGGATTACCTGGCGCTGGCGAACATGTTGGCAAGTCCCGCCTGACGCGTCTTGTGTTTATTTCCTTTCCGCAATTTTGTAATGCGCCTTAAAGCGCTATCCTTGTTGGGTGACGAGAGAACCACTTAGAGAGCTTTGAAAGCTCACCGAACCCGAATCAATCAGCCGGGTAGGCCTTTCCTCTGAGAAAGACGAGTTAGCCGGCTGGCATCAAGGAGTGCTGCAATGAAAGGCGATAAAAAAGTCATCCAGTTTCTGAACAAAGTTCTTGCCAACGAACTGACGGCCATCAACCAGTATTTCCTGCATTCACGCATGTACAAAGACTGGGGCATCACCAAGCTTGCGGCCAAGGAATACGAAGAGTCCATTGATGAGATGAAGCACGCCGATCAATTGATCGAGCGCATCCTGTTTCTGGAAGGCCTGCCCAACCTGCAAGACCTGAACAAGCTGATGATCGGCGAGAACGTTGAGGAAATGATTGCCTGTGACCTCAAAATCGAACACATCGCCCATGTCGATCTGAAAGAAGCCATTGCTTACTGCGAAGAAATTCAGGATTACACCAGCCGCCAGCTGTTCCGCAGTATCCTCGACAGCGAAGAGGAGCACATTGACTGGCTCGAAACCCAGCTGGAAATGATTAACCAGATGGGCATTCAGAACTACATCCAACTGCAATCTTCCGCAGCGGAGTAATACCGACAATGGATCTGTCCTGTTTTAAAGCCTACGACCTGCGCGGCAGTGTGCCAGAGCAGTTGAATCCGGCTTTGGCCGAGCGAATAGGGCGTGCCTATGTGGAAATCACCGGCGCCAAAAAAGTCATCGTCGGATACGACATCCGCCTCTCCAGCCACGAGATCACCGAAGCCCTGAGCTCGGGCCTGATGGCTGCCGGTGCCGACGTGTTCGATATAGGCTTGTGTGGCACCGAGTACGTGTACTTTGCCACCAGTCATTATGGAATGGACGGTGGCATCATGGTCACCGCCAGCCACAACCCCAAAAACCATAATGGCATGAAAATGGTCGGGCCCGAATCCCGCCCGATCAGCTCTGATAATGGCCTGAACGACATTCGCGACAGAGTTCGAGAGCCCTTTGCAGATGCGCCGGTGCAGGGGAGATATGAGCCACTGGAAGTTACCAGCGCCTACATAGACCACCTGCTGGGGTACATCGATGCGGCTGCCCTGGCACCGATCAAGATTGTGGTCAACGCCGGCAATGGCGGCGCTGGCTTGGTGATCGACCAACTTGAAAAGCACCTTCCGTTCGAATTCATCAAAGTGCACCATCTGCCAGATGGAAACTTCCCCCACGGCGTACCCAACCCCATCCTCGAAGAAAACCGTGCGGCTACAGCCGACGCAGTGATCGAGCACGGCGCCGCCATGGGCATTGCCTGGGATGGCGACTACGACCGTTGCTTTTTCTTCGACGAAAACGGCCGTTTTATTGAAGGCTACTACATCGTCGGTTTGCTGGCGGACCAATTCCTGCGCAAAACCGGCCCCGGCAAAGTCATCCACGACCCGAGACTGATCTGGAACACTCAGGACCTGGTAGAAGCCGCTGGCGGCGAAGCCATCGAGAGCAAAACCGGCCACGCCTTCATCAAACAGCGTATGCGCGACGAAGACGCCGTATACGGCGGAGAAATGAGCGCACATCACTACTTCCGGGACTTCGCCTACTGCGACAGCGGCATGATCCCCTGGCTGCTGCTCGCCGAACGCCTGTGCCAGTCGGGCAAGCCGTTCTCATCCCTCATCGACGCCCGCATCGAAGCCTACCCGGCCAGCGGCGAAATCAACCGCACCATCGACAACCCCCCTGAGGTTATCGCTGCCATCGAGGAAAAATACGGGGCCGACGCAAAAAACGTTAGCTACGTAGACGGCCTCAGTGTTGAATTCGAAAACTGGCGTTTCAACCTGCGCATGTCCAACACCGAACCCGTCGTTCGCCTGAACGTGGAATCCCGTGCTGACATACCGTTGATGAAAGAGAAAACTGAAGAGTTGCTCGCAGAAATGGAGCGGTTGAACAACCTGAAGGGATAATCTGTACCTTTGTGTCAGGCGTGTCAGGCTCTTCCAAAGTTGGGGCTGGTCTGGCGGTACGAGTTGCGAAAACTGTGCGGAGCCATGGATGGCGGAGCCCAAGCGTCACATGGATGTGCCGCAAGGAGCGTGTTTTCGCAACTCGTACCGCCAGACCAGCTTGCACCAAAGCCTGATATGGCTCAGAGCCAGTCGTTCAGCATAATCCCAAGCCCGAACCGCTCAATCCGATGATTGTAATCAATCAGACTCTCCCCATACCCATTGTAATACTGGAAGAACCCCTTAATCGTATCCCCCAGCGGAAAGCTGTAGCCAAACTCCAGCGACGTGCGGTTATCCGAGCGCAGGTTGTTGAAAAGCTGCAGGGAAAATGTCCGATCCTCTGCAAGCTTGTAAACAATGTTGTAGTTGGCGTACCCCAGATACTTCTCAATGTCTGCATTGTCGTCCTCGCCGCCGCTCTCCGGAATCCGATACCAGGGCCGTACAGCAAACAGCCAGCGATCATAAGTAACGGCGGCGCCTGCCACAATCCGGTTCCAGCTCCGTGAACGGGGTTCCGATTGGCCATTGGACTGGTGATTAACGCCAATCGTTACACCACTAAGCGTCACGGGGCCCAGGTTCAAATTCGTCTGATGGCGGAGAAAAATCTCTGGCTCGTAGTTGGTCTCTCGGAACGGCGCAGACTCGTCCTGGTTATAAACCTGCCAGAACGAACGCTGGGTATAACCGAACCATAACGTCGTGCGATCATCCAGCCAGCCTGTCAGCATTGGCACCTTGAAGCTGATCTGATACTTGGCTTCCTCGTTTTCAAGCCTGTAATCGTAACCCGTCGCACCCAACCTGGGGCTCGTCGGCGTTGTGTTCGGGTTATCCACCCAGGTGATCGGCATGATGTATGTGGGGCGATGGCTAATAAAACTGCCAGAGAATGAAAACAGCGCTTTCTCGGCGGTTAAGGATTGATCCACTATATTGGTCATCACGCCACTGTCGGGATCATCCTCGTCGATGGTCTCTGCCAACCTCGCCTGGCTTTCCCTGTTTGGGGCCAGAGTGTCTGCTGCCTGCTCGGCGGCCTCGACCTCCTGCTCGCTTGCCTTGTCACGGGCGGCTTGCGGATTGTTGAATGAGTCGTAACAGGCCAGGCGCTGAACGCCCTCCCGAATCAGCGCGCACTCCTCAGGAGAGGCTGACTGGCGACTCTCTGCCGGAGTGGATTCTTGTGCAACCGTCAGTGCAGGCCACAGAATTACAAACGTGGCGGCCTGCAAAACCCGGGAATTGGGGCGTTTGTACATACTCCGAATCTCTCTATGCGGCATTGAGGCTGAGCCATGTGCTGGCGATACCGTAAACCCAGACGCCGATCAGGGTAACGGCCAGTAAGAAAAAAACAATTTTGTGCCGAAGCTGGTTGGCGGCACTCACCGCCACAATCCAGCGCAGGTACATAAGACCAATGAAGCTCAGGAAAACAGCAAAGCTTGCGGAAGCGGGTATCAGCAGCCACGCCGGGTTGATACTATGGCCGGTATCCGTCTGGCTCGAGAACCAGCCCATGGATGCTAGTAGCACTGCCAGCGCGCTGAACTCTGTAATCAGAAGTGGTTTGCGCAATGGGTGCGGCGCGGGTTTCTCCGGGTTATTCATGAATCCGATCCTGGAAGTTCTGATGTAAGCTGCGACATGTTAACCGGATGTCGTGAAAGAGTCTCCACGCTTACGTAATGGCAATAAAAATGGTGGAAATCAATTTATGATTTTGCTATTCGGTTTTTTTGCCGGGGTTCAGTCGCTATAATGCGGCAATCAAAGATTATAACGCTCAAGTGCGAGGTGCATTGTGAAGATGAAGAGAGTCCTGGCTATCGTATTGCTCGGTTTTGGCATTACTGCCGGCGCCGTTATGGCAAGTGTTGAAGATGAAATCCGTGCGCGTATCCAGCCGGTTGGTGAGGTTTGCCTGCAGGGTGATGAGTGCGGTGAAGCTGCCGCTGCTTCTGAAACAGCAAGTTCGGGGCCCCGTTCAGGCAGCGAAGTCTATGATGCTGTGTGCATGGCATGCCATACCACAGGCGCTGCCGGCGCACCGGTAATTGGCGATGCGGGTGCCTGGGCGCCGCGCGTTGACCAGGGCATGGAAACCCTGATTAGCCATGCGATCAATGGTTTAAACGCTATGCCCGCCAAGGGCGGTTGCGCCAGTTGCCCGGATGAGGAAATCCAGGCTGCTGTGGAGCATATTGTGGCAGAGAGCAAGTAAGTCCAAGGTTCTTGCCGTCGAACCCCGCCGAGTGCGGGGTTTTTGCGTTTATAGCGCCTTTTACAAACCCAGATCACCAAGAAGCGCGCTCAGTGTTGCCTTGCCTTTTTTCTGGTTGGCCTCGGCATCCAGATCTCCGGTGCCCTCCCAGCGCACGTCGTCCTGGGGAAGTTCATCCAGAAACCGGCTGGGAATGGTTTCGATCTTTTCTCCATATTGTCTGCGCTGGGCGGCGTAGGTTAGGGTCAGGGTTTCTTTTGCGCGGGTAATGCCCACGTACATCAACCGCCGCTCTTCTTCGATATTGCCTTCTTCAATGCTAGACCGGTGCGGCAGGATTTCTTCCTCCAGCCCCAGAACAAATACATGCGGGAACTCCAGGCCCTTGGACGCATGAAGGGTCAGCAGCTGTACCTTGTCGCTGTCATCCTCTTCTTCCCGTTGCTCCATCATGTCGCGAAGAATCAACTTGGTGATGGCGTCTTCTATGCCCAGCTCATCAGCAGTGCCCTTGCCGTCTTCCAGCATCCGCTGGATCGAATCCACCAGATACCAGATGTTCTCCATGCGGCGTTGGGCCTGTTTTGGCGTGCCGGAATGCTGGTGCAACCACTCTTCGTATTCAATATCGGTGAACAGCTGCTTTATTACGGGTACTGGATTCTCACCGTGCAGGCGCTCACAGGTGGCATTTACCCAGTGAGCAAAACGCCGCAGTCGATCCAGGCCCTTTTCAGTGACATGGGTTTCTGCGCCCATATCACTGAGGGACCGAAAAAGGCTGACGTTGCGAGCGCGAGCGTAATGGCTGAGCTGCTCCAGGGTGCGTGGGCCAATTTCGCGCCGTGGTACGTTCACCACCCGCAGGAAGGCGGTGTCGTCATCGGGGTTAATCAGCAGGCGCAAATAGGACATGGCGTCCTTGATCTCGTTTTTCGAGAAAAACGACTGGCCACCCGAGATGCGGTAGGGAATCTGGTAGGCCTGCAGCTTCATCTCCAGCAGCCGGGCCTGATGGTTGCCACGATAAAGCACGGCAAAGTCCCGGAACGCCAGCCCTTGTTTCAGCTTTTGGTCCAGAATCTCTGTGGCTACCCGCTCGGTTTCGGCGTCTTCGTTGCGGCAGCGTATGATGCGGATCTCATCGCCAATGGTGTGATCGCTCCACAGAGCTTTTTCGAAAACGTGTGGGTTGTTGGCAATGACCGTATTGGCGCTGCGAAGAATGCGCGATGTGGAGCGATAATTCTGTTCCAGTTTTACGATTTTCAGGCTTGGAAAATCTTCCTTCAGCTGAGCCAGGTTTTCCGGCCGCGCGCCCCGCCAAGCGTATATTGACTGGTCATCGTCGCCAACAACGGTAAACGCAGCCCGCTCGGCAACCAGCATCCGCACCAGTTCGTACTGGCAAATGTTGGTGTCCTGATACTCATCCACCAGCATGTAGCGGATTTTCCTGCGCCATTTTTCCAGCACTTCAGGGTTGTTGCGGAACAGCTGCACGGGAAGCAGGATCAGGTCATCAAAATCGACTGCGTTGTAAGCCTTCAGGTACTCGCTATAATGTTTGTACACGATGGCAATGCGTTGCTCCCGTTCGTCAGCCGCTTTGCTGTATGCTTCAGCGGGCCCGCGCAGGGCGTTTTTCCAGGAAGAAATAGTCATCTGGACATCATTGAGCTCATCACCGGCGTCGGTACTGGCCTCCTGCAGCATCAAATCCCGTAGCAGGGCTTTGGCATCTTCCGCGTCAAAAATGGAGAAGCCGGGGTGGTAGCCAAGGTGATTATGCTCCTCCCGGATCATATTCAGTCCGAGATTGTGGAAGGTGGATACAATAAGGCCGCGAGCCAGTTTGCGGTCGACAATCCGGCTTACGCGCTCTTTCATCTCACGAGCGGCTTTGTTGGTGAACGTAACGGCGGCAATATGGCGACCCGGAATGCCGACGTGCTCGATCAGATAGGCAATTTTCCGGGTGATGACGCTGGTCTTGCCACTGCCGGCACCGGCCAGCACAAGCAGCGGGCCATCAATGTAGCGGACAGCTTCATTTTGTCGCGGGTTAAGTTTGTTCACAAATACACGGCCAGAATGGGTTGAAACGAGGGGGGTTCTTGGTAAGACAATAGTCTACACCAGCCCGACTGTACCTTGTCGATCTATCGGCTATCCTTTTAACAGAACGGATTGATTGCACACACACCCATGGATCCTGCTCAATGACCTTGCCACTGGAAAATGTCGGACATGACCAGCTTCGCGTTTTGGTTCTGACACCGGATTATGCCGATTTTCTTTGGCTTGGTGCATTGCTGGCAGGCGACCCGGAGATGAGCCCTGACTCAACCTGGTGTCCGGATCTAGTGGATTGCGACGATCTTATCCGCAATGCCAAATTCGACATTATTGTCTGGAACTGCGTTTTCCATGGTGGGTCAGAAGCCGCTTTTCTGCAGTATCTGGCGGTAGCCAGTGGTGGCCGTCCTGTTCTTGCGTTGAGTGCCGAGACTTCGGGTGAGCGCGCGCCCGATCTGCTTTCAGGCGGTGCAGCAGATTACTTGAGCCGTCAGGAGCTTGATCACTGGAGTTTTCGTCGGGCAGTGAAGTGCCTCTGGTATCGCGAGCAGTTGGCGAATTCAGCTCACAGCCAGCTTGGTCGCGGCGTTGCAAGCGGCTTTATTAACCGTGATTTGTTCTTCGACAGGCTGCAGCAAGCGCTGCTAAGAGCTCAACGTGGAAATCACCGTCTGGCGCTTTTGCATCTCAATATCGATGATTTTCGCAGCATTAATGAGTCCTTTGGCTACCAGAAAAGCGATCAGCTGATGATCAAGTTGGCCGCTCAGGTCCGACAGGGGCTGCGCCGCGTGGATTCCCTGATGCGCATTGGCGGAGATGAGCTCGCCATTATCGTTGAAAAAATTGAAGACTCCCTCGATATCACCCAGATCATACGCAAAGTAGTCAACGCCCTCGATGAGCCGGTAACGATTGATGGCCAGAGCGTCGTTGTCAATGCCAGCCTGGGGGTGGCCACGTATCCGGAAGCAGGAGAAAGCCCCGAAAACCTCATGCGCAGGGCGAATCGGGCCATGTTTGAGGCTAAGCGGGATCCGGGCACCAGTTATCGTTTCTATGATCGCCAGTTGCACATCTCTGCCGGTTACCAGCTCCGGCTGGAAGCAGATCTTCGCAATGCCCTCAGGGGTAATGAGCTGGAGCTGTATTACCAGCCAAGAATTGATCTGGCCAGCAATGAGGTGCGCGGCGTTGAGTGTCTTCTGCGCTGGAATCACCCGGAGCGCGGCCTGGTTGGGCCGGACGAGTTTATACCTGTTGCAGAGCGCAGTGGTTTGATCGTGCCTATTGGTTACTGGGTGATAGAGCAGGCCTGCAAACGCTTACAGGAATCTGCAGAGCTGGGTTTTCCGGGGCTGGTGTTTGCCGTCAATCTCTCATTTCGGCAGTTTCACGATCGCAAGATGACCGAAACCATTTTCCGCATCATCTTCAACGCCAATGTCGATACCAGCCTGCTGGAACTTGAACTGACAGAAAGTGCCATGATGCACGATCCCGAATACGCACAGCGGTGCCTGCGCGAGCTCAATCAGCTGGGTATCAGTTTTGCGCTGGACGATTTCGGTACGGGCTTTTCTTCCCTCAGCAATCTCCAGCACTTGCCGATCTCACTGGTTAAAATCGACAAATCGTTTGTGCAGGCGCTTGGGCAGTCGGCAGATGCAGAGCATATTATCCGGGCCATTATCAGCCTCGCACACAGCCTCCAGATCAGTGTGGTGGCCGAAGGCGTCGAGACGGAAAGTCAGCTTGAGTTTCTGCGCCAGCAGCACTGCGATGAAATCCAGGGCTACTTTTACGCCCGCCCCATGCCCTGGGCCGACCTTGTGCAATTCCTGAACAAGCGTGGCGAGTCTGCTTGCCTGCAACTGTAAGCCGCTGTACCTTTGCTGCTTTATCAGAAACGCATCAGACAGAGGTTGCATGAACAGTATCTCCAGGCGCATAGCTGACGAACTCGGCGTACGTGAGCAACAGGTTAATGCCACCGTCGCCCTGCTGGACGAAGGTTCCACCGTTCCGTTTATTGCCCGGTACCGCAAAGAAGTGACGGGCTCTCTGGATGACAGCCAGCTGCGTACGCTTGAAGAGCGCCTGCGTTACCTCCGGGAACTGGAAGATCGTCGCGGCACAATCCTCAAGAGCATTGAAGAGCAAGGAAAGCTGACCGACGAATTACGTGCCAGCATTCTGAGTGCAGATGCCAAGAACCGCCTTGAAGATCTTTATCTGCCCTACAAGCCCAAGCGCCGCACCAAGGCCCAGATTGCCCGGGAGGCGGGTCTGGAGCCTTTGGCTGACGCCCTGTATGGCGACCCGACCCTGGAACCTGAAACTACGGCCGAAAGCTATATCAATGCGGACGCGGGCATTGCGGATACCAAAGCTGCACTTGATGGCGCTCGCTATATCCTTATGGAGCGTTTTGCCGAAGATGCTGAGCTGTTGGGTGAGTTGCGAGACTTGATCTGGCAGCAAGGGCAGTTAAAAGTCACGGTTATTGAAGGCAAGGAAAACGAAGGCGCCAAGTTCCGGGATTACTTTGATTACAGTGAGCCTTTGAAGAAGGTGCCTTCGCATCGGGCGTTGGCAATACTGCGTGGCCGCAACGAAGGTATTCTTGCCTACACGCTGATTGTAGGCGATGTCGATGATGCCCGCCGCCAGCCACACCCCGCTGAACAGCGCATTGCTGCGCGCTGGAACATCCGGGACAACGGTCGAGCCGCTGACAAATGGCTATCAGAGGTGGTGCGTTGGACCTGGAGAGTAAAGCTGTCCACGCAGATCGAAACTGATCTCATGGCCCAGGTTCGCGAAGCCTCGGAAACCGAAGCCATTAACGTGTTTGCAGCCAACCTGAAAGACTTGCTCTTGCTGGCACCTGCTGGGCCGCGACCCACTCTGGGGCTGGACCCCGGCCTGCGTACGGGTGTAAAGGTGGCGGTGATTGATGGCACGGGTCAGGTTGCCGGGCATGGCGCTATTTTCCCTCACGCACCCAAGAACCAGTGGGACAGCTCCATTGAAAAGCTCGCGGCCTGGTGTCGTGAATACCGCATTGAATTGGTCGCCATCGGCAACGGCACCGCATCCCGTGAAACGGAGAAGCTGGTGGCTGATCTGAGCAAACGCTATCCGGAACTCAAGTTGGCACGCATCGTGGTGAGTGAGTCCGGAGCTTCGATTTATTCCGCCTCGGAGTTTGCCTCCAAAGAACTGCCCGATCTCGATGTGACCATTCGCGGCGCAGTGTCCATCGCTCGCCGGTTGCAGGATCCGCTGGCCGAGCTGGTGAAGATCGAACCGAAATCCATTGGCGTTGGCCAGTATCAGCACGATGTATCCCAGGTTCAGCTCTCCCGCAGCCTGGATGCCGTTGTTGAGGATTGTGTAAACGGCGTCGGCGTCGATCTGAATACGGCCTCTACGCCTCTATTGGCAAGAGTGTCGGGCCTTAATCAGACCATCGCGCAGAATATTATCGAATACCGCAATCAGAACGGCATGTTCCATAACCGCAAGCAGCTGTTAAAGGTTGCCCGTCTGGGTGAGCGCACCTTTGAGCAGGCAGCGGGCTTCCTGCGCATTGCCAGCGGCGAGAATCCGCTGGACAGGTCATCGGTGCATCCTGAGGCCTACGGTGTGGTAGAGAGCATCGCAGCAAAGAACAGCCGTAAAATCGACGGGATTATTGGTGATGCGGCGTTTTTGCGTGGTCTGAATCCCCAGGATTATGTAACAGATCAATTCGGTTTGCCGACCATCCGGGATATTCTCGCAGAGCTTGAGAAGCCAGGTCGGGATCCGCGTCCGGAATTCCGTTCTGCAAGCTTTGAAGAAGGTGTGGAAACCCTGGGTGATCTTGAGCCGGGCATGGTTCTGGAGGGGTCTGTTACCAACGTCACCAATTTCGGGGCGTTTGTGGATATCGGCGTTCATCAGGACGGACTGGTGCACATTTCTGCGCTTTCCCATACCTTCGTAAAAGACCCTCGTGAAGTGGTCAAGGCCGGGGATATTGTGAAGGTCAAAGTCATGGAAGTGGACATCCCGCGAAAGCGTATTGCGCTGACCATGCGTATGGATGACCAGCCAGGTGAAAAGGCGGATTCAAAGCGGTCCGCTCCCGGGCGCGCAGCGGGTAGCCAGAATGCCGGTAATCGCAGCGGGCAGCCGGCGGGTAAGGCTTCCCGGGCACAGAGCAAGGGTGCTGATCAGGGCGCCATGGCCGGGGCTCTGGCGCAGGCGTTTGCGTCGGCCAGCAAAGACAAGCGTTAAGCGGTTTCAACTATTTCCATCAGCCGGCGGTGCCCACAAGGTGCGGCTGGCTGCAGCAGGAGTCAATCATGGGCGAATCCCGCCATTCTGTGTTCCGCCAGTTCGCAGCCAGCGACTGGAATGGATTTCTGAAAGGGGTCGAGAAAGAAGGTTTGCGCGTGGACCGCAACGGGTTCATTGCACAGACGCCACACCCTGAGGCTCTGGGCGCTGCGCTTACGCATCCGTCCATTACCACGGATTATTCTGAGGCCCTGCTGGAGCTGATTACACCGGTTTGCAGTAGCACGTCGGAGATGCTGGAGTCCCTGCGCAATACCCATCGCTTCGTGCAGAAAAACCTGGGGGACGAGGTTTTCTGGCCGGCCAGTATGCCTTGCGAACTGGATGGTGACGCCAGTATTCCCATCGCAGAGTATGGTTCGTCCAACACCGGCCAGCTAAAGCATGTATACCGGCAAGGACTGGCGGTACGATATGGGCGCATGATGCAAAGCATCGCCGGTGCGCACTACAACCTCTCGTTACCGGACAGCTTCTGGGATATCTGGCAGCGAGCGCTCGGCGACCAGCAAAATCTGAAAGATTTCAAATCCGAGCAGTATTTCTGGCTGATTCGTAATTTCCGCCGCAGAAGCTGGTTGTTGATGTTGCTGTTCGGTGCATCACCCGCTCTGGATGCGAGTTTTGTTGACGGCATGCGCCACGATCTTGGTCGATTTGATGAGCGTAGCTGGTTTGGCGAGCATGCCACATCGTTGCGCATGGGCGATCTGGGCTATCACAACAACGCCCAGTCGTCGTTGAATATCTGTTTCAATAAGCTGAGTACCTACACCCAGACGCTGGACAGGGCGATTCATACCAATTGGCCGCCCTATGAAGCCATCGGTACCCAGCGTGATGGGAAGTTTATCCAGATCAATACCAGCGTGCTGCAGATTGAGAATGAATACTACAGCGCAGTACGTCCCAAACGCACCGCCAAAAGCGGCGAGAAGCCGATTCACGCACTTGAATCCCGAGGGGTGGAATATATTGAGGTGCGCTGCCTGGATCTTGATCCTTTCTCGCCGGTAGGCGTCAGTGAGGCCCAGGTCGACTTCCTTGACCTCTTCCTGTTGGATTGTCTGCTTTCAGAGTCGCCGCGAATCGACGATGCGGAATGCAGCATGCTGGATGACAATTATAAAGATGTCGTCGCCAAAGGGCGCAGTCGCGAGCTAACGCTGTGCCGGGCTGGTGAGCGTACGCCAATCGGTGAAGCGGCGACGGCAATACTGGATCGCCTTGAACCTCTGGCAGAAATGTTGGACGGCTGGAATGGCGGTGAGGTATACCGCAAGGCGCTTTCGGCCCAGCGGGAAGTTCTATCGGGTGATAGGCAGGTTCCGTCTGCCAGGGTTATTGACGCCATGCAGGCCTCGGGCCTCGGGCATCGGGACTGGACGATGGACATGGCGCTAAAACATCAGAACATACTCCGGCAGGAAGGCTTGGATGCCAGGGTAGAGGCTGAATTTACCGCTGCCACGAAGGACTCTCTGGCAGAGCAGAAGCACATTGAGGACTCGGATACCTTGCCATTCCGTGACTTTCTCGAGCAATATCTGCGCTCTTGAGGGGCGCACATCACAGAAGTTCAACAAAAATTTGTCACTTTCTGACGCTGGTGCTAACTTCGGTAGCTTCAGTTACAGGGAGAAGTGGCATGGCAAGGGATATGAAGCTCGGCTGGAACGTTGAGGCGCTGAACAAAGCATACCGCCAAGGCTATTTGGCGGCCTCCGTGGGCATGAATAAAACACGCTGCCCTTATCGCGGAGACGTAGTCATAGCGGCCTGGGAGGCCGGCTGGGATGATTCGGTCGAGGCTGTCCAGAAACAAGCCGCCACACAGAGTGTTCTGGGAGACGATCTATTCTCCCGGATTGCCTGAAGCGTTTTAATCGAGCGCTATTTTTGTACGACGAATTCCGTAAACAGCACGCCGGTGATGGTTTCGCCGGTTTGCTGCTCTTCAAGCACCCCGTTAATTCTTGATTTCGCCTCTTCGCGCAATACCTGCTGGCCTTCCATGGTGGTCAGTTTGTCGGTATCGGTTTGCTCACCAAACAGCATAACAAGTTCGTGGCGTAGCCTCGGCATATGGGCCACAACCGCAGTTCGTGTGGTTTGCCGGGAAGCGCGCAGGGTGACCGCTGCTTTCAGGTAGGTCAGTTTGCCGCCAGGGCTTCCGACGTGTGTTACAAAAGCGGGCTCCATGGGAATATAATCCGTTATGCCCGACTCTTCAGCCGCTTCCTCCTCGGCGTTGGCGGTGTCTTCCGCCCATGCGGCGGGGAGCAGTGAAAACAACATGAAGATGCTCAATAAAACGAATTTTGGCTGAGGTGTCATAAGCTTGCAGTTAGTCATGGTTTAGGGTTTAGTGACAAAATCAGCAGCGTTTCCGCCGGATAAGCCGAGAATAGCAGGCCCGACGGAGCATTTGTGGAAAACTGGGGAAACTTTGTGAAAGGAAGAGTAATTTTTGCACTTGTTTTTGTCGTCTGCGCGGGATTATTAGGCGTGGCGTTTTACATGGAGCATGTGATGGGACTGGAGCCCTGCCCTTTATGCTGGCTTCAGCGCTTTGGCTTTATGGGTGTTGGCCTGGTGAGCTTTGTGGCCGCTTTGCATGGCCCAGGATCGCTTGGTTTGCGTGTGTACGGCCTGTTGTTGGCGGTAACGGCGGGTGCCGGGCTGGGTGTGGCTGGCCGCCAATTGTGGTTACAGAGCCTGCCGGCCGACCAGGTTCCCGCCTGTGGTCCCTCTGTGGACTACATGCTGGAGGTGCTGCCTTGGGCAGAGGTGCTTTCTACAGCGCTCAAAGGCACTGGCGATTGTGCCGCGGTGGTTTGGCGTTTTCTTGGGTTGAGTATTCCCGGCTGGACGGCTGTCTTTTTCACTATGCTGGTTATCTTGGGCCTGGGTATGCTTTTTCACCGGAGAAAACCAAAAGGCTGGATCGCAGGCTGAAACGGTTGCGACAAGCAGTAGGCTTGGGGTAACTTGATCCTGACTTAACGGATATCAGCTCAGGGCTGAATTGCCGGACTATCTAGCTAGCGGAGAACAGGCGTCATGTTGGAAAATTGCCGAAATGCCAGGGAACGCTGGGGTGGCGTCAGCGAGCTTATTGACCGTTGGCTCAAGGATCGTCAGGAGCTATTGATTCATTACTGCGATTTATCCGGAGAAAGTGATTTTTCGCAGACAGATGCCCTCAAGCAAAAATTTGTGCGGCTTTGTGAGGTTCTGGTGGACTATGTCTCTACTGGCCACTTCGAAATATACGAGCAGCTGGTCAGGGAAGCTCGGGAGTTTAACGACGGTGGGCTGGAATTGGCGGCGAAGGTTTATCCGCGCATTGAGCAAACCACAGAAGTTGCGCTTAACTTCAATGACAAACTGGGCGATAGCGAGCTTTCCGAGCTCGACGTGAAAGCGCTGTTTGATGAGCTCTCCCGGTTGGGTGAGACGCTGGAGAGTCGCTTCGAAATGGAGGATTTTCTGATTGAGCACCTCCACAATGTACACGCGGATAAAGTGGCGCCGGCTTGATTTGATTGGAGTCGTTACAAAAAAGCCTCAGCAGCGGTAACGCTGGCTGAGGCTTTTTTATGACTTCAGGCAGGCTGAAGTGCTTTGACTGCGCCGCCCGGACTGCTCGAAGGCGGCGTTTTTTCTTAGTTCGCGCCCGGGTTGATGTTCAGCAGCTCTACATCAAAAACCAGTGTTTCGTTTGGACCGATGGCGCGGTTGCCGCCTGGGCCGTAGGCCAGGTCAGACGGGATATACAGCTTGTAGCGAGCGCCTTCGCTCATCAGCTGCAGGCCTTCAGTCCAACCCGGAATAACCTGGTTCAGAGCAAAGGTTACTGGCTCGCCACGCTCGCGGGAGCTGTCAAATACCTCACCGGAAAGCAGTTCGCCGGTATAGTGCACCTGCACTGTATCGGTAGCGGCCGGCTGCTCACCGTCGCCTGCTTCCAGTACTTCGAACTGAAGGCCTGATTCGGTTGTTTCAACACCGTCGCGCTTGGCATTTTCAACAAGGAAGGCTTCACCGGCTTCCAGGTTTTTCTGTGCCAGCTCTTCCATCTGCTTGCCTTGTTCTTGCTGCAGCGTCTGCTGATATTCCATCAGGGCCTGCTGGATCTCTTCACGGCTCATGCGCTTGGTTTCTTCCTCGCCCGCATGGCCATGCTGAATACCCTGGAGAAACTGATCCATCTGCAGGTTTGGCAGATCGTTGTTCATTCTCTCACCCAGTACCAGGCCCATGCCGTAGCTGACCTTCTGGTCGGTGGAGTCCAGCTTTGGGTCTACCGGGGTCTCGGGAGGAGTTGAGCAGCCGGCAACCATGCCGGTCATCGCCAGTGCAAGCAGGGTTTTTTTCATTACATCGTCCTTTTGGTTCCGTACGGAGTGGGCAATAGCCCACATATTGTGTGTCAGAAGGGGAAAGGTAACGGGTTCGGGGCGCAGATTCCACTGAACATCTGTTAAGGCGCTACGGATTTTGCGCTGCGCCCGCAAAGAGGTTGTCAGCTGCCATTGTTTCTTGCGCTTGGGCCAAGATAAAAAGGCGCACTGTAGGGGGATTGCCAGTCAGTTTCCGGGTTGGATCTCCTGGCGCCGGCGCGGTTTTTATCCGCCCTTTCTATGGCCAGCGTGTTCCAGGAGCCCTGCTTGGGAGGCTGGTCGGCGTAATGCCAGTTGCCGTCGGTGTCTTGCCATTTGAAGACAATATCGGGGCCGTCGGTTGGAACCGGGGAGGGAACCAGGCCTTCGAAGGCCGGTATCTCGGGCTGTGTTTCTTCTGCAACAGGTTCTGATACTTGTTCGGGGTCATTCAGACCGAAGAACATCAGTAGCAGTAGCAGGCCGAGAGCCGGAAAGGAGAGCCGGACAAGCCATTTGATCATCATGGCTGCGTGCCTCCGTGGTGGAACGCGATGAGCGCATTGCTGAGTGTGCTCAGAAGCGGTCGTGTAATCACAGTCATGCCGGATACCGGTGCTGCGGCAGCGAGATTGTGTCGAACTAACTTCTCACGTTCCTGCATATTGCTCGATTCCGGGTTGAGCGTTGTTAAAGTCCGCCAGGCCAAAGCCAGTTCGATGCGCTCGGATTCCAGTTCAAGGCTGGCGACGTTCTTGCGCAGAGCCTCGTATGAAGCTTGCGCCTTCGGCACCGAGGTGCGGATGGTACGCAAGCTGCCGGTTACACGGTCACGCCACTCTGTTACCGTAGCGTCCTCAATACCGTTGAACGCGCTGCCGTTAAGTGCCAGCCATCCGGCACATAAAATTCGTGTTACGCTCCAGCCCTCATTCTGAAGAGCCAGGCAGGTTTCCTGCGCCGTCGAGAGCTGCCAGAATGTCAGTGCAAACCGCCAGAGCGGATTGTCCGGTTCGAGATTTTCCGGCAGCTCCATGGCTTTCAAAGATAAATTCGGGCTGGCTTCCGAGCTGAGCGGCATAGGCGCTGAACCATCCCCGACTATTCTACGTTGATTATATGACATCATGTTAACGATAACCGATCTCAGTTTACAACGGGGTGGCGTCTGGCTGCTAGATTCCGTCGCTCTGACGGTGCAGTCCGGCCAGCGTGTTGCGATTGTGGGTGCTAATGGTGCGGGCAAGTCGAGCCTCTTCCAGTTATTGCTGGGCCAGTTGGCGCCAGAGCAGGGCAGTGTGTCACTTCCCGGCGGTTGCCGTATTGCTCATATGGCCCAGGAAGTTGAGGCGACAGCACGAAGCGCCAGAGACTTTGTTCTCGATGGCGATCTGGATTTGCGACGGCTGGAGCGGGAGCTTCAACAGGCTGAAGCCCGGGGTGATGACAACGCGGTTGCGCACATACACGGTGAGCTGGACGTGCACGAGGCCTGGTCTGCCGCCCGGCGTGCAGAGTCCCTTCTGCGAGGCCTGGGGTTTCAGAATGGCGACGCAGACCGGCCAGTATCAGCCTTTTCAGGTGGCTGGCGTATCCGACTGAACCTCGCCCAGGCGCTGATGCGGCCTTCCGATCTATTACTGCTTGATGAGCCTACCAACCACCTGGATCTGGACGCGTGCCTGTGGCTGGAGAACTGGTTGCGCCGCTACGACGGTACCTTGCTGTTTATCTCCCATGATCGGGATTTTATGGATCGAGTGGCTACGCATGTGGTTCATTTTGATCGTCAGAAGCTGGAGTTGTATACGGGCAATTACTCAGCTTTTGAAGGCCAGCGTAGTGAGCGGCTTGCGCAACAACAGGCCGGTTTCGAGCGACAGCAAGCGAGAATTGCAGAAATCCAGCGTTTTATCGATCGCTTCAAAGCACAAGCTACCAAAGCCCGGCAGGCACAAAGTCGGGTGAAATCACTGGAGCGGATGGAAAAAATTGCCCCTGCCCACATTGATTCGCCGTTCAGTTTTGAATTCCCGATGGCCGACAAAGTCTCTAATCCTCTGCTTTCAATCCGACACGGAAAAGCAGGGCATGGCGAGAACGTTATTCTCAACAATATTAACCTGACGCTGTTGCCCGGCAGTCGTATTGGCTTGCTGGGTCCCAACGGCGCCGGTAAATCTACCTTGATGGATGCGTTGCTGGGACAGGGCGATCAGGGGGCATCAAGCACGCTGCTATCCGGGGAGCGGACATGCGGAGAGCATTTGGCGATAGGCTACTTTGCTCAGCACCAGCTGGAGTCTCTGGATCTTGACGCCAGCCCCTTCCTGCATCTGCAACGATTGTCGCCCCGGGCGTCTGAACAGAGTGTTCGGAACTTTCTGGGCGGTTTCGATTTTCATGGTGATGAAGCCTTGAGCCCCATCCGATCCTTTTCAGGTGGCGAAAAGGCGCGCGTCGCTTTAGCTGTGATCGCCTGGCAAAAGCCGAACCTGCTTCTTCTGGATGAGCCGACGAACCACCTGGATTTGGAGATGCGCCAGGCATTGACCATGGCGTTGCAAAATTTTGAAGGCGCCATTGTTGTGGTGTCTCACGACAGGCATCTTTTGCGTAATACCGTTGATGAGTTCTGGTTGGTAAATGACGGTCGCGTGGTGGAATACCAGGGCGACCTGGAAGACTACGAGCGCTGGCTGGCAGACCGCCGCAAGGATGATATGGAAGCGCCTAAGCGCCAAGCCGCTGGAGCCGGAAATGCCGGCAACACTAGCGCTGATAAAGAATCAGATGTTGGCGCGGGTATTGGAGAAAGTGCGGAGGATCGAAAAGCGCGAAAGCGCACGGAAGCGGCACTCCGACAAAAGCTGAGCCCTTATCGAAAGCGGCAGGCAGCGCTTGAAAAGCAGATGGAATCGCTGCACGAAACCCTGAGCAGCCTAGAATCGGAGCTTGCCGACCCGGGTATATATGGTGATGAATCGAAAGGCCGGTTAAAGGAGTTGCTGGGCAAGCAGGCAGATGCCAAAGCCCGACTTGAGGGCGCCGAAGCGGAATGGCTCGATGTCAGCGAAACGGTAGAAGCGATGGAGGAAGAGCTGGTTGGCTAACCTTTTAGCCTCCGGCTAGCTCAAGCACAAAGTCTTGCTTGGCCAGGTAATCCTGCTCGTTCCTCAAATCTGCAAACGTCAGCGGGCGCTCATCGAACCAGCCTTCCGGGAAGGTCAGTAAAAGGCCATTTTCCCTTGGCTGAAGCGTGAAAGCCGGTGGCGGTTCCAGGTTGCGGGAATGTTGAATCAGCACAGCCAGGCGCACCAGTATGCAGAGGTGTCGCAAACGCTTCAGGTCGCCGGGATCGACGCCATCAAAGATAGACGCGGTGAATTTGCGCCGATGGCCCCGCACCAGAATTGCCAGTTCCTGCTGGGCCTGTTGGGTGAAGCCGGCCATGTCGGAATAACGCAACAGGTAGGCTCCGTGCTTGTGATACTGGCTGTGGGAAATGGTCAGGCCAATTTCGTGCAACTGACAAGCCCAGCGCAAGACATCTTCATCGTGAACCGTATCGAGATCCCATGCACCTGCAATCTGCTCCCAGGCTGCAATCGCAGTTGCCTCAACCGCAGCGCCCTGACTCTGATCTACGTGGTACCGCTCCTGAAGCGCCGAGATACTGCGTTCACGTACATCTTCGTGTTGAATTCGCCCGGCAATTCCGTACAAAAGGCCTTCCCGGAGTGCGCCATCAGCGAAGGTCATATCCTGTATGTTCAGGGACTGGAAGGCGCCCATGAGGATGGCAAAACCGGCCGGGAAAATATTCTGTCGATCCGGTCGTATGCCCAGTTCGCCCAACTTCTCCACACTGCCCATATCCACCAGACGCCGGCGTAACTCTTCCATGGCACTCCAGGAAATGGTGCCATCGGTTATCTTCAGCGTCGCCAACACAATGCTTATGGCCTTGATAGAGCCAGACGCGCCCACGGCACTCTGCCAGCCCACCGACCGAAAACGCCTGCGGATACTCAGGAGTTCCTGCTCGGCGTGAGTAATAGCGTTGTCCATCTGCTTACGGGTAATCCGGCCATCTGAAAAATACCGGTTCCGGAAAGAGACGCAGCCCATGTGCAGGCTCTCGAGCTCCTGAGGCTCAAAGCGCTGGCCGATAATCAACTCCGTACTGCCGCCACCGATATCGATTACCAGGCGGCGCCCTGCGTCATCAGACAAAGTGTGCGATACGCCCAGATAGATCAGTCGTGCTTCCTCGCGCCCTGCAATGACCTCCACCGGATAACCCAGAACTTCCTCTGCTCTGGCTATGAACTGGCTGGCATTACGCGCGACCCTGAGGGCGTTGGTGCCCACTATCTGGACACCTTCAGGGGGCGTCCCGTTAAGTCGCTGGGCAAAACGGCGCAGGCAATCAAGCCCACGCTCCTGTGCTTCTTCCGTCAGGCAGTTATCGGAATCAAGGCCGTCGCCGAGCTGCACCTTTTCGCCCATTTTTTCCATGGTGCGAATTTCGCCATGCACCAGTCGCGCCACAACCATATGAAAGCTGTTTGAGCCCATATCAATGGCTGCCAGCATATCCGGTGGAGCGGGAGCATATTCGGCAGAAGGGGTGGCCGTCACGGTGGTCAGAATCCTGTGGTATGAACGTGCGCGTACTATAAGCGATAATCCCCGGACCTGTCAGTAAATGCCCGGGTTTGACGTTGGCAGAGCGCTGGTAGAATTGGCTGGGTTCAGAAGATCGCCGATTCAAACTGGTGGATCTACTGCTTCACATAAGCGGGATCAATCGCGTAAAGTAGTAATCAAAGCACTAATCAGGAAAATGAAATGAGCGGAAATATCGTAAACGTAACGGATGCATCCTTCGAACAGGACGTGCTTCAGTCTGACGTACCCGTACTGGTAGATTACTGGGCTGAGTGGTGTGGCCCCTGCAAAATGATTGCGCCGGTGCTGGAAGAAATTGCCGATGAATACGATGGCAAGCTGAAAGTCTGCAAACTCAATATCGACGAAAACGAGCAGACACCGCCCAAGTTCAATATCCGTGGTATTCCGACCCTGATGCTGTTCAAGAACGGCAACGTCGACGCCACCAAAGTGGGCGCACTGTCCAAGTCCCAGCTCGCGGCATTCCTGGACAGCAATCTCTGATTGCATCCTGAATGCCTGAAAACCGCCCCTGGGCCAAGCTCTTGGGCGGTTTTTTTTGGTTTGGACCCGTCATGACCGAAACAGCCCCCCAAAAAGCCTGTGCCCTGCTGCTAGCCGGCGGCGCCGGAACCCGCATGAACGGCAAAGACAAAGGCCTGATGCACTGGCGCGAACGCCCAATGGCCCATTGGGTAGCCGAAGCCCTGAACGCCGTCGCCACCCCGGTTCTCATCAGCGCCAACCGCTCCCTGGAAGAATATCGCCTTCTCGGCGACGTACTGGAAGATTCCCCCGACTTCAAAAACCAGGGCCCACTCGCTGGCCTGCTGGCAGGCCTAATCGAAGCCCAAAAGCGCGGTTTAGCCGCGATACTCGTCTGCCCTTGTGACACCCCCGGCATTAAGCCAGAAGTATTCCAGCGATTGTTAGCCGCCTGGCGTGAACAGCCCGAGCTACCCGTTATCGCCCAGTGCGACGGAAGATCCCATCCTTTGCACGGCATATACCCGGTTTCACTGGTAAGCCTGCTGGAAACCCAGCTACGAGACGACAACCGACGGGTAATGGTATTCGCTGAAAGCGCAGGCGCGAGAACTCTGGATTGCCCGGATGCCGCAGAAGCGTTCAAAAATAGAAACCGGCCAGAAGACCTGATGAGTTAGAAGCGGCTGGAGGATGGGCTCATACTAGGGCTTTGGCGCGGGTCGTCTCGCCGAAAATGTGCGGAGCCATGGATGGCGGAGCCAAGCGTACACGGACGTATTCACAGTGTTTTTCGGCGAGACGACCCGCGCCAAAGACCGACCGGCAAGTACCAGAAGTTATTTCTCCCAAGCCTCTCCACGAGCAACATCCGAAGCCTTCTGCTCCACCCAATGCTCCCCAGCCTCGGAAAGCTCCTTCTTCCAAAACGGCGCAGACGTCTTCAGCGCATCCATAATGAACTCACAAGCCGCAAACGCATCCCCTCGATGGGCACTGCAAACACCCACAAAAACAATCTGCTCCTGCAGCAACAGCCTGCCAACCCGATGAATCACACGAGCCTTACGCACATCCCAGCGCCGCGAAGCCTCCTCAACAAGCCCGGCAATCACCTGCTCCGTCATCCCTGGATAGTGTTCAAGAAATAACCCCGACACATCCTGAGTATCGCCGCTGTCCCGCACCAGCCCCGTAAACGTAGCAATTGCCCCCGTACCGGCGCCGCTGTCCCGCAGAGCCGTATACTCAGCGCCCGAATCAAAATCCTCAGTCTGTATACTGATCATCTTAACCCCCGGTTACCGGCGGGAAAAATGCTACTTCATCCCCCGCTTTGACAGGCGTGGCCGGCTTCGCCATAGCCTGATTAATGGCAATCATCACCGGTTGACTGCCCTGCAGTTGTGCCCAGGGCCCGCCGCGGCTGGCCAGAGATGCAAGCAGATCGCCGGCCGTTTGAGCCTTGTCGGCCGGGAGCGTGAGTTCCCCGGTATCCAGCTCTTCCCGGAGGCGGGCAAAAAAACGAACGGTGAGGGTCTGGTCAGTCATATCAGCTTAATAACTCAGTAAATGGGTAATAGGTCAGAAGGTCACCCTCTGCAACCATCGCGTGCTCAGGAACTACCGCCAGACCACCGGCCCAGCAAGCAGAACTCAACACGCCAGAACTCTGGTTCGGATAGGCGCAGACCCGCGTATCGCCACTAGCAGACTCTGTTCGCGCACGGACAAACTCCTTACGCACAGAAGGTGAAGTGACCGTGAACGCAGCGGGCACCTGTTGTCCGACAGGGTGAATCTGCACGCGGCCTTGGCAGGTGCGTATGTAAGGCATGCCGACGATCAGAAAGGTAACCAGCACCGCAGCCGGATTGCCGGGCAGGCCCAGTACCGGCGTGCCGTTAATTGATCCGAATGCGAGAGGCTTGCCAGGCTTGATAGCCATACGCCAGAGCGAAAGCTTGCCGGACTCCTCCAGCACCGCACGCACGTGATCTTCCTCGCCTACGGAAACGCCCCCGCTGGTGATAATCAGATCCGCCTGTGCCGCTGCACGCTCCAGTGTTTCACGAGTCACAGAGCGAGTATCCCGCAATGTTTCGCATAGCACTACGTCACAGCCCGCTTCTGCCAGCAGGCCAAGCAGTGTGAAGCGGTTGGTGTTGTAAATCTGGCCTTGCGCCAATGGGGTGCCGGGTTCGACCAGCTCGTCGCCGGTCGACAGAATTGCGACCCGCAGTTTTTCCACCACAGCGACCTCAGACACACCCATAGAGGCCAAAAGCCCCATTTCCTGAGCGCGGATTTTTGTACCTTTTCCCAGAGCCAGACTGCCCTGCGCAAGATCCTGGCCGCGCCGGCGGATATTCTGATCTGCCTTTACTTCTGCATTAATCAGAATGCCGCTATCGGTAACCTCAACCCGCTCTTGCATTATGACCGTGTCGGCGCCGGCTGGAACCTCTGAGCCGGTGAAAATGCGAGCAGCAGTGCCGGGTTTCAGCGGGCTGGGAGCGGAGCCTGCCGGGATCCGGTCAGATACCGAAAGAGCCTGGCCAGGCACATAATCCTCGGCGCGCAAAGCGTAACCATCCACGGCACTGTTATCTGCCGGGGGCACATCCGCCGGGACGTGATAATCCTGTGCCAGTATTCGGTCGAAGCTTCCCGTGAGCGGCAGATGCCGGGTTTCAGTAATCACCGACGCTTGGCTCAGCAAGTGAGCAATGGCTTCTTCAACCGGTGTCAGACTGCCTGACATGATCTCTCTCCGTATCCAGGATTAGCGGGCGGCGCGTTTGCCAATAACCTGCTGAAGGCGCTCAACGGCACGCTCCGGCTTTCGTCCAACCAGGGCTGAGAAGTTGCAGGGGCCGTGACGGCTGTCGAGCTGGGTGCTCAGAATACCGTTCCAACCGGTCCGGCAGGCTCCTGTAGAGCCTGGCAGGCAGAAGATCGCAGTATGGTTGGCAAGGCCGCCGAAAGCCCGGGACTGAATAGTGGATGTGCCTATCTCCGATGCTGACTGGCGGCGGAACTCCTCACCAAAACCCTCAATGGTTTTGTCCAGCAGTGGTGCAACGGCTTCCGGCGTGCTGTCGCGCTCGTGAAAGCCTGTGCCACCGGTAATGATCACTGCATGGACATCGGGTTCGGCAATCCAGGATGATATTGCTGCGCGTACCAGATAAACATCATCGGGCAGTATGCGTCGCGAAATTAAGCGATGTCCGGCCTCTACAACGCTGTCCTCAAGAAACTGGCCGGACGAGTCTTCATCCGGCCCTCGCGTATCGGAGATTGTGAGAATCGCGATATTGAGAGGTTTGAGTTCGCTGGTTCGTTCACTGCTCATGGACGGCACTCCGAAAATAACAAAAATGTTGATTGTAAGTATCCCCATCAGTGGCAGGGAATGGAAGGGAGTAACCCATCAGGGGGAGGCGCCGAGCCTTGCTGGCGGGCTTTTGGGCGGCAAGATTGACGTTTATTTGCCCCCTGCACTTGACATTGGCGGGCAAGGTAGCAGATTATCGCTCTTGCCCTACGAACGGTTGTACCCACTCTACTGGCTTCAATATTTATATTCCGGATTTTGTTTACGCCGGTTGCTTCATCTGGCCAGAACCTGTTTTAACAACCAATCAATGAATTTGTTCAGGGGCATCCCTGTCATCCCAACTTCCGTTTAATTCCATTCCTGAAAATCTAATAACCTATGAATCTTACTGAACTCAAGCAGAACTCCATGCCCGAATTGCTCGATATCGCGCAAGAGATGGGCCTCGATAACCTGGCACGTTCGCGTAAACAGGATGTTATCTTCACCATATTGAAGAAGCATGCGAAAGGCGGCGAAGATATTTATGGCGATGGCGTACTGGAGATTCTGCAGGACGGCTTCGGCTTCCTCCGCTCTGCCGACGCATCCTACCTGGCCGGGCCAGATGACATTTATGTCTCCCCCAGCCAGATCCGCCGCTTCAACCTGCGCACCGGTGATACCGTTGCCGGCAAAATCCGCCCGCCCAAAGACGGTGAGCGTTACTTTGCCCTGTTGAAAGTCGCTGAGATCAACTTCGACAAACCGGACAACGCCCGTAACAAAATCCTGTTTGAAAACCTCACGCCGTTGTTCCCTGATGAGCGTATGCAGCTGGAAGCCGGTAACGGCAGCACCGAAGACTTGTCTTCCCGTGTGCTCGATCTGGTTGCGCCCATCGGTAAAGGCCAGCGTGGTTTGATTGTATCGCCGCCCAAGGCTGGTAAGACCATCCTGATGCAGAGTATTGCCCAGTCTATTACTCGCAATCATCCGGAATGCCACATCATTGTGCTGCTGATTGACGAGCGCCCGGAAGAAGTAACAGAAATGCAGCGCACCGTGCGCGGCGAAGTGATTGCTTCAACGTTTGATGAGCCACCTGCGCGTCACGTTCAGGTCGCCGAAATGGTCATCGAGAAGGCCAAGCGTCTGGTTGAGCACAAAAAAGACGTGGTTATCCTGCTGGATTCCATCACTCGTCTCGCTCGTGCCTACAACACGGTTATTCCATCCTCGGGCAAAGTGTTGACCGGTGGTGTGGATGCCCACGCTCTTGAGAAACCCAAGCGCTTCTTCGGTGCGGCCCGTAATGTAGAAGAAGGCGGCAGCCTGACAATTCTTGCAACGGCTCTGGTGAACACAGGTTCCAAAATGGACGAAGTGATCTACGAGGAGTTCAAGGGCACAGGTAACATGGAAATTCACCTGGATCGCAAAATCGCTGAAAAGCGTGTTTACCCGGCTATCAACATCCGTAGCTCCGGCACGCGCCGCGAAGACCTGCTGATGAGCGAAGCGGATATCCAGCGTGTGTGGATCTTGCGTAAATTGCTGCACTCCATGGACGACGACACTGCAGCCATCGAGTTCTTGCTGGACAAGCTGAAAGACACCAAGACCAACGACGAGTTCTTCCAGTCGATGAAGCGCCGTTAAGAGTCAGAGTCTTGGCGCCTCTGGGATTGTGGGGCGGGCAGTACCGGGGAGATCCTCCCCGGACACGCCGTAAACCCATCCATGGGGGCTCGGCATTGCCATCCCTGGCAATGCACGGTCCGGGGAGAATCTCCCCGGTACTTCCTTCATGTTTTGTATGCGCGTTTTGCTAATCATCCTGTTTTGGCACTCAGTCAGAACCAATCTCTTTGAATTCATGTACATTGCCGGAACTAACCGGAGCCAACGATGAAATACAACGATCTGCGGGACTTCATTGACCAGTTGGAGAAGCTGGGTGAGCTGAAGCGCATCTCAGTTGAAGTAGACCCTAATCTGGAAATGACTGAAATCTGCGACCGCACACTGCGGGCAGGTGGGCCTGCGTTGTTGTTTGAAAATCCCAAAGGCTACGACATGCCCGTGCTGGCGAATCTCTTTGGTACAACCCGAAGGGTCGCTCTGGGCATGGGGCAGGAGAACGTCACCGCGCTTCGGGACGTCGGCAAGCTGCTAGCCTATCTCAAAGAGCCGGATCCCCCCAAGGGCTTCAAAGACGCCATCGAAAAACTGCCACTGCTGCGGCAAGTGATGCGCATGAGCCCGAAAGTGCTCAGGTCCGCTCCCTGTCAGGACGTGGTGATCGAAAAAGATCAGGTTGATTTGTTCCAGATTCCAGTTCAGCACTGCTGGCCGGGCGACGCAGGGCCGTTGGTTACCTGGCCGCTGGTGATTACCCGCGGGCCCCATAAAGAACGCCAGAACCTCGGGATATACCGACAGCAGGTGATTGGCCGTAACCGACTGATCATGCGTTGGCTGAGCCATCGCGGCGGAGCGCTGGATTTTCGGGAGTTTCAGAAAGCGAATCCTGGTAAACCCTATCCGGTAGCTGTAGCTCTGGGGGCAGACCCGGCTACGATTTTGGGTGCTGTGACTCCGGTGCCTGATTCACTATCTGAATACGCGTTTGCAGGCTTGCTACGAGGCAGTCGTACCGAACTGGTGCAGTGCGGCCTCAGCGATCTGCAGGTGCCAGCGAGCGCTGAGATTGTTCTGGAAGGCTTTATTTACCCCGATGATAACGCGCCGGAAGGCCCTTTCGGGGATCACACAGGCTATTACAACGAAGTGGACGAGTTCCCGGTGTTCACCGTTGAGCGGATGACCCACCGCAAAGATCCGATTTACCACAGCACGTACACCGGCAGGCCACCAGACGAGCCGGCTATTCTGGGTGTGGCGCTGAATGAAGTCTTTATTCCCATTCTGCAGAAGCAGTTCCCTGAAATTATGGATTTTTACCTGCCGCCGGAGGGCTGTTCATATCGTCTTGCAGTAGTGACCATGAAGAAACAATACCCCGGCCATGCCAAGCGGGTGATGATGGGCGTATGGTCTTTTCTGCGGCAGTTCATGTACACCAAATTTGTGATTGTGACCGATGATGATGTCAACGCCCGCAACTGGGAGGATGTGATCTGGGCTATTACGACCCGGATGGATCCTGCCCGAGATACCATGCTGGTAGAAAACACGCCCATTGATTACCTGGATTTCGCCTCGCCGGTGTCCGGCCTCGGCTCCAAGATGGGCATGGACGCTACCAATAAATGGCCGGGCGAGACAAGCCGGGAGTGGGGCGAGCCCATAGCCATGACCGACGCGATAAAACAGCGGGTTGACGAGCTCTGGGATAGCTTGGGGATTGAAACTTCGCCTACCCGCCCTGATTGATATGAACAACAGGTGTTGGCGGGTGTGCCTCAAGCCCTCCGGGATTTATTTTTCCGCAGCAACCGGTACAGATTTGCTGAGCGCCGCTGCCAATGCCGGTATCGCCGTTCCTTTCGCTTGCAAAAATGGCGTATGCGAGCTTTGCGAGGCACGGCTGCTTAGCGGCTCCGCTCTGAATACCCGAAACCAACAGATGATTCCGGTCGGCGCGCGACTGATGATGTGCAGAACCGCAGCGCTCGACCATCTTGAACTGGAGAATAGTGCCGTTATGGCAGCAGGAAAGAACCAACCCCGAAAGTTTCAGGCAAACGTCGTGGAAGTAAGTTCTATCAACCACGATGTGTATCGGGTTGAGCTTCAGTTGCCAAGGCGGCGGGAGTTGTCTTTTCACGCGGGCCAGTATTTATCGGTCAACCTGCCGGACGCTGAACCCTGCTACTTTTCCATCGCCAGCAGCCCGACAGAGCAGAACATTGAACTGCATATTCAGGCTTCACCGGAGTGGTTGTCAGCGCAAAAGGTAATTGACGCCCTGACCTCCGGTGAATCGGTCAATCTGGAACTGCCCCATGGCAAAGCTTGCCTGGCTTGTGCTCCGGAAAAACCGTTGCTGCTTGTTGCCGCTGGAACGGGCTTTGCGCAGATGAAAAGCCTGGTTGATTATTTGCGCGGTACGTCCTTTGCTCAGCCGGTAAAACTGTTCTGGGGAGCGCGCCGCCATGAGGATATGTACCTCAGATCCATGGCTCTGCAGTGGGAGCAAGACTTGCCAGGGTTCACATTTCAGCCCGTGGTAGGTGGTGATGAGGACAGCGAATGGAGCGGGCATCACGACCAGCTCGTACGCGCGGTGCTCGCCTCTGGTATGGACTGGAATAACGTGGAAGTGCACGCCAGTGGCTCACCGACGATGGTTTACACGCTGATGGACGCCCTGGTGGAAGCCGGGCTACCACCAGAGGCATTCTTTTCTGATGTGCTGGAGTATGCACCTCGAAGTTGAGGTGCTGTGGCAGACTTCAGGGAGAAATGGCCGGTCAGGCTTTAGGCATGGGCAGTTTCGGTAGTCCGTTATCGTTTGCCAGCCCCTGCATCATAAGTTTTATACTCATTTCCTCGTCGCCCATGTGAGCGCTCAGGCGGCTTAGCTCTGCCAAACCTTCCCTGCTGCGGCGTAACCTCAAACTCGTTTCGAAATACTCCCGCGCCTTGCCCCAGAGCTCGTTGCGCAGGCTCAGTCGGCCAAGTGCCAGCAACAGTTCTGCATTGTTCGGCCGGTCTTTTAACCACTGTTCGGCGGCAAGAAGCTGTTCGTCCGGCATGCGTCCTTCAATCCGACCATAGAGATTAACCAGGTCGTCACTCCAGTGATTGTGCAGAACTTTTCGGAGCAAAGTTTCCGTCTGTTCCTCATCGCCCAGATTCGCCAGCAGGCGCGCGTAGTCCCCGATGGTTTTCTCGTCGCGGCGCAGAAAGCCTGGCAGCTCATCCCAAAGGCGGGTGAGTGGTTCCAGTGACGTGTTCGGATTCTCCTTCTGCTGGCGCCGGCAGTCTTCCGCCGCCTGCTCCAGCAAGTTGTGCCATACCTGGCGCTCCAGTTCACCCAGCTCGTTTTCCGGAAGCACACTGCGCTTGCGCAGCTCTGGCAGCAGTTTTGCCAGTTCGCGCCAGTCTTCGAGACGCAGGTAAGTGTTTTTCAGAAGCTTGAGCACAAAGGGATGATGCGGAGACTGCTTGCGCAGGCGTACCAGCGTCGCCAGAGCCTGCTCCTGGCGGTTGCCGGCAAGTTGCAGCTGGGCCTGGGTAATACCAACGGCCATATCCGAACCCGGCGTGCTTTCATACGCCTTTCTTAGCAGTATATCTACGGCTTCGTGGTCGCCGCATTCAAAAGCGGCCTGCGCTGCCGCCAGATAGTTGATCAGGGGGGTGTCAGCATTGCCGGCTCCTGATGTAAGCATTTTGCGTGCTCTTGGCCAATTGCCTTCCGCCAATGCAAGCAGGCCCTGTGTTGTGCGCCGGCGTGCCCGTCGTTCCTTGCTGCGGGAGACCCAGTTGGCCACCAGTCCACCACCTTGGCGCATACGGCGTATCATGCCGATGGTCAGCACAATCAATGCGACCAAGGCAATGAGTAATGCGAGACCGACCCAGAAGTTGGTTTCAATCAGGTAGTGACCGAGGCTGATGCGGATGTAACCCAGGTCGTACTGCAACCCAAGGGAAAGACCGGTACCGATTAGCAGGGCAAACAGAACGATCAGAAGCAGGCGAATCATGAATCATCGCCTCCGTTACCTTTTTCCAGCCGGCCTGCGAGCCGTTCTTTGAGCAGGTCCAGGGATTTGCTGATGTCGGGGAGGTCCGGGGCGACGTTGCGTGTGGCCAGCTCTGCAAGCGTGCTGCTCAGAGCGCTCACTCGTGGATTGCTCGCGTCGTACCAGTCGTCAACGGCCGCCTGGGCCTTGATAAGCGCACGCTCATACAGGGGTTGGTTGCCCCTGAGCACGGCCATTTCCGATTCTTCCAACATCAGTTGCAGGTTCAGCCGCGCATAGGCGCTCTGATCCGGGGACAACAACGGCTTCACCGACTCATCCAGGCGACGAACCACAACAACTTGCATCAGGGTAGATTTGAATGTCTGCCAACCTCTGGCCAGAATTCCAGGCTCTCCGCCGGCTTCAGGGTCGTCTTCTGCCTGTGAGCCGCCGACAAACCCAGGCGCCTGTTCGCTGATAAGCGCCTGGTCGGTGAGCTGGTGAACGCTGTCGATGGCAGCTTCGAGGGTGAGGTAAAGGCCGGTCCTGTCGACACTGGAGATGCCTTTGAGCGCCAGAATTTCACGAGCCAGCTGCTGGCGAACAGGGTACACACCAATATCGTCAGACTCTGTGAGCACTTCATCGGCAGCCTCGAGTGCGGAAAGAGCACCGCGAATGTCTTTTTCGATTAACAGCCGCTGGTTGGCAATGCGCAGCAGGTATTCAGCCTCCGCAAGCAACCAGTCGGTGCGAGTGCGGTTTCCGGCTTCCAGAAGCTCGCGGGCATTGTGATCAATCTGCCGCTGCTGGGTAGCGATCAATTCCCGCTGGGACGATAGCTTGTCTTCGAGGGACTGAAGGCGCTGGCCTTGTTGGCTGCCACGATCGCCATAAAGGTTCTCAAGCTGGGCGGTATCCTGCTGCAGGTTGCTCAGTGTTTGCATCGTAGCCTGTTGGCCGTTCCATTGCTGCCAGTTCCAGACAGCCAGCGCGGCAACGCTGATGAGGGCGATGATAGCGATAACCCAGACCGGCCAGATTTTCTGTCGGGCAGGTTGCTCTTGGGCAATCGGGGCGAGTAATTGTTTTGTTGTTTCAGTCACGGGCATCCTTACTTTGCTTTTCCGGAGCCACCGTCCCGGCCTGCCAGTTGTTCTGCGACGGCGTCCACGATGTCATTATCGGCAAGGCTTCCTGGTATACACGGAGCGTTGAATCCCGCATTGCGAGCCTGATCGGCAATGCGCCGGGCGGGCACAATAACGAGTCTATCGTATAGATTATGGCTGCAATTCGCACTTAGTGCGATGAGATTGTTCAGGGTTTCTCCGGAGAGCGCAATAATGGCTTCCGGCGCAAACTCCTCCAGCGCTGTGTTGATCTGCGCGGGTGTGTAATTCGGGCAGAATCTTCGGTAAAGCGGCATCACGGTAACTCGTGCGCCGCGTGCCTCCAAAGTTCTCCGGGTCAGCTCACGCCCCTCTTCGCCACGGGCCACGAGTACTCGTTCACCATCGAAATGTGCCAGCGAGGGCAGTTCCAGAAGCGCCTCGCTGGTCCAGCCTTCGTCGGGCTTGCGCGGGGTTAGTCCGTACTCTGCAAGTGCCTTGGCTGTGCCTGCTCCCACGCCGTACCAGTTCAGGCCGGCCGGGAGTTGGGGCCACCAGGTGTCCAGCTCTTCCAGTAACAGACGAGCCGCATAGGGGCTGACAGCAATAACATGGGAGAACTCATCGAGACTGAGAAGGGTGGTTCGCCGTTCCGGCGTTTCTGGTAGGGGTTCTCGAACGACCAGCGGGAATATATGGGTCTCGGCGCCGGCAGCTTGAAACTGCCGGGCCAGGCGCGACGCTTCCGGCTCCGGCCGGCAAATCAGAACGCGCCGGCCGGCCAGGCACGTCGATTCAGTGCGGAGTGTGGCCATAAATTTCAGCCAGTATTTTGTCTGCGCCCATAGCCAGAAGATCTTCGGCCAGTTCACGGCCCAGGCGTTCGCCGTCAGCCCGGGGTGCACGACCTTCCACGCGGAGGATCTGGGTGCCGTTAACCGCACCAACCAGTGCCCGCAGCCATAAAGTGTCGTCGTTTTCCAGCAAGGCATAGGCCGCGATAGGTACTTGGCAGCCGCCTTCAAGGCGACGGTTAAGTGCTCGCTCCGCCCTCACTCGGTCGGCTGTGTCCGTATGGTTCAGGGGTTCCAGCATGGCGCGCAGCTCGTCATCATCAAGCCGGCATTCAATGCCAAGAGCGCCCTGGCCAACAGCTGGCAGTGACACGGTGTCTGGCATGGAGTAACGAATGCGGTCCTGGAAGCCCAGGCGCTTGAGGCCGGAGCTCGCCAGCACAATAGCGTCGTAGTCGCCGGCGTCGAGCTTGGCCAGGCGAGTATTCACGTTACCCCGCAGAACCCGGATTTCCAGGTCCGGTCGGTAAGCGCGAAGCTGGGATTCCCGGCGCAGGCTGGCGGTGCCAACTATGGCGCCTTGGGGTAGGGCGTCCACGTTATCGTAATGATTGCTGACAAAAGCATCTGTCGGGTCTTCCCGTTCGCAGTAAGCAACCAGGCCCAGGCCTTCGGGAAACGCCATGGGTACGTCTTTCATTGAGTGCACAGCAAGATCCGCGCGGCCATCGAGCATGGCTTCCTCCAGCTCTTTTACAAAGAGGCCTTTGCCGCCGATTTTCGCCAGTGGAACATCAAGGATCTTGTCCCCCTGGGTTTTGATCTTGACGAGCTCGACAATCACGTTGTCATGGAGCCGTTCCAGCTCGGCCTTGATAAATTCTGCCTGCCATAGCGCGAGGGCGCTGCTGCGGGTTGCAACACGAAGGGTTCGTTTGGACATGATGCTCACTGTCGGTTCTGAAAATGTTCGCCAAGGTTACCTTGTGGCGTCGTAAAAGTCCCGTGGATGCCTGCGTTACATCGCCCGCTGCGGCAGGGTTTGTAGCGTCGGCCACACTTAGCCCGGTTGTTGCCCTTGAAGCCATTGGCGCACATTGCTGGCGTGCCGGCGACTTACCTGAAGTTCCCCCAGGTTGTCTCTGAGCGATACCAGATTGTGGCCCTCCGATGTGCGCTTCAAAGCCTGAATAAAGCGCACACCGACCAGTGTGTTGCGATGAATTCGGAGCAACTGGCGCGGATAGGCGTTTTCCAGTTCTTTCAGGGTGTAGTCGGAGACAGCCTCGCCACGGGAATGGTGAATGGTTACGTATTTCTGATCCGCCTGACAATAGCGGATCCCGGCTATATCGATCAGCTCGGTGCCCTTGTGAGTGCGAACGGCCAGTTGCTCGTTTCCTGCGGTATTCCTGCCTGCGCTGTTGTCGACGGGCTCTCCCGAAAATGCCTGCAGCTGCACTCGGTTGACCCTCCCGGCTCGGGCAAGAGCTTCTTCCAGCGCCTGCTTGCGAACAGGTTTCAGCAGGTAGGCTATGGCCTGCACATCAAAAGCCTGAATGGCGTAGCTGTCGTATGCCGTACAAAAAATGATAGCAGGTGGGCTGTTGAGCTTGCTCAGGTGTGCTGCCACCTCCATGCCGTCGAGGCCGGGCATGCGTATGTCGAGCAGCAGGATATCCGGTTGCAGCTCTGCTACCTGAGCGAGCGCCGCATCGCCGTCTCCGGCTTCGCCGCAAACCTGGTAACCCGGCAAGTCATCGGCCAGCCGCCGGAGGCGCCCACGGGCAAGGGGTTCATCGTCAACGATCAGAATCTTCTGTTTTGTCATGGATGCTGTGTGGTTTTTGGTAGCCTTAAGGTCACCGTGTAAACGTCTCCCTGATGGCTGTGCTTGAGAACGGCCGGATCCCCGAACAGGGCTTGCAGTCGTGCTTGTATATTGCTCAGTGCCATACGATTGCCGTTGTGCAAGCTACCATTGCCATCGGGCTTGGGGTTTTGCACCAGCAGATACACGAAGTTGCCGCGTGCTTCTGCTTCGATGCGCACAGTGCCACCCTCCGGGCGGGGCTGTATGCCGTGATACACCGCGTTCTCTACCAAAGGCTGCAGTGTCAAAGGTGGAATGGCCTGGCGTTCCAATCCTTCGGCAATGTGCCATTCCAGCTTCAGGCGCGGGCCAAGGCGCAGGGCTTCGATAGCGAGATAGCGTTGGCAAAGTTCAAGTTCTTTTGCCAGTGGTATGAGTTGGTCGCCGGTGCGCAAGCTGGCACGAAAGAGCTCGGACAGGTCCAGAACGGCCTCTTCGGCCTGCTCCGGGTCTGTCGCAATAAGGCTGGCGATGGTGTTCATGCTGTTAAACAGGAAATGTGGTTGTATGCGTGCTTGCAGCGCAGCCAGGTGCGCCTGCATTTCTGCTTCCCGTTGTTGCTGCCATTGGTGTTGCAGGTAGAAATAACGCAGAACCATAAGAACAATTAACAGCGCCAGCAACAGTTTTTTGGCAATCGCCAGCCAGTCGATGATCCCTGACTGAGGGTGCAGAACGTTGTCGGCAAACAGGCTAAAGGCGAGTACGTCCAACATTACGATCGTTGCTATCGCGAGGGTGGCGCGGGGCACTGATATTCTGGCCAGCCTATGTCGCAGCAAACAGATCAGCGCAGCGCTGGTAAGGGTGGTCCATTGCACGAACAGCGACAGTAGCGCGAAATAGTTCCAGTCAATCCAGCCATCGCTAGCCTGAACAATAGCCAGCACCAGCACCAGCAGCTCGCTGGTAATAAGCAGCATGAATACCGATCGCACCCGGCACAGATCCGGTACGAAGAAATCCTGTGTGGTGGCCGCTTTGTCCCCGTGCAGGGGAGTCTCTTTTGTCCGGGTCAGAATGCTATACTCCCGCAACGTTCAATGTACCCAGTTCCCGCCAGATAATGCCGGGCTGCCAGCAGGAAAGATAGACCATGACGGATCAGAAAAAACCTGACCAGGCCACAACCTCCGAAAAACCCTGGGGCGGGCGCTTCAGCGAACCCACAGATGCATTCGTGGAACGCTTTACGGCGTCTGTAGGGTTTGATCAGCGCTTGTACCATCACGACATCACCGGTTCCATCGCCCACGCGACCATGCTCGCCGAGGTCGGCGTTCTGACGATGGATGAGCGCGATCTTATTATTGAAGGTCTGAACGGCGTAAAAGAAGATGTTGAGGCCGGGCGCTTTGAATGGTCCGTAAGCCTTGAAGATGTTCATATGAATATTGAAGCCCGGTTAACGGATCGCATTGGTATCACGGGTAAGAAGCTGCACACAGGCCGCAGCCGCAATGATCAGGTGGCCACGGATATCCGTCTGTATCTGCGCGATGAAATTGACGTGATTGCCGAGGAGCTTCGACGCCTGCAGTCTGGCCTGCTGGATCTCGCCGAACGCGAAGCCGAAACCATCATGCCCGGTTTTACCCATCTCCAGACCGCGCAGCCGGTTACCTTTGGGCACCACCTTCTGGCCTGGTATGAGATGCTGGTTCGCGACGCTGAGCGTCTGCAGGACTGCCGCAAGCGCGTAAACGTGATGCCGCTGGGCGCAGCGGCACTGGCCGGTACCACCTACCCGATTGACCGTGCCATGACTGCCCGGTTGCTGGGCTTCGACCGACCCTCGGAAAACTCCCTGGATTCGGTCAGTGACCGGGATTTTGCCATTGAGTTCTGCAGCTTCGCGGCCTTGCTGATGACGCACATGTCCCGCTTCAGTGAAGAGCTCGTGTTGTGGACTTCAGCGCAGTTTGATTTTATTGATCTGCCGGATCGCTTTTGCACGGGTTCTTCAATCATGCCCCAGAAAAAGAACCCCGATGTGCCTGAGCTTGTGCGGGGCAAAACAGGACGGGTGACCGGCCATCTGATGTCCTTGCTCATACTGATGAAAAGCCAGCCATTGGCGTACAACAAGGATAACCAGGAAGACAAAGAGCCATTGTTCGACACGGTCGATACCATCAAAGGGTGTCTGAAAGCCTACGCCGACATGGTCCCGGCTATTCGTGCCAAAGCCGATAACATGCGCGTAGCGGCCAAGCGCGGTTTCTCGACCGCGACGGATCTGGCGGATTATCTGGTCAAGAAGGGGATGCCTTTCCGGGACGCCCATGAAGTTGTGGGTAAGGCAGTGGCTTTCGGTGTCGCCGAAGAACGGGATCTTTCAGATATGACCATCGAAGAGCTCAAGCGCTTTTCTGGCACCATCAGCGAGGATGTATTCGACGTGTTGACTCTCGAAGGCTCGGTTCAGGCCCGTGATCACTTGGGTGGCACGGCACCTGTTCAGGTGCGGGCGGCGGTTGCTCGCGCACGAAGTCTTCTCGGCTGAACCCACCTTGCCCGGATTGGGAAAACCTTTCTCAAGGAGCCGCCTTGACCGTACAGGCAAGACCGATTGCCCTGGATTTTGATGCGGGCATTGATCGCAAAACCCTGCGCCGTCTGCGGGACAGGTTTCTTGTGGTTAATCGCCAGCGCTGGGAAAGGGCGCGCTCATCGCTCACCCATCGGCAGCAGGTGGTGCTTGAGGTTTTGCCGTTGGTGTTTCACACCAATCATCCGGCTCTGCCCGGCTATCTGGACACTGATTGCCCCTATGGCCTGAGCCACTACCGACCGGAACCGGCAACCATAGGTGCTGCAAGACGGCTGGCGCGTACCTTCAGTATTCGCGACGAAGGCCGGCGCCGGGCTGATCTGGAGGCACTGTTTCTCATGGGTAGCCCTGGTACCCTTGGGCATTCTGTCGCCAGTGACCTGGATGTCTGGCTGTGTCATCGGGACGACCTTCAGGAACCCGGTATCCGGCGCCTTGAGCGCAAGGCCGCGAAGCTCACAGAGTGGGCCTCTTCCTTTGGCATTGAGCTGCATGTTTTCGTGTTCGCTGCGGCCGACTGGCGGCAAGGCCGGCAGCGCGCTGAGGTGAGTGGTGAAAACTGCGGCAGCGCCCAGCACTACCTGTTGCTCGATGAGTTTTATCGCACCGGGATCCACTTGGGTGGCTGTTACCCGCTTTGGTGGCTCATTCCCTCTGAACAGGAAGGCCGCTATCAGGAATGTGTCAGCAAGCTGGTGGATTACCGGTTTATTCGTGGCAACGAATACATCGATTTCGGCGCAGTGCCTGTCATCCCGGCCAGTGAGTTTCTTGGCGCCGGTGTGTGGCAACTCTATAAGGGCATTGATGCGCCCTGGAAGTCTATCCTGAAGTTGTTGCTTATCGAATGCTACGCGCAGACTCAGGATCAGCCGGTTTTGTCACGGGTGTTCAAGCAGTCGGTATTCAGCGGCATCACTGATGTGGATGTTCTGGATCCATATGTCATGTTGTATCAACGCCTTGAGCAGTGGCTGACCGCAGCAGAAGCCGAGTCGAGGCTGGATCTGGTGCGCCGCAGTTTGTATGTCAAAGCGGGGCTGCCGCTGACCCGGATCGGCGCGGCGGACCAGCAGGGAGCAGAGCCCTGGCGAGGCCGGCTTTTGAGGAAGCTTGTGGCCGGCTGGGAATGGCCGGAAAAACACATCGAAGCGCTGGATAATCGGCAGCGTTGGCGGGCAGAAGAAGTCTCTTCATTGCGCCGCGTGGTGGTGTCGGAGCTAACTCACAGTTACCGGCTGCTCTCCAAAATGGCTCGTGATCACGGCGAACAGTCCGCGATCAGCGCAAACGACATCAACTTGTTGGGCCGCAAACTCTACGCAGCGTTTCAGCGCAAGGCTGGAAAGATTGAGCATATTAATCCGGGACTGGCCCCTTCGCTGACAGAGGAGAATCTTGCATTTCACCATCAGTCAGAGCAGGGCGGCGCAGGAACAGGGTGGTTGTTGTACCGTGATCTGGAAGATCCATCAGACGCCTTCTGGCAGCCTGTTATCCGGCGCTCCGGAAATCTTGCGGAACTCGTGGCCTGGTGCTACTACAACGGGTTGCTGACTCGCTCTACTCGCCTTAACGTCCGTTCCGGGCAGGGCATCGCGTCCGTCAGTGAACTGCGGGAAATGCTGGATGCGCTTACGGGTTTCGTGCCCTTTCCTGTTTTGCCAGCCGGGCGGGAGGCTCTTGCCCGTGGCGTTCACCCGCTGCGCAACCTTCTTCTGGTCAATGTGGGTGTTGATCCGCAATCCCGCCTTACGGAACGTGGGCTGCACAAGCTCAGTGCCAGGCATGATTCGCTGGGGTTCAGTGGCGGGCGTGAAAACCTGGTTATTACCATTGATCAGATCACGCTTAACAGCTGGCACGAGGTCAGCCTTCAGCACTACGCCTCCGGTGATACCCTGATTCAGTGCCTGAAGAATGTCCTTGCTTCAGTTGCCCTCGCTCCCCGCAACGTTCCCGGTATTGAAGTACACGGTCACAATCGGGGTCATGGCAGCGCTATTGCACGGAGGGTGCGGGAGCTGTTTGCCGATGTGTTGCGCCAGTTTTTTGCCGGAGGCACCGGACCACATCCTTTGCGTTACGTGATCGAAATGGATCACCGGTACTTTCTGCTGGAGTTCAGGGGCACCGAACCCGGTTTCATAGCTCTGGAAAGCCGGGCGGCCCTGATAGAGTGTCTTGCTCAGCCCCGGGACGTCTACCTGCCGGTGGTGTTTGATCGCCACGCACTGTTGGACAGCCCGGCTTTGCGGGCTGCCTGCCAAGCCAGTCAGCCGGACAGCATTCAGGTGTTTTACGCTCTTCGGGGCGGGCGCGCGCAGATCCAGGTGATTGATGAGCGAGGTTCGCTGTTCGGCTGGGATCAGCCGATTACCAGTCGCCGCCATCTGCTGACACCGCTGTTGCGATTTCTGGAAAACCTGGTTGAGCGACGCACGCTGCGCAACCGCGAGGGTCCGGTGGCTCTGGCCGGAGTGCGGTGCTATGAATTGGTTGCAAACAACGGCCAATGGCGCCCGGAATATCGGCCGCAAGCCGATACCGGAGCCCCTTTGTCAGGGCTTGAAGTGCAAGCGGTGGGTGTGCAGGAAGGCGATAGCCGAGTTCGCTTTGATCTCTACTGTGGCGAGCAGGAGTTTACGGTACTGCAATACGGTGACCAGCTCATTCCCGCGGTTGCCCATTATATCCACTCACTGCGCCAGAGCCGTGATCGCTATCCGGTTTACCTTACGGATGTGCACCTGCCCCATGATCTGGATCCAAGGGTGTATCAGCAGGATATACAGACCAGCCAGTACCTCTATTACCGGGCTTTTCTGGAGGATGCCCTGAACCATGAGCTGGAAGCGCTTCGATAGCCCTTCGCCCTCGCCGTGCGGGCCGCGGGTCAGGTATACTTTGGTCATTATAAACTCAGGGGTGGCAAGTATGCGCGCGTGGACACTGCCGATCGCGATTCTGGTTGTGGCGGTCACACTCGGTGGCTGTGGCCAGAAAGGGCCGTTATACCGGGAGAATCCGGAAGCGTCAGCCGGCCAGTACCAGACTCCGCTACACGATCAGGAACCTAATGGATCATTTTAACTACCGTGACGGCGAGCTTTACGCCGAAGATGTGGCTGTTTCTGCCATTGCCGAACGCTTTGGTACGCCGGCTTATGTATATTCCCGGGCCACGCTGGAGCGTCATTACAAATCCTACGACGAAGCCCTGAAAAAGCGCGAGCTTCTCGTTTGCTATGCCGTCAAAGCCAACAGTAATCTTGCGGTGCTGAATGTGCTGGCGCGCCTGGGTGCAGGTTTTGACATTGTATCCGCTGGAGAACTGGAGCGCGTTTTGCGTGCTGGTGGCGACGCTGCCAAAGTGGTTTTTTCCGGTGTCGGTAAACAGGAATGGGAAATGCGCCGGGCCCTGGAGGCGGGTGTTCGCTGTTTTAACGTGGAATCCGACACCGAGCTGGACCGGCTAAATGCCGTGGCTGGTGAGCTGGGCGTCAAAGCTCCAGTCTCGCTGCGCGTGAACCCGGATGTCGATGCCGGTACGCATCCATACATTTCCACGGGCCTGAAAGAGAACAAGTTCGGCATCGATATCGCAGAAGCACCGGCTGTTTACGCCCGGGCTGCGGCATTGCCAAACCTGGACATCAAAGGCGTGGATTGCCACATCGGCTCGCAGCTTACATCGATTGCTCCATTCATGGACGCCCTCGATCGCGTATTAGAGCTGGTTGATGCCCTGGCCGAAGGCGGCATTCATATCCGGCACCTGGATATGGGCGGTGGCCTGGGCGTTACCTACGACGACGAACAGCCGCCTGAGCCGTCCGAATATGTTCGGGCTCTGGATGAGCGTATTGGTGATCGTAAACTGTCGCTGATATTGGAGCCGGGTCGGTCAATTGCGGCTAATGCCGGCATATTGCTTACCCGAGTCGAGTTCCTGAAGTGCACGGAACACCGCAACTTTGCGATTATTGATGCTGCCATGAACGATCTGATCCGACCTGCGCTTTACAGCGCCTGGCAGGCTATTGTGCCAGCGCAGCCTCATCAGGACGTTGAAGAAAAGATCTGGGATCTGGTTGGCCCTGTATGTGAAACCGGGGATTTTCTTGGTAAAGACCGGCCTCTCCGGCTCCGGGCTGGCGATCTCCTTGCTGTGCGTTCTGCCGGCGCCTATGGGTTCGTGATGAGTTCCAATTACAACACCCGCAACCGCCCACCAGAACTGATGGTCGACGGAGAGCAGGTGCATACTGTTCGCCGTCGCGAGACCATTGAGGATCAGCTTGCACCAGAAAGCTGCCTGCCGGCATGAGCGGAGAGCGGGAGATGATCCAGCATCGCAGAAGCCAGGGGCCCCTGCTCCGGTTCAGTAAAATGCACGGCCTGGGCAACGACTTTATGGTGGTGGATGCCATCAGTCAGCCTTTTCGGCTGGGCCCTGAGTTGATCCGGGAACTGGCCGACAGGAATTTTGGTATCGGTTTCGATCAGCTGCTGGTTGTAGAGCCTCCCGGTTTGCCGGATGTGGATTTCCGTTATCGCATTTTCAACGCTGACGGCTCCGAGGTGGAGCAGTGCGGCAATGGAGCCAGGTGTTTCGCGAAGTTTGTCCGTGATCAGCGCTTGACCAACAAAAAGAACGTTCGGGTCCAGACCGCCGCAGGAGTGATTGAGCTGCGGGTAGGCAAAGACGGCATGGTGATGGTCAACATGGGTGTGCCTGAACTGAGCCCGGCGGCTATTCCTTTCGACGCTGAACAACGCAAAAACGTGTACACCCTGGAAACGGGTGCGGGAGTGGTTGAGCTCAGCGCTGTTTCCATGGGTAATCCTCACGCGGTTATTCTGGTTGATGATGTGGATACAGCGCCGGTTGCAGATTTGGGGCCACTTCTTGAAAGCCACCCCCGGTTCCCGTCCCGCGCCAACATCGGTTTTCTGCAGATAGTCAGCCGCAGCCATGCACGCCTCAGAGTCTATGAACGTGGTTCGGGCGAAACCCTGGCGTGTGGCAGCGGCGCCTGTGCTGCCGTGGTGGCCGGGTGTTTGCGTGGCCTGCTCGACAAGCGCGTAGAGGTGGATTTGCGCGGGGGCCGGCTGGTCATTGAATGGCAGGGTGAAGGGACGCCTGTTATGATGGAAGGGCCCGCCACAAGTGTATTTGAAGGGCAGTTACGACTGCCCGGTGAGCCAGGTGGTAATCGGCGCCGAAGGCCCGGCCGCCCACACAAACAACGGATCTGAAAGCCAGGAGAGCACGATGACAGACCAAACGGCCCAACAGAAGGCCGGTGAGCTCACCCGGGAAGACGTGGCTGAGTACCTGAAAACCAATCCGGATTTTTTTATTGATCAGGATGACCTTCTGCGCAGCCTGACCCTTCCACATGACAGTGGCCGGGCAATCTCTCTGGTTGAACGCCAGGTGCATCTGTTCCGTGAGCAGCGGGACACACTGCGACATGAAATGGCCGAGCTGGTTTCTATCGCCCGTCACAATGATCGCCTGTTTGAAAAAAGCAAACGTTTGCTGATGCAGGTGATTGAAGCCCGCAATCTAGTGGATATGGCATCCACCATTGATGACAGCATTCGCGGTGACTTCGGGCTGGACGCCGCATCGGTGATCCTGTTTACCGACGCGGAAGTGCCCGGCAGCTCTCAGGGCGCGCTTCATGTTGTGAGTCCGGCGGAGGCCCGGAATCGTCTCGGCAACTTGCTGGAAGGCAGCAAGGCGGTGTGTGGCCAGTTCCGGGAGAGTGAGCGTGAATTTCTGTTTCCGGATCGGGACGAGCCCATTGCATCGGTTGCTCTGGTGCCTTTGCGACACGACGATCTGGTGGGGGTTTTCGCCGTTGGCAGTTGCCAGTCAGGCTATTTTGACCAGAGTATGGGCTCGCTGTTCCTCAGTTATATCAGTGACACCCTCAGTCGGCTTCTGCCACCTATGGTTCAGCGCCATACCGCTACCCCACCGGTAACCGACCTAGCGACGGAGTCACGCTAGAGTGACCGCTGTACCCGTAACGGCTCAATTACCCCACGAGCTGAGCGGGTACATGCGTGATTTTATCCAGCACCTTGCATCTGAAAAACGCCATTCTCCCCGAACCTGTGACAGCTACCAGCGTGACCTGAATCGGCTTGCCGCCTGGCTTGTCGAACAGGACAACACGCAATGGCGGTCCGTCAGCGGTTATGATCTGCGCCGCTACGTAGCCAACCTCAGCCGCCAAGGGCTCAACGGGCGCAGCATTGCCCGCCATTTGTCAGCCATAAGGCGGTTTTATCAGTATCTGTTGCGGGAGCGGCTGGCCACGGACAATCCGGCTTTGGATATCCGAGCGCCAAAAAGCGGCAGACGCCTTCCTGCAGTAGCCGACGTGGATCAGCTTAACTATCTTCTTGATGCCTCGCCTGATGACCCACTGGAAGTGCGCGACCGGTGCATGTTTGAACTTATGTATTCCTCTGGTTTACGTCTGGCGGAACTGGCCAGCCTGGATGTCGACGCTGTTGACTGCCAAGGCGGTGAGGCTCGGGTGGTGGGTAAAGGCAGTAAAACACGACTGTTGCCGGTAGGCGGGAAGGCGCTGGAAGCGATAGCCCAGTGGATGCCCATCCGCGCCGGGCTGGCTCCCGAGGCAGAGAAAGCCCTGTTTGTAAGCCGTCGTGGCGATCGCCTGAGCCATCGCAGTATTCAGGCTCGCCTGAGCCGGTGGGGGGTGGTCAAAGGCGCTGACCAGAAGCTCCACCCGCACATGTTGCGGCATTCATTTGCCAGCCACATGCTTGAATCCAGCGGAGATTTGCGCGCGGTACAGGAATTGCTGGGTCACGCGGACATAGCTACTACACAAGTCTATACTCATCTTGATTTCCAGCATTTGGCTCGGGTTTATGATCAAAGTCACCCCAGAGCGCGCCGGCGCCATTCGCGTGGCTCTGACGACCAGAACTCCGGACAGGAAGGAAACAACTGATGTCATCGGATCAATCCTGGAAAGAAAAATATTTCCAGGAGCTTGAGGTTGCAGAACACAGGGAGGCGCATTGGAAGGCTGAACGCAATTCGCTTGAGCGCATGCTTGTGCGCACGTGCCTCGCATCCGAAGGCCAGGCGCCCGATCTCGATCGTTTGCTTGCCCGTGTTCGATCTGACTTGCGCAAGAACAAGGTTGAGGTGGATAGTTGGAAAGAGCTGCAGGAGCAGATAGATCGCCAGGTCGCGCTGTTGGATGATGTGCCTGCCCGAAACGACAATAATCGGCCCGCTCTCGCTGTCGAAGCGGTTTCTGATTCAAAGCTTGTAGCCGAAACCATGCATGAGGCGGAACTCCCGAATGACGCGCCCGATGTCGGAAGCCAAAGCCAGCGGCTTCGGATAGCCCGACGTGTTGGTCATCTTCTGGGACAGCTGCTTAGCCAGGTTTCATTGGAGCCCGAGGCCGAGAAGCGGGCGAGAAACCTTCAAAGGGCGCTGCTGTCCAGCGATAACTGGGACGAGCTGCGGGATGGGCTGAATCAGGTTGCGGATCTTATTGTCGCGGCCGTTACCCGCAGTCAGAGAGAGTTTGAGGCCTTTCTCAAGCGCCTTGATAAGCGGCTTGAGGCGTTGCAAGATCATTTTTCTGCGCAATCATCCGCGCAGTCAGGCCGGCAAGCAGCCGCAGAAACGCTTGATCGAAACATCCGTGAAGAAATAAAGCTGGTTGGCCGGCACATCGAAGCGAGTGATGATCTTCAGGATCTCAAACAATCCGTCAGTCGCCATTTGGAGTTTATAGGCCAGGCGGTTGGTCGTTTTCGAGTAGAGGAAACAGAGCGGGAAAAAATGCTCTCCGAACAGCTGCTGGCCGTGCAGGAAAAAGTGGCGGTTATGGAGGCACATTCAGAACGGATGCTGGGGCAAGTGCGCAAGGAACGTGAGCGGGCTATGACAGACCTCCTTACGCAGTTGCCCAATCGGGAAGCCTGGCAGGAACGCTTGTCTTTCGAGTTCAATCGCTGGAAGCGTTACCAGTACCCACTGACCGTGGGAGTTCTGGATATAGATCTTTTCAAACGGGTAAACGATTCGTATGGCCACAAAGCCGGTGACAGAGTGCTTCAGTTGGTGGCAAGAGAAATCAAACACCGCTTACGCAACACCGATTTCGCGGCCCGCTTTGGTGGTGAGGAGTTCGTGCTGCTGTTTCCGGCGACATTGCCAGATGCCGCCCTGGTTGTGATGGATAAGCTCCGGGCTCATATCAGTGCGCTACCGTTTCATTTCGGGGGTGACCCTGTAACGATCACCTTCTCTGCAGGCCTGGCGGGATTTGCCCCGGTCGATACCGAAGAAACTGTCTTCGACCGCGCGGATCGTGCGCTCTATTCCGCAAAGAATGAAGGCCGAAACTGCGTCAAGATCAGCCCGACGCCAAGTTAACGCAGATCGATTGATCGCAGCGGCCATATTGCCTTAATGTCGCATGATAGCATCCAGTTCGTCGATCACCTCCGCCCAGTCACTGTCATCTTCCAGGCCTTCTTCCAGAAGCTGAGACTGACTTTCAGACCAGAAAGGCGCATCTTGCAGGGCAATTTCACGGGGTAAGGGAGAATAGCGAGCGGTAAACGCTTCTATGCTCTTGTCATCTGATGGTAGCCCGAGCTGATCAAAAAGAGTGCTCAAGTTGTGTTTGCTTGTGTCCATGAAGAGCTTCTCCCGATTAACCACTGCCTGAATGAAATTTCATACATTTGCAGGTATTGTTCCCTGAAATGTAGTGCAACCTCTGAGGATATCCAGTGAAGGCCACCCTTCTGTTTGTATCTTGCTGGCTGTTGCTGGTTTTTCAAACCACGGCGTTGGCAGACCCACCCCAAGCCTCACCTGCGCCGGTTCTGGGTAGCAAGGATCTGAATTGGGTCGGTGAACAGGATAGCCTCAGGGTTGGCGTGCGTGCGGATCAGGTACCGCTGGTTTTCGATACCGGAAATGGGCACCTTGCCGGCACCTATATCGACTATCTTGCGCTGCTTTCAAGCAAGCTGGGCTTGCCGATTGAGCCGCTCGTCATCAGCAGAGGTGCCAGTGCGGAGGCAGTACCCGACCAACCGGCAATCGATGCGCTGCTGACGACGAGAGTGCCGGGTACACCGGTGCCTGATGGACAACGTTTTACCAGCCCTCTGATGTCACTCACCTATGGCCTGTTCATCAGTGCAGGCGACGCCGCAATCCGCTCTCTCGCCGACCTGGAGGATGGTCGCATAGCGGTGATTGAAGGCGATCCCAATCAGTACACCATGCTCGATTCAGTAGAAAGTTTTACCCCGGTGCCGGTTCAGAGCTTGAGTGAGGCTGTCAGTCATGTGTTGTCCGGCCAGGCCGACGCTTTTCTTGGCCCGGTACCTGTGGTGTCGGATTATCTTCAGTCGGCAATGATCAATGGTATTGGCCTGTCCGTTTTACTCGATCAGAAGTCGGTGGACGTAGTCTTTCAGGTGGATGAGAGCAACGGCCCGGTGTTTCGTGTTCTGAATCAGACGGTAGAGGCGGTCAGCCATAACGAACATCGGGTTATAAGGCAATCGTGGCTGCAGGTGGATCTGTCTGAACTGGAACAGAGCGGGGTAGAACTCTCGGCTTCCGATGTCGACTGGCTAAGGCGCCATCCGGAATTAAAGGTTGCCTATCGCTCTGACTGGCCACCGTTTGAGTATGCTCAGGACGGGCGTGCTACCGGCCTTGTGCCTGATCTCGTCGCACGCCTGGAAAATCAGCTGGGGGTCAGGTTCGACAACACAATTCTGGAAAGTCGCGTCGTTGCCGAGCAGGCTCTGATTTCCAAAAAGGTGGACATTCTGCCCGGCCTGTCTCGCACGCCGCGAACAGAGGAGTCGTTTCTTTTTACCCGTGCCTACGTGAACGTGCCGATTGCACTGGCTATACGGGATGATGGGCGTTTTATCGGGGATTTGCGGGAACTGCGCAACGAGCGAGTGGGAGTGGTGAACCGTCATGCGGCGCATGACTACCTGCTTATCAACCACCCGAATCTGGACCTTTACCCTGTCGCAACGGTAGAGGATGGGCTGCTGGCGCTCTCCAATGGCGATCTTGATGTCATGGTGACCCACATTCCCGCAGTCAGCTATACGGTTGCCAGGCTGGGCCTGTCCAACCTGAGGATTACCAGCATCACGCCCTACCAATATGATCTTCGGCTTGCGGTTCGCAAAGACAGTCCGGAGTTGCATCGTATTCTGAATAAGGCACTGGGTAGCCTTGAGCCAGCTGAAACCGAGGCGATCTACAACCGGTGGATCCATCTCGATATTGAGCAGGAAGCCGATTACACCGTGGTTCGCCGGGTAGTGCTTATCGCTATCGTGGTAGTGCTTATCTTTCTTTACTGGAACCGCAAGCTCTCACGGGAGGTGGACGAGCGGATCCGCTCTGAAAATGCGCTGCGCCGCAGTGAAGATGAGCTGCGGGCAGCGAAGCTGGAGGCGGAACGGCTGGCCCGGGAGGCGGAGGCAGCAAGCCGGACCAAAAGTGAGTTTCTGGCCAATATGTCCCATGAAATCCGGACACCCATGAATGCGGTGATCGGCTACTCGGATCTGTTGAGCAATACCGTTACCGACCCTCAGCAACGCAACTATCTGGATGCCATCCGCGCGGGCAGTCGCAGCCTGTTGATGCTGATTAACGACATTCTTGATCTCTCACGTATCGAAGCCGGGAAAATGCGCCTGGATTACTCACCGGTATCGGTACGCCGGCTGCTTGACGATGTTCGCCACATCTTCGATTTGCGTGCGCGGGAGCAGGGCATCACGCTGGAGGTGAGTGTCAGTTCAGACATGCCTGCTACCATGATGCTTGATGAAACCCGATTCCGTCAGGTGTTATTCAACCTTGTCGGTAACGCCATAAAGTTCACCCATGAGGGGGGAGTGGCCGTGCGGGCAACTGTTAGGTTAGCCAAGGGTAAAACGGGGAAAACTCAGGAGCACCAGACCTACTGTCTTTCGGTCAAGGTAACGGATTCCGGCATTGGAATCCCTTCCGATCAGCGCGACCGGATCTTCGACGCGTTTGAGCAACAGGAGGGGCAGAATACCCGCCGCTACGGAGGCACAGGGCTGGGGCTCGCTATCAGTCGTAAGCTGGCCCAGATGATGGGTGGGGAGCTGGAAGTGGAAAGCGAGCAGGGGAATGGTTCGGTGTTTACGCTCACCTTGCCCCAGGTTGAAGCGACCGGCGAACAGGCAGAGGACGAAGGTGAGACCAAGGAGTCCGAACGATTACTGGCGCAGACATTGAGTATGCAGGAGCGGGGTTGGCTGAGAGAGCAGCTGACGGCAGACTTTGGCAATGAATGGGAAGCCGTGCGCGAAAGCGGTGATCCGGAAGAGATGAGAGCGTTTGCGCTCCGCGTGCTGGAATGGGGTCAGCGGTACCGCTCCCGGTCAGTAACCAGCTTCGGGGAAAAACTGCTGGCAGATGTAGAAGCTTTCAATCTTGACGCCGTCAACAGTGCGCTTGAAGCGTTTCCAAAACTGCTGGGGCGAGCGGACTAAATAAACTTGCCGATACATTGCGCGGCAGGGTTATAAACAGTCGAATTGAGAACGGCGATCAAAAGCGACAGAGACCATGTCGTAGCCGGAATCAGACAGGCTACGAACCAGTTCCCGGTCTTTCAGCAGGGCCATGCAGACTTTGTGAACGCTGGCCTGGAGTTGTTCCGATGCGGGCTGAGTGGCCGCAAGGCGAAAATCCACGATCAGGTACTTGCGCTCGATCGCGGCAGAAACCGGAACATCCTCACGCTCGACGCTTTCATAGCCGATGTAGGTTGCATGATCCTGAGGGAAAACCTGGCTCATCACGATATCCAGATTTTCCGCCTGGACGGCTGGCGCAAAAAGCAGCGTTGCCACGGCTGCAGTGCGGATCAGATTCTGGATCTTCATGGTGTTGGCTCCCCGGAAGACTCTCCGGAACAAATGTAACGCAATGTAATGTTTAGTTACTGTGGATTATTGCAAAGACGACCGTTAATTACGCGGGGTTTGACTGATTTTTTTCAATTGTTTGCAGTTTGCATACATTGGGCCGCAGGGTTCTGTGTGCGTGGGGCTCCCCTGGCGTTGATCTATCAACTATTATGAAACGAAAATCGACGGCGGGAGAATTGCCATGTATCAGCTCGTATTCAAGGGTGAATGTGCCCCCGGCATTGAAATGGCGACGGCGCGCCGCAATGCTCGCACGCTTTTCAAGGCCAGTGTTGAGCAGGTAGACCGCATGTTCAGCGGCAGCCCGGTGGTCATCCGGAACAAACTGGATGAAGATCAGGCCGAAAAGTATCGGGCGGTGCTGAGAAAACACGGCATGATCGCCTATGTTCAGCCCATGCCCGGAAGCCAGTCGCAGGCAAAGCCAACGGTCCGGTCGGCCAGCGCCGCGCATGAGCCCGCGAAAACCGTTTCCCAACCTGTCAGCGCAACGCCCCGGGTTGGCACTCCAGATGTTGCTCCGGGTGATCGCTTGCCAGTAGCCGGTGACAAGGTAGATGACATTCTCACGGGATCGGCGCTCGGGCTCGATCCCGTCGGTGTAACTCTGGTTGAGCCGCAAGTGATAGAATCGCCGATGTTCCAGCACCTGGAAGACTGGACGCTGGCGCCGGCTGGCAGTGACATAGGTGTTGAGCGGGATCTGCCCCCACCCATTGTGCCGGACGTTTCGCACCTCTCGTTGGTAGATGACGAGCCAGACAACAAGTGAGTATGGGATTTATGGGATCGGCCAGGTTTTGAAACGATTATCCGAACTGCCCCCCGTCTGTCTGGTTTTAGCGCTCCTTGTATCGCTTCCGGCTGCGGCCGCTGATAGCGCCGCTGAACGTCCCCGGGTTGGCGTTGTGCTCAGCGGCGGCGGAGCCAAAGGTATGGCCCACGTAGGCGTACTTCGGGTGCTGGAAGAAATGCGCATTCCGGTGGACATGGTGGTAGGAACCAGCGCAGGCTCGGCGGTGGGCGCTCTCTATGCCTCGGGTATGTCGGTAGCGGAAATCGAGCAGCGCTTTATCAGGCTGGACTGGTTATCGAGCTTTCGGGATGACCCCGGCCGGGCTTACAAGCCGGTTCGCCGGAAGCAGGTAGACTGGCGATTTCCTGTGGCGCCGGGGCTCGGTGTCAGCCTGGATGGTCTGCATCTGGGTGCCGGCATTATCGCCGGCCAGAATCTTGGTTTTATCCTCAACGAGCTGACCCGCAGCGTTGCGCTGGTTGAAGATTTCGATCGCTTACCCATTCCCTTTCGTGCAGTTGCAACCGACCTGGAAACCGGTGACATGGTGGTAATTGGCCTTGGTGATCTGGCTACGGCCGTGCGAGCAAGTATGAGCATCCCCGGTGTGTACGCTCCGGTCAGTCTTGACGGCCGTTTGCTGGTGGATGGCGGCATTGCGAATAACCTGCCGGTGAGTGTCGCCCGTGACATGGGCGCCGACGTCATTATTGCGGTTGATATAACCGATGAACTGATGGGGCCGGATCAGCTGCGGGAAGCCTTCTCTGTATTCGGCCAGCTAACCACCATCATGACCCGGCGCAACACAGATCAGCAGCTCAAGTTGCTGGGTGACAAGGACGTGCTCATCCGGCCAGATCTGGAAGGCTACGGCTCGGCTGATTTCTTTAACGCCCCGGCATTGTTTGAACTGGGTGCCAGCGGCGCTCGAGCGCATGCGGTGGAACTCAACCCTCTGGCTGCGTCAAACGAGGCCTGGCATGCATACCGGTCGCGACTGGCCTCTGTCAGCCACAGCGCAGGACTGATCGTCGGCATTGAGATTGAGCATGATCGCCGGCTGGGCCAGGAATTCATCCGGGAGCGAATACGGCAAAAAATTGGCGAACCTCTGGATGTACGCGAACTGGAAACAGATCTGAACCGCATATACGGGCTGGGTTATTACGAAACAGTGTCTTACTCCCAGTCGCCATCACCAGATGGAACGCTTTTAACCATTAAAGTTAAAGAGAAAAGCTGGGGGCCCAATTACCTGTCTTTTGGTTTGAACTACGAGGACAATTTGGACGGCGATACCCGGTTTAATCTCGCGGCTTCCCTGCGAATGACCGAACTGAATGAACTCGGTGCTGAGTGGCAGACAGGAGCCCAGCTGGGTACGGAACCGCGCGTCCGAACCCAATGGTATCAGCCGCTCGATTATGGTTATGAGCGTTTTTTGCTGGCGGGTGCTGAATATTCGCGCGACACAGTCAGCGTATATGACTCCGGAGGTGAGCGTGTTGCAGAGCTGGATGTGACACTCCGTCAGGCGGATCTTGGCCTCGGAATGGAGCTAGGTGGCAACGCCGAGGTCAGCTTCACCTACGCCCGCGGGTATGCCACCGTAGACAACCAAATTGGTGCGGCGGTCGCGCCCGAGGACGCGGTTCATCAGGGTTATGTCAGCCTTCAATTGGTGCACGACTCTCTCGACGATGCCTTCTTCCCGCAAGAAGGAGCGTTTGCCGGAATCCGTGGCCGTGTCGAGCGTGAAGACCTGGGTTCCGATCGGCATTTCGACTCGATAACGGGTATGGCGCTTGGTACGGGAAGCTGGAAGAGGTTTACCCTGACAGGACTGCTCTATGCTCATACGGTGACCCGCGGGGATGCGGGAATTGAAAATACGGTGCGCCTGGGTGGTTTCCGGCGTTTATCCGCCTACTCTCCGGGCCAGATTACGGGCGACAGTGCGGCTATGGCGTCTGTTTATGCCCGCCAGACATTCGGAGGCCCGATTACGCCATGGTTTGCAGGAATGGGGCTGGAGACAGGAAACGCCTGGGAGTCGCTCAGTGATGCCGGGTGGAACAGCTCGGTAAAATCCTGGAGTATCTTTGCGGGCGTGGACACTTTCCTCGGCCCGGTACAGGTGGCAACGGCGTACAGCAATAAGGACAGCTGGGCGGCTTACCTGAATATTGGTTTTTCGTTTGCCCAGATTTTCTATTGAGTAAGCCCGGCAAGGGTTTCTGTACCTGAAGCAGCCTCACGTACTTGCTGGCACTGCTGAATGGCATAGCGGCGGAGTACGGAAGCAAGCCGGTCTTCGTCTCTGTCCCTGATCGCGCTGATGGATTCACGCATGTGCGCCAGATTATCCTCCAGGACTCGCTTGCCACCCCGATTGAAGGCAACGAAGGCACAGCGCCTGGCCGATGGCCAGAGATCATCGATTGCCGAGAGAATAAAATAATTGTCGGCGTAAGCCAGAGAAGCCTTGGTGTATTCAACACCCAGATCCAGAAACGCCACCAGATCATTCCTGCTGAAACAGCTTTCCATTTGTTGGTACAGCTGCTCCAGCCGCTCAAGATCCTCCGGTTGCCATTGCCTGGCAAGCTTTCGGCCGGTGTGGGTCAGGTACAACTCCAGCGTTTCGTAAAGGCTGCGCACAAAATAATCGTCCAGTGTTGTAACAAACGCGCCTTTGCGGGGCACGTTATTCACCAGGTGGCGCTTTTCAAGAAGTAGCAGACCCTCACGAATTGAGCCATTGCTGACTTCCATCTGTTTGGCCATGGCTGACTCGTAAATCCTCTCTCCGGAAGCAAGCTGGCCGAAAACAATCAGGTTCTCTATGTGGCGGGCGACCTGTTCGGTCAGTGTAACTTTGGGTTTGAAGGCCGTCATTGAAGGTGTTCACTGAGCTCGATTAGCGGAATGAGAGAAGAATAGTCGCATATTCTCTCGTTTGGGAGCCAGCATCCATGAACTGCCTACAGCAAAGGTGCAAGCAAGCGAACCGCCCGGCAGGTAAGCCGAAACAGAATAGAGCGGCCCTCATAGTCGTGTTCAGTCATCTTGCGGCAATGGATGAGGTCTTCTGTGAGCATGGAGTCCACGTCGGACACAAAAGACTCGGAGGTATTGATCGCCATGATTTCGAAGTTGAGACGCATGGATCGGTTATCGAGGTTTGCGGTGCCTACGGCCGCGTAGTGCGTGTCGACCAGGACCACCTTCTGGTGCATGAAGCCGGGTTGATACCGATAAATGCCAATGCCCGCCTGATTAGCCTGCAGCAGGTACGAGTACGCCGCCAGGCGGACAAGCTGACTGTCCGATTTTTCCGGGATGATGATTCGCACATCCACGCCGCGAAGAGCAGCCAATTGCAGGGCATTCACGACCTGCACATCCGGAACAAAGTACGGTGAGGCAATCCAGATGCGGGACTGAGCATTGTTAATGCAGTTAAGAAAAAACAGCGTGCAGGTCTCCCAGGTGTCTGCAGGGCCGGTGGGGAGTACCAGAACCTGCTCCTCTCCTGATTTATTACCTTCAGGGGCCCAGTCCAGATCCGGGAATTCATCACTGGCCCAGTTCCAGTCTTCCAGCCAGGCAAGCTGTAACCCTGTCACAGCGGGGCCTTCTATCTGGCAGTGAGTATCCCGCCAGGGCTCCTGGTCGTTCACGGCGCCAAGATACTCATCGCCCAGGTTGATGCCCCCGACAAAGCCGATCCTGCCATCACAGACCAGCAGCTTGCGGTGGTTGCGGAAATTTATCTGCAACCGGCGGCGCCGGATGTTGCCGTCGCCAAATGAAGCAACCCGGGCGCCGGCTTTTGCCAGTCCTTTCAGGTAGGTACGGGACAGCCCGAAGCTGCCTACGTCATCGTACAGGAACCATACCTGCACACCTTCTGAGAGCTTCTGTTCAAGAATGGTTTTGATGCGCTGGCCAATCTTGTCGGAACGCACGATGTAGAATTCTAGAAGAATATAGGACGTTGCGTTCTCCATGGCCGTAATCAAGGCATCGAAAGTCGCCTCGCCATCGCGCAGCAGTGCGCACCGGTTTCCTTCGGTAAAGGGCTGTCGCCCGAGCTTGCAAAGAACCTGCAGTTGTTTGTCGAGTTGCCTCTGCTCCGGGGTGGAGATAGAAGTTTGCTGTTGTTCAAAACTGTTGAGAAGTTCGGAGAGAGACTGATCTCCCATACGGCGTGCTTTGATATACCCGCCGAAACGTGAGCGGCCAAAGACCAGAAACAGCGGCACAGTGATATAGGGCAGGCCCAAAAGGCCGACAATCCAGGCGATGGCGCCCTGGGTGGTGCGGTAAGTCAGTAAAATACGATAAATACAGGCAGCAGAACCCAGATAGAGAAGGGTGACTGCGACTGCCAGTATTGAGGTGTCAGGCATCATTGATCGGGTTCCCGGGTAAGGTGCTGGGCACGGTACTGAGCCGGTGCAATACCTGTCCAGCGTTTGAAAGCTCGACTGAACGCGCTCAGCTCAGAGAATCCCAGAAGAAAAGCGATTTCCCCCAGAGCGTAGTGATCAGAAGCTACGTAGCGCAGGGCTTTGTCTTTTCGCACCTGCTCCACGAGTTCATGAAAACCCAGCCCTTCTTTTTTAAGCCTCCGATAGAGAGTCTGACGACTCATGTGGCACTGCCGGGCCAGGGTGTCTGCATCAATCTTGTCGGTCGACATTTGCCGCGATATCAGTTTGCGGATTTTGCGGCCGAATGAACGCCGGGTTTGCAGTCGTGCCAGTAGACCATTGACCTGTCGGAGGACGGCTGAATACACATAAGGGTTGCGGTGAGGAATCGGGTGGCTCAGGTGGCGGCTGCTGAATGCCAGCCGGGTTGCTGATGCGCCGAAAGTGACAGGGCCTCTCAGCAGTTTTTCATATTTGTCTGCGTAATCCGGGCGCGGGTGAGCAATTTCTGCCCATTCGGCCTGAATTCCGGAATAAATGAAATGTCGAGTACGGCACAGGGCTGCAGCCAGAGTGCGATCCATATCCTGACGGCAGTAATGCTCTGGTGAATCCGCCTGCCAGGTCAGAATGGCCTGATCGCCGGTCTGCTCGAAGCTCAGAGTTACCGATTCGTTGATCAGCCTGTGCAGGCGCACATACTGGGTTACCGCCTCGCCCAGAGTGTCGCAATTAAAGAAAACATGCCCAACCAGCCCCATGCGCTCCGGGTCGATAATCTGCCCGGCATTGAGTCCTATGGCCGGATCCCCGGTGACTTTCTCTGCGTGATCCCACAGTTTGTAGTGCGCCTGAGCAGGCACGCGCCGGTCAGGGTCCTCCAGCGCTGACATATCCAGACCGATAAGTTCCTCTACGCGACGGCTGTCAAGAACCCCCTGGCGGCTCAGGTAATGAACCAGTGCCAGCGTGCTGGAGGCAGCAACGAAGAGTGTCGTTGTGGTGTCCTTTGGCGCAGTGTTCACATTAACCGTCTCATTAACGGGTTGTCATGGATGCTGATACAAAATGTCAAACGAGTGGGACAGTCTGTCAACGGGTTTTGCCTTCTTGAACGATAACATTTATTCATCAGGTTGAAGTAATTGGAAGGCCAGCCGGGAGGCTTTTATGGAACACGAAATTTTTGTACCCCGTACCCAACGTGAGCGTGAAAATGTTGTGGCACTTGCTGAGTACTTGAGCGACATTTATTGCTGCTAAGTATTCAGGAGCAACATTTATAACCTTCGGACCGGGCTTTGCCCGGTCTTTTTTTGCCTCAAGAAAACCCTCATCTTCTTTTGCTCCACTTGCTCGTGTTACTGGCAGTGTTACTGTATTGACACTCAAACAATACTATCCCTGACGGAGATTGCCTGCCTATGAGCGTTAAACTGAACCATAGAATTACCGGAGAAGGGCCCCCCGTGATCCTGTTACACGGCGTGTTCGGGTCTCTCGAGAACCTTGGCGGTATTGCGCGGAAACTGCATGGCGAGTGGCAGGTCCATGCCCTGGATCAGCGTAACCATGGCAGCTCCCCCCATACGGATACCATGGATTACCCTTCTATGGCAGCGGATGTGGTGGCGTATATGGATGAGCAGGGGATCGAAAAAGCCTGCCTGTTGGGGCATTCGATGGGCGGAAAAGTCGCCATGCAGGTTGCCTTGCAAGCACCTGAACGCGTCGAGAAACTGATTGTTGCAGACATTTCGCCCGTGTCTTACAAGGCTGGCCACGACGCCATCCTCGACGGATTGAAACAGATCGACTTGAGTAATGCGCGTTCGCGTAGGGATGCTGATGCACAGTTGGCCCAGTTTGTGGAGATGGCAGCTACTCGGCAGTTTTTGCTTATGAACCTTGAGCGCATCCCGAAGGAGGAGCAGACCAGTGATGGCGCGGTGTATCGGTGGCGCCTGAACCTGAATGCGATCGAAGCCTGCTACGCCAATCTGGCCAAGGCGCCCGAAGCAGGAGCCCCTTTTAACGGCCCGGTTCTGTTTCTGAAAGGTGCCGATTCCGCTTATATCCAGGAAAAACACCGGGATGAGATCTACCGGCTGTTTCCGCATGCTCAGTTAAACGTTATTGAGGGCGCCGGGCACTGGCTGCACGCTGAGAAAACGGACACGTTTGTAGCGCTTTGCCGGCGGTTTCTGGAAGGTCGTGATGCAGATTGAACACCGGTAACAAGGAACGGATAACGGGCAGGCTTAAAGTATGAAGTACTTAATGGCAGGTTTACTGGTTTTATTCCTCTTGCTGGGTGGGTTTCTCCTGGCGCCGCCACCTATCGACGCCCAAGCATGGCAGCCGCCGGTACCTGAACCCATGACCGGTTTGCTGGCACCTAATGAACACCTGCGCGAAGCAGAGTTGTTGGCGCTGGGGCAGGTCTATGGGCCTGAAGACACAACCGTCAACTCGGACGGCGTGGTTTTTGCGGGAACCCAGGACGGGTTCATTGTGCGCGTGTTTCCGGACGGTCGAATTGAAAACTGGCTTTCCACAGAAGGCCGTCCCCTTGGGATGGTATTTGATCCAGAGGGGAACCTGATTGTTGCCGATGCCTGGAAAGGGCTTCTCTCTATCACGCCGGATGGTGATATCACGGTGCTTGCCACTGAGGCTGAAGGCGTTCCCTTCCGGTTCACCGACGATGTTGATATTGCAGCCGATGGCCGGATCTATTTCACCGATGCCAGCTCCCGCTTCTACCAACCGGACTACCAACTCGACCTGTTGGAAATGAGGCCCCATGGCCGGCTCCTACGGTACTCCCCGAAAACCGGTGAGACAGAAGTTCTGCTGGGCAACATGCACTTTGCCAACGGTGTTGCCGTGGCACCGGGCGGCGATTATGTGCTGGTAAACGAAACCTGGAAGTACCGCATTCTGCGCTACTGGATCAACGGCCCCAAAGCCGGCCAGTCGGAGGTGTTTGCGGACAATCTGCCCGGGTTCAACGATAACCTTGCGGTGGACGAACAAGGCCGATTCTGGGTGGCGTTTCCTGCGCCACGCAATGCCAGTATTGATAGCTTGCATCCTACCCCCTGGCTTAAGGAACTGGTCGCCAAACTGCCGCAAAGCCTGCAGCCCGCACCCATGGAATATGGTCTCGTTGTGGCGTTCGACAGTGAGGGCAATGTGATCACCAGCCTTCATGACACCAGTGGTACGCACCTTCAGGAAATCACGTCAGTGAATCCCCATGATGGTTATCTGTACTTCGGTTCACTTCACAATGACCGCATAGGGCGCTTGCCGTTGCGTGATATTCCGGGCCTTGGAGAGCCTTAATGACAGAGCAAAAACCAATACAGTGGGATCTTCCCGACCCCTTCACTCTTGAGATTCTGGTGGTCGAAGACGATACCGACGAGCTTGGGCATGCCAATAATGTGGTTTATGTGCGCTGGCTGGAAGATATCAGTTGGGCGCATGTCAAGAGCCTGGGTATGACTTGGGAACTGCATGAGGCCACGGGCAAGGCCATGGCGATCACCCGTACCGAGATTGATTATCTTGCGGCCGCCAACCCCGGTGATCGGCTGATCATGGGCACCTGGCTCACCGGCTTTGATGGCCGCTTCCGTTCTGAGAGACAGTTCCAGCTGGTACGCCCGAAAGACGGGAAAACTCTTGTTCGGGCGGTGTCGACCCATGCCTGTGTCGATCTCAAAACCCAGCGCCCCTCGCGCGCACCGAAAGAGTTTGCAGATATTATGGCTGCAGCCTGTGTTAGCGGAGGAAAAGGCCTGTAGCCTGTCTGAGTCACTATTGCCCGCAACTTCTGGTAACCTGAAGTACGACAGAATATCCCGTCGCAATCCGTCACTATCAGCGCCCTATTCCGGAGATACCCATGGATACATCTATTGATCAGCATTCCGAATCGTCCATGAAAAAGGTGGTCTACCGCCAGTTTGGTGAGCGTGATGTTCTGCAGGTCGTAAGCTCGGATATGCCTTCACCGCAAGAAGGCGAAGTTCTGATCCGCGTTCACGGTGCCGGGCTGAACCCCATCGATTGGAAAACCCGCAAAGGGTTCGGGTTTGTGGCGCAGCAGATTGAAAGCTCGCTGCCGTGGACACCGGGATACGATGTGGCCGGGGAAGTGGTTGCCATCGGAGATGGCGTAACGACTTTGGCGCCCCGAGATCGGGTCATGGGAATGATTGGCTTTCCGCTGGATGGTGGAGGCTATTCCGAGTATGCCCTGGCAAGGGCGGATGAGCTGGCTATCGTGCCGGAAGAACTCGATCTGGTAACGGCAGGGGCGCTGCCACTCGCGGCGCTAACCGCCTGGCAGGCACTGTTTGAAGTGGCCAAGCTTGAGCCCGGGCAAAAGATTCTGGTGCACGCGGGCGCCGGAGGCGTGGGGCACCTGGCAGTGCAGTTCGCGTTGGCACGGGGCGCCCATGTTATTGCAACGGCTTCAGCGGGTAACCGGGATTTTCTTGCAGAACTTGGTGTTCATGAAGTTATTGATTATCACACCACCGATATCGCCGATGAGTGTTATGGGTTGGATGTGGTGCTGGATCTGGTTGGTGGCGACACAGGTAAGCGGTCCCTGCGCACCTTGGGTGAGAATGGCATGCTGGTTACAGTCCCTACTATTACTGCAGATGAGATCATCAGTGCGGCCGAAGAGTTGGGATTGAAAGCGCACGGTATGACCGTTCGTCCGGATGTGTTTCATCTGGATGAAATTGCCGAGCTTATCGAAGATGGCGACGTGAAGGTGCACATAGAGAAGGCGTTTTCGCTTGACCAGGTCGCACAGGCCCACGAACTTCTTGAAGGTGGGCATGTGCGCGGCAAGCTGGTGCTGGACTGCCGCTAGGCGCTCAGTTTCTTGGTGCAGAGCTTTCTGTTGAAGGCTCTTCACCTGGGACTGAAGGATTTTTATCGGGAGCTGTCGGCTCCTTCCCAAGAGCTGAAGGCTCTACGCCATTTCCCTTGTCTTTTCGCTCTTTGCGATTCTGGGGGGGTACCAGGCTGATCAGTATCCAGTCGTCATCGGGTTTCAGGTCGTCCATGCTGCGAACTGGCTTGATACGGCTCTTGCTGTCGAATATAAACAACACCAGAGCCTGGCCCTGGTATTTCGCCAGAAAGTCGTTGTACTCAAATTCTTCGCTGAGCTGGGTGGTTTTTATCGAGTAACCCTGGCTCGCCAGGCTGGCGAGTTTGGCATAGCTTATGTCGTTGAACAGGCCGCGGGTCATCTGGATTTTACCCGCCGTCTGGTGTCGCGCCTTTTGATCCTGATCGCCTTCCGAAAGGCTGAACACATTGGTGTCACCGAACCAGTCCAGAAAGTGGTAAGTCGCCAGCGAGTTCATGTGTTTGTAGGGCGAGATAACCAGTAGGTTACCGATTCCCGTGAGGTCAAGGTGGGTTGAAGCATGCTCGGAAACCGGGTTGCCAAAGTACACCTTCAGATTATCCATCCGCGCCTGGCGCACGTTCTCCCAGTTGGTGTCAGCCAGGGCAACCGGCACTTCATGCTTTTTTAACGCCTGCCCGATCATGCGGGCAACCGGGTTAGCGCCGAGAATCAGAAATCCATACTCTGCAGGCTCAGTAACTTTCAGCAGCCGGGCGATAGGCCGGGCTGTCAGGCTTTGCAGGGTAACGGTGGCAATAATCAGTACAAACACCATGGGTACGAGGGCTGCCGCGCTTTCGTAGCCAAGCTTCTGTAGTTGAAACGCAAACAGGGCAGAAACCGCCGCAGCCACAATGCCTCTGGGCGCAATCCAGCTCAGAAACAGTTTTTCCCGCCAGTTCAGGCCGGTGCCGATCGCTGATAGGAATACGCTAAGCGGCCGGGCAACAAGCATCAGCACTGCCAGCACCACGGCCAAGCCCCAGCCCAGATCCGCAATAGCAGCGAATTCTACCCGCGCCGCCAGAATGATAAACAGAGCCGAAATCAGCAGTACGCTCAGGGATTCCTTGAATTCAAGAATGCTGTCGACGGAGACCTGCTTCATGTTGGCCATCCAGATACCCATCACCGTTACCGTGAGCAGGCCGGACTCGTGGGCCATTTCATTGGAGAATGCATAGACGCCCAGCATGAAGGTGAGCGTGGCGGCGTTGTGCAGATAATGCGGCATAAGGTGTTTGCGCAATACCAGGCCATTCAGATAGCCGGCCAGGGCTCCGAGGACGAAACCGATCAGCAGGGTTTTGCCAAAAATATACAGGGAGTGACCAAACACATTGCCCTGGCCCCAGGAAACAATACCCTCGAATACCAGAACGGCCAGCAAGGCGCCCACTGGATCAATGATAATGCCTTCCCAGCGCAGAATATTCGCCAGTTTGGCGCTCGGGCGCACGGAGCGGAGCAGCGGTGCAATAACCGTTGGGCCGGTAACAATGGAAATAGCGCCAAAGAGCATGGCGACGGCCCAGGAAATGTCCAGAACCCAGCGTGCCGCCAAGGTGCCGATAATGCCGGTGACGATGGAACCAACAGGTATGAGATTGCGGGCCATTTTGCTGTGCCCGCGAATTTCATCAAAACGCAGGGTCAGGCTGCCTTCAAACAGAATGATGGCAACGGCCAGTGAAACCATCGGAAACAGCAGGTCACCGAACACCTCGTCCGGATTGAGAAAGCCCAGCACCGGGCCGACGAGAATCCCTCCGGCAAGCAGAAACAAAATGGCCGGTACTCGCACACGCCAGGCGAGCCACTGAAAAGATAATGAGAGGATGCCAATGCTTGCAAGAATCACGACTGTACTGGCTGGCATAAAGATTGGGTATCCGTGTGGTTATTGGTTAGTGCGCCGTGCAATGCGATTTAGCAGCCGGGAGGCTGCGAACAGACCAAAACTGGCAGTCACCGGACAGGCAGCGCCAAAGCCGGACGCGCAATCCAGCCGCGAGGGGCCTGCGGTTGCAGGTTTTTGCAGGCAGACTTCGCCATCTCCGGCCGGGTACGTCAGCTGTTCTGTTGAGTATACGGCCTCAATGCCGAAGCGTCGCTTGGGATTGCGGGAGAAACCGTATTCCCGGCGCAGAAGATTACGAACCTTGGCCAATAAGGGGTCCTGAGTGGTTTTGCTGAGGTCCGCTACCAGAATTTTGGTGGGGTCTGTCTGGCCACCCGCGCCTCCGGCGCAGATGATCGGAATTTTTCCACGCTGGCAGTGAGCAATCAGTGCGGCCTTTGGTTTTACGCTGTCGATGGCATCGATCACGCCTGTCATGTCAGGCGTGATCAACTCCGTGAGGTTCTTCAGCGTGAGAAAACCAAAGTGAATTCGTATATCCGCATGAGGGTTGATGGCTTTCAATCGCTCGGCCATGGCATCGGTCTTGGTGCGCCCGTATTGGCCTTCCAGAGCATGAAGCTGGCGGTTGGTGTTGGACACGCAGATATCATCCATATCGACCAGGGTGATGGTGCCAATGCCGCTGCGCGCCAGTGCCTCGGCCGCCCACGAACCAACACCACCCAAGCCAATCACGGCAATGTGGGCATCGTGAAAGGCGTGCAGGGCGCGGCGCCCATACAGCCGTTCAATACCGCCAAAGCGGAAAGCGTAATCGTCGGCGTTCATGCGGTCTCCGTTCAGATCCGGGCGCAAGCCGGAGAAACTCAAAGGGCGCGATTATACCCCAGTGCCAGAGCAGACAGAAAATTCCTCTCTGGGTGATTTCAATGCTGATCCATACGGCTGTTCCAATTTCGTGGTTCACTCGTTTGTGCGGTCTGCTGTGCCAATTGTTCGTATATCGTTGTGAACACAGGGAGAGATAACATGAAGCGAATTCTGGTGGCCGGTGTGTCCGGTGCGATTGGTGGAGCCTTGGCAGAAGCGATCCTGGAACGCGATGAAGAAACTGTTGTGGTGGGCTTGTGTCGTGATCCCGGGAAGGTGCCTGAGCCATTGCGCAACCAAAGTCGGATGACACTGCTGACGTGGAATGCGGAGGATGATCAGTCACCGGATAGCGTTGCCCGGGGACTAGGAAAAATCCTTCCTGCTTCGGAGGGTATAGATACGTTCATATACGCTGCCGGTTTGTTGCACGACAGCGATATGTTTCCCGAAAAGCGGCTGGAAGAGTTGAAAGCGGAAAGTCTTTCCCGGGCCTTTGCGGTGAATGCATCAGGCTTTGCCATACTTGTTCAGGCGCTGTTACCTTGGCTCCGCCATCGCGAGTTCAAACGGATTGTCGCCATATCTGCCAAGGTGGGTTCGATTGAGGATAACCGTATGGGGGGCTGGTATGCGTACCGAAGCTCGAAAGCCGCTCTCAACATGCTGGTTCGAACGCTTGCGGTAGAATTACCCCGCCGCTGCAAATCTGTTGCCTGTGTATCGCTGCACCCTGGAACAACCGATTCCGCCTTGAGTGACCCCTTCAAACAGTCTCTGGCGCAGCTTCAAGTGCACAGCGCCGACGACACTGCCAAAAATCTGTTAGCTGTCATTGAGGGGATAATGCCTGAAGACAATGGCCGCTTTCTGAGCTGGGACGGATCGCAGCTTCCCTGGTAGAAAGCGGTAATCGGGGTGTCAAAAATCACCTTATGAAGGGGTTGAGCATCCGGGTGAAGGTTCCGGTCAACTTGACCGGTGCGCTCAGCACAGAAAGTGTTATGCAATCTTCGCATCCAACCGCGACCGGCTTGTGTTCATCCTGGTCGGTCAGAACGACAAAGTCCCACTGGTTGAAAACGCCATTCTGATCAGCGAAAGCACCTTGTAACACGATGGTCGTTTCAGTACCCCGATGGGTGTGTGCGGGCGCTTTGCCTCCGGATACCAATTTTTGCAAAACCACCTGCTCATTCTGGCCGGGAAATTTCTCGGTTATATCCAGCACACTGACATCACCCAGCTGGCGCTTCCAGGGCAGGTTGTTAATGTCCTCTCCCAGCAATTTCTGGAGAATACTGATTCTGGGTGCAGGTTTTGCCGCAGGTTGGGGCGTTGGGGAGCTGTCTATTTTTGCCAGAATGCGGTCAAACATTGACTCGGAGACGCTGACTTTCGGCTGCTGCTCCATCATCACAGCGCCCAGGCTGTCGAGAGTATCTGCCCGGCTGCGGCAAAGGGAGCATTCGTTGAGATGCAACCGGATGCACAGGGCATGAGGTTCGCTCAAATTGCCTGCACTGTATTCCATCAGGCTCATGCTTTCGGGGTGGTGCCGTGTCATGCTTTCTGGTCCTGCAAAATCACTTTCAACTTGTTCAGCGCGAGGCGCACCCGGCTTTTGACCGTGCCGAGGGGAATATTCAGTTCGTCAGCCACCATCTGGTGGGACTTCTGCTCCATATACACTTTCGCTATCACGGTAATCTGTTCTTCTGGCAGGTGTTTCAAAGACTCTCTCACACGCCGCTCGGACATCAGGCGATGCAGTGAGGTTACGGGTTCGTTATCGTCCTCGCCCGGGATTTGCCAGAGATCTTCCGTCTCAACTTGCATCTCTGCGCTGGTACGGCGCATCTTGCGCAGCATATCGATACGCTGGTTACGTGCGATGGTGAAGATCCAGGTTGAAGCTGCGGCTTTCTGCCAGTCGTATAGACATGCTCGCCTCCAGATTGAGACAAATACTTCCTGCACCAATTCTTCAGCGTGACTGGCCATACCGTTTGCCATGGCGTAATACTTGAGCTGTGGGGCGAAGTGTTCAAACAACGAATGATAGGCTTGGCGATCCTGGCTTTTCCCCACCTTCACCAACAGCTGGCTCCAAGGGTCCTTGCGGCCCTCACCACGTGTTGGTTTCTGATCCAGTGTGGACACCGGACGCTCCTTGACTGTCGAATGATTTAATATTGTTACATTGCCCATTGTATGCACTCGCCCGGGGTTTGTCAGTTCTGGTACTTACGCGCCGGCTCTTTGTGCAGATCAACTTGATGTAAAAGTTATTTTGTAACCCGGGTGATTTTTGTTCTGCTATTCAGAGAAACCCTAGTCTTCCAGATAGGTATACCCTTGAAGTCCGGCGGCCAGTTCCTCCATCAAAGGTGCCTGGGCATCCTGAGGCAGGTTGCTTGCTGAAAACTTCTCTCTATAGGCTGCCAGCAGAGCTTCGGGTTCAAAGTTCACGTACCTGAGCACGTGGGCAACCGTATCGCCGATTATGGGAACGCCGGTGTCGAATCCCCCTGAGTCGTTCAGGCGCACATCCACGGAATGGGTGTCTCCAAACAGGTTGTGCATGTCGCCCAGAATTTCCTGGTAAGCACCGGTCATGAAGAAGCCCATCAACAAGGCTTCGCCGGGTTTATCTTCCGGTAAGGGCAGGGTGGTTTCCGTGCCCTGGCCATCTACATAACGGTCAATGCGTCCATCGGAATCGCAGGTTATGTCCTGAATCACCGCACGCCGGCTGAGCGGGCGGTTGAGGCCGTTCACTGGCATGACGGGAAATATCTGGTCTATGCCCCACACATCGGGCAGCGACTGAAACAATGAGAAATTGACAAACAACTTCGCGGCCAGTTTTTCATTCAGCTCATCAATAATTTCACGGTGAGCTCTGCTGTTTTTATCGAGCTGCCCCTGCAGAAGTCGACAGCAGCGTATATAAAGCGTCTCGGAGTCCGCGCGTTCCTGCAAAGAGAGCGTGCCGTGGGCAAACTGGCCGTGAACATCTGCCATGGCATGCAACACATCGTGATAGATTTCGGCCAGCGAGCGCGGAGATTCAGGGTCCTCAAGGCTTTCAAGGTCGCGCCAGAGGTCCTGCAGTGGCGCCGGTGAATCCTGCCTTGGCTGTTTGGCGGATTGTTCCTCCGGCTCCTCGTGGTCAATCACATTGGTTACCAGCACCGAATGGTGTGCGGTCAACGCTCGGCCAGATTCGCTGATCAGGTCGGGGTGAGGATGGCCGTGGCGATCGCATTCGGCTTGCAGCACGTGCACGACGTTGTAAGCGTATTCGTGCATGCTGTAGTTCATCGAACAGGCGCTGCGGGAACGAGTACCCTCGTAATCAACACCCAGGCCACCGCCGATATCAACGGTGTTCACGGGTGCACCCATCTGCCTGAGTTCACTGTAAAAGCGCGCGCACTCACGAAGGCCTGTTTGAATATCACGGATATTGGCAATCTGTGAGCCCAGATGAAAGTGCAGCAGCTGAAGCGTGTCCAGAGCGCCCGCTTTGCGCAAGGTATTCACCACGTCCAGAACCTGGCTGGCAGACAGCCCGAACTTGGATTTTTCACCGCCGGTGTTTTGCCAGTTGCCCTTGCCGATAGTCGCCAGCCGAACGCGCACGCCGATAAGTGGTGACACCTCAAGCTTCCTGGCTTCGTCCAGAATGAGCGGCAGCTCAGACTGCTTTTCCACCACGATATAAACCCGGTGACCCAGTTTCTGCCCAATCAGCGCCAGGCGGATGTACTCCCGATCCTTGTAGCCGTTGCATACGATAACCGAGCCAGGCCGCCGTGCCAGGGCAAGCACCGCCATCAGTTCTGGCTTGCTGCCAGCCTCCAGACCAATTTGCCCATTGCTGGCGGCTGGCTCTGCGGCGATCAGCTCCTCAACCACCCTGCGTTGCTGATTTACCTTGATGGGGTAGACCGCGGTGTACCGCCCTTTATAGTCATGTTCTTCGGCAACTTTGTTAAACGCATTGCACAGCTTGTTCACCCGATCGTGAAGGATGTCCGTGAAGCGGATAAGCACGGGTAGCTGGAGCCCGGAGCCCACCAGTGAGCGAGTGAGCTCGGGCAAATTGATCTCGGCCTCACTCTTGCCGCGGTTTGGCCGGATAACAACCTCGCCCTCCGGATTAACACCGATATAACCATCGCTCCATTGGGCGATGTTATAAACCTTGTGAGCCGGGGAGTTGCTGGTATTGCTCATGGCTTCTGTCCTTCTGGTAAAACCGGGGCCGGGCAGGTCGGCTGAATGGCTGGTATTGTAGGGTTTAGCCTTTGCAGCTGAAAGTCTTCGCTGTCGTTTATCAAGGCCGCACGGTCGCTAAACCGCAGAAATCCCCAACAAATATTTTGGCTGGCCGCTGCACACCTCTACAATATGCACTTCAAATATGCCCCAGGTTTCGCAGGAGAGCACAATGACAACGCTGAGCAACAACTGGTTTACCGAGGTCTTCCAGGATCAGGGGACCGCATTTTCCCTGCAGGTGAAAAAGAAACTGCACGAAGAGCAGACGCCGTTTCAAAAGCTGGAAATCTACGAAACGGAAACCTTCGGTAACCTGATGGTGCTGGATGGCTGCGTAATGCTGACCACCCGGGACAATTTTCTTTATCACGAAATGATGACCCACCCGGCTTTGTTTACCCACAAAAAGCCGAAAAAAGTTGTGATTGTTGGTGGCGGCGATTGCGGCACTCTGAAGGAAGTATTGAAGCATCCCGACGTTGAAGAAGCCTGGCAAGTTGAAATTGACGAGCGTGTTACCCGTATGTCCGAGGAGTACTTTCCAGAACTCTGCGAATCCAACCATGACCCGCGCGCCAATTTTTTCTTTGGCGACGGCATAAAGTGGATGCGGGAAGTGGATCCCGGCAGCATCGATATCCTCATTATCGATAGCACCGACCCGGTCGGCCCAGCAGAAGGCCTGTTCGCCCTGGATTTCTATCGTGATGCCATGCTGGCACTGGGTGATGGCGGTATTATTGTGCAACAGAGCGAATCGCCACTGCTCCACACCGACACTATTATAAAAGACATCCATAACGACATGCGCAAAGCCGGCTTCGACCACGTGCAAACGCTGCCATTTCCACAGCCCGTATATCCCACCGGCTGGTGGAGCTGCACCATGGCAAGCAAAGATAATCCGGTAAGGTATTTCCGGGAGGACGACGTAAACAATCGCCCGTTCGTGACGCGTTACTACAATTCAGGAATTCACCACGGTGCGCTCGCCATGCCGCAGTTCATGATTGACGCGCTGGAAGACGAAACGCGACCGGCAGAGGGTTAGTTCCAGCTCTATGATCAAGCAAAACGAACCCAGCCTGACGCCTCAGCAGGCGCTTGCGCAAACCCTGGACGATTGTCAGCCTGACACACTGCTGGTATGCGGCACGCTGCCGGTTCGTCTGGGTCGGGCCTGGCACAAGCAGTATCCGGACAGACTTTACACCGAATTGTTGCTGTCAGCTCCCAACAACGGTCTGCCGTCGGCGGACACACACGATCTGGCACTGATTGAGGGCGCTCTGGAGCAATTGAGCCATGAAGAAGGCACCCTGATGCTTGGCCAGCTACGCAACTTTGGCACGCACCGGATAGCCGTGATTATCACCAGCGAGTCGGGCTGGCAAATGAGCGACTTCCTCAGCCTGGGTTTCACACGTCAGGAGCACTTGCATGGCACTCCAGCCCGCACGCTGTATACCTACAACATCGATAGTTACAATAGGCGGCGGGACTGGAACAACCCCCAATACTGGGCTAACCCCGAAATGTGGGACAAGGCACGCTGGTGAGCGTCCTACTCCACGACCCAGATTCGCTCCAGAGTCAGCTGATCAGGATCAAACTGATACACACTGATACCGCCGGTAGACTGATGCCCCATCGCCAGAATACCGGCCTCGGGTGAGGTGGCGATGGCGGTATTGCGGGAGTATTGGCTGCCGTAGGTGACCAGTTTGGGTGATTCGCCCAGATCAAAGTATTTCACGGGCCAGGGGCTGCCGGTTTTGAACAGGGCGGCAAAGTGGCTGTTGTTGCCAAAGCGGAGGTAGTATTCGCTGTTGTGGATGAAGGCGACGGCGATGGTGAAGGTGTTGAGGCCGGGAGGAGCATTGATCAGACCGCTTTTATCTCGGTTGCGAGGGTCGCCCATTTCAAAAGGCGTGTCGTCAAGGTAAATCCCGCTGTGGTAGTTCGCGAGACGTTGTCTGACATCGGGTTTGTCAGTGTTCCACGCAAAACTATTGCCGTTTTCGCCTGCGCTGACCACCCATTGCCCATCCGGGCTGATTGTGGCGTGGGTTTTGGAGGAGGTGCCGTTCAGTTTAGCAACTGGTTGCCCGGTTTCGAGACTCCATAAAGCGACACCGTTCATGCGCTGGTATTTTTCACCTTGATCAAGAACCTCTTGTATCGACCGGTAATAGGGTGGTTCAAATGCTTTGGATTCGCCGCTTCCTGCAGAAACCAGCCATTGCTCTGATTCGTCCATCGAGAGGTTGAAGAGCTTGTGGTAGCCAAGAAAAGCTCTGCCATCGGTTGCTTTGATCGTCTCTGTAGATCCGTCTTTCGATCGTCGAAATATGCTCCAGCCAATGTCAGAGTAATAGTAGGTGCTGAGATCCTGAGTCATGAGGTGACCATAGGTCGGTTTGTCTAACTCAAAAGTTGTCTGGGGCATTCCGTTTGTTGTTTGGGCGGTCACGACATTACCGAGATCCTGCCAGAGAAAAACATCCCGATTTTTAACGAAGTAGGCGCTATAGATGTTAGCCTCGCGGCTAATAATTTTCCGGTTATGTGCTTTCAAATCCCACAGAATCAACTTCTGATCCCTGTGGGCGGTGATGGCAAATACCCCGCTTGAGGAAACTGAGGCGCTCATGACCGGCCCGGCTGAGTTATAAACTTTCCACAAGCTGAATCCTGTAGCTAAAGTAACCCCCAGTAACAAAAGTGCCCGTAGATTGAACTTGCTCATCAATAACGTCCAAACTTTGAATTTGCGAGTAATTGGCCCTGCACGATCTCACGCTGATAGACTTCTTCGAATAGCTCCTGAGTAGGAATCTTCATTCCTGAGTGACTAAACAACCAGGTTGATTGATTAACCTGATCAATCTCATCTTGATCAAGTAGACTCCTGATGAATTGATCAAAATCAGGTGATGCACTGTCAGTTAATTCATCAAGCCCCACATGCCCTAGCGCAGGCCGCGGTGGTTGCTCCGGAACCCACTTGTTTACCGCAAGCTTTTGCAGGCGCAAAACAAAATCCTTTGCCACGTGCAAGCTTACGCTCGCCCGGTGGTTAAGCGGTGCAAGCAAAGTATACTCAGGCGGTCGCTCACCATTGCGCAGGCAGTCTACACAGGGCTGCCATAAGGCCTTAGCTTCGGCAAGTATGTCCTGTTCCAGTCGGGCCCAGTTTTCCAGAATGGTTCGCTTTAATGCCTCGTGTGTCGCTAAAGAGCGCTGAGGGTGGGTGGTCATCCGCGTATCGTAGGTCAGCGGCAAGTAGTTTTTATAGAGCCTTTCGATGGCCGGCCCGAAGCCGTTATCCAGAAAGCTCGGGAAACTCCACCACTTTTTATCATAGGCTCCCCGAAAGTAACCGAGCACATCGTCCGTGGCGTCTTCTGTGTTTGCGAGATTCCACGTGGTCGTTACGATAAGAGTCGCCGGGGAAGAACGCAATCCGGGCACTCAGGGAATGGGAACTCAGCTTGTATGAAATTAGCGGCGTCACTATTCCACCACCCAAACCCGCTCCAGCGTCAGGTTTTCGGGGTCAAACTGATAGATGCTGATGCCACCGGACGACTGATGCCCCATTGCCAGAATACCCGCCTCGGGTGACGTGGCGATGGCGGTGTTTCGGTCGTAGTTGCTGCCATAGGTGACGAGCCTGGGGGATTCGCCCAGGTCAAAGTACTTCACGGGCCAGGGGCTACCGGTTTTGAATAGAGCGGCCATGTGACTGTTGTTGCCGAAGCGGAGGTAGTATTCGCTGTTGTGGATGAAGGCTAGGGCTATGGTGAAGGTATGGAGGCCTGCCGATGCTTCGATGAGGCCGCTATCGTCCCAATTTCGTAGGTCACCCGTTTCGTATGGTGAATCATCAAGGTAAACGCCACTGTGGTATGACGATAATCGATGCTTCATATCCGGCTGATTAGTGTTCCAGAACAGCCCGATTCCAGCTTCGTCTGCACTAACAACCCATTGTCCATCGGGGCTGAGCGTCGCATGGGTTTTGGAGGAGTTGCCATCCAGTTTCGCAGTCGGTTTTCGGGCTTCGATGTTCCATAAAGCAACACTGTAAAGGTAACGGTATTCTGCACCCTGATCCAGAACATCTTGTAGTGATCGATAGTAAGGTGGTTCAAACCCTTTAGGCTCGCCACTCCCTGCAGAAACCATCAATTGCTCAGAATCGTCCATTGAGAGATTGAGAAGTTTGTGGTATCCAAAAAAAGCTCTGCCATCGGTTGCCTTCAGTGTTTCTGTAGATCCATCTTCCGATCGTCGAAATATGCCCCAACCAATGTCAGAGTAGTAATAGGTGTTGAGGTCCTGGGTCATAAGATGACCATAGGTGGGTTTGTCCAGCTCAAAAGCTTTTTGGACCTCGCCGTTTACCGATTGAGCGGTGACAACATTGTCGAGATCCTGCCAGAGAAACGTGGGTTGCTGTTTGATAAAGTATGCGCTGTAGATGTTGGCGTTGCGGCTGATAATTTTACGGCGATGTTTTTTTAAATCCCAAAGAATCAGCTTCTGATCCTTGTGTGCGGTGATGGCAAATGCCCCGTTCTCGGAAACAGAGGCGCTCATGATCGGTCCGGAGGAGTGATAGCCTTGCCACAAACCGTACCCAGCAGCCAACATCAGCCCCAGTAGCAAAAGCGCCCGTAAATTGAATTTGCTCATCAGTAACGTCCAAACTTTGAATTTGCCAACAATCTGTTTTGCATGATTTCCCGTTGATAGATTTCTTCAAATAATTCTTGGGTTGGGATTTTCATACCTGAGTGGCTGAAAAGCCACTTTGACTGGTTGGCAGGAATAAACTTGCCGTCATTCAAAGACTCGAAGATGAACTTGTCAAATGCTGTTGCCTCCTCATTAGCAACCTCATCAAACCCCACATACCCCAGCGCCGGCCTCGGCGATTGCTCCGGAAACCAACCATTCACCGCAAGCTTCTTCAAACGAAAAACATAATCCTTGGCTATCTGCAGGCTTACGCTGGCTCGGTGGTTCAGGGGCGCCATCAGGGTGTAATCCGGTGGCCGCTCGCCGTTACGCAAGCAATCTATGCAGGGCTGCCACAAGGCATCAGCTTCGGCAAGAATGTCTTTTTCGAGCCTGTCCCAGTTTGCTTTGACGGTTTTCTTGACGGCTTCGGGTACATACGCCGAGCGCTGGGGATGGGCCGTTTTCCCGACTTCAAAGGTGAGGGGCAAGTAATCCTTGTAGAGTTTTTCAATGGCAGGCCCGAAGCCGTTATCCAGAAAGCTCGGGAAGCACCACCATTTTTTGTCATAAGCTCCGTGCAATTTACCGAGTACGTCATCCATTGGGTCATCGGCCTTGGCCAGAGTCCAGGCAGTCATTGCCAAGGGTTGAATGTGGTGCAGGGCCTTTTGCCACCAGGCTCTGTCGTCGGCATTTTCTGGCCCAAGAATCCCGTCGCCACGGGAATGCAGCACCACAATTTTGCGGGCTGCGCTATGGGCGGAAGGAAACACCCCTAGCCCCAGAGGGTGTACATCGCGGCTGCTGTCGTTGGTAAGTGCGTTGTCGGCAACGGCGGGTTGCCAGAGAAAGAGGTGGTCGACCAGGTTGCTTCTCCCTATCGTGCCCACAATGTTCAAGGCAGTGAGCGCAACCCGGGCGCCCAAGGAGTGGGAGATCAGGTTGATGGCAATGCCTGCATCCGCCAATTGCAGCAGTAGCGGGGCCAAACGTCGCCCGCTTGTCATAGCATTCAGCTCAGCTTGCATGAAGTCGGTGGAACCCGTATCGCCGGGCCAGGAAATGTTGATGATTCGGCTGTAAGGCATCCAGTCCTTGCCGTCAACACCCGCTGCGCGATTCAACTGGTACTCCATGTGAATGGCCCAGCTGTGAGCGCCCGTGCCGTTCACTTCGTCATCTTTCAGTGGACTGGCGGTATACTCTGATAGTGCCTCCGTATCCTGCCAAACTGTAGCCGCATTGGGGTGCCAGGCGGTTCTGGGCCCTGGCCCGTGGCCACCATATCGTTTTTGGCTATCTTTGCGGTTCAGGAATCGCCCCCATTCTCCATGGGGCACGTTGTAGCCGTGTATATAGATGAGCGCGTTGTTGCCGTTTTCCCGGAAGTAATTCAGTTGTTCGTCTGTTAGTAAATCACCCGATGCCGGCGCCGGCTCCCGTAGGCTGATGATCACCGGCGGCGGCAGGTGTATGACCCTGGCTTTGCGTTCGCCCTGGATAACAGTGAGGTCTACGCCCTCGTCGAGGTAATGGCCGGGGGCGAAGCGGCGTTGTTCGCTTACGGTATCGAAGCCTATCAGGTGTTCTCCCTCCGGCTCCTCCGGCCAGTGCCATCTGGCGTTGCCTGTGACGAGTTGAGTGAAGATAGCTTCGGCATTGTCTGGCGTATGTTCTGTGCCATCCTGCAGTGCCGCCGTTGCAACATGGCCACTCTCATCTTTGATCGTGCCTGCGTTGATAAAAGCCTTGGGGCGCCTGAGGTTATCCGAGCGTTGTAGACGCACATTTGCTGTTTCGTGCGCGCAAATGGGCGCGCCATGGGCTCCCAGAGGTGCTGAGCTGGGTGAAAAGGGCAGGTTGCTTGCGGGTGTCATTCAGGTTCCCTCCTGTGAATGCGTCAGTGTTGCGAGTGCTTCCAATGTGTCTGACCAATAGGCTCCTTGCCCGGTCTTGCGTACCGTCGTGAGCTCATCTTCGCTCAATGCTCTGGTAAAGCCTTGCGTTACCAGGAGTCCAGCTCCTTCTACCAAAGCTTGCTCATTCGGAGCACTCAGCGTTATCAGTTGCTGGAACCAGGAAGAAACAACGTCCTCAGCCAGCCCATTGCCTTGCGCAAGAGACTTTGCCAAAAGATGGCGGCGATAGCGCTCCACTGCCGCAAGATTCTCTTTGGTTAGCACAAGGGGTTGCGAGCACAGCTCATCTGACTCGTTCGAAACAGCCTGGGCTTTACTCGTCACAAGAGACCAGTTAGCGCCCGCATAGTGCCCATGAATTGCGGTTAACGGACCAAGCACCCGCAAACGCTGATAGGGTGAAAGCGATGCCCCAAGGCTGCCAAACGTTGCTGGATCTGCATAACGAAAAAGGCTGTCACCGTGGGGAGCACTAACGGTATTCAGGCTCACAAAGTGATCGCGAATGTCTTCCAGTGTCAATAATGGGCCGTGCAGTGCCAGAGCCCTGCCTTCTGCCAGCCAGTTACGCAGCCAATTTTCACTCTGGCTTGTGGTGGGCAGGATAATCAGAGGGCCATCATGGGCTTGTTCACGGTATTCCGAATGGATATACGGCAAGTCGTAAATGGGTGCTGGGTCATGCTCAAACAGCAGGCGCAACACTTCAGGGTGTTTTGCCTGATCAACCAGATACCAGCCGGCATCTGCGTTCGATGGAGTTTTGTGATGGTAAAACGACGTGGTTGCGTGAGCCTTCTGGCTCAGGGCTGTGGAGTCCTTCATGGCTGCCTTCATCTATCCTTAGATGACCAAAATGCAGTGTGATAGTAGCGGAACCCGAAAACACTGTCACCTTCCGGGGCTTGTCACAACCACTTTCAAGAAACAGGACTCCTGAAAATGAGAAGGGGTGCCCACTCAGGCACCCCTTCCAGTTCATCTACAAAGTTTTTTACTTGCTGCTGACAAACTCCGGATAGGCTTCCATACCGCACTCGGACAGATCCACTCCTTCGTACTCTTCCTCTTCGCTGACACGCACACCCATCACCGCTTTGATGATGCCCCACACCAGCAGACTGGCAAGGAATACCCAGCCGAAGATGGTTGCAGCGCCAATCAACTGTCCGCTGAAGGTAGCACCACTGTTAGTGACAGGAACCAGCATCAGGCCAAGAAAGCCACACACACCGTGTGCTGAGATGGCGCCCACCGGATCATCGATGCGAAGTTTGTCCAGAAAGATGATGCTGAATACAACGGCTACACCGCCCAGACCACCCCAAAGGGTTGAGATCAAAGCGCTGGGTGTGGAAGGCTCGGCAGTGATAACCACCAAGCCCGCAATGGCGCCGTTGAGGAGCATAGTCAGATCGGCCTTGCCGAACAGCAAGCGACCGGTTATCAGCGCGGCTATAGCACCGCCGGCGGCGGCCGCGTTGGTGTTGAGGAATACCATGGCAACCGAGTTGGCGCTGGCAATATCGCCCAGTTTCAGAACCGAGCCACCGTTAAAACCAAACCATCCCATCCAAAGGATAAACGTACCCAGCGCAGCCAGAGGCAAGTTGGCACCGGGGATGGCACGGATTTCACCGTTGGGGCCGTATTTGCCTTTCCGGGCACCAAGTAACAGTACTCCGGCAAGTGCAGCGGCCGCACCGGCCATGTGAACAATGCCGGAACCGGCAAAGTCGCTGAAACCAAGATCGCCCAGGTTATAAAGCCCGAAGACGTCCTTGCCGCCCCAGGTCCAGGAGCCTTCCAAAGGGTAGATGACGCCAGTCATGGCGACCGCAAAGACAAGGAATGCCCAGAGCTTCATGCGCTCAGCCACAGCGCCGGATACGATTGACATGGCGGTGGCTACGAATACGACCTGGAAAAAGAAATCCGCCGCGCTGGAGTATATCGCTCCGCCTTCGAAGCCATCTTCCCGGGTGGCGAAATCCCCTAATACCGCTGCGGCATCCGTTTGCTCAATGCCGTTCAGTAACAGGGAGCCGTCGTACATGATGGCGTAGCCACATACCAGATACATGGTGCAGGCGACGGCATAGAGCGCGACGTTTTTAGTGAGGATTTCCGTGGTGTTTTTGGCCCGGACCAGCCCGGACTCGAGCATGGCAAAGCCTGCGGCCATCCACATCACTAATGCACCGCACATCAGAAAATAAAAGGTGTCTATTGCGTACTGCAGGTGAAAAATATTGCTTTCCATGAGAGGCCCTCCGCACGAGGCACTTCAGATTGGTTTTTTTGCGTTAGCTGCTAAATAATCAGAGCAGGGTCAGACGGCTTCTTCGCCCGTTTCGCCTGTCCGGATCCGGATCGCCTGTTGTAGTTCGGTCACGAAAATCTTGCCATCACCGATCTTGCCGGTATTGGCGGCCTTGGTGATGGATTCGATAACCTGATCCAGCAGGTTGTCGCCAATGGCAACTTCCACCTTCACTTTGGGCAGAAAATCCACTACATATTCCGCGCCACGATAGAGTTCTGTGTGGCCTTTCTGCCGACCGAAGCCTTTGACCTCAGTGACGGTTACGCCTTGTACGCCAATCTCGGATAGTGCCTCGCGGACATCATCCAGCTTGAAAGGCTTAATGATCGCTGTCACAAGTTTCATTGCTTTCTCCTTGGTAAAGCCGTCTCAACAGTGAGAGCCCACCGGCCAGTTGTTGAGTTCGGGGTGCTGCCGCTTCGCACGTCAATTGTGCGGATTGCGTGCAAAAGCTTTAGCACCGGGTATGCCAACGCAAAAAAATACTTTTTAATCAATGCTTTGGTTTGTTTTGGCGGCCATTTTGTATAAATTGGCTCGCCAGTTTACGCACCATGATGGAGCACCTTGTCACCCCGTGAGCCAGATCGGAGCAGGCCAGGGGGTGAGCAGGGCTATTATAGTGCTCACCGTGCCTAGTATGGCAGGGCTGGCGGTGTGATACACTCCTGCAAACCGACCACGGTGCTATTCTATTGCACTATCCAGGGCCGTGGCATTGGCCTGGTCTTTTGGTTGAAACTGAACGCTATTTTAATCAGTGAGGTGATGAGTGAAAGGTCCACAGGATATTTTCGCGCAGCTACAGGGGCAGTTCGGGCAGTTTGTTCCGGATATGGCACGTGCAGCCCGGGAAGACTTTGAAACCCAGGCTCGCGCCACGGTTATGGCGGTTCTGTCGCGCCTGGAGTTGGTAACCCGTGAAGAATTTGATGCCCAGCAAGCGGTGCTTATGAAAACCCGCGAGAAGGTAGAGGCGTTGGAAAAAAGGGTTGCTGAGCTGGACAAGGCTTCGAAGGCCCAATAGCTCTGAAAAATTTCCCGGCAGGACGCCGGGGCGGTCGGCTTATCCCGGCCACCATATTGATACTCACAAACCATGGAAGGTTGTTATGCTTGCCGTCGTTCATTCCCGCGCCAGCATTGGTGTTTCCGCGCCCGAAGTCACCGTTGAGGTGCACCTCTCAGGCGGTCTTCCTGCCCTCACTATTGTCGGCCTGCCGGAAACCGGCGTGCGCGAAAGCCGGGAGCGCGTCAGAAGTGCTCTGCTGAATGCGGGGTTTGAATTTCCTGCCCGTCGAATAACAATCAACCTCGCGCCTGCCGACCTGCCGAAAGAGGGCGGTCGCTTCGATCTTCCTATTGCGCTGGGCATTCTTGCCGCCTCCGGGCAAATCCCTGCAGAAAGCCTGTCTTCCTGTGAATTTCTTGGTGAGCTCTCTCTCGATGGTGCGCTTCGCCCGTTAAAAGGTGTTCTGCCTGCGGTGCTGGCTGCGCGTAGAGAAGGCCGGAGCTTGTTGATACCCAATGGCAACGCCGAAGAAGCAGCCCTTGCCAGCCAGGAAGATGTGCTCTCGGCTGGTCATATACTCGCGGTCTGCGAGCACTTGTGCGGCCGTGCCCGGCTGGTTTCTGTGCCCCGGGCCGTACCGGAATCTGCAGCTGTTGTCGGCATGCCGGACCTGGCCGATGTGCGTGGCCAAAGTGTCCCGCGAAGGGCGCTGGAGGTTGCGGCGGCGGGCGCGCACAATCTGATTTTTTTCGGCCCGCCAGGAACGGGTAAGAGCATGCTGGCCAGCCGCCTGCCCGGAATTCTGCCAGACCTGAGCGATGAACACGCCATGGAAGTAGCCAGTGTGCATTCGGTTGCCGGCCAACCGCTAAGAGCAGGAGGCTGGCGCCAGCCTCCGTTCAGATCCCCGCATCACACCGCCTCCGCGGTCGCTCTGGTGGGCGGTGGTAGCAGCCCCAGGCCCGGAGAAATTTCCCTGGCGCATCGTGGTGTACTTTTTCTCGACGAGCTGCCGGAGTTCGAGCGCCGAGTTCTGGAAGTGTTGCGAGAGCCCATGGAAACCGGAGAAATTTCGATCAGCAGAGCTGCGCGTCAGGTCAATTTCCCTGCACGATTTCAGGTCATTGGCGCCATGAACCCCTGCCCGTGTGGCTACAGTGGGCACCCGAGCATTGAGTGCCAGTGCACGCCCCAGCAGGTGATGCGTTACCGGTCTAAAATTTCCGGTCCCTTGCTGGACCGGTTTGACCTGCACGTGGAAGTGCCCGTGCAAAGTGGTGACGTACTGATGCAGTCCGGCGGTGACGGTGAACCCAGTTCCGTCGTGCGCGAGCGCGTGGCGCATGCGAGAGAGCGCCAGGCCCGGCGCGGATGCGTTAATGCCACCTTGTCCGGTCGCGAGTTGCAGGAAGCCTGCAGCCTTGAGCGTTCTGGTGAAAAGCTGCTTTCGGGAGCTATGGAAAAGCTGGGATTGTCCGCCCGGGCACTGCACCGGATACTGCGCGTTGCCCGCACTCTGGCGGATCTTGACGGGTCGGATGTGGTTGCGCAGCCGCATCTGGTGGAGGCACTGGGCTACCGACAGTTTGATCGCCAGACCGGCAAGAACTCTGTGGTATCCGCCTGATTCTTCCTACTCTGGTAAACTGTGCGCAAACTCCATTCACAACACCCGCAGCCTGGGGTTAAGGATTGCAGATGACTGACCAGAAAGAACCGCACGACCTTGGCGACGAAAATGCACCGAAACAGACGGCCAGCGACTCGCCTATCACCACCCGCCGTGGTGTTCGTAGCTTTGTGTTGCGTCAGGGGCGCATGACGGAAGGCCAGAAGAAAGCTTATGAGCGCAGCTGGCCGAAGTTTGGCCTTAGCCGTGAAGATGGCATGATTGATCCGCGCCAGATCTTTGGCCGGGATGCCATGCTCAACCTCGAAATCGGTTTTGGCATGGGCCGTTCGCTGGCGGATATGGCGGAAGCTGCACCGGAGCAGGATTTTATTGGTGTGGAAGTTCATCTGCCAGGCGTAGGTGCTTTGCTCAAGGACATCGAAGATCGTGGGCTTGAGAACATCCGCGTTTACAATATAGATGCCAATGATGTGATTGATTTATGCCTGCCAGACGCTTGCCTGGATCAGGTGATGGTGTTCTTCCCGGATCCCTGGCACAAAAAGAAGCATCACAAGCGCCGGCTTGTGCAGCCTGAATTCGTGCAGCGTATCCGCCATAAGCTGAGAGTAGGCGGTATCCTGCATCTGGCGACAGACTGGGAAAACTACGCAGAGCACATGATGGAAGTGATGGGAGAGTCCGAAGGGTTTGCCAATACCCAGGAGCAGGGCGAGTACTCACCGCGTCCGGAATATCGCCCGGTTACCAAGTTCGAGAAACGTGGCGAGAACCTGGGCCATGGTGTGTGGGATTTACTGTTTCACCGCACTAACTGATAGTGCGCTAGCCCGGCGCCAATGGATGGCGCCGGGCTGCCCGGACAATAACCAATCCTGCGATGCCAAGTGTCAAAGCGGTAAATTTGGCCAGCGCGCTGATTGCCGCGGCAAGACTTATGGCGTCTGTGGGCGAGTTCAGGTTATTGAGTAACAGAACGTTCTCCGTCACATCGGCCAGGCCTGCGGTTACAAACAGTGCGCGGATCCAGCGCGCAGCCGTGCGCTCGCGAACGCCAGGCCTGTCCAGAGTGCAGTGTCGGGTTAGCAGTATCAGCGTAAGGCAGTAGACGGGGATAAACAGGAAGTCTAGCCATAGGGAAAGCTTTGCCCGTTGCAGCCCTTCATCTCCCCAGCTTTGTACGATAGCCAAGGCCTGTTCGGCGTTCCCGGCCAGTTGGAAGCTGACGATCCCCTGATGCGCCGACCCCATTTTCAGGGGCTGATTGATCAGCAGCAAGGCCGCCAATAGAACCAGGGTCGCAATCAGGCAAGCTTTCAGGCTTTTGGGTAAAGCCGTTAATCCCTTTTCCGTGTCCATTACAGAAAACGCTCCAACAGACTGTTCAGATACCTTTGCCCCAAAGGTGTCGCCTGAAGCCGGCCACTGATCAGTAGTTTATCTTCACGCAGTTTCTCAAGTTGTACCGCAACGGATGTCAGGGGTAAACCCGTGCGTTCGAAAAAAAGGCTTTCATCCACACCTTTTCGCAGACGGAGCGCATTCATGAGGAATTCCAGAGGGAGCTCCTTCGCGTCGATTTTTTCGCGCCCGGCGGTGCGGCTGCCGATTCGGTTCAGGTAAGCATCTGGCTGTCGTGTTTTCCAGTAACGCCAGATAGTGCAGTCTGGAAGGCTGATTTTTCCGTGGCCTCCCGCACCTAGCGCCATATAGTCCCCGAACGACCAGTAGTTGAGGTTATGCTGTGATGCCTTGCCGTCACGGCACCAAGCAGACACTTCATAGTCGCTGAAACCCTGCTGCTGAAGGTACTCGCCGCCGCGTTGAGCGATCTCCCAGAGATGGTCGTCATCCGGCAAGTCCGGTGGCCGGCTGTAGAATTCGGTATTAGGCTCCAGTGTCAGCTGATACCAGGACAAATGTGGTGGTTCATGGCCCATGGCTGCTCTGAGATCTTCGAGGGCCTCGCCTGGGGTCTGGCCGGGCAGGCCATGCATCAGATCCAGATTGAAGTTATCAAACCCGGCTTTTCTTGCGGCGTCGATAGCCCTGTGGGCTGCCGTGCTGTCGTGAATGCGGCCAAGGGCTTTCAGGTGCGCCGGATTGAAACTCTGCACGCCAATCGACAAGCGATTAATGCCGGTATCACGGAAGGCTTCGAATCGACCTTCCTCCAGAGTGCCCGGGTTGGCTTCCAGAGTGATTTCTGCATCTGGTGCAAATGTCAGGCGCGCTCTGAGCCCCTTGAAAAGCTTCCGGTAGAAGTCACCACTCATCAATGATGGCGTTCCTCCACCGATAAACACCGTTTCAACCGTACGGCCTGATGCAAATTCAAGATCCTGATCCAGATCTTCGAGCAAAGCATTCAGGTAAGCGGATTCCGGGAGGTCATTCTGGATGGCGTGGGAGTTGAAATCGCAGTACGGGCATTTACGCACGCACCAGGGTACATGGATATACAGGCTTAGTGGCGGTTTGACCGGCACCGGTGTATGGGTGGTCACCAGCTCAGATCTCCGCCCGAAGCTGTTCCATCAGCAGTGCCAGGGCCCGGCCCCGGTGGCTTATGCGGTTTTTTTCTTCCCTGCTCAGTTCAGAGGCGCTGCAGTTCTTTTCCGGGCAAAGAAAAATCGGGTCATAACCAAAGCCGCCATCACCTTGCGGCGCCCTGAGTATCGATCCGGGCCAGCGGCCGTGGCAGATAATGGGTGTCGGATCCGCAGCGTGCCGGAGATACACCAGCACACAGTGAAATTGCGCACCGCGTTGACAGTCGGGTACATCGGCCATGGCATCCAGAAGTGCGTTCAGGTTATCAAGATCGGAAGCGCCGGCGCCGGCGTAACGTGCCGAGCGAACTCCGGGTGCGCCGTTCAGTGCGTCCACGGCCAGGCCACTGTCATCCGCCAGTGCGGGCAAACCGGTTTCCCGGGCGGCGTGACGGGCTTTCAGGATGGCATTCTCTACAAAGGTAACGGCCGGCTCTTCGGCTTCGCCAACGCCCAGCTCGCCCTGGGACACTGGAACCAGGCTCAGTGGCGCAAGTAGCTGGGTAAATTCACTGATTTTGCCTTTGTTGTTGCTGGCAATAACAAGTTGCTCGGGCATGGTCCGCTCAGTCGCTGAAAAGAGTGTGGGCGAATCGTACCGGCAGATCCTGGCTATGCCCGGAAGGGCGAGCGGTCACGTTGAACGTCATCAGTTCGCCGGATGAATACTGGTATTGGGCTATAAAGTACACGGAATCGCCTTCCTGTATTCTGCGGAAGGCCAGAAACTTTACCTGTTGTATGTCGTTTGAAGCCTTGCCTTCCACCTGGCCGGTAACGGGCTTGAGAATGCCACTCTCATTTTTCTGCATAATGGCAATGTTGACGATGCCAATCCCCTTGCTGCGCTGCAGATTATTGGCCTTGGCTGTCTCGGGTGTCAGGAAGGTGCTGGGCAAAACGCTCCAGTGCACCTGATAGTCCCCGAAGTCCTCGGATTCGGCATGGGCAGGAAGGCTGATAAGAGCAGCGAACAAAGCCACTGCCGCTAAGGTAAATATGCTATGTAAAGTGTTGGTTATCATTGCTGTTTCTCCCGGGTAATACGGTAAATCGCGATCTCTCCCAACAAATTGGGCCACAAGCGCGCCAACCAATTGTTCTGGTGCTGACCGTCCACCACACGTCTACTCTTGATTCGAATGCCTTTTTGGCGACACAAGGCCTCAAAATCCTTGAAGGTGCATAGCCGTATGTTGGGCGTGTTATACCATTTATACGGAAGCGCCTCGGATTCGGGCATACGACCACTGAGAGCCAGCCCCCAGCGCAGGCGCCAGTGTGCAAAGTTGGGGAAGGTGACTATGCCTTCATCGCCAAGGCGCAGCATTTCATCCAGCACCTTGTCTGGCCGTCGCACGGCCTGCAGTGCCTGTGTCATCAGTACAATATCAAAACTGTTGTCTTCGAAGTTGTCCAGCCCCTGGGTGTCCAGGTTTTGCTCAATCACCGAGACACCACGATTCATGCAGGTGGTTATATGGTCCGGATTGATCTCCAGGCCAAAGCCGCTGGCATTGCGTTCCCGCTTGAGGAAGTCGAGCAGGGTGCCGTCGCCACAGCCAAGATCCAGCACGTGATGGCCGGGCTTTACCCATTGCTGGATGATTTCGAGATCCGCCCTCATGCGCCCACCTCCCTGGCAACCCGGTCCATGTAAGCAGTGAAGATGTCGGTGTAGCGCGGGGTTGGAATCAGAAACGCATCGTGACCCCAGGGCGCATCAATCTCTGCGTAGCTGACCTTTCTGCGGGCTGCGATCATGGCGTTCACCATCTCTTCAGAGCGGGCAGGCGTAAAACGCCAGTCGGTGCTGAAGGACAACACCAGGAACTCGCAGCTGGCTTTCGCCATGGCTTTGGAAAGGTCGCCATCAAACTCGTAAGAAGGATCAAAATAATCCAGCGCCCGGGTCATCAGTAGATACGTGTTGGCGTCGAACACTTCCGAGAAGCGTTCTCCCTGATAGCGGAGGTAGCTTTCCACCTGGAACTCGGCGTCGTAACCAAATTTGTAGGCCTGATCTCTCAGCTCGCGGCCAAACTTCTCGCCCATGGAGGCATCTGAGAGGTAGGTGATGTGCCCGACCATCCTGGCCAGCATAAGACCGCGGCGGGGCAGGGTGTTGAAGTCGTAGTATCGGCCGTCGTGGAATTCCCGGTCTGAGGTGATGGCCTGCCGTGCCACTTCGTTAAAGGCGATGTTCTGAGCGGTCAGGCGGGGGCTGGAGGCGATGGCTACTGCGTGCTTCAGGCGATCCGGGTAGTCCAGGCTCCACTGCAGCGCCTGCATGCCGCCCAGAGAACCACCCACCACGGCTGCCCAGCAGTCAATCCCGAGACGATCCGCCAGCAGTGCCTGGCTTTTTACCCAGTCACCAACGGTGATGACCGGGAAGTCCGGGCCATACGGCTTGCCGGTGGCGGGGTTGGTTGAGTTGGGGCCGGTGCTGCCATGGCATCCGCCCAGATTATTGAGGCTGACAACAAAGAAGCGATTGGTATCGACCGGCTTGCCCGGCCCGATGCAGGTATCCCACCAGCCTGGCTTGCGGTCGTCTACGGAATGATAGCCGGCGGCATGATGGTTTCCGCTCAGGGCATGGCATATGAGCACAGCGTTGCTGCGATCAGCATTGAGTTCGCCATAAGTCTCCACAACCAGATCATAGCGCTCCAGTGCTTGTTCGCACGCCAGCACTATCGGTGTTTCAAAATGGTATGTCTGTGGGGTGACTACCCCAACAGAATCCACAGGTATGGGATCAGACATCGGCGCGAAGGGTTCCTGAATCGGTCCGTTAGTGACTGCTTTGCTGGTAGGGGTAAAACCTCTATCAGCAAAGCAGTTTAAAGGCGGGCCGTCATGGCTGCAACCGACAGGCTCTGTGGTGGCAGGCGAGAGGTTAGATAGCGCCGGAGATATTAACCACTTTTTGCTGGATCATGGTGGGCGCGGGTTTGCGGATCTGGCGCTGCATAGCGTCGGCTAATTCCAGTTGCCGGCGTAAATCGCTGATGGTGTTGTCCAGCCGCTCACGCTCGAAACGACCGTCTCGATCGTTTCTTACCATATCCCGGAGGCGCCGTATTTGATGCTCCAGCAATTGTTTCTGTTCCATGGAGTACTGCATGATTGGTAGCAGTGCTTCTGAAGGCCAGCGCTCCACATCGCTGCGCACTCGGGAATGCAGGGTTCTGGCTTCGCTCACCATCACATTGAAAAAGCGCTGCACCAGAACGGACTGCTCTGTGAGGAGGTTCTTGGGGCTGCCACGGAAACGCCGGGCTTTTTTGCGCAGTTCTCTCACCGCAATGACATGTCGGCCGGCACGCAGTGGAATAGGCTCCAGGTGCCGGGCACGGGTATCCTCGTTATATCGGCGGTAGATGGAACCTACCATTTTCTCCGCAAGGCGGCCCTCGCTGAGCAGATTGCTGAAATCGCTCTCGAGAAGCTCAAAAAACTGATCCATGGCCCTGTTCATGCCTGCGGTGGTCCAGCTTTTCGACATGCTTTTGCGGATCTTCCCGGCGTGGGCCTCAAAGCGATCTTCGGCGACCAGGCTTTGCAACATGTCACCTTGAGAGCCCATCAGCCTGCGGCTTGAGCGCAGCGTGATAAGCTTTTTGTAGTAGAAGTCGTAGTCTTTCTGAGCGCGATCGGCCAGCCGGGCGAGGGCTGCCTTGTCCATGGTGGTACCGGAGCAAGCCTGGGACTCTTCTTCGAGCGATTCGAGACGGGTCTGCATCACCGCCTGGCTATTTTGCAGCATGCCCAGCAGGTCATTGATCAGGCTTTGGGTGATCAGCTGTTCCTTGTGCATGAGAATACGCTGGATAATCAGTTGTTCCAGGTTGCCAATGTTGGAGCGCGTAAACAGATCGTTGTCTTTCCTGACCCTGGCGACCAGGCCCTGTTTGGCGGACAAGGGTATTACGTCCTGCTGCCTGATGCCGAGGTGGTCCGCGGTATACCTACGCACTCTTTCGATGGCTTCGTTGGTGTGCTTCTCGCCCTGAAGGTCGTCCCACAACACATCGATTTTGTTCAGTACCGCAAATCGCCCTGCGCGGTGATCGGCATTTTCGGTATCTATGTGCTCTTTCCAGATGGTCATGTCGCTGGCGGTAACGCCGGTATCTGCACTGAGCACAAAAATAACGGCATGAGCTTTTGGCAGCATGCTGATGGTGAGCTCTGGTTCAGAACCGAGGGCGTTAAGGCCCGGGGTGTCAAGAATGCGCAGGCCGCGTTCGAACAGGGGGTGACGAATACTGATTTGGGCATTGCGCCAGGCCGGAACCAGAACATTGCCCGGGTTGTTGCGGTCATGCTCTAACATGCCTTCATCAAAGCCGAGCGCTCGCGCCTGATCGGTATCAACACTTTTAACCCGGGCAACTTCCCCCAGGATCTCACGCATGATTTCAGGGTCACGCTCATCCAGGTCGTGCTTTACCCAGCGTTCGGGCTGTTTGCGAAGTTGCTGTAATGACAGGTTACCGGTGCGAGTCTCTATGGGGAGCAGCATCAGGTAGTTTTCGTTGGCGCTGCGGTCAAAAAACAGCTCGGTCGGGCACATGGTTGTGCGTCCGGCCTGGGAGGGCAGCATGCGTTGCCCAAACTCCGAGAAAAACAGCGCGTTTATCAGCTCTGTTTTGCCACGGGAGTACTCACCCACAAATGCAATGGTGAGCTCGTCCTCAACCAACAACTCAAGGCCATGACGGATCCGCGTGCTGATGTCTTCAGAGAACAGGTTGTTATCCTGGAGCCATAACCGGTAACGGCCAATCTGGCGGATCAGCTCTTTTTTCCAGTTGTGGTACGCCTCTACCTGCTGAGTCAGGTGCCCCTGATGATTCATCGGATTTTCCTTCTACACGACTTCTGGCGTTCCCCGGGCAGATTTGCTGGGATCCACGTGGCGACGAAATGGTGACGCATGAGTTAATTAATTACGGTTAATACTAGCTTGTTCCTGGAGTTTTTGCGGCTGAGTGCTTGCAGGTGTGTGGCTGTTATTGACATGACTTGAACGAAAAAAGCCGCAAAATCAACGAAGTGAAGATGCGGCTTGTAGCTCGGGCTTTTTGTGGAGAACTGTTACAAATTGTTTGTTTGTGACGTGGTTTACAGTCCCAGTCCAATCGCCCCTAGGCCGACCGCGACTTTCATATGGTCAATAACAACAGACAGCACGTTAAGGATCAGGAAAACAATAATGGGTGACAGGTCCAGTCCGCCCATGGATGGCATCAGTTTTCTCACTGGTCGCATGACGGGTTCTGTGATCTGGGCAACCAGTTGTATCGCTGGGTGACTGCTGCCTGGTGCAATCCAGCTGACGACAACAACAGCGATAACAGACCAGAAGTATATTTTGACGATCAGGTCCAGTACGGAAACCGCGCCCCAAACCAAAAGTATGAGTGGGTTAAATGATGGAATGCCGCCGCTCAGCGCGACAAGAATCAGGAAGAAAGTGATCGCCTGAATAAGAACGGCAAGAACCAGCGCTGCGCCGTCAATGCCGCCCCAGCCAGGAATGACTCGGCGCAGGGGTCTGAGCAAAGGGTTGGTGGCCTTCACCGCAAACTGGGAAATCGGGTTATAGAAGTCGGCCCGAGCCAGTTGCAGCAAAAAACGCAACAGTATAATCGTCATATAAAAGGTGGACGCGATCAGCAGGATCGTAATCAGGATGTCTGCCAGCATGTAGCCGTTTCTCCGTTGTCAGTGACTGTTTTACTCTTTGCCCGCCAGTTCTTTGGCCATTTCTTCTGAACGTTTGTACGCAGCGTTATACGCTTTCTTTACCAGAGCGCGCATTTCGCCTTCTTCAAACGTATTGACAGCCTGCTCTGTGGTACCGCCCGGAGACATTACATTTTTCTTCAGCTGAGCTGGATCATGCTCGCTTTTGGCGGCCATTTCTGCCGCGCCTGCCATGGTCTGAATGGCAAGCTGCCGTGCGGTTTCTGCGCTCACGCCGGCGTCAGTTGCAGCCGCCTCAAGAGCCTCAAGCATCAGGAAGAAATAGGCCGGGCCGCTGCCCGAAAGTGCCGTTACGCCATGAAGTAGCGCTTCATCCTCAACCCACACCGCAATGCCTATGCCTTCAAAAACCGACTGCACCATTTTTTTCTGGGCGCTGGTAACGCTCTCGCTGGCAAACAGCCCGGCAGCTCCCTTGCCGACCAGGGAAGGGGTGTTGGGCATTACCCGAACGATCGGAAGACCGCCGCCAAGCCATTCATCAAGCGTGTCGGCGCCCAGGCCCGCTGCAATCGATACCATCAGTGGCCGGGTGTTCTGGGCGATAGGTGCTATATCGCGGCAAACGTCCGCCATTGCCTGAGGTTTCACCGCAAGTACAACCATGTCTGCCTGCTGAGCGCAGTACCGGTTGTCTGTTGTGACACTGATTCCAAAGCGCTTTCGAATGGACTGCAGGTGCCCGTCGTCTGGCGCGCTTGCCCATATATTGCTGGCTTTGAATCCGCTATCCAGCATGCCGCCAATGATGGCGCTGGCCATGTTACCGGCACCGATAAACGAAATGGTTGGTGATTTGCTCAAGGTCTGCTCCAACGGTTATTCGGTTAGACATTCGGATCCGATAATAGCAGGAACCGGTCAATTCAGCTTTTGCGCGGGCGTTCGCCAAAGACGGCCGTGCCAATACGAACCCAGGTGGCGCCTTCTGCAATCGCCATTTCGAGATCGCCGGACATCCCCATGGATAAAGTATCCAGTGGCCCTGCTTCCGGATAGTCCCGCCGCAACTCCTTCAGAGTATTGGCAAGCTTGCGGAAGCTCACTCGCAGGGCGGATTCAGCCTGTTCCGGGTCGGGGATGGCCATCAGCCCCCTGAGTTTGAGTCCCGGTAACTGGCTTATCCCGGAAATCAGCTCTGGCAGTTCATCTGGCTGGCACCCGGATTTGCTATGTTCATTGTTAATATTGACCTGAAGGCAAATATTCAATGGGGGCAACCCTGTTTCTCTCTGTTCGCTCAGGCGCCGGGCCACTTTCAGACGATCCACGCTGTGCACCCAGGAAAAAGCGGAGGCAATCTGCCGGGTTTTGTTGGACTGTATCGGGCCGATAAAGTGCCAGTCGATCTCGGTCAGGTCGCTGAGCTCGGCCATTTTGTCCAGAGCTTCCTGAAGATAGTTTTCGCCAAATGCCAGCTGGCCACCAGCTACTGCTTCTCTCAGCTCCTCTGCTGGTCGTGTTTTACTGACCGCCAACAGGCTCACAGAATCGGGTTTTCGGCCTGCCTGCATTGTTGCTTTTTGTATGCGTCGGGTTACGCTCCCGAGGTTGTCTGCTATGCTGCTCATAGTATGAAATAGTCGCGTTTGGTCTGTCTGTTAATTGCCAACACGTTACTCGCAGGTCACTGAAATGCCAAGTGATCGCCAAATGGTAAGAGCCGGGTTGTGCCGAGCAGACGCTACCTGTGTAAAAAAAGAAAAGCCTTCCGAGGACTTCAATGGATATTACTGAACTGCTTGCCTTCTCGGCGAAACAGGGTGCGTCTGACTTGCATCTTTCCTCCGGCCTGCCACCGATGATTCGTGTTGACGGTGATGTTCGCCGTATCAATCTTCCGCCCCTTGAGCACAAAGAAGTGCACGGGCTGATATACGACATCATGAACGACAAGCAGCGCAAGGACTACGAGGAATTTCTGGAAACTGACTTTTCCTTTGAAGTGCCGGGTGTCGCTCGCTTCCGTGTTAACGCATTCAACCAGAATCGCGGGGCTGGCGCTGTTTTCCGTACTATTCCCTCGAAAGTGCTGACAATGGAAGACCTGGGCATGGGCCAGGTGTTCAAGGATGTGTCCTCTGTACCGCGAGGGCTTGTGCTGGTCACCGGGCCGACGGGTTCCGGCAAGTCCACCACGCTGGCGGCAATGATTGATTACATTAACGATACCCGCTATGAGCACGTTCTCACCATAGAAGACCCGATTGAATTCGTGCACGACTCCAAGAAGTGCCTGGTTAACCAGCGGGAAGTGCATCGGGATACGCTGGGCTTTAACGAAGCTCTGCGCTCAGCGTTGCGGGAAGACCCCGACATTATTCTGGTTGGTGAGCTGCGGGATCTGGAAACCATCCGTCTGGCGCTTACTGCGGCGGAAACCGGCCACTTGGTGTTTGGCACTCTGCACACCACTTCAGCGGCAAAAACCATTGACCGTGTGGTAGACGTGTTCCCGGCAGAAGAAAAATCCATGGTGCGCTCCATGCTTTCGGAATCGCTGCAGGCTGTTGTTTCCCAGACACTGATGAAAAAAATGGGCGGTGGCCGGATCGCTGCCCATGAAATCATGATTGGTACCGCCGCGATTCGTAACCTGATTCGTGAAGATAAAATTGCCCAGATGTACTCGTCAATCCAGACCGGTGCGTCGCTGGGCATGCAGACGCTGGATCAGTGTCTTGAGCGCTTGTTGCAGAAAGGTCTGATTTCCCGTGATGCTGCGCGGGCCAAGGCGAAAATGCCTGACAATTTCTGATTTCGAGCTTTCGGGAGAAGGAGAGAGGGGCCAAACTGTGCCAGGACACTCCGAGAATAAGTCCCTGTAGGCTTGACGGCAGCATCCATGCTGCCGACAGTCCCGGCGCAGCTTGTCACCTCTCTCCCCGGCGTTTATCGGGTCGTCATATAAAAAGAATGTAGGTAATCAATAATGGAATTCGAAAAACTGCTTCGCCTGATGGTAGAAAAAGGGGGGTCAGACCTCTTTATCACGGCCGGTGTTCCGCCCAGCATGAAAGTGAATGGCAAAGTGCTGCCGGTCACGAAAAACGCGTTAACGCCGGAACAGACGAGGGAGTTTGTATACGGGGCCATGAACGAAAAGCAGCAGGCCGAGTTCGAAGACTCTCATGAGTGTAACTTCGCTATCAGCGCCCGCGGCATTGGACGGTTCCGGGTGAGTGCGTTCTTCCAGCGCAACCTGTGTGGCATGGTTTTGCGGCGGATTGAAGTTAAAATTCCTCAGATTGACGAACTGTCGCTGCCAGAAATAATAAAAGAGCTGGCCATGACCAAACGCGGCCTCATCATGTTTGTGGGTGCGACGGGTACGGGTAAATCAACGTCTTTGGCGGCGATGCTCGGGCACCGGAACCGGAATAGCCGGGGCCACATCATTTCCATTGAGGACCCTATCGAATTTGTGCATCAGCACCAAGGCTGCATCGTGACGCAGCGGGAAGTCGGAATTGACACCGAGAGCTTCGAAGTGGCGCTGAAAAACACGTTGCGACAGGCGCCCGACGTCATCCTCATTGGTGAGGTGCGTACCCGTCAGACCATGGAATACTCCGTTCAGTTTGCCGAGACGGGTCACCTTTGCCTTGCAACTCTGCACGCAAACAACGCCAACCAGGCGCTTGACCGGATCATCCAGTTTTTCCCGCCCGAGCAGCACAATCAGATCTGGATGGACCTGTCCCTGAACCTCAAGGCTATCGTGGCGCAGCAACTGATTCCGACGCCGGACGGAAAAGGCCGTAAGGCTGTTATTGAAGTTCTTATTAACACACCTCTGGTAGCGGATCTGATCCGGAAGGGTGAGGTGCATAAGCTCAAGGGTTTGATGGCGAAATCCAACGAGTCCGGTATGCGGACATTCGATCAGGCCCTGTATGAGCTTTACGCTGAAGGCTCTATAACCTACGAAGATGCGCTGGCCCACGCCGATTCGGCTAACGACCTGCGCCTGATGATAAAGCTGGGTACGGACGCCCAAGGGGCAGACAAGTTATCGTCTTCTGTCGACAAACTGACGATTCAGGATAATTGATCGGGTATTTGCCAGCGAAAGCGTTAACTGATTAGGGTTTTAAACTAGTAGCTTTAGCATTTGAGGCGGCAGGCTGCAGCTGCGTATACTCCGCCCAAACTATAAAGGAGATACCGCTGTCATGAAAACCACACTTCTTACCCCTGCCTTTCAGCTGGCCATGTTGGCCGCAGTAGCTGCCCCGGCCAGCGTTCTCGCTGGTGGTTTTTCCCTGAATGAGAAAAGCGCCAGCGCCATGGGCGTTGCTAACGCTGGTTCTGCAGCGAACCCGGAAAATGCGACTACCGTGTTTTTTAATCCGGCGGGTATGAGCCAGCTGAAAGGTACCAATATTTCTTTTGGTGCGGCGGTTGTTGATATCAATGCTGAAGCCAAAAGGGGCAGTACCAGCGCGACCAACACGCTGGGTGGGCCGGTGCAGGGTACGACCGGAGGCAACATCGCCGACCCGGCAATTCTGCCAAACTTCTTCATGACTCACGAAGTTAACGAATCTATCGACGTGGGTTTTGGTATTCATGCGCCCTACGGGTTGGCTGCTGACTACGATGACGACTTTGTCGGCCGTTACTTTGCAGACAAAACCGAGTTGACAGTGATTGGTTTCACCCCGTCTATTGCTATCAACAATGGCAAAGGTCTGTCGATGGGTCTGGGCATGAATATCATGTACGCGGAAGGACGCCTGACAAGGTATCAGGACATTCGTGGGGCCTTATTTAAGCAAACTGGCGATCAAGCAGTGGCCGGCCAGTTGGCGAACGCCTACGAGGCGCAGTTCGGAGCACCTTACGCTGATATCAATGGCGATGATATCGCCGTTACCTTCCGCGTGGGTTTTTTGTATGAACTGTCTGATCGCACCCAGTTTGGTTTGACTGCGCAAACAGGCACCGACTTTGAGTTGGAAGGGGATGTGAAAATCAGCAGTTTTCCAGTGCCCAGTGCCCAGTCACCAATTGGCTTGGCACCGACCACCCTGGAAGAAGATGCGCGTGTACCCTTGGCTATCCCTGAGAGCATTACTGTGGGAGTTCGCCACCAGTTGACAGATTCTGTGACGCTTTTGGGCGGGGCCACATACGCACGCTGGAGCCGGTTCCAGGAGCTGGACGTGTTCAGTAGGGAAGGTGATGGTGGGCAGGTATCTTCAGCTTTAGGGCGCACGGGTGACGACAATCCAATTACCCACGTCACTGAAAAATGGAAAAACAATTGGCAGTTCAATGTCGGCACTATCTGGCAAGCCACACCGGCTTGGGCCTTTAAAGCGGGGTATGCCTGGGATGAATCACCTGTCGGTGAGTTCATCACAGCTCGTATTCCATCCTCAGATCGCCATTGGCTGACCTTGGGTGCCCAGTGGAAAGACATCAGCAGCGGTTGGACGGTTGATGCCTCTGTCGGTACTCTGCTGTTTACAGATGATCCGAAGATCGACGAGTACAACTATTTGCATACCGCACCTACCCAGAAAGATCCGAATGCGGGCGCGTCTAACTACAAAGGCGAATACGAGTTGGACGCCTGGAGTGCGGCACTGCAAATCAGCAAAGCCTTTTAACGAGTGCCATCGGAAAGATAACGGCAGGCCGTCATCAGAAGTCTGCCAATGCTGCAAAACGCCCGCCTGAGGAAACACTCACCGGGCGTTTTTGTTTAGTGGGCCTGATCCCAGTTGTCACCAATGCCGGCTTCTACCAGCAGAGGCACGGCCAGCTTTGCGGCGCCGGACATGCGCTTGATCAGCCCTTCGCGGATCTCATCTACCGCTTCTTCTTTCACTTCAAGAATCAGTTCGTCGTGCACCTGCATGGTCATGCGCGCGGTATCAGCGTGCTCTGAAAGCAGCCAGCTTTCCACTTCAATCATCGCCAGCTTGATGATGTCGGCGGCTGTTCCTTGCATCGGGGCGTTGATAGCAGTGCGCTCTGCCGCCTGTTGCAGTTGCTTGTTGCGCGCGTTAATTTCCGGTAGGTACAGTCGGCGGCCGAACAGGGTTTCGACAAAACCGTCGTCGTGGGCCTGCTTGCGGATATTGTCCATATATTGCAAAACACCCGGGTAGCGTTCGAAATAACGGTCGATATACTGCTGTGCCACTTTTCGGGCTACATCCAGTTGGCGGGCCAGACCGAAAGCCGACATGCCGTAAATCAGGCCGAAGTTAATGGCTTTGGCGCTGCGACGCTGGTCACTGCTTACGTCATCCAGCGCCACGCCAAAGACCTCTGCCGCTGTTGCTTTGTGGATGTCCTCGCCCTTTTCAAAGGCCGTTAGCAGGCCTTTGTCGCCAGACAGGTGCGCCATGATGCGGAGCTCAATCTGAGAATAGTCCGCAGCGATCAGTCTGTAGCCTTTCTCGGCGATGAAGGCTTGACGAATGCGCCGACCTTGCTCGGTGCGGATAGGGATGTTCTGCAGGTTGGGCTCCGATGAGGACAGTCGCCCGGTGGCGGTTACAGCCTGGTGGTAGGAAGTGTGCACACGGCCTGTGCGGTGGTGAATCAGCTCTGGCAGCGTGTCTGTGTAGGTGGACTTGAGCTTGCTCAGGCTGCGGTGCTCCAGAATCAGTCTGGGCAGTTCATGCTCATGAGCCAGTTCCTGCAATACGGGCTCGGCGGTAGAAGGCGCGCCCTTGGGGGTCTTCTTGATTACCGGAAGCCCCATTTTTTCGTAAAAAATAACCTGTAACTGTTTGGGGGAGCCGAGATTGAAGTTCTCTCCTGCCACCTCGTGCGCTTCTTTTTCCAACTCGGCCATCCGTTCTGCCAGTTCCTGACTGTGCTGGCGCAAAGTGCTGGCTTTGATCAGCGTTCCGCGTTGCTCCATGCGCGACAGCACCGGCACCAGGGGCAGGTCTATGTTTTCATAAACTGATTGCAGCTTGCCAACCTTTGCCAGCTGGGGGCGCAGAACCTGATGCAGGCGCAGGGCTATATCTGCGTCTTCTGCGGCATAAGGGCCGGCCTTTTCCAGATCCAGCTGGTTAAAGGTGAGCTGTTTAGCGCCTTTGCCGGCAATGGATTCAAACGTGATGGTTTCTTCGCCCAGATAGTTCCGGGCCAGGGTGTCCATGTCGTGGCGAGACGACACGGAATTCAGCACATAGGACTCCACCATGGTGTCTTCTGCGATGCCTTCCAGACAGATGTCGTGGTTGGCCAGCACGTTTTTGTCGTACTTGAGGTTCTGTCCCACCTTTTTCTGTTTCGGGTCTTCCAGCAGAGGTTTCAACTGAGCCAGTACAGTGTCCCGGTCGAGCTGTTCTGGCGCGCCCATGTAATCGTGGCCAAAGGGCACGTAAGCCGCTTCGCCTGCTTCAATGGCGAACGATACGCCCACCACCTCTGCGTGCATGTAGCGCAAGCTGGTGGTTTCAGTGTCAAAGGCGAACAGCTCGGATTTTCTGAGTCTTGCGACCCACTCATCGAGTTCGCTCTGGTTTGTTACAACGCTGTAGCGCTTTCCCTGAGGAGTTGGCTGAGTGTCGTTGCTGGTTTCTGTTGCCTGATTACCGCCGTCTTCTGCGGGTTCTGATGCTTTGGCTTCCAGTTCGGCAGTCCAGCCGCGCAATTCATATTCACGGAACAGTTCCAGCAGATCTGTGTCGTTCTGCTGTCGCTCCTCAAGGTCTTCCAGTTCAAAGTCCAGGTCGACATCCATTTTGATGGTGGCCAACTCCCGGCTCAGGGGCAGGGTATCAATGGCTTCACGCAGATACTCACCAATCTTGCCCTTGATCTCGCCCGCATGCTCAATCACGCCGCCGAGATTGTCATAAGCCTGCAGCCATTTCACCGCTGTTTTCGGGCCGCACTTGTTGACGCCAGGAATGTTATCCACTTTGTCGCCCACCAGGGCCAGGTAATCAATAATCTGGTCGGGGCGGACACCAAACTTCTCAACGACACCGTTCTGATCCATCCGGGTTTCGGTCATGGTGTTGATCAGCGTTACGTGGTCGCTGACCAGCTGGGCCATATCCTTGTCGCCGGTTGAGACCACGACATCGATGCCTTTGCTGGTGGCTTCGTTTGCCAGAGTGCCAATCACATCGTCGGCCTCCACGCCCTCCACAATCAACAGTGGCAGCCCCATGGCTTTTACCATCTGGTGAATGGGCTCAATCTGCACGGCCAGATCGTCCGGCATGGGGGGGCGGTTGGCTTTATACTCTTCGTACAGATCGTGACGGAAGGTTTTGCCTTTTGCGTCAAACACGACGACCAGCTTTGAGCCGGGGAAGTCCTGCTCCAGGCGTCGGATCATTGCGATAACGCCTTTGATCGCACCGGTTGGGTGGTTCTTGCTGGTGGTCAGTGGTGGAAGTGCATGATAAGCACGGAATAAATAGGACGAACCGTCCACAAGCACCACAGGTGGGGTCTTTTGTTCAGTCATGTCAAAGCGGGTCCGGAATCTGATTGAAGCGTGGGTTGGCTTATGCAACTCTGTACTTAATTCGATGGACAAAAGGGTATCACGAAAATGAAAAAAATCGTCTGTTCCGCATTTCTGCTTGTCTTCGGCGTTGCGCCCGCGTTGGCACAGGACAGCGGTGCTCTGGATGAGACCCTTGTTGAAACGCCCAGAGAGCCGGTTGTGGTTTCTGACTATCAGTCATCCAGTGATGGCCCGCAGATCGTGATTCGGCCGGGTGATGGCGAGGTATTCTACGAGTATCGGGTGAACGGGCAGCTCATGGAGATAAAGGTTGTGCCGGAGGTCGGTCGTGAGTACTACCTGGTGCCGGCTGATGGCGGAGGCTGGATACGGGAAGCTGATTCCGGCATGCTGGTGCCGAGCTGGATCTTGTTCCGCTGGTAAGCGTTCCGTTCAGATCAAATCGACCATGACTGCTGGAGAGCGTTTGCTTTCCAGCCCCTGCGCATCAACTGTTGTGATCGCGAATTCGTAAGCGCCAGGCGGCAGGCTCGTGAGCGGCTGGCTCGTGCGCTCCGGGTTATTGACCGGTATTACATTGAAGCGATCTTCATGCCGTAAACGGTAGTAGATCCGGAATCCTGCGATCTGCCCAGGTTTCAATACTGAGCCGTCTTCACGTGTTTGTGGTGCGCTCCAGCTCAGTGCTTTGGGCGGCTTTGTTTCTTCTGCCGCTGTGTTAGCCGGTTTCTCTTGCCCAAGTGTTTCAAGTAACCCACCTGTAGCCATGTCGAGCCGACTGTTTGCAAGCTCCGATGCGCGCAGGGTCGACGTGTGGGTGCCCCGGTCGTCTTCCTGACAGCCGGTTAGCAGTGCCAGTGCGGAGATAAAAATAATAAATGGCAGGCGGGCGAGCGGGGTAATCTTCATCGCACTGTCCTTAGCACCTTCGCGCCAATGCTGGCGTCGCAGACTTTATTATTAATAATGGGTTTGCAGCGCCGGAATAATACGAGGACGCGGGTTGCAGAAACAAAAAGTATTATGCGAATTGAGGGGCGAGTGACAAGTGAATAATCCGTAAAATCACTCATATGCGACGTATGCACGGCGCCTATTTTAGTATGAACATTCTAATTTTTCCCGGTAACCTTGGTTACAGAATCAAAGAAAAGCCTTCACCTTAGAGCTGATCAAGCAGGCTAGGCCTCAGTCAGAAGCGATAAGGGAAGAGTTTGAAAATACTTCAGTAAACCAAGGAGAAGTGACATGGGTAAACTTAAAACATATCAGGAACAGCTTCAGGAAATCGTAAACAAAGGCATCAATGCTGCTGAAGAGCAGCAGAAGAAGCTGGCGGCCAAGCCGTTTGACTACGCTGAAAAGCTGGAATCAGAAGCGCGTGAGTACAGTGTTAAAACTCTGCGCACTCGTTATAACGGCTACAGCGACAGCCTTTTTGGCCAGCTGCGCACTCTGAACAGCCGCTTTGGCAGCTTCGCAGCCGATCTGGTTGCAAAGCTTGAAAAAGAAGCAGTTGAAGGCGCAGACGCAGTATCTGAAGCGGCAGACGACGTATCCAAAGCCGCTCAGGATACCAAGAAGTCGGTAGAAGCCAAGAAGCCCGCTGCGAAGAAGAAAGCAGCAGCGAAGAAAGAAACTGCTTCAGCCTGATTCAAGGCGATGCAGTAATGCCAGCACAGAGCTTGTGCTGGTATGCGAAAAGGGCGCCAAGCTGAGTTTTGGCGCCTTTTTTATTTTTAATGGCGGTGTGGGTGTAGTGTCGTTGCCGGCGACAGCGTATCAATCTGAGGTATCGTCTGGGTCCAGTTCCAGTGTGCGAGTTTCGCCGGTAACTTTTTCGAGCCGTTTCACATCGGCCTCAAACGACCGTATCAGGGAATCTGTTTCCTGAGTTTGCCAGGAAATTTCCCTCTCGATATCGCGGATCTGTGATTCAAGGCGGCGGATTTTTTCGAGAGTCGCGTCTGGTATTTTTTGTCCGGATCGCTCCATGTTCGCGGCGCGGCTTTGCTCGTTATCGAGCTGGCTTGAGATGACGGAGATGTTACCGCGCTTGAGCTGAATCAGGCCTCGCAGTTCATCAAGCTTGCGATGCATGGCTCTGATTGCCTGGTCCGGGTGGCTGAAGCGTTTCAGTAGCTGAGCGTCTTTCTCGCGTTGAATGGCGAGTTCGGCCTGACGCTGCTTTTCTGCTTCGCGAGCGGTGATTTCATCCTCTGTTGGCGCCGGTGGAATGACTTCCACGACTCGACCGTTTGAGTTGAGGATGTCGTAGCCGCGTTTTGTGGCTCGCTGGGGAATGGTGTTGCTGATTACGACCTGGCCTTCTTCATCCGTGTAGCGGTACATGCCAGCCTCTGCCTGGGTTGTCATGCCCAGCGACAGCAAAAATGCAGAGGCAGTAGCTGAAATTACGGTGAGGCGCTTGTGCATCAGTCAGACTCCGTAAAGTTCCCGGTAGCTGGCTACCTTCGCGGCATGGCCAGAAAAGTCCGGATTGGTTTCAAGATAGTCCAGAACCTGTTCCAGGCGGATGATACTGACCACCGGGATGCCGAATTCGCTCTCTACTTCCTGTATGGCTGAGAGCTTGCTGTTGCCCCGCTCCTGCCTGTCCATGGCGATGAGCACGCCAGCCGGCTCCGCGCCTGAAGCCCGGATAAGGTCGATGGATTCGCGTATGGCAGTGCCAGCGGTAATCACATCATCTACGATGAGTACTTTACCCTGCAACGGGGCACCAACAATATTACCGCCTTCGCCGTGATCTTTCTTTTCTTTACGGTTGAAGGCAAAGGGCTTGCTGTTGCCCTCGCGGGCCAGTGCCATGGCAGTCACGGTTGCCAACGGAATGCCCTTATAGGCAGGCCCGAAAATGATGTCATAATCCAGACCGCTGCGGTCGATGGCTTCAGCATAAGCTTTGCTGAGCTGCAGCAGGTCGTCCCCGGTGTTGAATAGCCCGGCGTTGAAAAAGTAGGGGCTGGTGCGGCCGGACTTGAGGGTGAAATCACCAAAACGAAGTACGTTACGGCGGATGGCGAATTCGATAAAACTTTGCTGATAGTCGTGCATGGCAAGGCTTCTGGCGGGTGTGGATCTTTTAATAACGCGTGAAAACGGTATCATACACACAAACCGAATCAGGGAACACGTATGCGGGTAGTATCAATCAGCGTCAATGGTCTTGCCCGGGCTGTTGATAAAGGTTTCTTCGACTGGCTGGCCGAGCAGGATGCAGACGTTGTCTGTGTTCAGGATCACCGTATGCGCGCCTATGAGATTGAAGATTTCAATCTTATACCCGAAGGGTATGAGGCCTACTTCATAGATGGCGAAAATAATGAGGACGGTGGCGTGGGTATTTACACGCGGCATTTCCCCAAGGCCATCATGTACGGGTTTGCCAACGAGCAGGCGGATCGCGAAGGGCGCTTTATTCAGGCGGACTTTGACAAGGTTTCGGTTGCCTCTGTGCTGGCGCCCTGTGCTCTTGGGCGGGAGGAGGAGTTGATCAGCGAGGATGATCTGACCGTTCTGGACCATAAAGATGATTTTATGGATGCGTTTGGGCTGCACATGCAGAAAACCCTGCGTAAGCGTCGCCAGTTCATTTTTGGTGCCAATCTGCAGACGGCACAGCATGTGACAGACGCCAGCCCGCTATACCATAAGTTGGACTTTTCCGGTTTCTTGCCCCACGAGCGTGCCTGGTTGGATCGTTTGTTTGATGAGATGGGCTGCGTGGATGCGTTCCGTGATATCAACAAGCAGAGTAATCAGTTTACCTGGTGGCCGGAGCAAACCGAGGGTTCGCGGAAAAATGCGGGTATTCGGGTAGACTATCAGTTGATGACGCCAGGTATTCGCAAGACCATTCAGGATGGCTGGATTGACAACACAACCCGCTTTTCGGATCACGCTCCGGTGATAATGGATTACGATATAGAGATTGGCCTTTAGGCCGGCTGGAACGTCTGGGGAAGTGTCGGCAGTGACGCCGCTCCCCCAGACACGCTTCGAGTACATCCCTGTACGCTTGTTTCCGGCCATCCATGGCCTCCAACAGTCTGGGGGAGCGGCGTCACTGCCGACACCCAGACTTTTGAGTTAGCTCTTTTAGCCTTCCAGCGCTTCTTCCTGCAGTACAAACAGCTTTCCAATGCCTTGCTTGGCCAGTGCCAGCATGCTGTCCAGTTCTTCCTGAACAAACGGCGCAGCTTCTGCGGTTCCCTGAATTTCAATGAAACCGCCCTGGTCAGTCATGATCACGTTCATGTCGGTTTCGGCTTCGGAGTCTTCCGGGTAATCCAGATCAACCACCGGGGTGCCTTTGTAAATGCCAACAGACACTGCTGCTACCATTTGCTTCAGCGGTGATTTCTTCAGTCGCTTGGTTGCAACCAGGTGGTTCAGCGCGTCGACCAAGGCTACGCAACCGCCTGTGATCGCTGCCGTGCGGGTTCCGCCGTCGGCCTGGATAACGTCGCAGTCGATGGTGATGGTATGTTCGCCTAAAGCTTCCATGTCGACGGCGGCACGCAGTGAACGGCCAATGAGGCGCTGGATTTCTACGGTGCGCCCGCCCTGTTTGCCACGGGCAGCTTCGCGGCCCATGCGGCTGCCGGTCGACCGGGGTAGCATGCCGTATTCTGCGGTGATCCAACCTTTGCCTTCACCACGCAGGAATGGCGGTACTTTGTTCTCTACTGAGGCCGTGCAGATAACTTTGGTATCCCCGAATTCCACTAGCACGGAGCCTTCGGCGTGGCGAGTGTAGTTCCGGGTAAGACGAATCTCTCTGGGTTGTTCGGGCGTTCTGCCGCTTGGACGCATGGTATTTCCTGATTTCTGAGGTAAGTGTCCGGGAGCTTGTCCCGGGCGGATTCGGATTTGAAAGCCGGCAAGTATAACACGTTGAGCTCGGGTACAGGGTGACAGGGCAGGGCTCTCATGGTTGCCCGTATCGGAGTTTGAAGCAGGGTTCGCCGCAAGTGATCGCAGCCTGATAGACTCGGGTTCTATAATTAACGATCACGACCAATGACCAAGCCGGAGCTGCCATGATCAGAAGTATGACCGCATTTGCCCGGAAGGATGCTCAGGATGTGCAGGGAACGCTGACCTGCGAGATTCGCACCGTCAATCATCGCTATCTGGAGCCGTCTTTCCGGTTGCCAGAGGCGCTGCGCGAGCTTGAAAATCCTTTCCGGGAGGAACTGCGAAAGCAATTGAAGCGAGGCAAGGTGGATGTGTCGATTCGTCTGCAGTCGACCGAAGCGGGTACGCCAGGCTTTGAGATTAATGAGGACATAGCCCAAGCGGTCAATGAGGCCGCAAATCATGTTAATCGAATGTTGGATAACCCTGCGCATATCAATGCTCTGGATATTCTGCGTTGGCCCGGAGTGATGTCGGTGCCTGAGCAGGACTTCAGCTCTGTCCGGGAGGCGGGTATAGAGCTGTTCAAACAAACGGTTGAGGAGCTGGCGGTTGTCCGTGAGCGGGAAGGAGAGCGTTTGCGGCCTTTGTTTGAAGATCGCCTGGCGGAAATGAAAGCGCTGATTGCGACGGTTCGTGAGGGCATGCCCGGGCTGATCAAAGCGCAGGAAGCGCATCTGCGTGAGCGTTTCCAGAAGGCAAAAGTAGAGCTTGATCCCGAACGCATTACCCAGGAAATGGTCATGCTGGCGCAGAAGAGTGATGTCGCCGAAGAGCTGGACAGACTGGATGCCCACATCGGCGAGGTTACGGATACCCTCAAACGCGATGAAGCGATTGGGCGCCGCCTGGATTTTCTGATGCAGGAGCTAAACCGGGAGGCCAATACCCTGAGCAGCAAGAGCATTGATGCCGGTGTAACCCGGGCCGCAGTTGATTTGAAAGTGCTGATTGAGCAGGTACGGGAGCAGGTGCAGAACGTCGAGTGAGTCAGCACCGCCCGTTCAGGCCGGATCCAGGCTGCTCAATGGCTCCGGCAATTCCAGTTTCAGCCGTTGTCGGCTTAGCGGGCAGTCAAACTCAAGGCTGACGGCCAGCAGTTGTAAGGGAGTCTTGGCCGGCTTGCCATACAGGCGGTCACCGACAATGGGGTGGCCAATGCTCTTTAAATGCTTGCGGATCTGGTGTTTGCGGCCCGTTTCGATGGTGACTTGCAGAAGGCTCGTTTCGGCAGCTTCGTCGATGCTTAGCGTGGAAGCGCGACTGATGGCAGCTTTGCCGTCAACAGGTGTAGCTATCAGTTGATCTTGCACCTCTATCAAGCCGGTCACCCTGGCCAGGTAGTGCTTGGTCATGGTGCGCCCGGCGAAGCACTGAGAGAGTGCGCCGGCGGCTTTCGGGTCGTGGGCGATGAGCATGAGCCCGGCGGCATCGGCATCAAGCCGGTGGATAAGGAAGCAGGGGCGCTTTAGCTCAAGCTCCACGCAGCGCAGCAGGCTGCAGTGGTCGCCCCATTGTGAGCCTTGAGCCAGTAAGCCATGGGGTTTGAACCAGACGCTGTATCGGCTCTTGTCTGCTATCAGAGTTGCCGCTTCAGGCTTGCGATCCAGCACGTTCTCGTCGTAGTAAAGCTGGAGTCGTGTGCCAACCTTGAGCTCCTTGGTGGCGCGCCGAAGCCGAACCTGCTTGCCTTTTAGCGTCCACCAACATGCGCCCTTGTTCATGGCGTCTTTTATGCGTTGACGCGAAAGCCCTGACTTCTGGCTCAGGGCCTCAATAGCGGTTTCGGACTGCTCAGCTGTAACATCAAATTTTCTGCGCATTACTGGCCGGCATCCCCAGGCTTGATGGCAAGTAGGTCGGTTCTCAGGTGAGTGAGCACTTTTTCTGCGGTATTGCCAATGACTCTGGCCCTGAGGCCGGTTTTACCACTGGTGCCAATCACTACCATATCGGCTTTCAGTTTGCTGGCAACGCTGGGAATAACCTTGTGTGCCGGGCCCGCGGCCAGGTGAATCTGGTTCCGGTTCAACTTCCAGGTATTGCACAGATGCGTGATGGCGGGTTCCAGAGCCTCCTTGCGCTTTTGCTCATGCTCGACAACGTTGATGATCTCAAGATCTGCCAGCACCTCGGAAATGTGCAGGGCGTGCACCAGATGAACTTCCGTTTTGAGGGCTTTAGCCAGTGTGCTGGCCTGTTCGATGATCTTGGTGTTGAGCGCTTTTTTAACAGGTTTGGTGGAGCTCAGGTCTACCGCTGCCAGAATAGGGTGGGCGTTATTCCACTTCTGCTCTGCGACCAGCATGACCGGTACCGGGCACTCCCTGATCAGGTGCCAGTCGGTAGGCGTATAAAGCCAGGTTTCCGAGCGACTACCGGTTTTGATAACCGCTTTGAATCGGTTGGGGTGGCAGTGCTCGATAATCCATTGATGTATGTTTTTTTCCCACACTGTGTGTGTGGTGACGTGCAGGTCGCTGCAGTCTGCAAGAGCCAGCATCTGATCCAGCCAGCGCTGTCGAAGTTCAATCAGGGTGTCCCGGGCACGCTGCTGCACTGCGGGGTCTGAGGGCAGGGCGCCGAGATGTTCATGGGTGAACGCTATGAATTCCAAGTGGGCACCAGTCGCGCGCGCCAGTTCGATTCCCCGGGCCAGAGCTTTTTGGTGCTTATGGGCCGGATCCATGACAATCAGAAGTTTATCCATGCTGCCTTTCCGTCGTTCTGCTGAGCTTTAGTTTGGTTCTGCTGTGTTTAGCTGTCACATCCCTTGATGTTACCAGTTGTGGAGGCATCCGGGATGCGGTGTTTGGTCAAAGGTCGTATAATTAGTGGTTTTCCGGGGCCTCGTTAACGGTGGCCAGATCAAGTTCAGGAGTTGTCGAGTCATGAGCCAGGCCGGTGAAACGGGTACGCTGTTTGTTGTTTCTGCTCCGTCGGGTGCTGGCAAGACCAGTCTCGTAGCGGAGATGTTACACGCAGATCAAAAGCTGGGAGTGTCTGTGTCTCATACCACTCGCCCGATGCGTGAAGGCGAGAAAGACGGCATCAACTACCATTTTGTCAGCAGGGCTGAGTTTGAGGCCATGATCGGCCGTGGGGACTTCCTGGAGCATGCTGATGTTTTCGGGAATTACTACGGCACGTCTCAGGTTTGGGTTCGGGAAATGCTGGCTCGGGGGCATGACGTTATTCTGGAGATTGACTGGCAGGGCGCCGCGCAGGTGCGCCGCCTTGTCCCGGAATGCGTCAGTGTTTTCATCGTGCCACCCTCGGCTGAAGTGCTGCGGGATCGCCTTGTGGGCAGAGGTACGGATGCGCGCGAGGTGGTAGAGCGGCGCCTCACGGAAGCGCGAGAAGAGTGTCGTCACGCGGCTGAATTTGATTACCTGGTGGTGAATGACGACTTCCACGATGCGCTGGGCGACTTGTTGGCGATTGTGCGCAGTCAGCGCCTGCAGATAGTTGCCCAGCAGGCACGGCACAGGCGCCTGCTCTCGACCCTTTCAGGGGGAGCCGACAGCACTGCCTGATACGGGCTTTTGCTGTATACAAATTGTGCCGTTGGCAGTAGACTACGCGGTCTGCTAAATCAGTCATTTTTATTTTGTCGGGGAAGTTATGGCACGAGTTACCGTTGAAGATTGTCTGGAACACGTTGATAACCGCTTCCAGCTGGTCATGCTGGCTACCAAACGTTCCCGTCAGCTTGCCACCAAAGGTGCCGAGCCGATGGTCGCAGAAGAGAACGACAAACCTACGGTAATCGCTTTGCGCGAAATTGCTGCAGGATTGGTTAGCCGCGATCTGTTGAACGAAATCGAAGAAGATTAAGAAAGCATTGAAATCTGCCTCCGCAGTTTTATAGTGTATCTATAGATTGTTGCTGGAAGGATAGAGAAAAGACCCGAGTGCATGCATTCGGGTCTTTTTGTTTGTGCTCCCGGCAATTGTGAGGAACTAATATAACGGAGGCGAAGTGTCGCGTGAGGCTACGGTAGAAGGACTGGCGGGCGACCTCAGTACCTATCTGGATACCAATCGCATCAACCAGGTGCGAAGGGCCTACTATTATGCCGAGCAGGCCCACGAAGGCCAGATGCGCAAAAGTGGTGATCGTTATATCACCCATCCCCTTGCCGTTGCCCATATTCTCGCCGGCCTGAAGCTTGATCATCAAAGCCTTATGGCGGCCATGCTTCATGATGTTATCGAAGATACCGGAATCCCCAAGGATGCACTTGCCGAGCAATTTGGCGAGGATGTGGCAGAGCTTGTGGATGGTGTCAGCAAGTTGACGCAGATAGAGTTTCGCACCCGTGCAGAAGCTCAGGCGGAGAACTTCCAGAAAATGACCCTGGCCATGGCCAGGGATATCAGGGTTATTCTGGTCAAACTGGCTGACCGCCTGCACAACATGCGTACCTTGGGCCCCATGCCCTACGAAAAGCGCCAGCGCATTGCTACAGAAACTCTCGATATATATGCCCCCATCGCCAACCGCCTTGGCATGCATGCGATTTCCACCGAGCTGGAAGATCTTGGCTTCGCATCGCTGCACCCGATGCGCTCACGCTATATCTCCAAAGCTGTCGACAAACTGCGTGGCAGTCACCGTGAGATTATTGAGGATATTCGGGGGCGGCTCCAGGAGAAGCTTGAGGAGCGGGCCCTTCCAGGGCGGATACTCGGGCGCGAAAAACATCTGAACAGCATTTACAACAAGATGAAGCTCAAGCAGAAATCGTTCTATGAAATCATGGACGTTTATGCCTTCCGCATCATTACCGGTACTGAAGATGACTGCTACAGGATTCTGGGCGCTGTTCACAGTCTTTATAAGCCTATGCCCGGCAGATTCAAAGACTACATTGCGATGCCCAAGGCCAACGGCTATCAGTCACTGCACACAACCCTGTTTGGTATGCATGTGAATATTGAAATCCAGATCCGCACTGAGGAGATGGAGCATATCGCAAACGATGGTATTGCAGCGCACTGGATGTACAAGAATGAGCCGACCAGCGCGACCAGCGTTAACCAGACGAGGGTAGATCGCTGGGTCAAAGGCCTCATGGAAATGCGGGAGCGGGCAGACGACTCTCTCGAGTTTATTGAACACGTAAAAGTGGACCTCTTCCCGGACGAAATCTATGTATTTACCCCAAAGGGTAAAATCATGGAGTTGCCAAGAGGCGCAACCCCGGTAGATTTCGCTTATGCTATTCACACGGATATCGGCAATGCCACTGTGGCTTGCCGGATAAACCGGAATTTGGGCTCTCTGAGCAAACCCCTGCAGAGCGGTCAGACCGTTGAAATCATTACGGCACCTGGTGCTCGTCCTACGCCGGCATGGCTCAGTTTTGTGGTAACCGGAAAGGCTCGCAGCAGCATTCGCCACACTCTCAATAGCCAGAAACTGGCGGAATCGCTGGATCTGGGGCGCACCTTGCTGAAAAAGTCTCTCAATGGGTTTGGTGCCCGTTTGTCAGATATTGACGATGCCCAGAAACAGGCCGTTGTGACTCATAATCAGGTGAACAGCTTTGATGATCTGATCAGTGATATTGGCTTGGGCCACCGGATGGCCTACCTGGTCGCACGCCAGCTGGTTACGGGTGGTGAAAGTGCAGAGTCCAGTGAGTCTGCGAAGAATATTCAAGGTGGAGATGATGCCCCTGTAACCATCCAGGGAACCGAGGGCATGCTTGTGCACTTTGCCACCTGCTGCAAACCGATCCCTGGGGATCCGGTTGTCGGGGTGATGGGTTCCGGCAATGGCATGGTTATCCATTCAGACACCTGCTCTCGCCTGCCGGAAGATAATGAGGGTCGGTCCCGCCTGACCAATCTTACCTGGGCCAAGGATATTACCGATGAGTTCTCCGTGGAGCTGCGCGTTGAACTGGAGCGCCAGCGCGGCGTAATTGCAGAAATTGCCAACGCAGTCGCTATGACAGATGGCAATATTGAGCGTATTAATGTGGACGAGCAGGACGCCCGTTTCGGCGTAGTCAGCCTGATCGTCAAGGTTCACGGTCGCAAGCACCTGGCTCGCGTAATGCGCCGGGTTCGCAACATCAAGGCCGTCACGTCGATAAACCGGGTTAAATACTGAGCCCGCAGAAGGGGTGTGGTTGACAGTTCCTGTGCCGAAGGGCGACGATTAGTGTTTTAGACGAAAGGAAGTTCAACGGTATGACCAACAAATCCGTAATCCAGACTGAAAATGCACCTCAGGCAATTGGTACCTACTCTCAGGCCGTAAAGGCAGGTGATACGGTTTATATCTCTGGTCAGATTCCGCTGGTCCCCGAGACCATGGAGGTGGTTGGAGGGGACTTCGCTGCGAAAACCCGCCAGGTGTTCGAAAACCTGAAAGCGGTATGTGAGGCGGCTGGCGGCGAGCTGAAAGATATCGTCAAGGTGAACATATATGTGACCGATCTGTCGAACTTTGCCACGGTCAATGAAATTATGGCGACGTATTTTCCGGAGCCTTATCCGGCCCGGGCGGCCGTTGAGGTTTCAGCTCTGCCCAAGGGTGTTCCGGTGGAAATGGAAGCCGTGATGGTGCTGAGCTGACAGCGCTGGTTCGAGAGCGCACAGAACCTCAGCGTTTGTAGTTATAAAGGCGGCCTCGGCCGCCTTTATCTGTTCCAGGTCTAGCCTTTCTCAATCATTTCCCGGTATCCAACCCGAAAATCCGGATAGCGAAAGGTGAATCCGGTTTGTAGCAGGCGTTTATTGTTACAGCGCTTACTGCCGGCCCGTCCGCCTTTTCTGGCGTCTGACACTGGTTCAGCGCAAGAGACCTGTTGGCGGACCCATTCAACCACCTCATCCAGACGAACTGGCTCGCAGTCGCTGGCCACATAACAGGTATCCAGCGGCTTTCCGGAAAGCGCCAGTCCGTTGAGCCAGGCCACAGCGGCAGCTGCGTCTTCCTCGTGAATGCGATTGCTGAACGGCGCCGGTTTCAACGGGTTCATGCGGCCCTCAATAACTTCCTCCAGAAAACGCTTCCTTGAAGGTCCGTAAATTCCGCTGAAACGGATAATGGTCGCGGGGTGGCCGCTGTCCAATGCCGTCTGTTCACCGGCCAGAATTTGCTGGCCGGTAACGCGGGCGGGAGAGGCGGCGCTGGTTTCATCGACCAGGCTGTCATCATCCTGCGCGTAGACACTGGTGCTGCTGATAAAAAACAGCCGCTTTAGCGGCTGATCACCCAGCGCCTCAAGCAGATTGGCCAAACCGTTAACATACGTATCGCGATACCCCTGCTCGTCATAACTCGAGGGGGTCAGGCAGTAGATAACTGTATCCAGATTGTCAGGCAGCTTGCCACCCAGAGACTCCGGGCGAGTCAGATCTGCACCTATACCCTCAACGCCTTCAGGTACTTTTTCCGGATTACGTCGTAATCCGTAAACCTGTGCAGACTCTTTGAGCATAACGGCGATGGCGCCACCGAGCTTGCCACAACCTGCTACGAGAATTCCCGGCATACTATTGCGATCAGCGATTGCCATAGACAATATCAATCCTTATCCTCTAATCCATTAATCAGTGAAACTTCGACCCGTATCCTTTTGACCGGAGATCACCATGACTCTTACCGAGTTACGATACGTCGTTACACTTGCCCGCGAAAGGCATTTTGGCCGCGCCGCCGAGCGCTGCCATGTGAGCCAGCCAACACTCAGCGTTGCGGTCAAAAAACTGGAAGACGAGTTGGGTGTGCCTCTGTTTGAGCGCAGCAAAAGCAGCATTCGCGTAACGGAAACCGGTCAGCGCATTGTAGAGCAAGCCCAGCGTGTTCTGGATCAGGTGGGTGTGATCCGTGATATGGCGCAGGATGGCAAAGATCAGCTGAATTCGCCGCTCAAAGTCGGTGCTATTTACACCATAGGCCCCTACCTGTTTCCGCACCTTTTGCCGGAGCTTCGCCGTGCGGCGCCAGAAATGCCCCTGTACATCGAAGAAAACTACACTGCCAATCTGCGTCTAAAACTGCGTCAGTCTGAGCTCGATGCCATTATTATCGCGCTGCCGTTTGAAGAGGCGGAAGTGCTCACGCTGCCGTTATACGACGAGCCCTTTGTTGTGCTTCTGCCGGCCGGTCACCCGTTGGCAAAAAAGGAGCACATCACTGGCGCTGAGCTTGCTCGCGAGCAATTACTTCTGCTTGGCCCAGGGCACTGCTTTCGGGATCAGGTGCTCGAATCCTGTCCGCCTCTGGTGGAAGCCGTTACCCGACGCGCTGATGTTGGATCGCCTTCGCTGGTTACTGAAGGCAGCTCCCTGGAGACCATACGCCACATGGTTGCGTCCGGCTTGGGGATTACGGTACTGCCACTCTCGGCGGCCACCGCCATGCAATACCACAAAAATGTGCTGGTAACCCGGCCTTTCGCCCCGCCAGTGCCTTTCCGTACGGTGGCTTTGGCCTGGCGAGTGACCTTTCCCCGGCCCAAAGCCATTGATGTCCTCTCGCTTGCCGCCAGTCAGTGCCGCGTAATCGAGAAAGCGAAAGCGGACACGCCGGTTGTTGCCGAGACGGACTGATCTCTGCCATGGCCTCACTGGAAGATATCCCTGTTACTGAGCTTAAAGGCGTAGGGAGTGCTCTGGCTGAGAAACTTGGGCGGCTGGGTATCGCGTCCTTGCAGGATCTGCTGTTTCACCTTCCCCATCGCTATGAGGACCGCACGCGTATCATCCCCATGGGTAGCCTGAGGATAGGCGATGTAGCGGTGGTTGAGGGGGATGTGATGAAGGTGGACCTGGTGATGGGGCGCCGCCGTAGTTTGCAGGTTACGCTGAAAGACAGCAGCGGATTTTTGGTGATGCGGTTTTTTCACTTCAACGCAGCTCAAAAAAACCAGCTGGCAGAAGGCACGCTGGTTCGATGCTTTGGCGAAGTGCGCCCTGGACGCGCGGGTTACGAGTTTTACCATCCGGAATATCAGGTTAATCCGCAGCCTATGCCGGCAGCCGGGCAGGCAACCCTTACACCGGTTTACCCACTGACTGAAGGCATTCAGCAGCCCCGGGTCAGAGGGCTGTGTCAGCAGGCTCTGGGGTACCTTCAACGCCACCCCATACGTGACTGGCTGCCAACCGAACTGTTAGCAGGTTACCAGCTGCCAGGAATCACCGAAGCCGTCCAGACCGTGCATTCTCCGCCGGCCAGTGCGCCGGTCCTTCTGCTGATGGAGGGTCGGCATCCGGCGCAGCAACGATTGGTAATGGAGGAGCTGCTTGCTCATCAGCTGAGTATGCTGCAAGTGCGGGAGCAGATTCAGGCGCGCAAAGCACTGCCATTGCTGCCTTCTGGAGATCTGGCTGGGCGCTTCCTTGAAGATTTGCCATTTTCACTGACCGGCGCGCAGCGCCAGGTTGTGAGTGATATCCGTCAGGATCTCAGCCAGCCACTGCCCATGCTCAGATTGGTTCAGGGTGACGTGGGATCAGGTAAAACCGTGGTTGCAGCACTGGCGGCAATTCAGACCATCGGTGCGGGTGCCCAGGTCGCGCTGATGGCACCGACAGAAATACTCGCTGAGCAGCATTATCAGAACTTCCGCAGCTGGCTTGAGCCCCTCGGTATTCAGTTGGCCTGGCTGTCTGGCAAGGTGAAAGGAAAGGCCCGTAAAGAAGCGCTGGAGGCTGTCCATTCAGGTGCCGCCAGTGTGGTAATAGGTACTCACGCGCTGTTTCAGGATGACGTGCAGTTTCACCGTTTGGCTCTGGTTATCGTGGATGAGCAACACCGGTTTGGTGTGCATCAACGCCTGGCACTGAGGGAAAAAGGTGTTGGCGGGACATTGGCGCCGCATCAGCTGATCATGACCGCCACGCCCATCCCGCGCACCTTGGCCATGAGCGCCTACGCAGACCTTGATACCTCGGTGATTGACGAACTACCCCCGGGCCGCAAGCCTATAGAAACGATTGTTATCCCTGATAGCCGGCGGGACGATGTGATTGAGCGTGTGCGCAGCGCCTGCACTGATGGCCGTCAGGCCTATTGGGTCTGTACCCTGATCGAAGAGTCAGAAGCCTTGCAGTGCCAGGCGGCTGAAGTATCTGCACAAGAGCTGGCTGAGCGTTTGCCGGGGCTTAAGGTCGGGCTCGTTCATGGGCGACTCAAGTCGGCTGAAAAAGCCGATGTGATGAACAGCTTCAAGCAGGGCGAGCTGGATTTGCTGGTTGCTACCACCGTGATTGAGGTGGGCGTGGATGTACCCAACGCTTCCCTGATTATTATTGAGAATCCGGAGCGTCTTGGTCTCGCCCAGCTTCACCAGCTCCGCGGCCGGGTAGGACGTGGTGAACAGGCCAGCTTTTGTGTGCTCATGTACCATCCGCCCCTGTCGGCAAATGGCAAGGCACGGTTACAGGCATTGCGTGACAGCCAGGATGGCTTTGTCATTGCCGAGAAGGATCTGGAGATCCGCGGGCCGGGAGAAGTGCTGGGCACGCGCCAGACTGGCATGATGCAGTTCCGGCTGGCAGACTTTGAGAGAGACAAAGGCTGGATTGAGCCGGTGCGAGAGATGGCGCCGGGGCTGATGAAGCACCCCCGGTTAGTGCAGGCTTTGATAAGACGCTGGCTGGGCGAGAAATTACGTTATGGAGATGTATAAGCCGGTCTGATACGCGCAGCAGACCGTAGATTCATCTGCATGAATTGGTTCGATATCAACGTTCAGGCCCAGATCATGCCCTATACTGAAAACCCTGCGGCGGACTCCAATCGCCGGATGGCAAGCAGCAATACTCGGGAGAAGATGATGGAATTACCTGTCACAGTTCAGCAAGCTCTGGGCGATGCAGCCAAGGGCGTGTCGCTGAGGGACGCACGCCAGGCAAGCCGGCATGAGCTATTGCGAATGGTGTTGCTCAACGACGGGCAAGAAAACCTCCAGGCTATTTGTTGTAAAGAAGACCTGATTGATCTGGAGCGGCTGAACAAGGAGTTGGGACGGGATTTTCGCATGATAAAATCCCGAGAGCAGGTTCGCGTGAAAGAGCGTGCAGGGCTGAGGGAGCTTCCAGCACTGCCTTCGCTGACAGGCTGGCCCACCATTGTCGATCGCCGGGTGGATGATTTGCCTTCGGTTGCTTTGGAGTTGGGAGAGCAAAATCTGGCGATGGTGATGCCCGCTGAAGATTTTCGCGCATTGACGGAAAATGCCGATCGTCGGTCGTTTACCGTGGCGGCGGAAAACATAGCGGTAAACCTGGATGATCCGGACAATGATCTTACCCAACTAACATTCGCCATAAAAAAGTTTACCAGTCTTCGCATTCAGCAGCGCCTGGAAGACACACTGGAGCTTCCGCCGCTGCCGGAAACGGCGCAACGCATCATTCACTTGCGGGTGAACCCGAATGCTGTGATGGGAGATCTGGTGGACATTGTCGAGAGTGATCCCAGTCTGGCAGCTCAGGTTGTCAGCTGGGCATCGTCTTCATTTTATGCGGCTGCCGGGCAGGTCCGTTCTGTACACGATGCCATATCAAGAGTGCTCGGGTTTGATATGGTCATGAACCTGGCCATGGGGTTGTCTCTCGGGCGTGCGCTCAGGCAGCCTCAGGATCATCCGGACGGGTACGTCGACTACTGGCAGCAAGCCATCTGGCAAGCCCAGTCGGCAGGTGTTCTGGCGAGTATGATGCCTCGTGGTGAGCGCCCTGTATTCGGGCTGGCTTATCTTGCAGGCCTGCTGCATAACTTTGGCTACCTTTTGCTGGCCCAGGTTTTTCCTCCCCATTTCAGCTTGGTATGCCGCTCTCTGGAGGTGAATCCCGGTATCGATTCCTCGGTATCAGAGCATTATCTCTTGGGCATTACCCGTGAACAGGTGGCAGCCCAGCTTATGGAGAACTGGGGCATGCCGGATGAGGTTAATCTTGCCCTCAGATATCAGAAAAACCGGGGCTATAAAGGCGCCAACTGTGTTTATGCCAGGCTTTTATGGTTGGGTCGGCAACTGCTTACGGCCCGAGGTGTGGCTTTGGGCGCAAGCGAGCCCATCGGACAAGAGATCTATGATGAACTGGGCCTGGATCGCGAGCAGGTAGAAGTACAGTTTGATGAACTGGTCGCCAGTAAAGACAACATTATGGCGATGGCCGGAATGATGAATCAGCAATAAAAAAGCCGGCCTTGTGAAAAAGGCCGGCAAGGCTTCCGCTCATAGCAGAGTCGTCCGAACGTATCAGGAGAAACAACGCAGGGCGGAAATCGATGCAGTAAAAACTCACCGCCCTGTCTTCAATCTAGACAAGGCCTGGGAAAAGAAAAGGGGAATGAGGCAGGGCTCAGAACCTGAGCCCTATGTCACTTTTCATGGTTTGAGCAAGCTGCTGATATTGAATTGGTAAAAGCCCCTTCTGTAACATTGCCGGTTACAAAAAGACACAAAATTAAGGTGAGTCAGAAAGCGTGATTCCGGATGGCTGTTGCAGCTCGGCGTATTTCATCGGCGTGGCGTTCTTCTACAGCGAATCGTTCCTTGTCCATTTTCTCCAAAAAACGCGCTTCCGTATCCTGGCGTGCCTGATGGGTGGGCATATGGCGGAGTTGCTCATAGACCTCCATAAACACCCCATAGGGTGGTTTTTCCATAAGCTCTGGCGCGAGATGATCAAGAAGACCTTTGATGCGCAGGCACGCTTCTGAGTATTCGACCTGATCTTCTTCTATGGCCATCGCGATAACGCGGATACTGTCGATCATATCCTGGCGCCGCTTCGCCTGAAAAACCTCAGCTTTTTTCTGACGCTTGCGGCTTTCAGACAGCACAGTCATTTGCCGCCGGATAAAGCCCAGCAGCATGAGGATGGCGATAGTGCCAACAGTAATCAGGCTCCATTGCAGCCATTGAGGCATTCTTTTCTCCCTGTTTCGTTCAGGCCGGTATGCGTTGCTGTTCCGGCTGCCAGACTTTGACAGTAACCGGCTGACCATTCAATACGGATGTACCCGCCACCGGATCGGTATCCTGATCACTCAACAAGTCGTTGATACTCGCACCGGCATGGGCGGAGGCTGTGGATTGTCGCGTGCCATCGCGATCATGCCCCCAGCCATGGGGAATTGAAACCACGCCTGGCATCATATCTTCGGTGATCTCCACGGGTAGTATGACCTGACGGTCGGCGGCATTGATCTGCGCCTTGCTGCCTGCTTGCAGGCCGAGACGGCTTGCATCATGTGGATTTATCAGCAGTGTACAGCGGTCCTTGCCCTTCACCAGCCTTCGGCTGTTGTGCATCCATGAATTGTTGCTGCGTACATGGCGCCGTCCAATCAGCAGCAACCCATCCGAAGGCTCTGGCCCAGAGAGTTGCCGGTGCAGGCGTTCAACATCTGCCAGGTAACGCCGGGGAGCCAGGTGTATCTTGCCGTCCCGGGTGAACAAACGGTTGGGCAGCGCGGGCCGTAGAGCGCCCAGGTCAATACCACTGGGATGTTCCTTCAATCGCTGGAGGGAAAGTCCTTTGGGTAGCTCTTGCCATTGTGGGTTGAGTGAGCTCAGTTTGGCGAGACCGCGCAGGGGATGATGTTTCGGGAGCAGGTTCATAATCACGCCTGTAGCGGGCTCCAGCAAACCGCGAGCTCTCCCGGTATCGGCACCATAGGGCCCGGTTCGAAGCAGCAGATCAATGATCGGGTCGGGGCCGGTCTGCTTGAATGCCCGCCAGCCCAGCTCGGAGCGGATTGGCAGCTTGCCTCCTTTGCGTGACTTCTCCAGCCTGTGGGCCAGCTCCAGCAGAATTTGCCAGTCATGCCGGCTGTCTGGCCCGGCGTTAAACAGTGCCTCGCTGTATTTCGATACGTTACGCACCGCCAACATGTTAAAGATAATGTCGTAATGGCTGCGCTCAAGAGCGGCGGTCGGCGGCAGAATAATGTCTGCATGGCGGGTAGTTTCGTTGATGTAGTAATCCACCGACACCATAAAATCCAGCCCGCTCAGCGCCTCATCCAGCCGGCGCCCATTTGGGCTTGATAGCACCGGGTTGCCCGCTACGGTCACAAAGGCGCGGACTTGCCCTTCGCCCGGCGTGAGTATTTCATCCGCCATGGTGCTGGAAGGGTACTCACCGGCAAACTCCTGCAGCCCTTTCACACGGCTGTGGCGCTTGCCGAAATGCCCTTGCTGTCCGGACATGGCACCCAGGGCGATCAAATCAATCGCAGGCTGAGTGAACATGACGCCGCCTACGGTATCCAGCTTCCCTGTCACGATATTCAGACAATAAGCCAGCCAGGTAGCGATACTGCCGAACGTCTGGGTGCTGGTGCCCATGCGGGTGTAGAGCGCTGCTTTGGGTGTGTGCGCAAGCTGGTGCGCAAGGCCACGGATGGTTTCAGCAGAAATGCCTGTGCGCTTGCTGACGACTCCAGGAGTGAAGGGCAGGGAGGCCAGGCGCAAAAGATCCAGATCTTTTATAAGGTCTTTTGCGGGACCTGGGTGGACTAACTCATCGGTAAACAGAGTATTCACCATCGCCATCAGCAGAAACGCGTCTGTCCCAGGACGAACAAAATGAAATTCCTCTGCAAGCTTGGCGGTCTCCGTGCGTCGCGGATCCACCACAATCATTTTGCCGCCGCGTTGCTTCAGGGCTTTAAGCCGGCCACGGAAGTCCGGCACGGTCATCAGGCTGCCGTTGGACGCCATGGGGTTTCCGCCAATACAGATAAACAGATCCGTGTTGTCGATATCCGGAATAGGGAACAGAACCTGATGGCCGAACATTTCCAGGCTCGCAAGCATGTGTGGAAGCTGGTCATTGGAGGTTGCGGAGAAACGATTTTGTGTGCCGATGGCCCGCAGAAACGGCATCGTGGCGATGAGCGAGCCGTGGTTGTGCACATTCGGGTTGCCAAGGTAAACGCCAATGCTGTTGCGGCCGTGGGTGCTGCGAGCGGTGTGGAGCTTTTCAGCTACGGTTTTGAACGCCTCGTCCCACTCAATTTCCTGCCAGCCGGTGGGGGTCTTGCGAACCGGCTTGCGCAGCCGCTCCGTGTCTTCATGAAGATCTTGCAGGGCCACGGCCTTGGGGCAGATGTGCCCGCGGCTTAACGGATCCTTTTCATCTCCGCGAATGGAGGCAATGCGGCCCGCTTTCACTTCGACGGCAACGCCGCACATGGCTTCGCACAAATGACAGGTGCGGTAGTGAATGCCGTTTTCCATGAACGTGTCTCCAAATCTTTTTGTTGTTTGTGAACGAGTTTCGTTGTGCAACCAGATTAGCAGGAAAACGATTGCTGAGGGAAACAGAGAGTCCTTCGTCCGGGTACAAAAAAGGCCAGTCCTGAGACTGGCCTGAAGAGTGCGGCAGTGGGTCTACTGCTCTGCGGGGAAGTCCTTTACAGGATTCGTTACGAAGTTGAGGTAGGTCCCCCCAACCGGGATTTGCAGGGGCAGATTTATGGTGATCAAGCCGGCATTGGGTATCCCTAAGGTATTCGCTTGCACGTTGATATCGACCAGGTTGGTATTACGTTGTTCGATCTGCATTCGACCATCATCAAAGAATGTGATGTCGCCCTCGAGGTCAAAAACAAACTCACGAGCGTACAGATCATGAGTCCCTCCAAGGGGGATTTCCATATCTGGCGCATCCAGCATCAACTCAGCTCGTGTTTTGAACACCGGCTGCCCGTTATCTCCCTCAACGATGACCCCGGGAATTAGCTGGTTCCGCGGGCAATCGGGCGCGCTTGCACAGCTCGGGTCTTTGGAGTAACGCATACGAATGATTTGCGTATTGGTGATGGATTCTTCCATAAGAGGAATAAAGCCCAAAACCTTGAGCTCAACGAACACGCTTATTGAGCTTGTTGCAAGCATGGTGGGATACAGATCTACCAGAATGCCTTCTTCCCCGGTTGGCTCATAAATTCCCGGGCCTTTTACCTCTGTGTTCAGAGCATATGTTTGATAGATAAACTTGTTTTTCGGGCAGCGCCCGTCCGTTTCACAACCTACGCGAGCGTCTGCTTTTCCTGAAACCAGACCTGGAGTGGCTGATGCCTGGTTGTTTTTGACGCCCAATTTCGTTGTGTTGGCAGAAGGAGCCCAGCCGTCAGCGTCGCTGCCCTCATGCGCAAAGGGTTCGAGACAACTGGCATTGTCGTTTGAGCTGCAGTCAATGCGGAAGTTGGCATTGGTATCGCGAATCGGCAGGTTTCTCAGCGGAGTGAACACAGAACTCTGTGCAGTCACGCCTTTAAAGTAGATGACCATTGAGTTGTCGCCACTGCCTCCTCCATTCAGACCCTCGAGCAGGTCGGCTTTAAGAGCGAGTTCATTCGCGCCGCATATCGACGTAGGGTTTTCCTGATTGCAGTCAGGTGTGGCCCTGTCGACTTTCATGGTGTACCGATAAAACGCTTCCTGCTCCCATGGCTGGTCCGGGAAGAAGCGAATGCGCTGGTTGTTCTTCTCCAGGCGCCCAGATACGGTTTCGATCGGGTTTTTGTTTGCGTCAACCTGCTCGACGACAAAGGTCTCTTCAGCACGGATTGAACTCAGCTTCATAGGTTGTGAGAACACCACTGTTATAGGCCGGTCTGCTGGCATTTCTGATACGGGAAGCACGTCGCCGGTCTGGCCTCCGGACGTGGCGTCCCAGCACTGGCCATGAACCCCGGCGGCAAGATCAATGTCGTCAAATGTAGTTTCGCAAGGAAAACCCGGGTAGGTCGTCAGCGCAATAGGCGGAGCTTTGGGCGTTGAGTCGTCTCCGGTCGGGTCGAGTTTGAAATTCAGTGGAGCAACGGCTGCCACATTGCCAGCCAGATCGGTCAGCCCGTTAATCGCAACTTCATAGTCAACGCCCTGTACCAAACCACCCTCCGGGTTGATGCTGAGTGACGTGCCGTCGAGCCGTGTTTGCAAATTGCTGACGAGTGCGCCGCCTGCCTTCAGGGCAATGCCCGTTTCAATCGATGCCGGGTCCAGGGGTTCATCAAAGAACAGGATGACCGGGTCGCCAGGGCGGTGCATGGATTGCCTTGTCGCCGGAATGGCGTCAGTGGCACCAGGCGTCCAACTCACCAGCTTGGGCGCCGTGCTGTCGAGCTCACGATCCAGCTCTGCATCAAGGGCAGATTCTGCATCGGTGGCAGCCTGCAGGTGAAAGGCAATGGTTGAGTCGGTGTATTCCTGGCCAAGCAGGTTGGGTTCCACCATGCCAATGGCATCGATCGTGAGTACGCCATCTTTTACGATAGCGATACCTCGCAGCTCCACGCCCATAAGATCTTGCGACAGCGCCGCGTTAGGCTGGGCTTCCGCAGTGTTCATGGACACATCCATGAACAAAGTGATCTGCCGGGGGACGTTGATGTTATCGGTATAGGAATTCGGGCTCAGGTAACCGGATGCATCGGATAGCATGGTCACCTTGATGTCGCCGGTGGTCTGAAGGATACCGGTTGCAGCATCGAGAACCGGCACCTCTCCGCCTACCAATACGTCCAGACTGGTACTGCGAAGGATGCTGCCCTTGGCGATACGCAGAGGGAGTGCTTCGGTCGCCTCAAATGACGGTGCGAACGCCAATTCGGCAAACAGATCGCCAGTCTGTTGGGACGGTCCGGCAACACCCTGAAGCACGGAGTTAAGCGTGACTCCGTTGATAATCGCATTGTTCAGAATAGAGCGTGTTACATCTTCCTCCGCCTCACCAGCGGCCAGGCCCGAGTCCACAGCGCTCTGTTTCAAAACGACTGTTGGGCCGGTAGCTCTGGGCGTAAAATTGAAATCCTGGGTAAGCCGGTTATCCTCGGCAGAGTTGGTCAAGCTTGCCAGATTGGTGAACTTGAGTGTGTAGGTTTCACCGCTGTTAAGTACGTCCTCTTTGCCACCACACTGTTGGGGATCGGATGTGATACACGGATCAACCGTAATGCGGTTGCCTTTGACCAGAACAGTTGCAGGCACTGGCTGACCGTCCTGGTCCAGCATTTCAATCGAGCCGCCAAGCTCCTTCCAGTCCGGGTGTACCGGCTGAGTCATGGCAAAACGGAACGTGGAAAAGTTCAAGGCCTGAAAGCTCTTGTCGCTTTGGTTATCATCGGCGGGTACCTTCCAGGCAACGCCAAAGCTGTCTGCGGTGTTTGCCAACTCTGCCATTCCGGAAAAACTGCCGCGGGTCTGGAACTGAATGCCGGGATCACCGACGCCGTTGGGCGTGTCGATCATGCGCCCGCCTTCAGCTTGAAGGGGCTCATCAAAGAGGATCGAGTACTCCGATGCGTGGTTCAGGACGCCGGTTGTCGTCAGTTTCAGACTTCTGCCACCGTCGATCATTTCGCTGCTGAACGGTATGGCTGTGCCGTCGGATTCAACGCTGATTTTGTTTGAAAGGTCCGTTGTCTCTTCAGTTAACGCATGGGAAAACCGCAGAACAATGTCTGCTTTCGGGCTAACATCTGTTTGCCCGTCTGCCGGGTAGGAGTAGATCACCGAACCGGGTGTGGTTTTCTGGTTTACGGTCTGTTCATCCCCACCACAGGCTGCAAGCAACAGAGCGGGAATCAATGCCAGGGTCTTGTTGTACTTCATGGCAAACCTCTCCTCAGAACTTCAGGGTAACTGAGCCGCTGATAACATGGACGTCGCCGTCTGCTGTTACGTCGGTTTCAGTGCCGTCAAAATCCACCAGGGTGAAGTCGCGTTCCTGCAACTGCTGGTACTGGTAACCCAGGTCGAAACGAACGGGGTAAGCGAGCAGGCGAGTGCGGTCGTAGGTGGCACTCAGGCCCAGGCCGACCACAATTTTGTCGGTATCCAGATAGTTGATTTCAGGGTTGCGTGTAGACTTTAGCGGCGACTCCTCATAGGCAATGCCGCCGCGAACAGAGAAGTTTTTGTTAAGGGCGAACTCAGCGCCGATGCGTGGGATCAGGGTGTCATCAAACTGAATTCGGCTGGCGGCTGCCAGTGTTGACTGATCCTTGATGGTGTCACCGTTAAACTCCTTCGAGAGCTCGGACCAGTTCTGTTGCTCGATACTCCCGCCAATTCGCCAGCTTTCGCCTTTGTACTGCGCACCGAATCCGAAAGTTTCTGGCTGAAAAGAGTCTATGGTGGAAACGGCAAGACTGAGGCCCGGGTCCGGAATGGTCTGGGTCACGATAATATTGGAATCCACGGTCGTAGCCGCCGAGGATTTGGTGCGATAGGTGAAAGCCGTCTCCCAGCCCTGCAAAAAGCAGCTGCTGTCAGGGCAAAAAGTACTTCCCAGATCGATCGTGGTACCAAGAATTGTTTTCAGCGAAGGTTCTGCGTTAACTGCCAAGCGTTCCCGGCTTGTTTCGCCGCCGAGCGTAGAGACGGCATCGAGGTTAGCCGTGGCCTCCAGGGTAATACGGGCGGATACACCGACCGAAATGCCGCGCCAGATCGGCGTTGCACCGCCGATATTCAGGAACAGGGGTTCCTTACCATATTGCAGAAACTGACCATTGGCTGAGGTTTGGGAATCAAATGCCAGCATTTCCTTGCCGTATTTTTCCACGCCGGCAATGAATCCCAGATAAATCGGATGGTCAGAGCGGGTAAGAGAGCCAAGGTTGGTTTTCATGCCGATCAACACGTGCTGGCTTGGGGAGTTGGAAACCACGTCGCCATTGGCATTGGGGTTTGCAGACCGCAGTTCCTGCTCAGCGTGCAAGATGCCTGTTGTCAACTCTCCACGTTCATCCCGGGTCAGTCCGGCCGGGTTGTAATAGGTGGCGGATACCTGGTCATTAAACATGGAGAGAGACTGTGCGGTAGCGACGTCTATGGGCATTACGCCATAGGTTGTTCCGATATTGCCCATACTGGCTGAGGTGGACACAGACATGCCGGTGGACGCTGCCGCAATCGCAAGGGTCAGCGCCCGTGCTGAAAACCGGGAGGTGGAAGCCATTGATTCACTCCATTATCTCGTTGTTTTTATACTCTGGCCGTATGTTCAGTCCCCCAAAACCAGGGGGTTGTACATGGCTGGTACATTACTTTCACGGGGGAGTGTATGAGGCTTGTCCTTTCAGGACGTTGGCATTTTTGACACGATATTGTGTCGAAATGACCATGTGCTGCGTTGGCCAATAAAAAACTTATTTATTACAGCGAGTTATGGGAATGTTAAATCTTTGTTTTGCGCAAGGGTGCGCAGGCGGGAATTGCAGGCATGGGCCGGCTTTTTGCAGGAAATGAGAAGTAAACGGAGAAATAGAAGAAGCACGCCCCGCAAGTTGGTGCGGGGTGTGCTGAAATTCGCAGAGCTCAGCTTGCCATGGAAGCTTCATAATCGCGGATCATTCCGTAAAGCTGATCTTTCAGGCTCAGCCGTTTCTTTTTTTGCTCTTCCAGATACTCATCGGAAGTGGTCTCAACGCCCTGTTCGATGCGGTACACCTCGTGATCAGTGTCGTGATAGGTTTCGAAGAGCTTGGCAAAATGCTGATCCGTCATTTTCAGTTTGTGGATAGCGTCCTTGGATTCGGGCAGTTCACGCAGGAGATCGTGTTTTTCGAGTGACATTCGTTAGTGCTCCCAAGTTTCTAGGTGTGTTGTACTATCTCAGTCTAGGATTTTTCCCGTTGACCCGCTTGATGTTCGTCAATGTATCCTGAATTCAAGATAGCGCTTTGGGTGCGTGATTGGATCTTACAGATCAAGAAGGTGCTTGTAGGCAAGATAACCGTAAGCTTGTGAAAAAGGGGAGAGAGCTCTCCCCTGTGGCTTCCTCTCATAGATCTCTTGACTCAGTTTTCCCTGGTTTCGATCTTGCCTTCCTTGTCCGAAATGACAATTTCCACACGGCGGTTCTGTTGGCGGCCTGCGGAGGTGTCATTACTGGACACGGGATATTGCTCACCGTAGCCTTTGGTTTCTACCCTGCGACGTTCAATTCCCTGGGAAACCAATTCATCCCGGACCGCTTGGGCACGACGCTCGGACAGCATCTGATTGTAGGATTCGTCACCTGTGCTGTCAGTATAGCCTTCCACGCGGACCTTTCGATCTTCATACTCCCGCATGAACTTTGCGAGGCGGCCGATGGTCTGCTCTCCCGATGCCTTCAGGTCGGCTTTGTTCAGGTCAAAGAGTACGTCACCCAGCGTCAACACCATGCCTCGGTCAGTACGTTCGGCCTGTAATTCCTCCATTCTCATCCGCAGCATTTCGGCCTCTCTGCGTGCTTCAGCGGCTTCACTGGATTGCTGATCAAGCATTAGCTCGCGACGACGCTCTTCCGCAGAGTCAATTTGATTTTGCAGTCTTGCACGTTCGCCCTGCTCATTGGCAATCTGGGCGTGGCGATTCGCCAGATAGGCGGCCTGTTCGACGCGAACGCTGTCTTCGCCTTCTTCCAGCAAGGACTCGGCCCGGTTCAGTTGGTCTCTTGCGCTACGAAGCTGACGGTCACCACTGCGGGCGACATCCGGGTCGTCCTTGATTTTGGCGTAATTGGCGCGTGCTTCATTTACCATCGCATTGTCTGGCGGTGTTGTGGCGCAGCCGGCAATCAGTACTGATAAGCTCGCGGCGATGCCTAATGTTATGTTGCGTTTGTTCATAACAGTCTCCTTTCCAGATGTGGCGATTACTGGTCTTGATTGATTTGCTTGCGCAAGGATTCAATGTTGCTATTGATCTCCTCGACGGCCTGCCTCGCTTTCGCCGTATCAGCGCGTGCGCCTGCAAGTTGAGCATCGACGGTGGCCTGCTCCAGAAGGCGCTCAGCTTCCGTATACTTCTCGCGCTCAATCAGGTTTTTCGCGTCCGCTACTTTGTTCTGTGCGTTATTGAGTAGTACCGGCTCATATTCCCGGGCATCTTCGGCAACGGCCTGTTGAAGAGAAGTCTCAGCAGACTGAAGGTCTGAGTCAGGCCGCTCGCCAGGGCTGGCGCAACCGCCAATGGAAAGAGCGATACCGGTAATGCCGGCTGTGTATAACATCGACTTGTACTTGATCATGCACGATCTCCTTTCAGCGATATGTAAGCTTTGCAGGAACGTGTTGGCTGCACGAAACAATCCTGCCGCCAAGTTTGGCGGGCTCTGGTGAACGGCGAGATATACCGTAAAACTGCGAAATGTCATGCTCGCCTTGTTTTAACTCTAGCAGGCAGCAGGAAATCAACCATGACTGATCCGCAACAAATTCGCGTGAGCGGCCTGTTCAAAGCTGCAGCACAGTTACGCGTTCGATACCTAGGGTGCTGAAATAAAGGGAGTAAATTGGGCAGCGGTGTGGTGAACAAGCTGTCATTGGGGCAGGCTGCACACTAATGAAAGTAGAGCTGTCTGAGGAGTCGTCAGCGAGAGGCGAAGTATTTTCGAGTAATGGTGGGCCCACCTTCTCTCGAAGTTAAGTTGTAACTATCTGAAATAATTTGAAAGTGTCGGTCGGCTGCATTAAAAGTACCCCCATAAATCCCCCCAATTATGTGGGGCTATGTCCGGTACTTATTGGAACTCAAAACTCGTATTTTGAGGGCGTAAAAATATTTCTATGGGGGCGGTCTATGCCTTGCAGTGGCGTAAGGATTTGCCAGCCCCTCCTTGTCGGGAGCCGAACAATCCGCCAATCGGTCAGTTGGCGTTGTAGTGATAGGGGTGGTTAAGCCACTTGCTATGGTGGCTGGCGGATAGTTATACAACAACCGGCCCCCATAATTTTCTTATGTAGTGAGCGCTCGCGCCTCTACGTACCCGTGTGGCCGCCCCCGTTCAGGAGTACCTGCGGGGTTTGATTCTGTTGCTGTCGTTTGCGGCCTTGTTGGATAGGTCGCCCAAGGGTAAGACGTTGCAGTGCTTCGGGTTTATCTGATGAGACGAAAAGCGGGCCAAAACTAGCCGGTTGCTCCCGGGAAGCTTCAGCACATCAGAGCTTCCCGGGAATAGGGCTACCCCTGCTTTATTCTCCTGGCGCAACCGATTCCCGCCAACCCAAGTGCTAACAAGACGAGTGAGTTTGGCTCAGGGACCGAGGCATAGACTGAACCAATAATAACTTCATCTCCCCGTTGTTGAGACTGGATTTGAGCGTAGAAGCGTTCAATGGTAAAGGACTCTTCCCAACGGTTAGGACCTGCGTACACTTCCTCACGCCCTCCCCCAAGCTGCCAAAAAGGGGGGTAGTCTCCTAGCGTCATACCATTCCCATAGTTAAACGAATCATAGCTAGCGAAGGTAAAGTCGTATAGCAAGTTGTTTGGAGTAGCCCAAAAGTTGGTGGTATAGCTGAGGTCGAAGGGATAGATAGAGTTATGGTGGTTGATTCTGAACGAGTCCACACCATCATTTAATAGAAGATCCCAAGCGGTGATATTGGATTCTGGGAGGCAGTCACTACCATGGCAAACTAATGTTGCAAGGTTTCCCAGTTTCCCATCAGTTGTGATGGTCCCTATAACCGACCCGTTACCGATTGTTCGGTCAACGTGGTAGATAATGGACGCATGCGCCGAGCCAGCGAAAAGGCTGGCAGTGATGGTTAGGGCAGAGAGTAAATTCCTTGTTTTCATTACGTGCTCCAGATTCATTGTTTTTTGCTGAACGCGTTTTTATTCGTGAACAGCGCTACATGTTCAGACTTTGGCTGCGAGAACTAGGTTATTAGAATGTGAATAGCAATATTGAGCCCAACTTTAAAATATGCTTTTTAGATAGGCAGCTATGGGAGAGGGTTTTGTATTTGGGTTACGAGGTGTAAGAAAAGCTGACGGTTTGGTTGATGTGTAGACGCATTCCGATAGCAGCAACCTGCCAATGCTAGCCTGCATAGCGCGAGATTCATTGGGGCAGGTCACAGGGTCAACGCTTTGTAGTCCTGATTTAGCTTGAAACTAAGCTTAGGGAGCGCCTGTTGAACGAGTTCAGGACAGAGGGTTTAGCGGAAATAGTCGGAACAGGTCTCCCAAGAGTAAGGCGTTGCAGTGCTTCGGGTTTTGGGCTTATCTGGTGAGGCGACAAGGTATGTCAAAAACTAGCCGTATACCGCGTGGTTGCACCGCCCTCCCGGTTTTCTTGACGTGCTAGGGGCCCCGACGCTCTGTGGCGGCTTTGTCGGCATTGCCCAGCAACTCAGTCAGATTGAACTGCGGTGGCCTGTAGGTGCCGTAGGGTGGCCCATCACTTGAGGTAATCTTGAGGCGGGCGGCGTTCAGCATGCTTGCTATTTGCTAATGGGCGGTGTCGCCAGAATGGCCAGCCTTTGCTGGAAACCTAATTGGAAACTACTCGGGCACAGTTAGGCTTGTAGGTGCTCAGAATACTAGCAATTACTAACAGGCAGACAGCGAACCAACTGCGCGAACTATGTGCGTGAAACATCTGCGTGAGACTGCGCCAATGATAGGTTTTGTATGGCTTTCAGCCGCTCAAAAGGTTAACAAAGGTCAACAGGCTGGCGGCATGGATCTGCGCACTTTCTGTGCGTACCAACTACGCACCAAACTGCGGTGTTCTCTCGTTCTAGCCGATGCAGAATGCTAGGGTTTGTTGGGGTGGCGGGTGCTTTCCGATTTCAGGTTTCTTCAGGTTTTGGATTCAACATCTTTCAACAGTCCGGCGTTGCAATTGCGTTGAATTAATCTCAAGTTTCCAGCCGCTCAGGGTGTTTAGTTTTGCTAAGGTTTGGCGCTCTGGCGATTGCCTGCGAACGGCGGCGGGCGTCATCGGTTTTTATAGTCGGGAAAATCTGAAGTAGGGCTAAGTAGAAATGGCAGGTTGCCCGTTGCCTTCCTTGGCTGGCATCCGCTTTTAACGTCGATGAGTGAGGGCGGTCATGTGCATGGTGTTGTTTCCTTCAGATTGGCGGTGATTGGCCGTGGCGCTCGCGGTATTGCATGACGATTTAACGGGCTCTGCCCTTGGTAACTTATAAAGGTGTACTCATACGGGGTAATGAGTGTTCGGAAAGTAGCCTGACTGATACGAATACGGGGTAATAGTCGCATGCTGGCGGGTCACTTTTCCCTGACTGGCCCGCATACGGGGTAAGTTGGCCCGCATACGGGGTAAGGATTCTGTTTTTATTTCAGCATTGCCTCAAGTTTCAGGTATCGGGCGCTTGGAGCTTTGGTCGGTGAAACGTCCAGTTTTCCTTTGCACTCGTCTATGTTTTTCCAGGTTACGGCATACAGCGAACAACGATTACGGCCACCTTGCCGGGTCTGTTCGATAAGCCCGGTTTCCAGTAGGGCGTTAAGGGCTCTGTGGAGCGTTCCTTTCGATTTCCAGCCCTTGGCCTGCAATATCGACCATGCCGCGCATAAGTCGCCGTTGTTGTGGCCCTTGTACTGCCCCGCGACGTCCAGCAGCAGTTTGGCCCCCCATCCGTCCAGCGCCTTGTAAGCATTGCTGCTCAAAACGCTGTGTGGTATGTGTAGAAAGGGTGCGTTGCCCGTCTTTCCGGTGGCCCTGGCTCGTCTGTCCTTGGCCATTGTTAAGCCCCTGTATCGTCGTCCGGTGTGGGCCATTCAGGCAGTGCCGGGCTAATCAGCAATTCCGCAAGTTCGCGGGAATCCGGCTCAAGATGGTAAACGCCTGGTCGGGTTGTGTTTCCGTCGCGGTCGATCCTTTCCACACGCTCAGTGCGGATGTTCAGTTGGAACTTATCGCGGAGTTCTCGGATGTAGTGGGGGCTGTTACTGGCTCCGGCTACGCGGTCGGCTGTTTCTCGCGGCAATGAGCCTATCAGCAGTGCGACGATTAAACGGCGGTGCCTCGGGGTGATATACTTCCGTAGGCGCTTTGCTGTGGTGGCGGGCGCTTCCTTTTTCATGCCCTGCCCCCTTCCATGCGTTCAGCAATCCAGTTACGAATCACCGACTCAGGCCAGGCTACGGCGCGGGCTCCGATTTTGACGGGCTTTGGAAAGGTGCCGGCGGCCATGCCTTCATAGATTGCGCTACGACTTCGGGCGGTGATTTTCTCCACTTCCTTGCGGCGCAACATTCGGTCAAGTTGCTGGTAATTGGTCTGTACGGGCTGTGCGTGAGCGGTCATGGATTACCCCTTGGTTCCGGTTAGGTTCGGGGTAATCCTCTAATTTCTGCGTGGCGATAGGTGCCAGCAGGCAAAAGTAGTTGCCAACTGGCAAAACCTATACCTTCAATTCAGGGCAAGCATTGAGCGCATCAGTAATGGTCTGGCGGACGGTGCTTTCACTGAAACCGTGCGGCGTTCGGTCGTTCTGCCCATCGCGTAAATGCTCTGTGGCCAGCTTCGCCAGTTGGGACACGTTGGGCTTGCCTGCTTTGTTGTAGGTGCCGGGCTTTGCTGCAAGGCCCAATGCCAGGGCTGCAAGGGTTCGTTGGGTGCGGTGAAGCTCTGTTTGGTCTCCGGCGCTTTCTTGCATAACAACGTTACTTTCTGCGTTCTCCAGCGATGTTAGAAAGCGTTGAAGTTCTTTAAAGTGAACAACGATGTGACTATTTTCAGGCAAACTATCAGCCTCATCTAAGCGATCTTGCGCCAATGCTGAAGGTGGTGCGCCCCATCCAGCTTTATTAAAAGCATCTGACAATTCGCGCAAAACATTCTCTGAAAACCCTTTCCTTTGTTCCTTTAATGCAGTCCACGAATTTCTATCGTATGGGGAGCGTAGAATAATTCCCGACCACGAAATTTGGTCATTGGCCGCCGCGTCAATTAACTCAAGATAACTATTCTTTATCGCTGTTAAGCCTCCGCCAATTGGCTCGAGATTCCAGTAGCCGCGTATATCGACAGGCGCTCCGTGCTCCTCAAGTATCGAAAAATCATCTAGCGGTATCCCGCAATATAATGCGTAATGTTGCGTGTCTAACGATTCGTTTTCGGTGGTTTCCTTTGTCTGAAGGTAGTGTAAGAGCGCGTATAAGTCGGCAGAATCTAGCTCTGCACTTTGGTTCTCTAAAAGCCATCGAAAACGCGCGATTTTCGGATCGACCATTTCGTTTGAATCGCTCACGGCTGGGGGCAGGAATACATCCATTTTTTTTGCGCGCGCTTTTGGCACTACTTCCATGCGGCGGGCTGGCTGTGCGCTGGGAAAGTAAGCTGTAAGCTGTAGCAGCCCTTCCGAAGCAAGCTGAAAAACGTCAGTGACGGTCACGGGTTCATCCAGCAACGCAGCCAAGTAGTTGGCTGCGTCCTCGCAAGATAGCCATGTTTTTAGTCGAGCTAGTTTAAGATCCATTGGCGCACCCATTAGCGCCCCTATGATTGTTAGGCCATGCCAAGTGGGTAGGGTTCCCGCCTTTCGCTCCGTCGAGCTAGGCACGGCCAAAACGATTATTTGCTGGAGGTCTGGCCAATAGCCACTACGTTGCTGTTTGGCTTCTTCAGGTTGTCCAGATAGTCGGCCCATTGCTGCATCATGTCCCGGCGTTCTGGTAGCCAGGTTGTTCGGTTGTACGCCCTGCCGTGAACGTCCCGCACTTGGTGGGCCATTTGCATTTCAATGATTTCGGTTCTGAATCCAAGGCGCTCGGTTAATACCGTTTTGGCCATTGCCCGGAATCCATGGGCGGACATAATGCCCTTCAGTTCAAGGCGGTTCAGGGCTCCGGTAACGGCGTTCTCACTCATGGGTCGGCCTTTGCCGTGCCCACTAGGGAATACCCATTCATCGCGCCCGTTAATGCCCTCCAGCTCCCTCAGCAGGGTGATTGCTTGGCTGGCTAGGGGGACTATAAGGGGCTCCCCGTTTTTGGTGGTCTCGGTTGTCCAGGTGGCGGCTTGCCAGTCGATTTCCTCCCAGCGCATGTGTCGGAGGTTGCCGGGCCTCAAAAACAGGTAGGGCGATAGCTTCAGGGCTAGGCATACCGTAGGGCTTCCCCAATAGGTGTCTACCTTTCTCAATAATTCAGCTATTTCGTCGGGTGTGACTACGGCGGCGTGATGCTTCACGTTTGGCGCGGGTAATATGCCCCGGAGGTCTGCGGTAACGTCCCGTTGGGCGCGGCCTGTGCTTACGGCATACCGGAATACCTGCCCGATTAGTGTTTTCAGTCGGTGAGCGTTGTCTACGTGTCCCCGGTTCTCAATCTCTCGCAATACCCCCAAAACATCGGGCGGCTCTATCTCGCCAATGGGGAAGCGGCCTAGCTTGGGGTATGCGTACATCTCGAGGCGGCGGACGTTCTTCGGGTAGGTCGTCGCGCCTACGTTCTTCTTGTGCACCTGCTCTAGCCATTCCAGGGCCACGGCTTTGAAGGTGTTAGCGGCGGCTCCCCGGCGTTGAGTCTCGGACTGGCGGCGGTGTGCTGAAGGGTCAATATCTTTAGCCAGTAGCTGGCGGGCCTCATCGCGGGCGGTGCGGGCATCCTTCAGGCTGGTCTCAGGATATACCCCCAAGGCTAGGAGCTTTTCTTTTCCGGCATAGCGGTATTTCATTCGCCAGTACCGGCCCGCCTTCTGAATATCCAAGTACAGCCCGCTACCGTCCGCCAGCTTGGTGCGCTTGCCGTACTTCTCAAAGGTGGCGCTTTTAATCTGGGTGCTGGTGAGCTTGTTGGTGGCGCGGGCCATGGGGGTAGCTCCGGTTTGGGGGTATGTTTTGGGACAAAATTCCAGATACCCCCGAATGTACCCCCTAATTTAGCCGGATGCTAGGGGTATGTATCGGAACTGCTAGGTAATGCTTTGAGCATGAACCCGCTGTTTTAGCGGGCTGGCGGGGTGTTTGGAAGTGTTCGGAAGTAAAAATGGTGGGCCCACCTGGACTCGAACCAGGGACCAAAGGATTATGAGTCCTCTGCTCTAACCAACTGAGCTATAGGCCCGTTCAGCGAACGCTGTCAGGAATGTGTTTCCCTTGGGGGAAACAAAGCGGGCGCCATTATACCGGGGAGGTGCGGCGCCCGCTACTGTTGTGTTACTTATCCGTTGCCCTGATCGTCAATAAAGCCGCGCAGGTGGTCGGAACGGGAAGGGTGACGCAGTTTGCGCAATGCTTTGGCTTCGATTTGGCGAATCCGCTCGCGGGTTACGTCGAACTGTTTGCCGACTTCTTCCAGCGTGTGATCGGTGTTCATCTCGATGCCGAAGCGCATGCGCAGTACTTTGGACTCACGAGCAGTGAGGCCAGCCAGTACCGAGCGAGTGGCTTCGCGCAGGCCTTCTGCCGTCGCAGAGTCCACAGGGGAGAGCGCCTGGATGTCTTCAATGAAGTCGCCCAGATGGCTGTCTTCATCATCACCGATTGGCGTCTCCATGGAGATCGGCTCTTTCGCGATCTTCAGTACCTTGCGAATCTTGTCTTCTGGCATTTCCATGCGCTCGCCCAACTCTTCCGGCGTGGGTTCACGGCCCATCTCCTGAAGCATCTGGCGGGAAATCCGGTTGAGCTTGTTGATGGTTTCAATCATGTGCACCGGGATACGAATGGTGCGAGCCTGATCCGCAATGGAGCGGGTTATGGCCTGACGAATCCACCAAGTGGCGTAGGTCGAGAACTTGTAGCCGCGACGGTACTCAAACTTGTCGACAGCTTTCATCAGACCGATATTGCCTTCCTGAATCAGGTCCAGGAATTGCAGGCCACGGTTGGTATATTTCTTGGCGATAGAAATAACCAGGCGCAGGTTGGCCTCAACCATTTCTTTCTTGGCGCGACGGGCTCTTGCCTCACCAATGGATACGCGACGGTTGATTTCCTTGATGTCCACAACGTCAAGATCCACTTCGGTCTGCACATTTTGAATACGCTTCTGGAGCCGGATAATTTCATCAAGGCGTTCGCCCATTGGCGCAGCGTAGGCTTTCTTACTCTTGATGATTTTTTCGGCCCAGTCCTGATTTGCCTCATTACCCGGGAAGGATTTAATGAAATCCTTGCGCGGCATTTTGCAGTCACGGACGCAGATCTGAAGTATCGCACGCTCATTCTGTCGCACGAGGTCGTTGGTGGAGCGCACAACGTTAACCAGCTCGTCAAAAGCTTTGTTGCCCAGTTTGAAGGGCGCAAAAACCTGCCCCAGTTCGTTCAGTGCAGCCTGTGTTTTCTTGTCAGCGCGACCGTGCTTTGACAGGGACTCTTCTGCGGTGGTCAGTTTTTCCCTCAGCTGCTCGAAACGCAGGCGTGTTTCTTCGGGATCCGGGCCGCTCTCGGGTTCTTCTTCCTCTTCGTCTGAATCGTCATCAGATTCTTCGCCTTCCGACACCTCCGGTTTTTGCGGGGGTTCTGGCATGAACGGCTCAGCACCGTCGGGATCAAGGAAGCCGGTAACGATATCGGTGATTCGGCCTTCGTTCTCAATGATGCGGTCGTAGGCCTGAATAACCGTGCCAACGGTACCGGGGAAGTGAGCAACCGCTGCCATGACATCACGAATGCCTTCTTCGATGCGCTTGGCGATAACAATTTCGCCTTCACGTGTCAGCAGTTCGACGGTGCCCATCTCGCGCATGTACATGCGAACAGGATCCGTAGTACGGCCGGCATCGGACTCGACAGCGGCGAGGGCGGCAGCGGCTTCAGCGGCTGCGGCTTCGTCGGCGGTTGAGTCGCCGTCGGTCATCAGCAGCGTATCGGCATCCGGTGCCACTTCGGATACCTGGATGCCCATGTCGTTGATCATGCGAATGATGTCTTCGACCTGATCCGGATCGGCAATGTCTTCCGGGAGGTGGTCGTTCACCTCGGCGTAAGTCAGGTAGCCTTGTTCCTTGCCTCTTGCGATGAGGTCTTTCAAACGTGATTTTTGCGAATTGCCTGACATAGACACCCTGTGAACCCGCTTAAATAAAGATAAAATAAAACAGCCATTATAGCTGTCGCTCTAATACTCTGCCACCGAATGGTTAGATGGTGATCAATGTGCCAAGTTTCAAGTGCTGTTAATCCGGGGTACCCCCACTCAGCGTTCTCAGCTCTTGCCGCTCCTCGGCAGTAAGGTTTGCGAAATTGCGTAACAATGTGGCCAGCTTTTGCTGCCTTGTTGCTTCTTCGTTCGGGCTCAGTATCTCTCTTGCTGCGGCCAGTGTGCTTTCCCTTGCCGGGATGTGCTCAATGCCGTCAAACAGGTGATAGAACCGCTCGCGTGCCCGGCTGTCGAGAGCCAGTGTTGTTATAAGTGCTTTCCGATTCCGGATATCGTGTTCCAGAATGAAGCCGGCAAATTTTCCGGCCTGAGTGTACTGGCGGGAGTGCTGCGCCAGTTCGGTGACCTCGCTCGCCATATCGGGCGCCTCCAGAAGCGCCAGGCACAGAATGCTGTCTTTGCTCAGCTTTACGTCGATACGCTCTTCAGTAACACGATCGCGCCGCTCGCCTTTCCAGTTTCCCCGCTGCTGGGGTGGACGGTTCTGCCACTGATTGCGACCGCCACACAAGCGCAACATTTCGTGCCACATGGCATCGCGCAGGGTGCTCCAGGGCATCTTGTTCAGCAGCGGCTCGGCCCTGGCTCTAAGCTCGCCCCGGTTTTCCGGCAGTTGAAGGTCCAGGCCCTCGCTCTGACGGTCAAAAAGATACCGGGAGAACGGCGTGGCGCCATCAATGCGTTTCTGAAACGCTTCCCGGCCTTCCTTGCGTACCAGCGTATCCGGGTCTTCGCCCTGCGGGAGCATCAGGAACTGCAAGTGCAGCCCGTCCGCCATAAGTTCAAGGGCATTATCCATCGCGCGATCTGCGGCCCGGAAGCCCGCCTGATCGCCGTCAAAGCAAAACACAACATGCCGTACCTGCTTTAACAGGGCGGTCAGGCTGTCCTGATTTGTTGCTGTGCCAAGCGTTGCAACGGCGTAATGAATGCCATGCTGGGCCAAGGCAATCACGTCCATGTAGCCTTCTACTACGAGCAACTTGTCGAGCTGTTTCAGTACCTGCTTTGCTTCGAACAGGCCGTATATCTGGCGGCTTTTGTGAAATACATCCGACTCCGGAGAGTTGATGTATTTGGCTTTGTCTTCGCCGAGCGTTCGCCCGCCAAACGCTATGGTTTTGCCCCGGCTGTTGCGGATCGGGAACATGACTCGGTTGCGAAACAGATCCCGTGGTCGGCCATATTTGTCAGAGACCGTGCCGGTTTCAATCAGCGGCCCCTGTAAATCCTTGTTTGCAGCATCAAACAGGGCCGTGCCTGTTGCCGGCGCATAACCCACCTGATATTGCTGAATAATATTTTCATCCAGCCCCCGCTGTTTGAGATAATCGCGGGCAAAGGCGCCTTGCTGGCCATTCAGTTCCGACTGGTAGAATCGACTGGCGAAATCCAGCGCATCTGTCAGCGTTCTCGCCTGCTGGATTTCCTGCTTGGCAGCCTGGTCGTATGGCACTTCCAGCCCGGCCCTGCGCGCCAACTCTTCGACAGCGTCGGTAAAACCCAGGCCCTCAAATTCACGTACAAAGCTGATCGCATCGCCATGAGCGCCACAGCCGAAACAGTGATAGAAGCCTTTATCCGGCCTTACATTGAATGAGGGCGTTTTTTCATCATGGAACGGGCAGCAGGCCTTATAATTGGCGCCGGCCTTTTTGAGCGTAATGCGCGAGCCGATCAACTCTGCCAGATCTACCCGATCGAGCAAGTCTTCAACGAAGCGTTGGGGGATCAGTCCGCTCATGGAGGCTCCACTTCAGGCCGGCTACATGCCGGGGCCAATAGCCAAAAATGCCGCCGAAGCCAGGCCCCGGCGGCATTTTTTGATCGCTCTGTGCAGCCTGCGGCTTTACAGGCAATCAGTGCTTTGCAGTCAAGCGGCGTCTGCTAAAACTCAGTACAAACGCTCAAACTTGCGCTGTTCACGCTGAAGCTTCTTGAGATGACGCTTAACGGCAGCGGCTGCTTTGCGCTTACGAACGGAAGTCGGCTTTTCATAGTGCTCGCGACGACGTACTTCTGAAAGTACACCCGCTTTTTCGCAAGAACGCTTGAAGCGACGCAGTGCTACGTCAAACGGTTCATTCTCTTTCACTTTAACAGCTGGCATTCGACAATCACCTACCTGATAGATTCGGTTTCATTTAGATGCGCATCTGGCAATGCCAGACCGGCTCGATCCCTGGTCAGATTGGGAAAAACGCGACCAGTTCGTAATTTAGGGCGGCAATGATAGCGCCTGGATCGTGGCAAGGTCAATGTTTGTTCGATGAAACTGCCAGTGAGTTTCGGGTTTCTGCTAAAATGCGCACCGTTTATTCATTTACGCCAACCGATATGGCCAGGTTATATGTTGATTCTGGGTATTGAGACCTCCTGTGATGAAACCGGCGTCGCCTTGTTCGACACCGATAAAGGGCTGCTAAGCCATGCTTTGTTCAGCCAGGTTGACATGCATGCCGATTACGGCGGCGTGGTGCCAGAGTTGGCATCCCGTGACCACGTTCGCAAGCTTCTCCCGCTGTGTGACCAGGTTCTCTCAGGGGCAGGTCTTACTCGTAAGGATATTGAGGGCATTGCTTATACGGCGGGGCCGGGCCTGATTGGCGCTCTTATGGTGGGCGGCTCGGTTGCCCATGCCGTGGGGTTTGCCCTTGATATACCGGTGCTTGGCGTGCATCACATGGAAGGCCATCTGCTGGCGCCCATGCTTGAGGACAACCCGCCGGCATTTCCGTTTGTGGCGCTTCTCGTGTCGGGTGGACATACCCAGCTGGTGCGTGTGGATGGTATTGGCGAATACCAGATGCTCGGTGAATCCGTGGACGATGCCGCCGGAGAAGCGTTCGATAAAACGGCCAAGATGCTGGGGCTGGACTATCCGGGAGGCCCTCGGGTAGCCGCGCTGGCCGAAAAGGGCGTTCCGGGCAAGTACCGGTTCCCGCGACCGATGACGGATCGGCCGGGCCTGGATTTCAGTTTCAGTGGTCTGAAAACCTTTACTCTCAATACGGTCAATGCAGAAAAGAAGTCAGGGGGCGAGCTAAGCGATCAGGTACGTGCTGATATTGCCTTGGCGTTTGAAACGGCGGCGGTTGAGACCCTGGTGATCAAATGCCGCCGAGCGCTTGAGCAAACAGGCTGTCACCGTTTGGTAATTGCGGGAGGCGTGAGCGCCAACAAACGCTTGCGGGCAGGCCTTGAAAAGATGGCTGAAAAACTGCGTGCTCAGGTATTTTATGCGCGTCCGGAGTTCTGTACTGATAATGGGGCGATGATCGCTTACGCTGGAGCTCAACGCATGAAGGCGGGACAACGCGATGGTGAGCGGATTGTTGCCGTTCCCAGATGGCCGATGGACACGCTTCCGGCGCTCACGGATACGCGACTCTCCGGGCTTGTAGATTGAGCCAGAGTGACGTTAAGAGTGGCGCTAGAAGCCGATTTCCCGCCCTTGAGCGAGTCGTATCAGGTTATCTCGATGACGCACGATAATGAGGATCGCCAGCAAACCGAACGTGGGGAGGTTTTCGGGTTCGATGAACGCACTGATGGCCGGGCCGCTTACGATGGCTATCACAGACGCCAGTGCGGAAATCCTCCAGCGCCAGAGTACCAGTAGCCAAAGTGCGGCCATTGCGAGCGTAGTGACCGGTGCCAGGGCAATGCCTGCGCCCAGAGCGGTTGCAACGCCTTTGCCACCCTTGAACCGGTAGAACACTGGAATCATATGTCCGGTAACCGCGCACAGAGCCACCACCGCCTGTACCAGAGGGGATAGTCCGGCATTGTATGCGAGCCAGACGGGCAGCCAGCCTTTTGCTGCATCCAGGGCAAGGGTTATCAGGGCAGGGAGCCAGCCACCGGTGCGGTATACGTTGGTTGCGCCCGGATTGCCCGAGCCCTGGGCTCGTGGGTCGGGTAGCGCCCAGAGTCGGCAAACCGGCAGCGCAAACAGCACCGAGCCACCCAGATAGGCAGCCATGCACAGCAGGACAGTTACTGTCGGATCACTCAGGGCCATTTTGCGAGCTCGGAGACAAAGACGTGTCAGGGTAATGTGTGCGAAAATACCGGCCCCCAATTTGCAGGCCGGTGTGATTACAGTATCCGCAGTCTGTGCGTTATTCAATCAGCAGTGTGTGGGATCACCCCGGGAGCCCCTTTGGCAGACAGCGTATTGATCGAAAGCCTGGTTGTAGAAACCGTAGTGGGTGTATACGACTGGGAGCGCGAAGTGGCCCAGGTACTCGTTCTGGATCTTGAAATGGCCTGGGACAATCGTATTCCCGGCGCGTCTGATGACGTAGCGGACGCCCTCGATTACGCCTCCGTAAGCGCGTTGGCTGTGCAGTGCCTGAAAGAACTCAAGCCAAAGCTGCTCGAACACGGTGCTGAGGTTTTGGCGGAAAGGTTGCAGCGGGAGTTCGGCATCGGCTGGCTTCGGCTGACGCTGCGCAAGCCCGGAGCTGTACCTGCTGCGCGGTCTGTGGGTGTCTGCATTGAAAGATCTGCTTCGAAAGGAGAGCACGGCGGTGGCTGATCAGGTTCCGGTTTATATCAGTATTGGCAGTAACATCGACAGGGAGCGCTATGTGCGTGCATCTCTGGATGCTTTAGCAGGCTGGTTTGGTGAACTCGAAATCTCCCCGGTATACGAAAGTGAAGCTGTAGGATTTAATGGCTCACCATTTCTGAATCTGGTTGTGGGTGTGAGAACCCATCTTTCCGTAGGCGAGCTTTCACAGTATTTCAAACAACTGGAAGCCGAAAACGGCCGTCGTCGGGATGCTCCAAAATTTAGCGCAAGAACGCTGGATCTCGATATTTTGACGTACGGAGAAGCGGTCGGCCAACTGGACGGTGTGGAGTTGCCCAGAGGCGAAATTCTCAAAAATGCGTTTGTGCTTCGGCCGCTGGCAGATATTGCTCCGACGGTGAAGCACCCCGTGTGCCGGAAGAGCTACCTTGAGCTTTGGCAGGCTTATAGCACCGACCAGAAACTCTGGCCGGTGAACTTCAGCTGGCAGGGGCGAGCGATTTCACAGGCGGTTCGCTGATTCACAGGCGGTTCGCTGACCGGAAAAACGCAATCAGATTGTCCGTGGCGCTGTCACTTGCTTCGCAGGGTGTGTCCGGTTGCAGCAGCCTTGGCAGGATGTTTTCACCCAGTTTTTTGCCAAGCTCAACGCCCCATTGATCAAACGAATCGATGTCCCAGATAACGCCTTGCACAAAAGTGCGATGTTCGTACAGCGCGATCAGTGCGCCGACGGTTTCCGGAGTCACTTTGTTCATCATCAGCGTATTGCTGGGCTGATTCCCGGGTATTACCTTATGCGGCGCCAGGCGCTCAATGTCGGTTTCTGCCATGCCGCTGGCTGCCAGCTCGGCCCTGGCTTCTTCAAGCGTTTTCCCGGTCATCATTGCTCGGGATTGGCCCAGACAGTTGGCGAACAAGTCCGCATGATGTGTAGCGACCGGGTTATGGGTTTGCAGGGGAATGACGAAGTCTGCCGGAATCAATCGGGTGCCCTGGTGAATCAGCTGGTGGTATGCGTGCTGGCCATTGGCGCCGACACCGCCCCAGATTACGGGGCCTGAATGGTAGTCCAGCGTCTCCCCCTGCTGATTCACCCTTTTACCGCTGCTTTCCATGTCCAGCTGCTGCAGATGATCTGGCAAATTGCGCAGGTAATGGTCGTAAGGCAGTATGGCGTGTGTTTCAGCGCCCCAGAAATTGCTGTACCAGATGCCCAGCATCGCCATGACAACGGGCATATTCTTTTCCAGCGGCGCGTCGCGGAAGTGGGTGTCCATGGCGTAGGCGCCAGCGAGTAATGCCCGGAAGTTCTCCATACCGATGGTCAGCGCGACAGGCAGGCCGATGGCCGACCATAACGAGTAACGCCCGCCCACCCAGTCCCACATCGGGAACACGTTTGCCGGATCGATTCCAAAGTCCTGAGCGGCGGCCTTGTTGGCCGTAACGGCCATGAAATGGCTGGCAACCGCTTGCTCGTGACCGATACGTTCTATGAACCAGTCCCGGGCAACTTTGCTGTTTTCCAGGGTTTCCCGCGTGCCGAAGGATTTCGACTGAACCAGAAACAATGTGGTTTCAGGGTCAAGCCTTTCGAGAGCTTCACAGATTTCAGTGCCATCGATGTTGGCCACATAGTGGCAACTCAGACCGGGTGCCCGGAACGGCTGCAATGCCTCGGTCACCAGTTTTGGGCCGAGAAAGGAGCCGCCGATGCCAATGCTGACCACATCGGTAAACGCTTTGCCTGTAAAGCCGGTGCGTGACTGGTTTCGCACGTCCTGAACGAAGGTGTCCATGCGCGCGAGCGTTGCGTTTACCTCGGCGACGACATCCTGGCCATCGACCATGATGGTGTCTGCCCCGGGGTTGCGCAATGCCGTGTGCAGCGCCGGGCGATCTTCGGTAATGTTCACTTTTTCGCCGCGAAGCAAGGCTGCCCTGCGGTCTTCCAGTTTGCAGTGACGAGCCAGCGCCATCAGCGCTTTCAGTACATCGTCGGTAAGCCGGTTTCTGGAGAAATCGAGAGACAGGCCTGCACCATTAATGAAATAACGCTTTGCTCGTTCCGGATCGTCAGCAAAAAGCGTTCTCATGGGGCTGTTTTCCAGGTGCGCCCTAAGGTTCTCCAGTTCCTTCCATTGAGATGAGTTGGTCAGTGCGGTCTTTGGCGAAGTCATCAGAGAGTCCTTTCCTGGTGGATCGACAAGGCTTCAGCGCGTAACTGAGATGTTGTCGATCAGCCGGGTCGTGCCAAGATAAGCAGCGGCCAGCAGCGTTATATCCCTGTCCTCCGGCGTGGCGGGTTTCAGGGTCTGGCTGTTTGCGATGTTAAAGTAGTCCAGGTGTAGACCGGCCATGCGAAGACTGTCTCCAGCTTCCTGTGCCAGCATCTGAAAATCATTGCGCCCATCGGCAATTTTTGCAGCTGCCGCTTCCAGTATCTGGTAAATGGCCGGGGCAATCTTGCGCTCCGCTTCGGAGAGATAACCGTTGCGCGAGCTCTTTGCCAGGCCATCGTCTTCGCGGACGGTTGGCGCGCCGATCACCTCAACCGGCATCATCAGATCCAGCGTCATCTTGCGGATGACCGCCAGTTGCTGGAAGTCTTTCTCGCCGAACACGGCGAAGTCGGGCTGAATCATGTTGAAAAGAACGGAGACCACCGTCGCGACACCTTCAAAGTGCCCCGGCCGGCTGGCGCCGCAATGCCCATCACTGACTTCCGGCACCACAATGCGAGTGTGTCGGGCAAGGCCGTTCGGATAGACTTCCTCGGCAGAGGGCGCAAAAACCAGCGTGTTTCCGGCAGCGCCAAGCTTTTCCTGGTCATCAATCAGGGTGCGGGGGTAGGTGTCGAGGTCTTCATTGGCACCAAACTGCATCGGGTTAACGAAAATGCTCGTGACCACGATATCGGCTGCTTCTGCTGCTTTGCGGACCAGCGAGATGTGCCCTTCATGCAGGTTGCCCATGGTTGGAACCAGGCCAATGGTTTTTTCCTGCTGACGGTAACCGCGGAGGATGGCACGCAGTTCTTTTAGTGAGTGGACGGTTCTCATGCCTTGAACGTATGCTCCTCGGCGGGAAATGCGCGCTCACGCACGGCTTTTGAGTAGGCCGCGATGGCGCCCTGAATAGAGCCGCTTTCGGCCAGGAAGTCTTTCACGAAACGCGGTTTGCGCCCCGTGGTAATGCCCAGCATGTCGTGCAGCACCAGAATCTGACCATCGGTATCAGCACCTGCCCCAATGCCAATCACAGGCGCTGTGACAGCTTGCGCAATTCGCGCGGCCAGAGGTGCGGGCACGCACTCCAGCAGAATAATGTCAGCACCCGCAGCGACGAGCTCGCAGGCGTGATCTATCATCATATCCGCTGATTTTTCATCGCGGCCCTGAACCTTGTATCCGCCAAACTTGTTGACGAATTGGGGGGTCAGGCCGAGGTGGGCGCATACCGGCACTGCTCTTTCAGAAAGCGCGGTAATCGTGTCTTTCATCCAGTCGGTGCCTTCGAGCTTCACCATGTGAGCACCTGCCCGCATGAGTTCAGCGGCGTTCTCCAGGGCAGCGTCTACAGTGCCATAACTCATGAAGGGCATATCGGCCATGATCAAAGAGCCGCGGTTGCCTTTGGCGACACAGCTTACGTGATACACGATCTGGTCCATGGTGACGGGTAATGTGCTGTCGTGGCCCTGAAGAACCATGCCCAGCGAGTCACCAATCAGGATGACGTCCACTCCGGCTTCGCTGACAACCTGAGCAAAAGTGGCGTCGTAGGAGGTGAGGGCAGAGAAGGCTTCTCCCCTCTGTTTATATTCCCGCAGGGTATTGATGGTAACAGCCATAAAATCCTTGCCTTTTGGGTAGGTGGGCCAAGACCGTGCCGGGATGACCGGCTTTCAGTTGCTAAGAGTAATCCGGAGGCAGAAGGCGGCGCAACCGGTTGTCTGGGCATTGTGCCCTCAAATCCGCGATTGCGGTACCGTTTGGCAGCGTCAGGTCGGGCTTTAGGTCCAGTAGCGGCTGCAGAGCGAAATCCCGGTTAGGAAGCTCGCGGTGGGGAACGCTAAGCCGGTCGTCGTTGAGTACATGGTTGCCGAAAATCAGCAGATCAAGGTCCAGTGTGCGTGGGCCCCAGTGGCTTAGCCGTTCCCGCCCATGGGCCTGTTCTATGGCTTGAAGCTGATCGAGCAGAGCGTGTGGGCCAAGCCCGGTGCTGAGCCACACTGCGCCGTTTACAAAATCCGGTTGATCCTGGGGGCCAACCGGGCTGCTGGTGTAAAAGGGCGCCTGGGCGATCAGAGTAGTATCGGGTAGCGCGGCCAGCTCTGCTACGGCCCTTGCCAGCTGGGCTGCGGGCTCTTGCAGGTTGCTGCCCAGGCCGATGAAGGCATCTGTTCTCATCAGGGTGCTGGCCGTGTGACCGGTTTGCGGCGGCGACGCTTTTTCGGTGCATCGCTGCTGAGTTCGGAAAGCATGCGTTCCTGCCCACGTTCGTCCATACGCTGGAACTCAGTCCACCAATCACCCAGCCCGGGCTCAATTTCACCGCAAGCTTCCCGAACCAGCAGGAAATCGTAGGCCGCACGGAACCTGGGATGGCTCATGGTTACGAAGGCCCGCTTGCCTTGCCGGCGGGGAAGGCGCATCTGAAGCTCCCAGATTTCTTTCATGGGGCCAGAGAATCGCTTGGGTATAGAGGTTGCCTGCACCTGGCGGCCAATAACTTTGCCAATTGCACCATGAAGCGCCGGCTGCACGGGGTCGCCGTTGTCCTGGCGGTGATGCCACTCTTTTTGCAGAGCGGGCCAGAGCATGGCGGCAAACAGGAAGTAAGGTGTGACAGACTTGCCTTGCGCGATACGCGCATCAGTGTTGCGCAATGCCTGGCGAATCAGCTCGTCAGGCTCGCCAGCCTCGATCGCTTTTACGGTTTCGGGGAATAGTGGGGCCAGCAGGTTATAACGGGTAAGTAGGTCGTAGGTGGCTTCGCCGTGGCCAGCCGAAAACAGTTTCAGGACCTCTTCGAACAGGCGTGCCGCCGGAATGTGAGTCAGCAGCGGGGCCAGTGTTCCGATTGGGGCTTCGGTTTCGGGCTCTATATCAAAGCCAAGCTTGGCAGCAAAGCGGATCGCGCGAAGCATGCGAACCGGATCTTCCCGGTAGCGGGTTTCAGGGTCACCAATCAGCCGGAGTTGCCGGTTACGGAGGTCTTCAATGCCGTTTGCAAAATCAACGACGGTAAAATCGCGGATGCAGTAGTAAAGAGCGTTGACTGTAAAGTCGCGGCGCAGCGCGTCCTCTTCCTGGTTGCCGTAAACATTGTCCCGCAGCAGCAGACCATGTTCGCTGGTTTTGCGATCGTCGTCTGGACTGTCGTTGTCGGCTTCCGCCGCGTTACCACGGAATGTGGTCACTTCAATCACTTCGCGCCCGAATACAACGTGAACGATCCGAAAACGCCGACCTATCAGGCGGGAGTTGCGGAACAGGTCGTGTACTTCTTCCGGGGTTGCGTTGGTGGCTATATCAAAATCTTTGGGCCGCTTCCCCAGAAGGATGTCGCGCACACCGCCGCCTACAAGGTAAGCATCATAGCCGGAATTGTTGAGTCGGCCGAGAACTTTTTTGGCAGGTTCGCTTATGACTGAGCGTGAGACGTTGTGCTGGTCTCTGGAGATTTCCCGTCGCTGGTAACCTCGGGCCTTCTTCTTCCCGTTTCCGGGGATGAGAGAGCGGAGCTTGTCGACAGACTGCTCGAAGATGGAGGAAATTGATTTTGGCATTGAAATCCGTGGTTGCGTTGAGCAAAACCGAGAGTTTAACGGTTTGAGCAGGATTTGCACACGTTTGCCTTGGAATCTTGCGTACCCGGATAATCAAAAGGCGGATCCGCTTTCACGAATCCGCCTCCAAAACGTTGACGATCTGCATTGTTTTTATTTTTTAACGGGATTTTTCTCGTTTTTGTACCCCCACTGTATATCCCCAAAATTGGGGCTTCTCAGCAGTGCAAACGGAAAGCTTTGAACACAGTGAGCAGTCAAAGACATCGAACGAGTCATCGGTAGGTGCTGCGTCACCTCAAGGGCGATTCTTCTCTGCATCTCTACAACTCGCACGTGCCAAGGGACTACCAAAAAAGCAAAGTACCCAAAACACTCAATTCGCTCACGTTCTGTTGTTGTTTTTGTTACTGAACGTATTCCCGCGGCTTTTTGTTTTTATTGAAGCGCCGCTTTGACACTCTTGTTTTTGTTGTCGTGCGCTAAATAGGTTGCAGTTGGTGTGCCAGTTTTGGAAACTTGTTTATTAACATACGGTTGGGTTTTTTCGGCCTGTAAGTGTTACCCCGTACTCTGTATAAGTGTTACCCGCAACGAGTGCTTTTTCTGTGAAGTGTTACCAAGGGGAACATGCGGTAACAACTGAGTGATCGTTCATGCTTTTTTGGGGGCAGGCGGGTCATACTCTGAACCATCAGTCCCCGGATTTTTTGCTACGGGGGATGCCAAGGCGCTGCCTGCGCTCCCAGAGGGATTTTCGACTGATGCCCAGTTTCTGAGCCAGCTCTGTTTCACTCATGCGATCCTGGTTTTCAAGCACAAAGTGTTGGAAGTAGTCTTCCAGGGAAAGGTCGCTGGCGCCTTCAGTGTCGCGAGTGCGAAGCTGCTCGTTATCACCCTCCACCAGAGATTCGGGGATGTATTCGTCGCCGCCCTCGCCGTCGAGATCCAGCAGTGAAGGCGTGATGATATCGCCATCGCACAGGATACTGGCCCGCTCAATGGCATTTTCCAACTCCCGTACGTTACCCGGCCAGCGGTGTCGCTCAAGCGTTCGCATTGCTTCAGGGGTCAGGTTCAGGTTCGGCTTGCCCACCCTGCCGCCCTGGGCAACAAGAAATCGCTGCGCGAGTCCGAGGATGTCGCTTTGGCGCTCGCGCAGAGGTGGAATCCGTATCTGCATCACGTTCAGGCGATAGTAGAGGTCTTCGCGGAAACCGCCGGTGCGGGTCATTGCTTTCAGGTTTCGGTGAGTTGCAGCGATCATCCGCACATTGACCTTTCGGCTCTGGGTTGACCCCACTTTGCGGATTTCGCCTTCCTGGAGAACGCGCAGCAGGCGCGCCTGAGCTTCGGCCGGCAGCTCACCGATCTCGTCCAGAAACAGGCTGCCACCATCTGCAGCCTCAATCAGGCCTGTTCGAGCAGAGACTGCACCGGTGAACGCGCCTTTTTCATGGCCGAACAGTTCGGACTCGATAAGGCTTTCGGGAATGGCTGCGCAGTTTACAGAGATCAGCGGTTTCGTAGCGCGGGGACTCAAAAGGTGAAGCGCTCGGGCGACCAGCTCCTTGCCGGTGCCGGATTCGCCCTGCACAAGCACGGTCGTTTCTGTTGGTGCTACTTTGCGTATAAGTGTGAACACCCGCTGCATCGGCTCGCACTGGCCGTACATTATGCTGGCGGGATCGCCGTTTTCTGATGGTGCCGCTGAACCGTTCTGACGTTCGGGAGCTGATGACCTGGTGCGAGCAAGAATGTTCTCTACGGCTGCCAGCATTTCATCGTGATCAAAGGGTTTGGCGATGTATTCCACCGCCCCCATTTTCATGGAGTCCACTGCAGAGCGCAGGCTGGCGTAACTGGTCATGATCAATACAGGGGTGTTCGGTGCTCTGTTGATCATTTCCGTGCCGGCGGCACCGGGTAGGCGCAGGTCTGAAATAATCAGGTCAAACTGATCAGGGTCGTGGTCCTGCTCGGCTTCTTCCACTGAGCCGACATCCTCAACGTCATAGCCGGCATGCAGCAGCAGCTTGCGGACGGCGGAGCGAATAATGTCTTCATCTTCCACGATCAGAATACGGGGCATGGTTGTTTCAGAACCTTTCATTCGGGAGGGTGGTGGAATTATCTGTCTCCGGCTCATAAGCGGGCAGTTTCAATGTAACGCAGGTGCCAAGCCCGGTTGCCGGATGGGCAGGACTTTCAACCTGAATGTTGCCGTAGTGTTCTTCAATGATGCTGTATACCAGCGACAGGCCCAGCCCGGTTCCCTTGTTGGTTGCTTTGGTGGTGTAGAAGGGCTCAAACACGTGGTCAAGCTGGTCTGATGGTATTCCTGAGCCCTCGTCAACGACCTCGATCATAGCTGAGTAGCCATCATCCTTGCCAGTGACCCGGATTGCCCCGCCCTCTGGCGACGCGTCCCTGGCGTTAGCCAGCAGATTAACAAAAACCTGCACAAGCCGTTGCTCGTCACCCAGTATCTGGAGGGTTTCGGGGCAGTTGTTGATGTAATGAATGCCAAGCCCCTTGTCGCTCAGGGACAGCAGATTGATGGATTCGTCGACGCAACGGCGGACGCTCACGGGCTCGTATCGGTTCGCCTGAGCATGGTTGCCGGTGCGTGCAAAATTCATCAATGATTGCAAAATAGTGGATATGCGCCGGGTTTGCTGTTGTATCTGGCTAGCGGTATCGAGAATTTCCGGATTGTCGGTTTCCAGCTTGAGGTTCTGTGCCAGAGACGAAATGCCGGTCACCGGGTTGCCGATTTCGTGCGCGACGCCGGCGGCCAGGCGCCCAACAGAGGCCAGGCGCTCGCTGTGCATCAACTCATCTTCAAGCAACCGGATTTCAGTCTGGTCTTCCACCAAAATGATGCTGCCACCATCCGGGTGGTCAGGCCCACTGAGGGCGGCCTTGTGCAGATTCAGCCAGTGGGGCCTTCCTTTGAGATCAAGCCGGTGTTTGTAGCGATGCAGATCTTCGCCGCTGTTGAAGTCATCCAGCAGGTGGTGCCAGTGGTCTGGCAGCGCCATCAGCCGGGCGCCCACAACATCGTCGGCGGTGATCCCTGTAAGTGCTTCAATGGCATGGTTCCACATGAGAATTTCACCATCTTCACCCACTGAGCAGGCTGGAATTGGCAGGTTCTGCAGGGTCTGACGGTAGTGTCGGCGCAGGTTGTCCAATTCGCCTGCGAGACCGGTCAAACGGTTCTGATAATCCCCTAAAGCGCGTTCTACGTAGCGGATATCCTGAGCCGTACCGCCCCGGGTCATGGGTTTGAAGCCGAGGTGGCGTTTGACCATATCCCTGGCCACTGACGGCCCCAGCAACCCTGAGAGGTTGATTTCAACCTGGTCGCGGAGCCGTCTTAGTTGGTAGGGCCGGTACTCAACATTGGGGAGCTTCAATTGCCCGAGGGCCCGCTCAACTTCCCGCTTCGCCACGTCCAGGCCCAGGGGTTCTGCCATTTGCCGCACAAAGTCAGCGGAGGAGCTTGCAAGCAGTTCGCGGCGCTGCGGGCGGGAGAGCGCGCCCAGAGAGCAAGCCTGTGCTGCGCTTGTCTCTTCGTTGGTGCTTGTGCTGAGAACCGAGATCAATGCAAACACCGTGACGTTCGCGGTCAGGCTGACAAACGTGAAAATGTGCCAGTTGCTGTAATCCGGAATCAGGGGGGCGCCCAGCCACTCAAGCAGGTTGGCGGTATGGGAGAACGGCAATACCAGCGTAATCACCCAGATCACCAGCCCGGCAACAAGCCCTGCAATCAACCCGCGGCGGTTCCCTTCCGGCCAGTAAATAACCCCTAAAGCGCCGGGCAGCAGTTGCAGGGTTCCGGAAAGCGAAATTACCCCGAGAATGGACAAGTCCAGGTTCTTTCCAAGTGTTTCATGGAATAGCAGTGCCAGAAAGATAATTGCGGCAATCAGCAGGCGCTTGGTCCATTGCAGCCAACGATAGATATCGCCCTGGTCTTTTGGAGTTTTCAGTGGCAACACCACGTGGTTCAACACCATTCCGGCGAGCGCCAGTGTGCTGACAATCATCAGACCGCTGGCCGCAGAAAGCCCGGCAATGTACATAAGCAACGTAAGTGCGGGGCTTTCCAGTGCCTGGGCTATTCCCAGCGTGTAAAAGTTCGGGCCGGTCGCAACCTCCAGGGCCTGGCCGCCCCAAAGAATCAGTGGAACGGGAATGCCCAGTAATAACAGGTAAAGAGGTAGCCCCCAGCTGGCCTTGGCGAGAGCTTTGGGTGACGGGTTTTCGCTGAACGTCATGTGGTACATATGCGGCAGTACCACTGCGCCGGCGAACGACATCAACATAAGTGCGCGCCAGCTGCCGTCATCAACGCTAAGGGACATGGTAGTGGCTGGGGTGGTGTTGCTTTCCAGCCAGACCTCCAGGCCGCCCATGCCATCGAATACGCCGAAGAGAACAACGCCGCCAATGACCAGAAGGGCAAAAAGTTTAACCAGCGAGTCAAAGGCGATGGCGAGTACCAGCCCCGGATGGTTTTCTGCTTCCTGGTTGCGGCGGGCGCCAAACAGCATGGCGAACAACACCACGATCAGGCTGAACATAACGCTGATCAGATGTGGTGAGGTGTCCGGAGCGAGGATGCTGGCAGACGTCGATACCGCCTGTATCTGCATGCTCAGTAGCGAAAGGATGGCAACGCCAGAGCACAGCGTAACCAGCGTCCCCGCCCATTGACTGCGATATCGATAGGCAAACAAATCGGCGAGCGAGGTTAGTTGATAGGCCCGGCCGATCCTCATGATGGGATTGAGCAGAACTGGAGCCAGCAAGAAGGCGCCGCTGATGCCGATATAATAGGCGAGGAAGCCGTATCCGAATTCGGCAGCCATACCGATTGCTGCGTACACCGCCCAGATTCCCGCGTACACGCCAAGACTGAGAGTGTAAACCAACGGGTGGCGCACCCAGTGGCGGGGCACCAAACCACGCTCGGTTACCCAGGCAATGCCGAACAGGGCAGCAAGGTAGAACAGGCTTGCAAGTAAAAGCCCTGAGGCACTAAAACTCATTGGGGTCCCGCCGCCATTCCAGCCAGAATCCAATAGCTATGAGGCCCGCCCAAATCACGAAGGGGCTGTACCAGGCGTTCCCGGGCGAGGTCCACCAGTCAAGTATGTTGGGTGAAAATATGTAGATGGCCAGAACCAGCAGAAAAACCAGACGGTATATATACATCAGGCATGCTATCCGCGCTGAGGTTTGTGAAAGGCTTTATACCATGTAGATCATCGGTCTGTCAGGTGAATGGCGCCGCGGCGCCAGTGTGTGCGGGCCCACTCGAGGATGGCGTCGACCGACCCTGTCAACAGGGATTGAGGTGGTTGCTGACCCAAGGCACTGAGAGCCTCAAACAGATTGTTTACCGGGCTGCCGTTGTTCAGAGCTGGCGCATGGCTCTGTTTACTCAGTTTTTGCCCCTGATCATTCACGATAACGGGAATGTGAAGCCAGTGTGGTGGCGTTGCTTTCAGGGCGTGGTAAATCTGTAACTGCTGGGCGGTCATGTCGAGCAGGTCCGAGCCGCGCACCACATCGGTAATGCCCTGTTCTATATCATCAATTACGACGGCAAGCTGGTAGGCGAAGAAGCCTTCTTTGCGAAGAAGAACCGGGTCATCGATTTCTTCACGGACACGATGATTTTGCAGCCCCATTAACTGGTCCTGCCACTGGCATTGCTCGTCGTAAAGCCTAAACCGAATGGCGGATGGTTGATTGCCGGTTGCCGTACTGCCGCCCCTGCAATTTTGAGGATGTCGACCTCGGTTTGCCTGAAGCTGTTTGCGAGAGCAACTGCAACGGTAAGCGGAGCCTTCACGCAGCAGATACTCGATGGCTGCGTGGTAGGCTTCGTGCCGTCGGGATTGGAAGAGTACTGGCTCGTCGGAAAACAGGCCGTGGGCGTCAAGGCTGTTGAGGATTTCGACGGTGGCTTCCGGTGGTTCCCGAAGTGGGTCGAGGTCTTCTATGCGGATCAGCCACCGTCCTCCGCAGGACTTCGCTTCGAGGTAGCTGGCCAGAGCGGTGACAAGCGAGCCGAAATGAAGCGGCCCAGTGGGGGAGGGCGCAAAGCGGCCCCGGTAGCTGCGCGAGTTCGTCACAGATACGACAGATTGGCCGGCGGGAGCGTTACGATCTGCGCCGGCCATATCGGTCGAGTTGCTTCAGATGCCAGTCTGGCGTTCGCGGATTTCGGCAAGTGTTTTGCAATCAATACACAATGTCGCGGTTGGGCGTGCTTCAAGGCGACGGATACCGATTTCAACTCCGCACTGGTCGCAAAAGCCGTAATCATCTTTGTCGATGCGGTCGATGGTCTGGTCAATTTTCTTGATCAGTTTGCGCTCGCGATCACGGGTACGCAGCTCCAGGCTGAACTCTTCTTCCTGGGTTGCGCGATCACTGGGATCCGCGTAATTTGCAGCATCCTCCTGCATATGGTGCATGGTGCGATCCACTTCTTCCATAAGCTGTTGCTTCCATTGCAATAACAGCTCTTTGAAGTGCTCCAGCATGCCAGCACTCATGTAGTCTTCACCCTTCTTCATTTCGTAAGGAGTGAAGTTAGTGAAACTTTCGTTTGATGTGTTTGCCATTGAACCCGGCCTCTTTTTTGTACTTCACAAGGACGCTTTGCTTCCCTACCTACGCGCCAGCCCCCGTGGCGGCGCGGCCATAACCTGGATGAAGCGGTCGTCCTGAAACGGGATTTGGCGGAAAATAGCAGATTAGTCACGGGGGTGCCAGTCCTGTGATGCCCACTTCGCATTTGGAGAGCCTATGAAGTTTCCCGAACCCTTGATTGAAGGGCGTCTGATTCAGCGTTACAAGCGCTTTTTAGCCGATGTTCAGTTATCTGACGGCACGCAAGTAACGGCGCACTGCCCGAATACCGGCTCCATGTTGGGCTGCCAGCCAACGGATGGCAGGGTATGGCTGAGCCGTAGTGATAATCCGGCGCGCAAACTGGCCTACACCTGGGAACTTGTTGAAACGATTCCCGGAGTGCTCGCCTGTGTGAATACCGCAAGACCCAATGCTCAGGCACGAGAGGCAATTGAGGCTGGCCGTGTTAGCGAACTGCCCGGGTACAGCCATTGCCGCTCAGAGGTAAAGTATGGCGAGGAAAAAAGCCGGATCGACCTGTTGCTTTCAGGGCATGAGACAGAACCTGATGCTTGGGTAGAGGTAAAGAACGTAACCCTTGAGGAAAACGGCCAAGGCTTCTTTCCCGACGCGGTAACGACCCGAGGGCAGAAGCATTTGCGCGAGCTGATGGCTCAGGTTGCGTTGGGTGATCGTGCTGTGCTGTTTTTCGTGGTGAACCATACAGGCATTGAAACTGTGCGGCCCGCAGATCACATTGACGCGCATTACGGCCAGTTGTTGCGGCAAGCGTGTGATGCGGGTGTGGAAGTGATCGCCTATCGCGCATCCCTGGCCAACGAGGATGGCAGCCCATCTGGTGAGATGACCCTGGCTGAACCGGTGCCGGTTATTCTGGAAGTCTGACTTCCAGACTATCGCCGGCTTCCCGTATATCCAGCGCTGTGAGCGCATCACCCTGGCATGGCCCGGCAATACACTCACCGTCCCGGGGTTTGAACAGGGCACCATGGGTTGAGCACTGAAGGAACAGGTTGTCGGTATCCATGAAGCGACCAGGCATCCAGTTCAGCTCAACCCCCATGTGAGGGCACTTGTTCAGGTAGGCCTTGGGCGTGGTGCCATCCAGAAACGCGAAACCGGTGAGAGGCAGGGTGTCGACATTCTGTTCGGTAGCGGCCAGCGAAAACTCGACAAACTGGCCGCTTTCCAATGTTTGTTTAGAGCATATCGGCTGCCAAAGGTTCGCGTGCCTACCAATCATTGCGGCACACGGTATCGCATTCGCGTGCCGTGGTTCAGAGACATCACTATCTCCTCGGCCTCAAGCTTGTGTGGGAAGAAGCATCCGGAAATCTTGGCACCCGCAATGCTTGCTCCCTCCATGCTCGAATGGCTGAAATCTATGCCCCTGAGATCTGCGCCCCGAAAATAGGCGTGGCTAAGATCAAGTCCTTGAGCATCCAGCCCGCGCAAGTCGAGCCCTCTGAAATCTCCATGGGCAAAACTTGGAAGCTCGCTTCGCGCTGATTTTTCGGCATTGAAGGCTGGAATGTCTTCCTGGCGAAGCGTTTCGTAGAGCGGATCTTTGATATGGCGCACGGCGTCAGTCTCCATGATCGTTCCTTGTAGCGTTTTATTCGGGTTCTTCAGCAGCGTAAAGGCTGCTCAGGCGTGTTAAGACCTTGGTGGTGCTCGCCAATCAATTGGGAGCCAGGCCAAAGTGCTGCCGAATCCTGTCTGCAACCGCTTCGGCTACATGCTCCTGATCGCTGCGCAGGTGAGCCGTGTAGGTTTTCTCTTCAACTGTAAGGGGCTCAAACCAGTCTTTCTGGGCATCCAGAAGTTCTTCTGTTGCCTCCGAGGCGTCGCCCTTGCGTTTGCGCACCCATTCTTTGCGCAGCTCCTCCGGCGCCTCGCAGTGGATCAGCGCAAAGGGAACCCCCTGGCTCTCCGCAGCAGCGGCAAACAGGGCTCGCTCACGTTCTTTCAGGCAGGCCGCATCGACGATCACCGGCAAGCCAGCAGCGAGTAGGTCGCTGGCAAGCGTCGCCAGGCGTGCATAGGTTTTTTCGTTGGCTTCGGCTGAATACAGGTTCTCCCCTGTGGGGGACCGGCTGTCTTCCAGCGGCGCCAGCCCATGCAGCCGCTTGCGTTCAACGTCTGAGCGTAAGCGGATGAGGCCCAGTTCACCCGACATGGCTGCGCTGACACAGGATTTACCGCTGGCAGACAGGCCCACGGTGGCCAGCAGGTAGTGGTTCGGGATACTGCTGTAATCTTCCGCGAGCTGGGCGTAGTCGCGATAGCGCTGCATCAGTCCCTCTTTTTCCTGCTCGCCCAGTGCCGGGTTGGCCATGGTGAAGAGCGCAATCTTGGCACGCACAAGCGCTCGGTAGGCTTTGTAGAGTGGCAGCAGGGGCAGGGCTTCAAAATCGCCGCGATACTCCAGATACGTATTCAGGACCAGGTTTGCCAGAGCGGGCTCGCTCCGGGACTCCAGGTCCATCAGCAAAAAAGCCAGGTCATTGATGACATCAATCCAGCGGAAGGGTTCGCTGAATTCGATGCAATCGAAAACCGTCACCTTACCGTCGTAAACGGTAATGTTAGCCAGGTGCAGGTCGCCATGGCACTCACGTACGAAACCATCGCTACGACGCTTTGCAATAAGATTCCGGTGGCGCTCAAAGGTGGTCTGAGTCCAGGCTTCGAGGTTTTCGAGCTGGCTGAGCAGGGGAGCATCGCTGATCAGTGGCCGGATCTGATCAAAGTTTTCCTGCATGGCCTCGTAGACCGCTTCCGGAGTGCCCAGAGGCTTGTCTTCTGGTATCGGTTTCAGGCCGTCGTGGAAATCGGCTACCTGGCGAGCAAGGCTTGAGAGCAATTCTGGCTTGAGTCTTCCAGTTTCCTGTTGCTGGTCAAACAGCTGGTTCTGGCGGAACTGGCGCATTTTCAGTACGTATTCGAACGGTTCACCCTCGCCGCCAATGACCGGCTGCTCCGGGCTTCCGGTAATTGGAAGCACCTCCAGATAAAGCGGTTCTGCCAGGCGACGGTTGAGACGCAGCTCCTCTTCGCAAAAGTGCTTGCGGCGCGCCAGCGTGGAGAAATCAAGAAAACCGAAATCCATCGGTTTTTTGATCTTGTAGGCGTACTGGCCGGTCAGGATTACCAGCGAGATGTGAGTTTCGATGATCTGGAACCCGTCAACCGGATGCTTGTACAGCGCCGGGTTCTGCAGTGCCAGTAACAGATTGTCTGGGGATGTTTCACTCACGGTATGCTCCTCGCTTCCCTGAACTCATTGATTTTTATTGCCCTATCATAGCGGCCAGATTACAGAAATAACACATAGTTGGCCTGCCTTATATCGTGTAGGCTTCGTTATAATCCTCCCATGAAAAAAAACCGATCCTCTTCGAAGCAAAACAGAAAAACCAAACGTAAAAACAGCCGGAACGGGCGCAGCGCCTGGTTCTGGAAGATGTTTATCCGTGTGTCTGCTATCGGCCTTGTGTTGCTGGCAGGCTGGATGGTCTATCTCGATGCGGTTGTAACCGACCGGTTTGAGGGGCGGCGTTTTGAAGTGCCCTCGCGAGTATACGCAAGACCTATGGAGCTTTATGACGGCGCGGGCGTGAGTTCCGGAGCGCTGGAGCGGGAGCTGTTGCTTTCAGGCTACCGCAAAGGCGACGGCGTGAAACCCGGCAGCTATCGTCGTAACGGCGGACACTTTGTAATCAGCACCCGGGGCTTCCGCTTTCCTGACGGCGATGAACCCCGACGAAAACTCGCGCTGAACATATACGGAGACCGTATTCAGGACTTTTCCGTCTCCACCGGTGACAACGCGGCGATTGTGCGGCTGGAGCCGGCTCGCATTGGTGGCATCTATCCGGCCCACAAAGAAGACCGGATTCTGGTGCAGCTTGAGGATGTGCCAGCATTGTTGCCCACTGCGCTTATGGCGGTAGAAGACCGAAAATTCTACGATCACTTCGGTATTGCCCCGGCCTCCATCGGCCGCGCAATGCTGGCCAACATGCGAGCCGGGCAGATTGTTCAGGGCGGCAGCACCCTGACACAGCAGTTGGTAAAAAACTTCTTTCTTACCCGGGATCAGACCTTGCTGCGCAAGGGCAATGAGGCCCTGATGTCGATCCTGCTGGAGCTGCATTACGAGAAAGACGACATACTGGAAACCTATCTGAACGAAGTCTATCTGGGGCAGGCTGGCACCCGAAGCATCAACGGATTCGGGCTGGCGAGCCAGTTCTACTTTGGTGACTCACTGAAAGACCTGGATGTGCATCAGATTGCCCTGCTCGTGGGGATGGTCAAGGGGCCAAGCTACTACAATCCTCGCCGGCATCCGGAGCGAGCTACCCAGCGCCGGAACCTGGTTATCAGCGAGATGGAAGATGCCGGCCTTATCGATCCAGCGAAAGCGGCCCGTGCTCGAGGTTTATCGCTTGGTGTCAGCGCAAAACCGTCCTATTCGGAGAACCGTTATCCTGCCTATATCGATCTTGTCCGGCGGCACCTGGCACGGGATTACAAGGAAGAGGACCTACGAAGTGAAGGGCTTCGGATATTCACCACCCTTAACCCGGCTATTCAGTATGCCGCTGAGTATGCCGTAACTGACACCTTGCCAAGGTTGGCCAGCGGCGACACGGCCAAGGCTCTTGAAGCTACTCTGGTGGTAACCGCGAAAGACACAGGTGAAGTTTTGGCGCTTGTCGGTGGCAAAGACCCTCAGTTTGCGGGATTCAACCGGGCTCTGGATGCCAATCGCCCGATCGGTTCGCTTATCAAGCCGTTTACTTACCTGACTGCCCTGGAGCAGCCAGAGCGTTATACTCTGATGACGCCGGTGCTGGACAAGTCCTTCACCCTGGAATTTGAAGACGGGAAGCGCTGGCAGCCGAAAAACTATGATGGTGAAGAGCGGGGTGAAGTTCCTCTGCATTTAGCCCTTTCGAAGTCTTACAACCTGCCTGCGGTTCGGGTGGGTCTGGATGTTGGTATCCCGGCCGTGCGCAAGACCCTGCGGGCCTTTGGTGTGGTTACGCCGATTTCCGAATACCCATCCATGCTATTGGGTTCGGTTGCGATGAGTCCTGTAACCGTCGCCCAGATTTATCAGGGACTGGCGACGTCCGGATTTAACACGCCGTTACGCACTATACGGGAGGTGACCGATTCTGGCGGTGGAGCGCTTTCACGCTACAGCCTGGAAGTGGATCAGGTTGCGGATCCGGCTGCGGTGCACCTGTTGCAGTACGCAATGCAGGAAACCATGCAGGAAGGCACTGGGCGCTCGGCTTACTACTCGGTTCCAAAGGAGCTGACTCTGGCCGGAAAAACCGGAACGACCGACGATGGCCGCGACTCCTGGTTTGCAGGGTTCAGCGGCGATTTGCTGGCCGTTGCCTGGGTAGGGCGCGACGATAACGGCCCTACGGTATTGACCGGCGCTACCGGGGCTTTACCAGTGTGGGCAAGGTTCATGGCGCAGGTGCCGCAACACGGATTTTCCCCCGTGGTTCCCGATGGCGTCAATTATCATTGGGTAAATCCCGAAAAACAGGCATTAACCGATGAGTATTGCGATAATGCGCGCCTTCTGCCGTTTATATCGGGTAGCGAGCCGACACAGAGAGTGTCTTGCTCCGGAACCCTTGAGCGGAAAATTCGAGGCTGGTTTGAAGGATTGTTCCAATGAGTAGGCAAGGTGTTTTTCACGCAGGTATGTTGGCAGCGCTTTTGGGCCTGGCCGGGTGTGCCTCCGGCCCGGGAGGTTCTATTTATGTGCCGGCAGGTGGCTCCACCCGCGCGCCGGAACCGCCGCAAACCACTAAGGATGGAGAGGAAAGAGAGAGGCCACAGGTTTGGCGCAAAAGTGAACAGCCTGAAGCCGTTGAGCCGGAGCAGACGCAGCGCAGCAATAAGCCGAGCTACCGTGACGCGGGGGATGAGTTGTCACCCGCGGCTTTGAGCCTCGTTCGCGAGGCCGACAAGCTTTTGAAGAGTGGTGATGTGCAGGGCGCCATCGTTCGGCTGGAGCGTGCGCAACGGATCGCGCCCAGGTCGGCGGAAGTTTACTTCAAACTGTCGCAAGCTTATGTGGCGGGTAACAAGCTTGGCCCCGCTGAGCAGTTTACCTTGAAGGGTTTGTCGCTGGCGGGGAATGATACCCGACTGCAAAGAGCAGGCTGGTTATTGCTGGCGGATATACGCCGGGCCCGGGGTAATGTGGCTGGCGCCAATCACGCAGAAGAGCGGGCGTCTGCCTTGTAATACCTGCTGGAAGGAATACTCCTGCCCAGAGAACTCTCTGGACAGGAGGGGAACTGAAATTACAGCCCGGCGTTTTTGAGCCTGTTGGCGTGTTGCTTGTATACCGCCTTGGGGTCTGTCTCAAACAGGCTGTGCAGGCCCAGAAGTTGATTAACTTCGTCCAGGTGGTTCATGAAGTAGTTGTCTCGAATTACCTTGCCGAAGTGATTGCTGCAACGGCCTACGAGTCCATCATTCTGGCTGAAACCGAACGCTAGTCTGGTTGTGCCGAGCAAGGCGTCTGAGAGATCCAGCACGTTAGTCAGAACCCCGGTCCCGCCCCACGAGTAGAATCGTATGCCGTTTGCTGAATACGCGCCTTCGCCGCAGGCAGAGGTTGGCATGCCAGCCGGCGCAAAGTTATTGAACTCAGCGCTTCCCTGGGAGGTAAGCGATTGCAGGCTGGAGCGTACGTCCTGGTTGTAACCGCCACCGGACAGAGCGTCGATAAGGCCGCCAAGCGCATTGCCCAAGGTCACGGCCAGGCCCTCGCCCGGTGAGTTGTAGATAAGGTCGGCGACGGGGGAGCCGGTATGTGGAGAGCCAACTGACGTTACAGATGCAACCAGGTCAGGGCGAATGGTTGAAACATATCGGGCTGTGGGGCCGCCATGACTATGACCAATCAGATTTACCTTGCCGTGAACAGCCGCGATGGCCTCGATCTGAGGTAGCAGTGCTTCTCCACGGGCAATGGTGCTGTCCAGCGCAGGAACCTGGGTGGTATAGACATCCGCTCCGTTCTTGCGCAGATCCTCTGCGATGCCATACCAATAGTCCACGCCAATGATAGAGTCAAAGCCAAACATGCCGTGAACCAGAACTACCGGATAACGTGTGTCGGCGTAGTTTGCCGGCTTGGAATTCCACCACCAGGCGGCAGAAGGGGCTGACCAGGCAATGGTTACGACCAGTGCTAATGTCTTGATCCAGAGTTTCATTGTCTTTTCCTACAGTTTGATGTTGTGTTTGTTATTCAAACTGCGGCTCAACCTAACGGGTTGCTCCAGATACTGCGTGCCTACGCCGAACGCGCGAACGCTCCAGCACGAGGCCTCTGTTTGCTGACTTCCATGTTGTTCTTGTTAAGTTTATACCGGCAGAGCATCTCATATGAGATGTGACCATAATTTGATCAGTGGAGCGGGTAAGTCAACGACAGAAGGGGCAAACCTGATGTGTTACCGTTAAAGTGTGACGGCGTTCGCGAAGCTGGCCCGACAGGACATGTTGATGTCTTGGGTTCTGTCGGGGACCAGTTCGAAAAATTACTTGTCTTGTGTTTTAAAGCGTTGCCATAACTTTTTTCGCAGCTTTGACTGTATCTGCAATATCCTCATCCGTCAGAGCAGCGCTGGTGAAGCCGGCTTCAAAGGCTGACGGGGCAAGGTAGATACCCTCCTTCAGCATGCCCTGGAAGAATTTCTTGAAGCGCTCCACGTCGCAGGCCATTACCTGATCAAAACGCGTAATGCTGGATTCCTCTGTGAAGAAAAAGCCGAACATAGCGCCTGCGCCCTGAACCACCAGCGGAATCCCGGTAGCGTCTGCTGCAGCTTTCAACCCGTCCCGTAAGGCAAGAGTTTTTTCAGTGAGGCGATCGTGAAAGCCCGGCTCTGAAATAGCATTCAGCGTGGCAAGACCAGCGCACATGGCCAGCGGGTTTCCGCTCAGTGTACCTGCCTGATATACAGGCCCGAGTGGGGAAATGTGTTCCATGATCTTGCGCTTGCCCCCGAAGGCACCAACGGGTAAGCCGCCGCCGATGACCTTGCCAAGCGCAGTCAGGTCAGGGGTCACGCCGTACAGACCTTGAGCGCCGCCGAGCGATACCCTGAAGCCACTCATTACTTCGTCAAAAATCAGTACGCTTCCGTGCTCGTCGCACACTTCGCGAAGGCCTTCCAGAAAGCCTGATACTGGCGGGATGCAGTTCATGTTGCCGGCAACGGGCTCTACGATAATGGCGGCAATCTGGTCGCCCATTTCTCTAAAGGTTTCACGTACACCCTCAATATCATTGAAATCGAGAGTCAGCGTGAGCTCTGCCAGGCAGGCGGGTATGCCGGGTGAGTTGGGAACGCCCAGGGTCAGCGCGCCAGAACCAGCCTTAACCAGAAGGGAGTCCACATGCCCGTGATAGCAGCCTTCAAATTTCACGATGATGTCGCGGCCGGTATAGCCTCGGGCCAGGCGAATGGCGCTCATGGTGGCTTCGGTGCCGGAGTTCACCATGCGTACCAGATCAATCGAGGGCACCAGTTCGCACACTTTTCGCGCCATATCAGTTTCGATGGCGGTGGGCGCGCCATAGCCGATTCCAAGGTCAACCTGGGCGTGCAGGGCATCTTTGATGCGCTGATCAGAATGGCCAAGAATCATCGGGCCCCAGGAGCCGATGTAATCGATATAACGCTGGCCGTCCTCATCGTACAGGTAGGCACCCTGAGCGTGGTTGAAAAAAAGCGGCGTGCCGCCCACACCGCGAAACGCGCGAACCGGGGAGTTAACACCACCGGGGATGTATTTCTGAGCTTGTTCGAACAAGGTTTCGGAGTGCGTCATTTGTGGGAGCTCCTGTTATCTGGGTATTGAAAAAGTGGGTGGTGGCTGGCAAACAGCCTCTGAAATGTTTTTGCTTTCTGTTCTATTGTTTCGAGGTCGCCTCCGAAAAGCCCGCCAACAACTGCTAACAGATCAGCGCCTGCCCGGATGAGCAGCTCACCGTTCTGCGTATTAATACCGCCAATGGCGGTGATCGGCCGGTTGAGGCGTTTTGCTTGGGCCAGTATGTCGGTAGAGGCTGCCGGAGCCCCCGGCTTGGTTGACGATGTGAAAAAACGGCCAAAGGCCAGGTAGTCCGCGCCACCCTCTGTTGCAACCTTGGCCAGTTGGAGGTCTGCATGACAGGTGATGCCGATAATTGCCCCATCCCCAAGCAGGCGGCGCGCCTCTGCGGCAGAACCATCGGTCTGGCCAAGGTGAACGCCCGCAGCGCCTACGCGCCGGGCAAGCTCGACGTCATCATTAATAAGCAGTGGAACGCCCGCAGCAGTACAGACTGACTGAAGGTTTCTGGCTTGCGTTACGCGCTCCGCGAGAGGTGCGACTTTCTCGCGATATTGTACCATCACAGTGCCGCCGCGAATCGCCGCCTCCACGGAAGCGGCCAGTGTTTCCGGTGGCGTAAGCTGGCTGTCGGTAATGGCGTATAGGCCTATCGGGATGCGATTGTTCATCGTTCCCACAATATGCCCCGGTCTGGCACCGGCTGGCCTCCGCCCACCTCAAGGGCGTGCAGAATAGTGCGGTGCACGTAGTTCTGGGCCTGGGAAATGGCAGCGCGGGCTGAGAGCCCTTGGGCACGACCGGCGGCGATAGCGGCGGCGAGTGTGCAACCGGTACCGTGATATTCACCACCAATACGCTCGATATCCCATGACTTTGGTGTGGGTGCATTGCTGTAGAGGGTATTGGTGATGCGAATGCCCGTGCCATGGCCTCCTGTTGCAAGTACCGATGCGCAGCCGTTCACGATCAGTTTGCGCGCAGCTTCGTCGGGGTTGTCGCTCCCGCCCAATAGTGTCAGCTCTTCACCATTCGGGGTGATCATCTCGGTCAGTGGAAACAGCCGCTCTTTCATGCTGACAAGGATATGTTCATCTGCAAGATCACCGCCGCCTGCAGCCTTGATTACGGGGTCGGTTATAACCGGAATATCCGGGTGCTGTTGAAGGAACTCCACCAGCACCTCGACGACCGCAGCGTTCCCCAGAGCGCCGGTTTTGATGGCGTGTATGGGCGCGTCGTCAGAAATGCATTTGAGCTGCTGGCGGATCAGATCCGGGTTGACGGCCTCGGCGCCGTATACATTGCGGGTATCCTGAACTGTCAGGCAAGTTAGCACCGGTAGTGGGTGGCACCCAAGCGATGTAATGGCTTGAATGTCCGCCTGGATTCCGGCACCGCCGGAAGGGTCCAGGCCAGAAAGAACAAGTACCTGAGGGCGGGTGTAGTGTCTGATGGCTAAAGCTCCCTAGAAAGGTTTAACGACGGCGAGAATAACAACTGCCAGCAGGATGAATACTGGCAGCTCATTGAACCAACGATAGAATACATGGCCGCGTGTATTGAGGTCGTCGCGAAACACCCTGACCAAATGCCCGCAATAAAAGTGATAGACAATGAGCAGGGCCACAAGCACCAGTTTTGCGTGCAGCCAGCCCTGGCTGAAATAGCCCGATACATTATAACTGAGCAACCATACGCCAAATATCACGGTGGCAACCATAGAAGGTGTCGTGATGCCCCGATAGAGCTTGCGCTCCATGATTTTGAAACGCTCGCGCCCCGGCTCGTCTTCGCAAGCTGCATGATAGACAAACAGCCTCGGCAGATAAAAGATACCGGCGAACCAGCACACCAGAGAAATTATGTGGAAGGCTTTAACCCACAGCATTGATCAGCTCCGTCGATATTGGTAATAGCTTTCGATGTCAGATTTAAGCACCACACCATAAATCCGTTGAATCATTGGTGCTACATGGCGCTGTACATACAGTGCTTCGGCACTGGTCGTTTCAAACTCGTGCAGGGCTTCTTCGAGCGTCGCCTGATATTGTACCGGCGCAATATCACGCCGGTTGGCGGGAATATCCATCAGATCAATGGATTCCGGTGTATCAGCCTCTTCATCGGTCGCCACTTTCCCGGAGTCTTCCAGGTACCGTGCCAGATCGACAGCCGGCAACAGGGAGGTTGGCCCGTTGCTGCCTTCCACCACCAGCCACTTTGGCTCGGCTGTCAGCGCTTTTCGTGCTTCTTCGACCGTCAGATGCCTGTCGATGCGCAGAATACTCTTATCCATGATCGCGGCCACAGAGACCCGGCGCAAGGCTTGAATAACCGGCGAACTCTGGTAGCTCAGGCCCTGGCTTTTCAATACAGTCAGGAACAGAGACTTTTTCCCGAAGGCTTCGCTAGTGATGAGGCTGGAAATGGTGATGATAAGCATGCCCGGCAGAATGATGTGCGGGTTGCGAGTCAGTTCCATTAGCGCCATCAATGCTGCCAGCGGAGCTTGTAGCACTGCGCCCATCATGGCGCCCATTCCGAGCATGGCGTAAAAGCCAACCGAAGATGCATGGTCCGGTATGATCTCCGCGCCGATCAGTCCCATGGCGCCGCCAAGCGTTGCGCCCATGAACAACGTTGGGCCGATAATGCTGCTGGGCATGCCCAGGCCAACGGTCAGTGCGGTAATCAAAAGTTTGGCTATCCCCACACTGATCAGCAACCAGAAGCCAAGTTCGCCATTAATGGTTTGATTGACGGTGTCGTAGCCGATGCCCATGGTCTGGGGCACCAGCACAGCGACAGGTACCATAAGCGCGCCGGCGACAACGACGCGCAGCAGAATCGGTCGGTGATTGAACCGCCCCATGGAACCGACCAGGTGTATAAAAAGCGCCGCCGCGATGCCCATGATAACGGCAATCACCAAAATCCAGGGGATCTCCAGCAGCGAATTCATGGTCAGTGCAGGAACGCTGAAAGCGGGCTCCGGGCCATACACAAACTGTGTCACGAAAGCTGCACTGACTGAGGCAAGAATAATGGGTGTAAAGCCCGCAATGGTGTATTCCATCATCACCACTTCCATGGCGAAAATGACCCCCGAAATCGGGGTGTTAAAAGAGGCCGATATCGCAGCGGCGCAGCCGCAGGCAACGAGAGTGCGAATGCTGTTATTCGGCAGCCTCATCCACTGCCCCATCAGGCTGGAGAATGCGGCACCCAGATGCACTGCCGGTCCTTCGCGGCCAGCGGACTGTCCCGTGACAACAGTTGTGACGCCGACAATGAATTGAATAAAAGCACTTTTGGCGCTGATATAACCCTGATGATAATTCAGACGTTCCATGACATGAACCACACCGACCTTGCGATCGTGAGTTGCCAAACGGTGCAATAAAAAGCCGAGACAAAGCGCGCCGGCAAAGGGCAGAATTCCTCTTGTAACGATATCCAGATTCTCGAACGCCTCAGATGGGAACGCCTCAGAGCCATCACCGGGCAAGAAATACCCCAATGGCCACTCTATCGCCAAGCGGAAAACCAGAATCACGCCACCTGTAACCAATCCCGACAACAGGCCGAGGACGGCCAGTTGAGGCAACGAATCAACGCCGGACATCCTGCGCGGGAACGCGCTGATCAGTGTTTCGCCAAGCTGATGCCAGAATTTTTTCATGGATGCCGATGTTCCGGAGCAAGAGGGTGGCCCGCCAAAGGGTTTCTGACAACATTGTAACCGTCGCCCTGTAAGCTGCAATAAGTCCTTGGTTTATCATGGTAGACTTCGACATTAAACTTCTAAATCCTGATACGACGTCGCTGGAGAGCAAGGTGATTAAAGTAGGTATCGTTGGCGGCACCGGGTACACCGGTGTAGAGCTGCTCAGAATTCTCGCTGTGCACCCCGAGGTTACGGTGAGCTGCATTACTTCACGGTCTGAGGCTGGCATGCTTGTGGCCGATATGTACCCGAACCTTCGCGGCCACTTTGATCTGGCCTTCTCCGAGCCGGACCCCGGCGTGCTGGCGGCCTGTGACCTGGTGTTTTTTGCAACACCGCACGGCGTTGCAATGCGGATGATTCCGGAGTTGATGGCTTCCGGTGTGCGGGTTGTTGATCTCTCCGCAGATTTTCGCCTCAAGGACCTGAAGGTCTGGTCCGAGTGGTATGGCATGCCTCACGAAGCTCCGGAGTGGGCTGAGAAAGCTGTTTACGGATTGCCCGAAGTCGTGCGCAGCGATATTGCCAAAGCCCAGTTGGTGGCGAACCCCGGATGTTATCCTACGGCTGTGCAGCTCGGTTTTCTGCCGCTGCTGGAACATGGCCTGGTCGATCCTTCCCGACTGATTGCCGACGCGAAATCCGGTGCGAGCGGCGGTGGTCGGCAGGCGAAAATTGGCATGCTGCACGGCGAAGTCAGCGAAAGCTTCAAGGCTTACGGTGCTTCGGGTCATCGGCACTTGCCGGAAATCCGTCAGGGTTTATCCGCAGCTGCAGGCGGTAACACTGGCGTTACGTTTGTGCCCCACCTTGTTCCGATGATCCGTGGTATCGAGGCGACGCTCTATGCGGAACTGAAGAATCCTGATGACTTCAATCGTCTGCAAGAGTTGTTTGAAGCGCGTTATCGCGATGAGCCCTTTGTGGACGTGATGCCGTTCGGTAGCCATCCGGAAACTCGCAGCGTCCGGGGAGCGAACATGTGTCGAATGGCGCTGCACCGTCAGGAGCAGAGCAATATCGTTATCATCTCGTCGGTAATCGACAACCTCGTTAAAGGCGCTGCCGGGCAGGCTGTACAGAATATGAACATTATGTTCGGTCTAAAAGAAACGTTGGGCCTTGAAGCGCCAGCCATGCTGCCCTGAGGAATGCCAGTGAGCGAGCAACGCAAGCCGGCCGAAGAATATGTTGTTATCCGTCACCGGCCGGGATATCGGCTGAGGCGGGTGATTATTTTGGTGCTTTGCACGGTTGTAGCTGCGGCTGCGGGTTATGCAGCCGGTTTGGCGCAAGGAGGGTTTCGCTTCACCAGTGCGGAAGCCTCCAACGAGCAACTGGAGGCCAGAGTTGCGACGCTGGAAGCAAACTATCGCGAAGCCCGGCAGCAACTGGTGAGTCTCGAACGTGGCAAACTGATTGATGAGCAGGCACTGAATCAGGCCCGAAAAACAATTGTTGATCTTGAAACCCGTGCCGGCGCCTTGAAGTCAGATCTGACGTTTTATAAAAATATTATGGCACCCTCAGAGGCCAGCAAGGGGTTGCAGGTTGATCGCTTTTCTCTGACCACAGATCGCCAGGCTGGCGTTTTTAATTTCAAGCTGGTGCTGACCCAGGTTGGCAACAATAAAAGCTATATTGCCGGTGTTGTGGCCGTCAACATAATCGGTGTGCGGGGTGGTGAGAAAGAAATCATCGCACTGCGCGATCTGTCTCAGGACATTGAGGCCCTTGGCGTGAAATTCCGTTTTCGGTATTTCCAGGACGTTGAAGGTAAACTGGCGTTGCCTGATGGTTTCGAACCGCTGGAGGTGCAAGTGGTTGCCCAAGCCGACGGGCGCAAATCCTCGCAGGCTGAACGCACATTCAGCTGGGATGACTTAACGGAGAAGTAGAAATGCTTGGCAAGAAAAAGCAGAAGCAGAAGCCCCGCCGGCCTACTGGCAACTTCGATACACTGATTTCATCACGCACCACTATAGAGGGCGATGTGCACTTCTCTGGTGGTTTGCATGTCGATGGTCATATCCGCGGCAAGGTGCTGGCTGAAGATGGCAGTGATGCTGTCTTGCGAGTCTCGGAAGTGGGTGAGATTACCGGCGATATTGCGGCCCCGCACGTGATTATCAACGGCACCGTTCACGGTGACGTATATGCGTCTGCGCATCTTGAGCTCGCAGAGAAAGCCGCCATTAACGGCAGTGTTTACTACAATCTCATCCAGATGGCGATGGGGTCGTCAGTCAATGGTAATCTCGTTCACCAACGTGAAACTTCCAGATTGCTGACGCAGGACAAGGCGCCAAGCGCCGGGACTGATGATGCTTTGTCAGGTGAAGGCGTCGAAGAAGTACACGAGGGTGATGGTGGAAAGTCCGAATAGTTGATTGTTTTACTCAGGAATACCATAATCCTTTAAGTTGTAGCAGGTAATCCGGAGGCGAGCTTGAGTGTAGTTCAGCAGCAAATGGCGGCACCGCTGTTTTTCAGCGACAGTGCGGTTAATAAAGTACGCGAACTGGTTGAGGAGGAGGGAAACCCCGAACTCAGGCTGCGCGTGTTCGTTACCGGTGGAGGCTGTTCCGGATTCCAGTATGGATTCTCATTCGATGAAAGTCAGGATGAAGAAGACACGACGGTGGAGCGGGATGGCGCCATTCTCCTTGTGGATCCCATGAGTTACCAATATCTGGTGGGCGCTACCATCGATTATCAGGAAGGCCTTCAGGGCTCCCAATTTGTGGTGCAGAATCCGAACGCCAGCTCCACCTGTGGTTGTGGTAGCTCGTTTACGATCTGAGGTTTATTAGCAACCGGTTTTTGATAAAAAACCGATTAGATCAGGCCGGATATATGGCGCCAAGTACCCGGGGTCCACGGGCTCCGGTTACTTCTGCCAAGTTGCCAGGCTTGCGTTCCATTGTTTGTCGAGCTAGCCACGCAAACGCTGTTGGCTCTACCCACTGCGGGTCAAGGCCCAGTTCAGCGGTGTCGAGCACACGGATCGGGCTTAGGGCCTGAGAAAGCTCGCCCATTAGCAGGCGATTACGGGTTCCCCCTCCGCAAGCATAAACAGTCATGGCTGGCGATTGAGGCATTTGCCGGACTGCTGTTATCACCGACAGTTGCAGTAACGTGCGCTGAACGTCTTCTGGTCGTGTCTCTCCATGCCGCTGCACTAAAGTTTTTACCCATCCAAGATTGAATTTTTCTTTTCCCGTGCTCTTGGGCGGCGGGCGGTCGAAGTAAGCATCGGAAAGCATGTCGGAAAGCATTGCCTGGTCGACAATGCCTTCCTGCGCCCAGTGGCCGTCCTCATCGTACGCTCGACCCGTCTGATCCAGGCACCAGGCATCCATGAGAGCGTTTGCGGGACCGGTGTCGAACCCTGTTACCGGGCTGGCGGGGTTGGACGGAATCCAGGTTATATTCGCTATGCCGCCGAGGTTCAGGATGCATCTGTCTTCGGTTTTGGAGCCAAAGAAAAATTGATGGAACGCCGGAACCAGCGGGGCTCCCTGTCCGCCGGCAGCCATGTCCCTGCTTCGGAAATCACCCACCGTTGTAATTCCGGTCTTTTCCGCAATGATGGCTGGATTGCCTATCTGAAGGGAGAACCGGCTCGGGCCGGATGGTTGATGGCGCAGAGTCTGTCCATGGCTACCGATCGCCCGGATCGACGATTTATCAACACTGGAGTTGCGGATCAGGGTTTCTGCAGCATCCGCAAAGATCACTCCCGTCAGCGTATCGAGTTCGCCCACCTCATCAGGCGTTGCCTGATTCTGGCTTGCAAGCATCAGACGGTGACGCAGGTGTTCGGGGTAGGGAATGGAGTGTGTGTCGTGAATACGGACAGCGTTTTCCCGGAAGGAAACCAGCACGGCGTCTATGCCATCCATGCTGGTGCCAGACATAAGTCCTATCCAGGTGTCCATCGGGCGTCAGTCTTCCGGGGCCAGGGCAAGTTGTTGGTAGTTGGCTCTGAAGGCTTCAAACTGTGCAACTTGTTGCTCGGTGAACTTTTTGAACTGCGCCATTTCGGAGGCCGGGATCGGTTGGGCGTCCGGTAGCTTCACTGTCCGCGAATTACGCGGTGAGCCATTAACCCGAAACTCATAATGCAGGTGTGGCCCGGTTACCATGCCAGAGGATCCGACATAGCCGATTGTTTCACCCTGTTTTACTCGGGTTCCGCTCTTCATGCCTTTGCCAACTCGGCTCATATGTGCATACAGAGTTGTTATGTTGTCGCCATGTTTCAGGACAACAGTGCGGCCATATCCACCTTTCCAGCCGGCAAACTGAACCCTGCCGTTTCCAGCAGCCTTGATCGGCGTGCCTGGGGGTGCGGCATAATCGGTGCCCTCGTGGGGGCGAACAACATCCAGAACCGGGTGGCGACGCTGAAGATTAAAAGCAGAAGATACACGGGCGCTTATTGGCGTGCGCAAAAAAGCTTTACGCATACTCTTGCCATCAGGCGTGTAATAGTCGCTGTCACCTTTGCTGTCTGTGTACAACAGGGCAATATTGTCTTCGCCCCGGTTAATAAAGCGGGCTGACAATATGCGACCGGTGTTGAATTTTTCTCCGTCGAGGTACAGTTCCTCATAAACCACTTCAAACTGATCGCCTTTACGGACATCGTAGACAAAATCGATATCCCAGCCGAATATTCCGGCGAGCTCCATTGTTAATCGGTCGTTGAGTCCTGCCTCGCGGGCAGCGAGATAGAGCGATCCGTCGATTGTGCCGTAGGCAAAGGCAGGCTTGGTTTCAGGCTCCCGCACGTTTGTCTCGCCTTTGAAAGATCCTTCCTGCTTTTCGATTTTTAATGATTCCAGCAAGCTGCGCTGGAGCTCGATTGCAGCAAGCTCGCCCTCGTTGTCGGTTGCGAAGCGAATGGTCTCACCAGCGTAAAGACGCTGCAGTTTATCGGCCTCGCCTTCGCCGTGAATAACGGAGAGCATGACGCCGTCATTGAACCCCGCTTTTTTAAAGAGAGAAGACAGAGTGTCGCCAGACTTGATGTTGAATGTTTGCCAGTCCAGACGCTGGCTTGTCTCAACGTTCGCCAGGTCAGGGATTTCCTGGGCGACTTCTGTCGGGCCAGCTGCAGTGCTAGCATTGACTGACGGCTCCGCAGAAGCAGCAGGCGTCGGCTGCGATTTTTGCGATTGGATTTCCGATGCGCCGCCCTGTTCCAAATCAAGGGCGTAGGACATCCGCTTGGCCTCTACGTCTGCGCTGGGGCTCATCAGAATGGCTGCTGTCACCACAACGGTTGTGGCAGCAGCAATGGTTATATGGGCTTTCGGGAACATTTTAAGCACGTATCGCATCCGTTTTAATCGGTATTCCGGCAGCTTGTACTGCCTAATTAAAGCTGTTGTTCAGGTGTAGACCAACAGATTACCGTATAAAAAGCACGTGGAACAGCGCAGAACATTACGGTTGTTGCGCTGCCCGCCGGATTTTTCGCGGCGCCATTGATATAATGCGCCAGCCCAGACAGCAGGTTTTGTTTAAAAACTGAGCATTTATACTGTAGCAGGGCGCCAGGTAACTCACAGATTTCTTTTGTTGAAGTCTGTAACTGTTCATTGTGTGAAACCGATTGGGGATGAATGATTCATGGCATCTATTGATGAAGCGCTGGCCATTATCAAGCGCGGCGTAGACGAACTGATACCGGAAGACGATCTTGTTGCAAAGTTAAAGGAAGGTCGTCCTTTGCGTATCAAGGCAGGCTTCGACCCTACCGCCCCCGACCTCCATCTCGGCCATACGGTGCTCATTAACAAGTTGCGTCAGTTTCAGGATCTGGGGCATGAGGTCATCTTCCTTATAGGAGATTTTACCGGGAAGATTGGCGACCCTTCGGGTAAGAGTGCTACAAGGCCTCCGCTTACGGATGAACAGGTAGCTCAAAATGCTGTTACCTATAAAGAGCAGGTGTTCAAGATTCTGGATCGCGAGAAAACCCGGGTGGTCTTCAACTCCGAGTGGATGAGCAAGATGACAGCGGCGGATATGATCCGGCTGGCGGGTCAGTATACGGTAGCCCGGATGTTGGAGCGGGACGATTTCACCAAACGCTACCGCGCCGAACAGCCTATCGCTATCCATGAATTTCTGTACCCGTTGATACAAGGATACGACTCTGTAGCTTTGGAGGCCGATGTTGAGTTGGGAGGTACGGATCAGAAGTTCAATCTCCTGATGGGGCGTATTCTGCAGAGGCATTATGGCCAGTCTCCGCAAGCGGTGTTGACCATGCCAATCCTTGAAGGGTTGGATGGTGTTCAGAAGATGTCCAAATCTTTGGGCAACTATATAGGTGTTAATGATTCGCCGGGTGAGATGTACACCAAGCTTTTGTCGGTTCCGGATGAGTTGCTGTGGCGCTACTTTGAGCTTCTCAGCTTCCGCTCCCTCGCGGAGGTGAGCGAGTTCCGGAAAGCGGTAGGCGAGGGGGGTAACCCCCAAGATTATAAAAAGCTGCTGGCAGAAGAAATTATTACCCGCTTCCATAACGAAGAAGCGGCGCAGACAGCCCACAAGTCGGCTGGCAACCGGGTTGGACTCGGAGAAATTCCCGAGAACATCCCTGTGGTGGAGGTTTCGCTGGAAGGTCAGGCAGAATTGCTCATGCCCTCGTTGTTGCGCATGGCGGAGTTGGTAAAAAATGGCGCGGCGGCGAAAGATGTCCTGGGGCGTGGTGCTGTTTTTGTGGATGGCCAGAAGTTTGAGGGTGATCGAACCTTTGTGGAAGGGGATAGTTGCGTGATTCAGGCGGGAAAGAAGAAAATTGCCCGGGTTTTGATCACGGCTTAACCGATTTTTGGCCATTTTGAGTTTATTTCAAAATGGCCGTTGACAGAATCTCGTGCGTCTGTAGAATGCGCATCTCCTTCGAGGGACACACCGCTGAGGCGGGGAGTTCTGAGAAGGGCAACTGTTTGAAAGTATTGAAGAAAATGAGTTTTAAGTTTCTTTGATTAAACGGTTGACAAGGCGGCGAGACGATGTAGAATACGCCACCTTGATTGAGCAACGGCTCAACCGCTCTTTAACAAATTGACCAAGTAATTCGTGTGGGCGCTGGCTGGAGTA
>Ga0209337_1000027_pt1 | contig 181354 bp, 145 predicted proteins | sample LinPmetageLP53_FD_184044 | JGI IMG/M metagenome (GOLD analysis project Ga0209337, IMG submission 184044) | Marine viral communities from the Pacific Ocean - LP-53 (SPAdes) (version 2) | ecosystem: Environmental > Aquatic > Marine > Oceanic | place: Pacific Ocean | collected 2010-02-08
TCGATTACATTGAGGTGTTTTACAATCGAACTCGACTGCATAGCCACCTTGGACATGTATCCCCAGATGAATATGAAAATACATATTCACAGGCAAGTTAAGTGTCTACGAAACTGGGGGAAGATCACCCTTTCCAATCGTAACACCTTGAGTAATAATGCAGCCCCCTCCAATCCAAACCTCATCCTCAATAAAAATAGGCTTAGTTGACGTTCCGCGTCCTTTTTCAGGCTGATACACTAATCCATGAGTGGCAGTTTCGAACATAACCCTAGGACCAATCTGCACTCTTGAGCCAATGATCACCATATCTTTTGGAACACCGAATCGAACGTCTGAGTTAATAAATGTATCGTCTCCTATCTCAATATTTTTGACTCCACCAATAGGGCGGATTGTAAACGGTCCCCATAGAGTGCTCTTCCCTTTTATTTTCATTCCAGCTAATCGAAGTAATAAGTATCGATACTGATCGCAAAACCTTAATCTAGGAAGATTATTTGCTATAGTTAAGAATATTAATTCTCTCATATGCCCTCTGTCATTTATTTAAAAATCTATTCAAGCTATATCTCCCAAACAAAAATACATGTACAGAAAAAATAAAAAAGATCTTAATGATATCTAAAGCTGAAAACCTCTTCAAACGATTACTTCCTCTATAATATTCAGAATTAATATTTTCACCCAACCTCTCTTTTGAAAAAAACAATTCATTTCTAATTTCATCAATATAATTTTTAGCTACGTCGTCATTCACAGAGAATTTCTTATCCGATTTCAACCAGTGAATTTTGTGCCTTATTAATTCGTATGACAGGCTCTTTAGCCTATGTGAGTCCTTAAATTTATTAAAAAATTTAATTACCAAAGTTAAATAATAAACCTGAAGCATATTAAAGCTTTCATTTTCTCTTCGATACGATAATGCTTTTACTTTTAATTTGTCGTTTCCATTTAAACCTATAACATGGAGTACATCAGCCAATAAGTTATTTTGAAACAACTTATCGTCTTCCAAACATCTGACCTTCAAATTGTCAAGAAACACTTCTTTCCATGGCAATAAATTTGCAAAGGTATAATGCTCAATTGAAAGTTGACTACATAAATTATTTTTAGATAAGCAAGGGTAAGTATAATCAGTTAATACTGATAGAGAGTTAGGATATTTCAAACCTTCCGTATATACACTAACAGCAAACGAGACTGGATCTCTAACATAAACAAGTATTAAAATTTCATCTGTCACTGTGAGTAACTCATCTTTTAACTTTTTAATATTTTCGATGCCGGTACACCAAGAAAATGCTTCGCTAGAAATCATCACTCGACTTTTGTTACTATTTTTAATATTTTCCATTAAGAGAGGCATATCAAACTGACAAGACCTTTTGTTAGAATACCAATTATGCTGTTTTAATAAAAAGTACGAGTTTCCATCCTCTCTAAAAAAACCATCTCGCGTATAACAAACATAATCCAAATCGCCTAACTGGGTTCTGTTTTCTGCTAAAAACTGCTGAATGGAGGTCGTACCGGTTTTATGTAATCCTATGTGCATGATTACTTGCTCTTTCTTTAACATTTCTACCTTGGACCTACTCATAAATTATGGAATATTAGTCTACTTCCAGGTCATGGAATTTAAACTCAGTAACGTTTTAACTCTTATAGTCAATTGGCCAACCAAATCTACCTATCATATTTTTTAGATTTACGTCATTTTTATTGTTTTTTACATTATCATTCAACAAACCTACTTTCTGTGAACTTGGCCAGCAAATAACCTTAAAACTTTTTCGAGTTTTTTTAGTTGTGCTTCCTTTTAATCGTGCCATCCAGAATAACCATATATCATCTGTCATAGGGCTTTCCATAAGAAAAATATCACGACGAACGACTAAATTATCAAGGCTGTTTGGAGGGTATAACACACCACCCGCACCAACTGGAAACCCCAACAACGTATCTACATTACCTTTTTTACAACTAATCCAGTCATCGTAAGGATTAACTTCTCTCTGAGCATTTTTAAATGTAATCTCGTGAGCTAAGTAACATATTATTTCGCTGTTATTACCATTGTATTCAGTCACCAAATTCGATAACCACCATCGGGGGTAGTAAACATCATCGTCAGCAGTAGCGATAAAGTGGTTAACATAGTTTTCTATAGCAGGAATTATTTTTTTGTACGGGCCAGTATCATCAGTTTCAAAAATTTCAAATACCGTTCCCTCATAATTGACTTTCCCTTGCAGTTCCAATATTTCAGCAGGAAGGTACTTATAGTCTACTCTAGACACCCAAAGCAATATCGCGTCGGGTGCTGTCTGCTGCTGAATTAAGGACAAGATGGTAGGGTAAAGCGTAGCAAATCTAGGCTTATAGGAAGTTAATGATACAACAAGCTTATTAGGGAGTTGATGCCGCGTAGCGTTAACTCGACTTCTTGAAAAAAAATTAACTTTTCTTATATATATTTCAGAAATAAGCCTACTGACATACCAGTTAGTTTTTATCTTTATTTTTGACATCATTCATATTTCCGACGATTTATAACTATTACGTAATTTAATATCTAAGTTTAAAAGATAACCAGTAGTCAAGGTAATTTCCATAAGCGAAATGAAAAGAATATCTAAATATATATGAAATTTTCTAGAGTTTAATTTATGTTATTTGCTAATACTCGCAAGCCACGATTTTACTAAACGTAATTTTTCGACCGCCCTCTCGAATATGGAAGCTTGCCGTTCTTCAATGGTTGTAATAGAAAATCTAGCCAAAAACTCATTGTTTATACTTCGACTACCGAACGGTATTTTTGTGCTAGATTCATTCTCACCGGTGTTAATTTTCCAGCATGTTAATGGATGTAAAATTTTATGTAAAGGCAGTCCTAAAGACTCCATGTAACCCCTCACAGCGATATGGTCCCCTAACACTTGTTCCAACACATATTCATCGCATGCGCCTATAAACTCAGCGTGGGTAGACATACTAGTGCGCTGTGAAGTACCTGAAAATAGTTTTTTCGTTAACGTATCCGCCGAGAGTATTAAACTACTGCCACAGTAACGATTAAATCCAAATTTTTCTTGAGCTTTGCGATTAAACATATCTAATAAGAATCCTCTCTCTAGCCAGTATCCGCCAGGTGAGTTTGCCCAATCTTGCTGATGTAAATAGTCCACGCAATCGTTACTAACAAGATCATCAGCGTCTAAGAGAAAGAAGTAATCTGGGGTAATTTCATCATTGGCTGTCTGTATAGCAAGAGAACGTTTCACCCCTTTGTCGAGCAATACCTCTTTTCGACTACTCGGTATTGGACAATCTATTGTGCAAATCCGCACTTTGGGATCATCAATTTCCAATTTTGGTTCAACGTTACAACCGATGTAGACTCGATAATTTTCGTTTGTCTGATTAGCTAGCGACTGTAAAGTAGCATTTAATAGCTGAACAACATGCCCATAGTTCTTAGTAGAATCAGGGTGACGAAATGCAATAATAAATGCGATCATTAAATTACTCTTTTGATTATTTTTGACATAGTCAGAGTTATTAATTTATCTACTATACGTAAGCAAAGATAGACTAAAAAATAAATTGAATTCATCAGATAGAACAAAGACGTAGAAGATGTTTGTGGTAATTCTGCATTCTGACAAGCCGTTATATAACTTGCGCCAACAATTTTCATATCAACTCTCCAACGCTCAGCATCACAAAACCGTTCTACTTTTTCACGATATCCGTTAGAAAGTAAATACGGCAACTCTGTTAGTTTAGCGACCTGTAATCCATGTTTTTTGAAATACCTGAATGAATATGAGTTCTCGGCACACGCGAAAGGAAGTTTATTATAAATAAACTGTTGAGCTTTTGTGGGTGGTTTTAAACCATACGCAAACGAATCGATTTTTGTGTCAAATGCAGCCACGCAAGACTTCATGAGTTCAGCTTGCTTTTGCACTGACCATTGCTCAACGTACACACCAGAAATTAATGCGCCGTCATTGGATCTATTTGCAACTGTATATCGAACACGAATTTTATGTAAGCTCTTTTCGAGATAGTTATCGTATGACGACAGTTTTTCCAAATCGGTGAGGGCTCTGATCTTTAGATTGAAATGATTCTCCTTAACAAATTGAATAAGACTTGGAATATATTCCAAATGTCCAACCCACAAGAGTGCTTGTTGCTTAGGAATACTCGAATCACGCTCAATTTTATATTTTAGATAGTGCTCAATTGGGAATTGAGGAGCCTGAGCTGTTTTGGCGACTAACTCACCCACTCGATCATTGTGAACAAGAAAGCCTGAAAATAGCTTCAAGCGCTCCTTATAGTGCCAATAAACATAGCGGGAGTGAAATACATCAACCGGAGCGTATAGTACTTTAATCCCAGATTTAGCTTTATCTAACAACCACTCCACACTCGGCATGAATTTAACGACAATAACGTATTTTGTTTCAATGGGGGCATTAAAATCGCTAAACTTTTCTATTTTTAGGTTTTGTCGCAATAAGTAATTCGCAACATCTTCCCCCACCCAATCACTTGAAGGTAAGCCGACTAAGGGCCCTATCGCGATAGAGCCCTTAAATTCCTTAATAATTTTTTGCGTAAAATCCATAGTTCACATTCTAGGTCGTTTCACTAATTCGATGCTTGACGAATTATGAAGTTTTTTATCACGGTGATGTAGGACAAAAACAAAGTACATTCATAGCGTTTTCTATTCAGGTATACGAGTAGAAGTAATGCCATAAAATAAATAGCTGAAAAAATACTACAGCCTAAGATCAGCCTCGAAAACCAGTGTAACTTAGTTAGATCCAAACTAGTTGTGCAAAAAATTGCTATGCCCGCAGCTATAAAAGGAAGAGCAAATAAGATCACATCAAAAAATTTAAATAATCTGTACTTTAACTGAAAATAGGCGCCAAAAATTAGTATGCTTGCAACTGAAATTAGCAGCCTAGTTTGTGAGAAAACCTCTAAATTACCGCCAATAATCGTATATAGAATAGCTAACGTGATGAACGTCATACAAACTTGATAATACACTATGGGTTTATAACCCCCTTCCGCCAATACATATTCAGATAAGACCTTAAATAAAACACCGGGTATCATCATAAAGGCTAAAATCGAAAAAATATAAGAATGTTCAATCCATCTTTCTCCCAACATGAGTAAGATAATCTCCTTATCAAAGTAAGCCATCATTGCTGCCAGAGGAACCACAAGTGAAAGAAGTAACAGTAGCACCGTATTTAATTGATAAGGCTGAAAATCGTCTTCTCGTATGGCTTCAGAGAAAGTCGCTAGAAGAGGATCTGTTGCCGGATTAATAAGTTGAGTGAGTGGCATACTTGAAAGACTCTTAAATATTGAATATACACCTATCATTTCTAAGTTAAAGAACTTAGCTACCAAGATGGAATCCCCCTCCCCCCTGGCGAATCCCACTAAGCTATTGATCACAACCCACTGAGAAAAATTTATCTGTGAACCAATATTACTTAGCTTTAACTTTCGTTTGTGGGTACATACAAAATTAGAAAAAATACTTGGCAGTAAATACTGAAGGACTAATCCATACAACATAGCCCAATAAGTTCGGTCAAAATAAGCTATGACTAAAACCGTCGTAAATGAGATAAGCTTTGAAATAATATCTATTTTAAACAATGGCTTATAATTCAATTCCCTTGAAAAGAGCCATACACCGGGGTTTGCTATCAATCCAGCGACTAATATAATTGAAAGAAACCGTAAAGGCGTTTCAATTTCAGGCTTGCCCATAAAATCAGCGATAGTAGGCGTAAAAATAAAGAACATTAACCAAATAGCGCCCTTGATCAAAATATTGAGTGTCCAGGCAGTGTTGATTAAATCATCATCGATAATTTTTGCGCGAATAATGTACTGCTTTGCCCCTACATCACTCAATGAATTAAATAGGAATACCGCCAATGTACAGATTGAAACTAAGCCGAAATCTTCAGGGGTAAGAATACGCGCCAAGATCAACATGCTTATCATGCCTAAGCCACGTTGAACCAATTTGGTCGAACCTGTATAAAAAATACTGGTAACGGTTTTTCCAGTTAATGACATAACAACATCACAACGTTACTAAGATCAATGCTGCTATAAAAACATTGGATCAAAGCATCGCTAGTCAATTTTAGGCTCAATGTTTTATATCCTGGGCATCTAGCGAAGTAGGCGTAAGTGTAATACACCCTTTGAGTGTCCCATAGCTAGCTGTATAATCCTCGACGTCGAGGTCTAAATAGGTCATTCCATGCAAGTCATTCACTTTGATATCTAAATTACGACGCCAAGGTCGCTCTTGTGCCAACTCATAGCTTTTAATCTCATCGCTCATTATTTGCGTGCCTATTAAGCAATTACGATTTTGCATCACATACAAATTAGGATCCATCTCACTCATTCGTGAAATGATCATTTCATAGACATCTTTAAAGTTATCTTCATCAGCAAAGTGGCCTGTAAGCGGGTTTATGAAATCGTATTTTTCACCATAATTGTGCCCTTTGCGCATAATGACAGGTGTGCCACAAAACATACCTTCAATAATCGCCCTGTTGTTTCCCTCAAACTTCGACCAAAGCACGTTCACCTTCGCGCGCTTTTGTAATTCTGAAACCTCCTGTGGCGTGATCCATTCAAAAATCTCTATGGTGTGCTCTATTTCATTTAAAGATGCAAGCTCAAGGATCTGTTCTTTATTCATATCTACCGGGTAACCAACTAATACAATTTTTAATTGTGGGTTACTTTTAACCAGGGGAGATAAAGCTTTAAAAAATGCACCATGACGTTTAAATTTGGCCCAAGCCGCGACCATTAATATATCGATATCTCGTTCGCCGCTTGTGGGTGGAATAAAGTTGTTGTGATTGATAAACCAACTAGGACCCACTTCAATTGGAATAAGATTACTGTGCAGTTGCTCAATAAACTGTTTATCTCTTTTTTCATATACCTGAAGAAATATAGGTGCGTCAACGAGGGTATAAGCGAGTATATTTTCTTCACAAAAGCCAGCCCAACTCGGCTCTAAAATGATATTAAATGACTGTGCAACACGTTCTACATCGAAAAACCGTAAAAATAGAGGAAAATAGTAACTATAATTAATGATTAATGCGCCTTTCTCTTCCCCCTGAGGCTCCTTGAGTACAGTGATAATACCATTCAACATAGCTTCAGGATGTTTGAAAAATTTCTCCGTATTTTTTAATGGAGGCAATTCATCGATAAATTTTTGCGTAATATCACGCCCTAACATTGGGTTAAGCTTAAAGTAGTAACGAGCGATATCTAATCCTAACCGCTCACTTCCTGACCAACCAGTGCGATAAATATTACTCGTTATTTTAAATGCCAAGCTGTGTTTGTTCAATTTTTGCAACAGTAAAATAGCGCCCCGACTGATTAAAACAAGAGGGTACTTAAGGTGGTTATAATCGTATTTTATAAACTCTACAATACGATTTAATAGCAAAGTTGTCCTTAATTTTACATTCATTATCGGTATATCCTAAATGTGGAGTTCCCACCTACAAACGATTTCACGTAACCAGCCTAGTATATGGGCGCAGTGACGAAGTCATTAACGTGAAAAAGACTCCTTTGACCTATAGCGAAATCGGTTACATACATCGATTTAATACACTATGAATAGGATCACTAATATGCCAGCCCCTATTTAATAAGCTAATCCCTACTTTTTATAATACGTGCAGGGTTTCCTGCAACTATCGAATTATCCGGAATGTCCTGTGAAACCACAGAGCCTGCGCCAACGATACAATTAGCGCCAATATTAGCCATTATCATTGCGCCATTCCCAATCCAACAATTCTGACCAATACTAATTTTTTGGAACGTGCCACCTTGGTCCTTTATAGGTCGTTCGAAATCGCTAAAGTTATGCTGACTTTTCCCACTCATGATATGTACGCTACTGCCCAAAAGTACGTTTTTCTCTATACAACTGCGTCCAATATTACTCTGGGGACCTATATAAACGCCTTCAGCTATTTCGGTGTCCTTGTGTGAAAACAACACTAAAAAAGAAATCACAGCATCTGGGCTGCATCGTGTTAGCGTGAACCGATAAAACCCCGCTCTTAGGTAAACACCAGACTTACCTGGTAGCAAACTCAAAAACTGGCTACAACTTGTTAGCACCTGGTCCTGACTAAACAAGAATCCCATAAATATACACATGGCGGTGACAGGGAAAATCAACACCGCAGCCAAGATAAATACGATGTGTTTAAGTACCCTTTTCATTCACGTTCTTATGAGCAAGTAAAAAATCTAAAATGGGTGATAACTGCCCTTCCCAAGAATATTCCTGTTTGATGAGTTGCAATGCTTTAGCACCGATCCGTTCGGAGAGTTCCGGCTCTGTAGCTAATCGAGTAACTTGCGCGATAAACTCACTGGGTGTCGATGCAATTAAAATGCTGTCATCCGCGACGCAATTTATTCCTTCCGCGCCCATAGGGGTAGAAACCACAGGCAACGCACATGAAAAGGCTTGAAGAACTTTATTTTGTACTCCCCTTGCTAATCTAAACGGTGCTACAAAGATGTCCGCTGTTTGGTAATATGGCAAAATTTCATCAACAAATCCTGTCACCTCAACTCCTTGGCGATGGGCTAAAGCAGTGACTTCTCGAGTGGGGTTCATACCTGCAATAATAAAACGCGCATTAGGATAAACGCTAAGAATATTCTGCCAACAGTTTTCAACAAACCAGAGTACGGCGTCAACATTAGGTTTGTAATCCATTACACCAGTGAATAAAAGCACGGGTTCAGTGTTGTGTGCTTTAGTCTGTGAAGGGTAGAAGCTGCTCATGTCTAAACCGTTCCCTAGGACACAAACATTTTCATTGTTCACCACTTTATCTTTGAATAATGTCACCTCTGCTTGGGCGATTAAATAGCAAACATCAAAATAATCTGTTATTTCACGTTCAAACTGCGATACGAGCTTGTGTTCTCTTTTATATACCCATGACATAGGCATTTTAGTACTACGTTGATACTGCGCCCATTTATCAGAATCTACATCCATAAAGTCCATGATTAACCGCGGACGCGTCTCAAGCTCTTTAAGCGTATTGCTTTTGAAAACATACTCGGCCATAGAAGAGGCGGTACATAGAATAGCATCAACCTTGTTTTCAGCGACGAAGCGATCGAATTCATCCTGCAAGGATTTAACGTAAAAATTAGCGACGCTAAGAGACTTACCGGTAACGTAACCGGTCAATAATCTCGCAAGCTTGAAAGGTAAACGAAAAGCCGCCACAGACTTACACACCCCAAGTTCCAGCGCTTCAAAGTAACTTAGCTCTTCATCTGAGTCGTATGGGGAAAATAAATGAATTTCATTACCTTGAGATTCAAGAAACTTCACTTGATTATAAGTTCGTATTTTCTCCCCTTTGTTTGGCGGATAAGGAACACGATGGGACAAGACAACAATTTTCATATTAATGGTTCTGATTTCATGGCAATTACTGCTAACGAACAATTAAAGCAGTTTCGTTTTTTAAAGGGTGACTTTGAACACCCACTCATCTAAATAGCGCAGTCTGCTCTTGGTATTTATGATTGTCGCATACGATGTGATATATCCCAAACATTGTCTTTTAAAACCAAATAGATAGCCAAAACTAAAACAATTAACCCCGAGCTTAGATCTCATTGCTATTTCATAGCCCACTCTGATTTCCCCAAGTGGGTACTCGTTATGAAGCACGCATAACTGACTCAAAATACAGCTAATGGCGATATAAATATCACATCTTTATTCATTATTTAGCTATTGGTCACTCACTGCTAGGCGTAGGAGCCGATATGAGCTATGACGGCAGCTTCATACTTGCTTAGAATGAAATTATCAATGGCTATTACATTACCGCAAGAAAAATCGAGCTGAACAATTTCAGAGCTTTTCATTGGACTGTGCTGGGCGTTTTTAGCCGTAATATATTCTTTAGGCGCTTGCTTAAATTCACTGACCCAAGCGGTGTAAAACCGTTTATATTGATCACCATTAAACGACTCATTTTCAACACTTCGATGATTAAGGCCGACCACTTTAGCTGTCGTGTTACACGTAACCGGTACAAGTGCAGAGAACAGACACAGTTTTCGTCTCATTGTATCTATTTTTTTTTCTGCTAATTCATTCATACGGAGCCATCCTCTTGTAAATGTTCCGCTAATCTAATAGCCAAAGCCGTTAGTGTTAGCGTCGGCGGAACGTGACTGCCAGTTGGAAAGGTAGAGCTTCCTGCTATATATAAATTACTGGTATTAAACACTTTTAGGTTTTTATCAACAACACCATTTTTTTCACTTGATGCCATACGTGTTGTTCCCATGTGATGATGACTAAAAAATAATTTGTCTGAACGAAGGCGATGTTCGTACTCACGCATTATTTTTAATCTTCCTAGGTTTAACCTGCCCAATTCTTTACCTAAAACATCTAAAGATTTCCACATTCTTTCGATATCGTCGTCATGTAAAGTCCAATCGATAAGGATTTTTTTCATACCGAGTTTATCTAATTCATCAGAGAGATAGACTCGATTATCATGTTTGGGTGTTTGTTCTATCATGATAGGCAGATCGTACCCGCCAAAGTCTTCTGAATAGTCAAATAACTTACTACTGAATGTTTTGCGGGAAATGGCTTCAGTCACCATATCAATGTCAGATAACACGTTAACGATATGTTGTCCGAAATGATCCGGCAGTGCTTCTTCCTCCCACGCCGAACCAAGTACATGGAATGACTCAATGCCTTCTGAGATAACATAATTCGACGCAGGTGCAAGCGGAACTCTAATATTGCTTGACTCTTCGGCTTTCAGTGCTTCAGCACTTATTTCTATAAATCCGTTGAGTAGCCGCTCACCTACTTCTGTTCTCATCGTAAATAAAGAGAACTTTTCCTTATCTTTTGGATATAATTTTGCGGCTCTTAGAACCGGATGATCCATAAAGTATCGACCAACATTGTCAAAACTATTGCCCAGTGAATTTTTGTATTTTTCATTAAAAATCAGCATATAACGAGCATTTTCTATGCCACCCAAGCACAGGACAAACTTGTTTGCTGCAACGGATTGTTTTACCCCTGAATAATTAACAAATACGATTTTTTCAACGCGAGATGATTTTTCATCAAATACTAAATCGATGAGGTTCGCATTTTTAAATATTGATACATTACTTGCTTTGGTCAGCGGCCTACCATGTTTAACAAAAAAGTGGACGGGCGGAACAGACGACTTAACGATGTTTGATCTAATCGTCCCAGATTGTAGCAATACATCAGTTTGCCCAAGCTTTTCGGTCCAATATTTAGTTTCGTAGCCGTCCGTTCCTGTACCACAATATTCAGCCGCTCGAGCATAAAAAGGTTTTACATCAAGATAGTCAATTGGCCAACCGCTGTGTTTAATCCAAGATTTGGTAGCAAAATCACTAGGGTTAAACTCAGAAGTACTGTTTTCCCAATGGTTACTCGAGCCACCTAAAAACCGCAATCTGTCATAGGTAGGGTCTTCATATTCTCTCGGCTTGCTTGCCGGAGTATATAAGCTTTGAGAATCCATAGTGAATGTTTCATCCCCCCCCTCTACGATACATACTGTTTTACCACTCGCTAGCAGTTCGTTCGCCAAGGTTATGCCTGCGACGCCACCGCCTAAGATACAATAGTCAAACGTATATTGGCTTGAGTCTGCCAAGGTATTTGCATCAATAATCATTACTTTCCTTTCTTGATAATTCGACTGCTGATGTATGTTTTTCGAATAAGGTGACAAGAGCAGCAGTCATTCCCCAAAGCAACCAGATTATATCGTTGTATGATTGTGCGTAAAAAGATGACCCTATAAAGAAAACGATGATACTAACTATCAATAAGTTAGCCGCATTCATAAAAAATTCATCCCGGTCAGTTTTCTCTTTAAATGACTTGATTGCTTTTCTTATCTTAAATAATTTAATAATAGAGACTATGTATAGGAGCAGCCAACATAACAGTCCTAAGTATCCTATCTCAGACAGCACTTCAAAATGGGCGCTATGAACTGTTCTATAGTAACCATACTTCCCGAATGAACCATCGTAGATATTGTAATAGGTGTTATAACAGCCGGGTCCAACACCTAGTGGGTTATCAGCCACCATATCCATGGCAATTCCCCAAAAGTGGGGCCGTGAAGCGGCTGATCCATCTAACTCCTCTTCATCAACGAAGGCGCTGGATATTCGATCTTCATACCCTTCAGGCAAGCCAATAATTGAGAATGCTAAGACACCAGCAATAACGAATATGAAAACGTATTTGAATTTTAACAACTTAGAAAGACTGAGCCAAATCACTAAGCCAATAAACATAGCAAGTGCCGAACCACGAGAGAAAAGTGTAATGACGTTATAGATAATCCCTAAACAAACAATTGGTCCTACCCATTTAATCATTTTTAAGGTGATTTCTTTACGCACAAGACTAGGCAGATAAGTGAGTGCATTAGTTGTATAAGCCATGCGGATGACAAATATATTGAAAAATAGCAATACTGCTGATCCAAAAGCGAAACCGTTGCTCCCTTGGAATAAACCTGTCATGGTGGCGGCTCCATAATAGGTGCCTCCCATTCCCAACATACCTAGTAGCCCCGCTTTAGCCGCATGAAAAGCTAAAGAAAAACCAACTAAAGCTATTAACCAACAAAACCGCTGTTCGGTATCAACAACTCGAATCGTTAAAAATATAGCAAAAAGCAATATACAAAACTGTTGCAAGTATTCTGTGCGGAACCCTATAGGAGAACAAGACGATACGACTTGAGTTAGTAGTGTGAGTATCAAGTAGACCAGTAACATCTTGCTAATTGTATCTTTAAAGCGGGGCCAAATACCCTGTAATAAACATGGGATAACGAAAAGGACAATGGCTATCAATGGCAATTTAAGAGTATTTATATTACCCCACACCCAATCTTGCGGGCGAAAAATACCAAACCACCAGTAGCCTATCGCGCCGGCAAAGCGGCTGGTCATCGCAGCTAAAATAAACACCAAGGAAATTAATAAAACAACGATATCACGCATGAAAAAATGCTCTTTTCAATTTAACAGTTGACAGTTTATCTACACTGCTTGAGTTACTTCTTTTCAAGCTTTTATCACTTCTAAAATGAAAAGTTAAAATGATAGGGAGCAAGCTAAGTTTTATTTTACCGTGATTTCTACAAAAAACCGATAAAAATCAACATAACAAATAATCAGCATTGTAATTTTATTTACCGTTGAATATCTCATAAACTAATATCAGAGGAGGTCTAGAATATTTTTTTAATTGATCAGCCTGTGGGGATGACAAATACAACAGACCTGTATTTGGATCAAAGGCAGCGCCGCCGACCCCGAACTTACCGTTCGCTAATGGCGATGTAAACTCACCATAATCATAAGGGCGCACATCGTACGATTTCAGTAGCCCTAACTTTACTTTAAGTAATTCTTTAACGTCCCATAACCAATAATAACCCGAACGGTCCGTTGAAGAGTTTGCACAGTATCCGCCGCATAGACGTCCATTCTCTTGAGTGATTTTGTAGCCTACACCAAATTTATGCCCCCCTGACCCACCAATCGTCATGTAGGTACTGGTTCCGGGTATGATAAAGCCATATCCAGCCCCTGAGAGAAAAGTCCACAATTTATTCCGCCCATCTTTATTTCTCAATATATCATCAGGATACACTTTCCCTGTGTAGACAGATTTATCGTAAAGTAAATTTGATAAAGGAAAGTCCAACAGGCCGTTGGCCGCTAAGTCACCATTTTCTCGCGTTAAAAAAGTGGCCAAAGGATCGGTTATAAAAGCAGAGGGTCCAACCGAACGCCGGCTTATAATAGACGCATTAGCTTGAGAACCACTGATAAAAGTTCCCCCAAGAGATTTTTGCCATTCACTTGGGATCGCTGATATCCAACCAGCAGAGTGCGCAGCTCCGTTCAATTGAAATGGCCCACTTATGTTACTCGTAGTGAGATTCGAGGCATCTTTAAAATAAATAGTCGTATCGGTTTCATTTCCTCCAGCATCATACCAGTCGATATAATTAACCATCAAACCATCACCTACTAACCCTAACCCCGTCACTCTGAAATGATTACGTATACCAGTATCCACTCGTTTGGTATTATTGAACTTGGTGAAATTTTGCAGTAATTCAGAAGCAACATTGAAGTCGCTTATATTCGCACTTTTCACTAACTCCGGAATTTTAAGTTCAGCGATTGAGGAGGAATGAGGATGACCTACGATAAAAATCGAATGGTTTTTCGCATTGTAAGCAATAATCCCGCCCGAATAGTTAAGTGAGTTCCCCTTCCCTTTTGCAAAGTTACGGCCTGACGTTCTAAAACCACCTTTATATCTCAACTGCTCTATATGGAATAGAGGGAGGTGAACTACCGAAGAGAATCCTGACACTTCGTGACACGTTAATGCCTCATATGTGCCACTCCAGGTGGCTTCATCACTTGAACACGATTGTCGTTGCTCCTCTTGCAAACACCTTTGGCCTTTTTCAACGAAATAACGCTGAAATCTAGTTCTACTGTTTTCCAGATGACAATCCCCACCGTCTCTTTTTGCTTTGTCTCCAGATAGACGCGTAGTTATCTTATCGTTATGGACTGAGAGTTCTTGCATACGCGTGTTTGAAGACGATGCCTCACTAACTTGACTAAAAGGGATATTGAATAGGATGACAAAAGCGAGTGATAGTATTTTGGTTAATACGTATTTAAAACTAGGCATGGTACTTATTCACCTTAGGTATTTTTCGCAATTGAAATAACAATATATCACGCTACCCTCAAACTTGAATTAGAGACTAACTGTGAGACCTTTATTCTTTGTAATCGTAAGCCTAGTGCAGCGGTTAATCACATCAACGCCAAAAACGCTTTAATACACTTTTCTTCGGGTTAACGTAATCGGATAAAGCAAATCGGTTTTGTAAGATGACCGTATCGTCTCGGTACATGTGCTCCCTATAATTCCATTCTGGGGGGAGAACACAAAGTCTTAATGCAGAGTTGTATACTAGATACCTAAAGAGCCCTTGATCATGGGGGTGACCAAATTTGTCTTCTAAATAAAGCTCAGCCCACTGTGAGAGCAGTTTTCTTACTTGTGGAGAATTGCGGTATAAAATTAGGTCGCAATTCAACTCTGGAAACGCAACCGGCACCTCTGGAATCGATGTATTACCTAGTTCAACATTAATACGTACGGGAGCATGGGCTGCGGCAATATCAAATTTATCCAGCACGTTAGGAAGCTCACTTACATCTGATTTAAGTGCATATGTATCGGCTCCCAGTAACAGTACATAATCCTCTGTCATTTGTTGCATAGCCGCATGCTTAACTATCATCTGACCGTTTAAATGCACTCGGTTTTGAAGATGCTCAGGTACATAGAACTCATAGGGCACCACTTTATCAAATTCACAATTCGCTATTTTTTCTTTGTAATCTGTATATAAATAATACTTAGCATTAGGCAGATACTTCTTAAAACTTTTTGCCGAAGCATTCGCTTCTTTAACATAAAAACCGTCTTTATGGTGTGAATTTATATATAAAACGGCAAGCGACTTAATCATATGAACTCCCTATTATTTACAGAAAATTATTGTTTCAAAAACATCTATGATATTAGACTAATCTTCGCTATTTTTTACGCCCCTGATTTCGTAACCTCTTTATTAGTTATAGATTTTTATGTCCTCTGAAATTAGGATACGGTCATATACACTCTATTCCCTACTTACTGATAAGGGCCATCTCCTGATGCATAAATGCACATGACAAATCACTCTGATACTAAAACAGTAACCTATACGGGAACTCATATAAAATGCAGTCAGTAAAAATAAAACGATCATTCAATGCAAGTTTGGGAGCTTTAGTGCCAGTACTTTTTTTTGTCCTTATCCACTTCTCGTTGTCAAGTGAAGCCCAAGAAGATATTGCAAGCCGGCAAACGATTCATGTTTCCGATATAAACAGCTTATACCAAGCTCTGCAACAGGCAAACAAAAAGGGCATGACGGATATCATGCTAGCTGCTGGTACATATCGACTATCTAAAACGATTGTTGTGTCGGCGTCACACATACGCCTCATTGGAAATTCACAAGAACCAAGTACAACCCGCATAATCGGTCATGGAATGCGCGCCAGTAACAACGTTGAAAATATCATTAACGTTAACGCAAAACACTTTACTCTAGATGGCATCATGCTATCAGATGCAGGAAATCACTTAATTCAGATTTCCGGGGAGCGAGATGCTGACTTCCCGACGCTTAAAAATTGTGTATTACAAGACAGTTATGAGCAATTAGTAAAGGTTTCGTCAGGTGGTCGTTCTAAAGAAGCAAGTGACTACGGAGTCGTTGATAACTGCGAGTTCAAATATACACAGGGAATAGGACCCAATTATTATATTGGCGGAATTGACGCTCATGGTTCACGAGGATGGATTATTTCAAATAACGTTTTTAAAAATATAGCTAGCCCAGATAAGCGTGTTGCAGAATTTGCCATACATTTTTGGAACGGTGCAGTAAATAATACCGTGGAAAAAAATATCATAATTAATTGTGATCGGGGGATAGGGTTTGGTCTGCAGGGCAGACCAGCAAAAGGTGGGGCAATTGTGGGAAACTTAATAGTACATCAGGATGTTAACGATCCTAGTGCTGACGTGGGGATCATATTAGAACAATCTCCCAACACCCAAATCTTAGACAACAGAATTTATCTAGGGCATAACTACCCTAACGCCATCGAATACCGCTTCGCTGATACGGTTAATGCAGTCATCATTGACAATGTGACCAACAAACCGATTCGCAAACGAAATGGAGCCCAAGCAAGGCTTTTTGGAAACGAAAGGAAAAAGGATCTTGTGGATATAGTGACTGATGAAGAACTGCTAATTATTAATCAGCAGTAGACGCACTGGATGCGTTGACATGAGATTGATTTCTGACCTGTTTACGGATCCTTTCGATATAATCATTTACGTATTTATTTACGGCTATAGCAAGTTTGAAATACCAATAACATCGTACTGTTTAGACTCAAACTGATTAAAAAAGCCTTCTTTACGATTAATATTTTTATCCACTGCCGGAACGTGCCATGTAAATGGTCTCAGGCTTTCGGCCTGTAAAAATAACGCTTCGGGGGTGGTATTCGTGTCGCTTAATACACCCGGATGAATTTCCAGCAATATGACGACAATTTTGGCTTGAGAAAGCATATTAGCTGCACCGGCTATGACTTGTTGCTCTTGTCCTTCTACATCAATTTTAACGACTAACGCTTCACACAATTCAACTTTGGCCTGTTCCGATATCCATTCATCTAAGCTTACGACTTCCACACTGCCGGTGTCTGTACGTACAATCTGTCCTTCATGATCATTCACTTTACTCAAGTCGGCATTGAGGGAGGCTTTACCATCGAAGTCAGACACCGCAAGGTTTAACGCTAAAGTTTGCACATTGAACTGGGTTAAATTGCACTGCAGAATGGGAAATGAGTTGGGGTTAGGCTCAAAAGCAATAATGTTGTGTAAGTTATCACAGCGTGAAGCGACAAGAGAAGAAACCGTGCCAATATCAGCACCCAAATCAAAAAAGGTAAATGGCACTTTGAGCTGACTCAGTTTTTCACAAAATGGTACAAATTCATTTAAGTAATAATTATTTGGGCCCCCTTCCAACCAAAAACATAATTCAGTTAAAGGCACAGAGAAAAAGCGTTCATCAACCTGATACCGAACCAATCTTTGCCCAAAACGCTTACTCATCCAAAGGTAAAACCGATGTTTTCCCTTCCATTCATGGGTTTGTGCCCACAGCAAACAACGATTGATAAATCGGCTAAAATGTCTCTCCGGCAATAATTGGCTGTCCATGTTACTCAGGAAATAACTGATTAATGAGCGAGAATTTATCGACTATCATCTCACCAAACAACCGTTTATCTTGCTCTAGCGTGCTGTATTCACTTTTCATTGAAAGCATGACTAAACCACTTCCAGCATGCTGCCCAAGCATGATCTGGTAAATTTCATACAACTTTGCAATATTTTTATTACGCAAAACCTTTCCATCGACCACATACCAATACGCGAGTAAACGAACATCGCGGGAATTGACAATTTGATTGACTGGGAGCGCTTCACCATTCGGAGCGCTTGTTGAATAGCTAGATTCTAAGGTCCAAGAGTCTTCAAGATACATACGGTTGGCATAGCTTACGAGCTCTCCATGACCTTTTGGATACCAAACTGCATATAAATCAATTTGTTTTGCTTTGTAATCAAAGCTTGTTTGTTTTTTATCGAAATAATCAACGAATTCTGGCTGCCAATTAGTTGCAACGACACTATTAGGTATCAGCAATTTATTGAGCTTGTGAGGTGACGTACCAGAGGATAACTGCCCCTGAATAACTTGATACCAACCGAAAACCATGATCATCAATACTGTAATAGCTCCACAGGCTTTAACGTAATCACTTTTCGATGTTACATGCACAGGAGAAAATGGTGCCTCAGGTATTAGCTCAGATGACTTTTCTCGAATCAATTCACCTAAGGCAATCAAACAAATAATAACAAAACTGAAGAATACCCATCCATATATAAGGTGATCTGCGCCAACGGCATGTTCCATATTAGTCAGATGGCCAGTTAAGATGATACCGAAAACGCGAATGGCATTAGCAATAATCGGGAATAAAATCGAAATCAATACAAAGGCAGTTCGACGAACAGTCGATTGCATGTTCATATAGGCATACAAACAACCTATGACTATAGAGGCTATAAAAAAGCTGATCCCAGAACACGCTTCAGCTACCAGAAAGCGTCCTTCAGGAATTTCAATATACAAGCCACTTCGATAAATAGGTACGTTCACCCACTGCAACATCATCACAGAAAGATCTGCTGTAACCTCTTGTAGCGTAGGTATTAACTCTTCACCAATGGGAATGCAAAAGAGAATAAAAAACAGCGGGAATAAAATCTTTTTTGCTTGCTCATTACCTAACAAAAACCACACACTAAAGGGCAAAAAGGTAAAAGTAGCAATGTGCATAAATAATTGTACACCACCTGATAAGCCAACTGCATACAACCCCGAGCTAGCGATACAGAGAATTAATACCCAGTAATTAGGCTTTATCGCTGATAACGCAAGTTGTTCTCGTTTCTGATAAATAAAATATGCACTGGCGGGAAGAACAAACAAGCAATGATTGAATGTATCAGAGATGAGCCAGATATCTAACGCAGTCACAAGGCCCTGCCAAAATATGAGCACCCATATGACTAGGATAAGCAACAATGCTATGACACCCGATTGCGAATGGCGTATGGGGGAATAATTCACATTAGCATCACTCATTGGAAAGACTCCTTTCTTTTCCCATAATCTGGTTATTTAGCCGAAATATTATATACATCCTTCATGGTTCCCCATGAAAAATCATTGAGTAAACGTTCCAGCTTCCCTTGGGTTTTATTGAGATTCACGTAATGTCGAAACCTAGATTTAAGGGGGGCATTAACCATACGAGGTTGATCAGCGTCTATTTCCCATGGGTGAAAATAGAAAGAATAAGGCTGCTTCTCTTTCTTGAGATAACTACTAATTAGAGTTTTTGTTAAAGTATAGGGATACAAACGGAAATAGCCGCCTCCCCCAATAGGTGTTTGCCGCCCCATCACTTTATGTGTAGGAATGGGGATTTCAATAATGCCTTCTTTACGCATGTAGGCAAAACGCGGCCAGTCTGGCGTGCCGTATAAATCATGTTTCACTGGATATGTACTAGAACTATATTGAAAACCTAGTTCAGCTAATACTTCAAATGCCCATTCATTGTCATAGCCGATAGAGAAACTCGGCGCCCGATAGCCCGTTAGTTTCTCACCCAGAAGAGCTTCGAGGTGATCTTTAGAACGGGTAACATCAGCAGTGAACTGTTCACGGGTCTGTTCCGTCGCTCGTCTATGGGCATATCCATGGCTAGCAATTTCATGACCTTGAGCGTGTATTTCTTTAATTAACTCCGGATACCGCTCGGCTACCCAGCCTAAAACAAAAAACGTTGATTTAACGTTGTGCTTAGCAAACATATCAAGCAATGTACGCGTATTTTTATCAACTCTTGGTTGATAATCTTTCCATTGTTCAGGTGTAATGACTGATTCGAATGCAGAAACGTGAAAAAAGTCTTCCACGTCCACAGTCATCGCATTTAACACATTCCCTGACATGATTATCTCCCTTTGCCAAATAGCACAACTTCAACGGTTCGAATTAAGATAAGAATATCCAACATTAAACTTTGATGCTTAACATAATATAAATCAAATTTTAGCTTTTCCATTGAATCTTCTACGCTGGCACCATAAGGATAATTAAGCTGTGCCCAGCCAGCTAAGCCAGGCTTTACATTATGTCTTTGGTTGTAATAAGGAATCTCGCGAATCAGTTGCTCAACAAATTGTGGACGCTCTGGACGTGGACCAATAAATGACATTTCACCTCGAAATACATTTAGTAACTGTGGAAGTTCGTCGATACGATATTTCCGAATAAACTGGCCAACACGAGTAACACGATCATCATTGGTTGTCGCCCATTTAGCACCGTCTTTTTCAGCGTCAGGGCGCATACTTCTAAACTTAATGATATTGAATAACTTACCATTAAGGCCTACACGTTCTTGTTTATAAAATACCGATGCTTTCGCACCACTATTATCTTCAAAATAGATGACAATCGCGGTTAGCAGCATAAATGGCCAAGCCAGCATCAACACGATAAATGCAATAATACTGTTTAGGCCATAGTCTATAGCATCTCGAAGGTAGTTCTGAGAATTGAAACCATTGGAGTAAATTACCCAACTAGGGTACATGAGATTAACCACTATCTGCCCAGTTTCACGTTCCATGAAATCCAGTAAATCAGTGACTTCAACCCCACGTAATCGACAATCGAACAATATTTCTACTGGTAAAGTGCCACGCCTTTGATCGCATGCAATAACCACCTCATCAATATCATTGTCTGTGATAAAATTGCGAAAGTTTTCATCGACTTTAACATGAACCAATTTTTCGTTTTGAATGCCCTCTTCGCGGTTATCTCCAGGAATCGGAACAAACCCTAAGAGTTCGAAGCCGAAGCGGTCGACTTCTCTGCGCATGCGTTTTTCAATAATAGATGCCCGTTCGCCGGCTCCGATAACCACTATTTTCGTTTGCCCGAGGCCAAGTAGGCCTAACCTATTGATAAAATATCGGAAAATAACTAAGGCGACGATGCACAGTCCCGCAGCAATAGGAAGGAAGTACTGATGTAAATCGATATAGGTTAAAACAGTATTACCCAGTATTTCCATAACGAAATATCCTAGTGCAACACTGACGAATATACGCCGGATAATACCGCGAAACGTTTCACGTAATTTAGATTCGTACAAGCCAACAGAAAGCGCCGACACAATAACTAAAAATGTGAACAGGCCAATATAAAGTGATACATCGCCTGTATCAGGTATCGCAGATGACGTAATATCACTCACAATACCTAGGGTTAAATACAAAATATACGCTACAACTGATGCCTCTAAGATCATCAATATATTCGAGCGCCGTACTTCCTTTCGATTAACAAAACTCATTAATCTTTATCCTCTATTTGTAACGACTTAATCATTGACTGTTTCTCAAATTAGTATAAGTAGTTGAGATGGACTAACTTTTTATTATTGTTCATTATTTTATGTTTTGAAATAAGCCTAAATCTTGTTACATTGATGATCGATGAGTTCAACACACGGAGCTACAATTTACATGAAGACTAACAAAATAGCATTCTTCAATTTACTATTTTTATTAATTTTAACCATAGCAGGATGCTCAAGCAATAACAGTAGCCTCCCTAATGCATCTACCTACCCATCTCTGACTACGTCAGTGGGTAATTACCAATATCTAATAGGCCCCGGCGATACTCTGTCTATATTCGTATGGCGAAATCCTGATATCTCAGGTACGTTTATCGTGCGTCCAGATGGTAAGGTAACGACCTCCTTGGTCGAGGATATCGAAGTGACAGGTAAAACACCTACGATTTTAGCTCGCGAGCTTGAAGAATCTTTAGGTAAATACATCAATAGTCCGCGTGTCACCGTTAGTGTAAACGGTTTTGCGGGTCCCTTAAGTGAACAGGTACGGGTCATAGGTGAAGCAACCAATCCAAGTGCAATTAATTACACCCAACAGATGACATTATTAGATTTAATGATTTCCGTTGGTGGATTAACAAGTTTTGCTGCAGGTGACAATGCTAAGCTCATACGCACAATTGATGGCCAACAGAAAACATTTGCTATCAAAATTGACTCGCTTATTCGTGATGGAGATATAGCGCAAAATATCGATATTTTGCCCGGCGACATTATTATTATTCCTGAAGCTTGGTTTTAGTCGATAAAAATACGGACATTTAAATGCAAGATTTACAGAAAACGATTGAGCTTTTGCTTGATTACCTTAAGGGTGTTTGGGTAAAAAAGCGCTACGTTATGATTTGCACTTGGTTAATCTGTCCTTTGGGCTTCGCTTACGTCGCATCGATGCCAGATATCTACCAATCTCAAGCACGTGTTTACGTGGATACACGCTCGGTTTTACAGCCCTTGTTGCGTGGTTTAGCCATACAAACTAACCCTCAACAAGAAATTTCTATGATGGTGAAGACACTACTTAGTCGACCCAATCTAGAAATTATTGCCCGGGAATCGGATCTGGATGTAACGGCGCTCACGCCGGAAGATTATGAAAATATGGTTTCACAACTGACCAACAACATAACTTTACGTTCAGCGGGACGAGATAATTTATATACCATTGCTTATTCAAATAGCGATCCACAAATGGCGAAAACAGTTGTACAAGAAACCCTCGATTTATTCGTTGAAGGCGCCTTGGGCAGCTCCAGAAAAGATTCGGATTCGGCCAGTCGCTTTATCGAAGAGCAAATTACAGACTATGAAAACCGTCTATCTTCTGCCGAGCAGCGTGTCGCTGATTTCCAACGAAAATACGCTTCGTTATTGCCTCAAAGTGGCAGTTTTTATCAAAATTACACTGAATTAAAAAGCCAATTTGAGCAAACAGAATTAACCATCAGAGAGACAGAACAGCAGATAAAGGCTTTATCTGGCGGACAAGGTGGGCAAAATTCGCAAACAGATAGTTTTGCCGTATCGCCGTCTGATTCAAACTCCGTACTCACAACACGCTACGATGCTCGTATTAAAAATTTAGAGGAACGACTTGATGAGCTGTCCCTTAAATACACAGATTTACACCCAGATGTCATCGAAACTAAGCATTTACTTGAGTCATTACAGAAGTCTCGTCAAGAGGAAATAGACAGTTACTTAGCCAATGTTTCTAGCGAAGATCCGAGTAGTTCATTAGGCGGGCTTTCAAAGGAGATCCGCATCGAGGTATCTCGTTTGCAGAGCCTCATCGCGTCGCTGAATGTAAGAAGAGATGACTATCAACGCAAAATTGACGAAATCAAACAAAAGATTGATTTAGTGCCTCAAGTTGAAGCTGAGTTCACCGCGCTTAATCGTGATTATGGCATTACAAAACGTAAGTACGAAGAGTTGTTATCTCGTCGCGAGTCTGCAGATTTGGCGCAAAAAGCCGATGTATCTTCCGAGGATGTGCAGTTCAGAGTCATCGATCCTCCTTTAGCGCCATTAGCGCCAACCGGACCAAATCGTTTAATTGGATACACAGCAGTAGTTTTCATTGGCTTTGCTGCGGGTTTAGGGGTCGCATTTTTAATCAGTCAACTCAATCCTGTACTCATTCGAGGACGCCAATTAACAGCATTAACCTCGTACCCTGTTTTAGGTGTCGTTTCGCATTTGAATGTCAAGGGAATACGCAAAGTGAATAGAGCAAGAATTGCTGTATTTGCATTTTCTTCAGGCCTAATTTTATTAATGTACAGTGCCTTAATGGCCACTGAAATCCTGCAAATTGACTTGTTATCTAGGATATTCGCATGAACACGATAGAACGCGCGCTTTCCAAGCAAAAAAAGAACCAAGAAGCGTTAGAAACAGTTGATGATGCATCAAACAACTCCCCCGGGAATCCCCTGGACTCGCCTAATGCTTTAGGAGAACGAGTTCTGCCAGGCCAGCTTGAGGCTCCATCACGCATCGAAATTAATTTGGTTAAAATGGAAGAAAAGGGTTTTGTTTCAACTAGCGCTAAACGACGATTAATTAATGAAGAATATCGTGCTATCAAGCGAAAAATTATTGATAACGCTTTTGGGCCACTTTCGAAGTCGCTAAACAATAGCAATATTATTATGGTCACCAGCTCTCGTCCGGGCGAAGGTAAAACTTTTACCGCAGTGAACTTAGCGTTGAGCATTGCCTTAGAGCAAGACAAAACCGTCCTTTTGGTCGATGCAGACGTACTCAGACCCAACGTAATGCGCACCTTGGAGTTACAGAATCAGCAAGGTTTAATGGAATATTTGTTAGGCGAAAAAACGGATATAGCCGAAGTCATTTGTCAAACCAATGTACCCAATTTGCGTATTATCGCGGCAGGAAAATCCCACCATTTATCCACTGAATTACTTGCCAGCGAAAAAATGTATGATGTAGTACAAGAATTCGCTAATCGTTACCCTGATCGACTTGTCATCGTCGATACTCCGCCCTTATTGGGGATCAATGAAACAGCCATTCTGGCCAATCTAGCAGGACAGGCAATAGTTGTAGCGGAAGAGGCAACGACAAAAATTTCCGATATTCAAGAAGCAGTCAGTCATTTGAATCCAGAAATGGCCATAGGTTTTGTGGTCAACAAGGGGCAAAAAGTTGATCGCAAAGGGACAGGATACGGTTATTACTACGCAGGAGCTAATTAGTGACATTTAATACGGCACCACCAGTACGAAATAAATTACTTATCGCAGTAGCAATCGCTTGTGGAAGTACAAGTTCAATACGTGCCGGTGAGTTGCAAGTTACTCCTTCAATTACCACATCAGGATTCTATTACAAGACAGAGACGGGCCAAGAACCTTCTGACAGCACTCTAGCTATATCGCTCATCCCTAAGCTGGTTAGCGTCTATAGCGGGCGCCGGGCATCAGCCGCCGTTGTAGTTACGAATACCACGGTTGAACAAAATAGCGATTTAAGCAATACCGATAAAAGCTTCACTGAGCTTAGTTACAACTCGTCATTACAAATTGTCGATAAAGTACTGACGCTATCCGTAAATGGTGATAGAAGTTACCGCTCGACAGATGCCAGCCAGGGATTAGTTGCGGACAAGGTGTTATCCAGTGGTGAGCTAACGAAAATCGCTAATGATGCAATCCAACTAAACTTTGTCATACCCAACCCTAAAACGGTCGGTCTTTCATTACAAAGTGGATTTTCAAAAACAAGCTCGGATGAGACGTTAACCAGTACAAATGGCATTGATGGGGAAAATACCTTTTTAAATGCACAGATATACCAAGGTAGCGACCTCACTGGATTTACATTTTTGCTAAGCTCACAGTATTACGATACCAAACGGGAAAGTGCTCAAGATTTTTCGTCGACCCTTTCAAGTGCCCGTTTTGGTGTCGATATAACGCGAGATATTTCTATCGTGTTAGTTGGGTCCGACAGTAAATACGGTTTAGATGAAACGGGGTTTAGTGCCCAACGGCAAAATTTAGATACCACCAGTTATGGCGCTGGCTTTGTCTGGCAGCCCTATGGTGAAAACAGTATCGAGCTTACCTACAATGAGTTAGAGCAAGGCGATACTTCCACACGTTTTATTGGTTTAAACACTCAATGGGCATTCTCTGAGCGTACTTCGATGCAGTTTAACTACGGCAAACGTTTTTACGGTAATGCCTATAGCTTTAACCTTGATTATCGATTGAAATCATTTAGCACGTCAGCATCGTATAACGAAGATGTCACGTCCTACTCGCGTCTTAGTTTTAGTGAAGGCCCCAGTAGTCTATTTGTCTGCCCCATAGGCTCTATTGAGTTTGCAGATTGCTTTCAACCGTCTTCCATAGGTTATGCATTGCAAGCCGGCGAAGAATTCAGAAGTTTAAATAGTTTTACCACTGATATAATAGATGAAACGCTATTTCGTAAATTTGGTCAGATTAACTTGGGTTATGATAAACGCAAATTTAAAGCAGCATTGAGCTTGATCTATAATACCACCGAATATTTAGAATCGGCTCGTGAGCAAACCACTCAATCAGCGTTTTTATCCTTGTCATATCAATTAAATAAACGTACCACCCTAGGTTTCTCATCAAATTATTCGACCATCGAATACAGTGACTCGGCTAATATTAATGATGTGTTGAGCCTTACCGCAAACTTTAATCGTGAACTTAGCCGCCAACTTAGTATGAATGTATCCACCCGTTACGTTAGCCGTGAAACCGAAGACGTTAACCGAGATTTAACCGATTCTCGTCTTACAGTAAGCTTTAATTATAAATTCTAACTAACGCTCAATCCCTTTTTTATCGCGTTCAAAAAGGGATTGTAATTCTGATTTTCCCTGCTCATTGATATCGATCATTTGCTGTAAGTTAAAGTTTTTATTCGCACTGACTTGTACCAGCCTGTTATCATGTTTAGCAAATAGCTCAACGGTTCGAACCGCTTCTTCTTGGTCAAAGCCATATTCTTGCAGGAGTAACTTTGCGGCGTCCAAACCGGCAGGAAATACTTCACGAACATAAGTGTGCACACCCGCCCTAGCATAATTAACGATACTCATTCGATTGCGCGCACGGGCAATAATTTTAATATCAGGAAAGTGTTCACGAACGAGATAAGCAATTTTTAATGCTTCTTGCTCATTATCAATCGCAATGAGCAATACTTTAACCTTGCTTATCCCTGCGGTGCGCAATAAGTCTAAGCGGCTAGCATCGCCATAAAACACTTTACTGCCAAACTTTTTCAAAAAATCTATCTGCTCTGGATCCTTGTCCAACGCAATGAATGGGATTTTATTTGCGGTTAAAATACGGGCTGACACCTGCCCAAAGCGCCCTAATCCAGCAATGAGCACCTGGGGATCTTTTTCATTAGGTTCTACGTCATAAACTGCTGGGCAGTTTTTACTGTTAAACCAAATACTGTGCAAAATGACCAAAGGTGACGTCAGTGCCATAGATATGCCAACAACAAGGGTTACCTGTTGCGAAATAATCGTATCAACCACACCAGTACTTGCAGCCTGTGACATGACTACAAACGCGAATTCCCCCCCTTGGGACAACATCAAACCGATGCGTACCGAGTCTGTCGTATTCTGTTTGGCGAGGCGAAGTATCGTGAAAATAACGCCTCCTTTTACTAATACAAGCAATACACTCGCACCTAAAATGAATAATGGTTCAGCAACAAGAAGCGCCAAATTTAAATTCATCCCGATCGCGATAAAAAATAGACCTAAAAATAAGCCTTTAAACGGCGCGATTTCCATTTCGAGTTGATGCTTAAAGCTTGAGTTAGCCAGTAGAATGCCTGCAACAAATGCCCCCATCCCCATAGAGAGTCCTGCTTCTTGCATTCCTAATGCCGTGGCAATTACGATCAATAACGCTGACGCCGTCATAACCTCTGCATTACCATAAAGTGAAATTAGACTCAGAAACGGGTTAATTAGAAAACGCCCCACGACGAGCACTAAACACAAAGCTAATACGCTAACCCACCAAGCCGGACCTGCTGCCACTTCCTCTGCGGATAAACTCTCTACAAGTAATAGAATCGGAATAACGGCGACATCTTGCATCAATAGAATCGAGAAACCTTGCTGCCCAGGTGGTGTTTTTAACACTCTGTGCTCTTCCATCAATTGTACCGCAAACGCAGTAGACGACAGAGCAACCGATAGCCCCACGATAACGGCGGTTATCGCTGATAGTGACAATATCCAATAACACATCAGTGCAATGAACAAGGTACTAAATACAAGCTGAGAACCACCCGTCAGCATGATCCTTTTGCGCATGTTCCACAGTTGTTTGGGGTCAAGCTCCAAGCCAATTATGAATAGCAAAAAAACCACTCCAAGCTCGGCGACATGCAATATGGTTTGTGGATCGTTCACCCAATCCATTACCGATGGTCCAATCACAACCCCGGCAACTAAATAGCCAAGGATTGCGCCCAGTTTTAATTTTCGAAATATGGGAACAGCCACTACAGCTGCTACTAGAAATACTACCGCCGACCCCATTAAACTCATTCGCGCTTTCCTAATATGTAACACTATTTGGATCATACCAGAGCCTAAGCTCAGAACACATCAGTTACGCAGAGCAAATTAAGCCGCAATGCCAAAGCAGTTAAGCAAATTTCCATTCACATTTACTGGCCACTGCTATACTTAGCAAGTTAACAAGTGGTTAATTAACAGACAGGATAACGCCATGTTTAGACATTACTACATCACTGACGATCTAGAAGACCTTAGACAAGTTGAAGAGGAGTTACTCAACAGCGGTCTAACCGTGCCACAGTTTCACGTATTAAGTGAAAATGATGCGGACTTAGAGAAACATCATTTACACGCTATCGAGGCCGTCTTAAAAAAAGACGTGGTTCACTCCACTCAATTAGGCGCCATAATCGGCGTATTAGGGGCAATATTAATCTTACTAGTGGCATACTTATTTGACTGGCACACCACAGCCGTTGGCTGGGTACCATTTGTTTTTTGTGCTGTGGTGATCTTGGGATTCTGCACATGGGAAGGTGGCTTAATTGGTATACAAACACCCAATTATCAGTTCAAACGCTTTCAAGAATTACTCGGTCAGGGCATGCATATCTTTTTTGTCGATATTACGCCCGAGCAGCAATCTGTATTGCGAGATGTAGCCAGTAGTCACCCAAGTTTGCGTTACGCTGGCTCAGGTGAAGCTACTCCCAGTTGGGTTGTCAATGGCCAGAACAAGTTTAGCCAAGTTATGAAGTCTATGCCGTAACCACTGCATTCTCTTATAAAAACCTTAATCAGCCTCATTAAAATGCTGCCAATACTGACTTTTACTAATAGTATTGGCAGCCTTTAACAAAAGCTGAGAAGCAGAATAAAATAACTAACTTCCATTCGCTCACAAACGCGCTTAAAACAACCCCCTATCAGCCAAGATCAAAAGCTAATAATAATCCCCCGAATACGGTACCCTTTATAAACTTTGAATTAGTATCGTCTTTAATATCTTGAATCTAAAAAGGAATTTACCCAGTGCTCAAATTCAATCCCGTGGTATATATCTCACTGCTGATTTTATTTAACCAACTGGCGTTAAATAACGCCAGCGCACATACGGCTAACAATGAGATTCAACATGCGGTTATCCATACATCACTGGGAAATATTACCATCGAGTTATATGCGAATAAGGCACCTATCACAGTGGCAAATTTCACCGCATATATACAAGACTCCGCATACAGTGGTGGCGATTTTTATCGAGTTGTTGGTTTAGACAACGATCAAGGGACCCCACCCATTTCGGTTATTCAAGGGCGAGCAAACAGCGAACATGTAGATTTTTCGCCTATTCCTCTCGAAACGACCGCTCTATCACGCATTCAACATTTAGACGGTACCTTATCAATGGCCAGAGGGGGACCGGACACCGCAACACAAGAATTCTTTATATGCATAGGCGCACAACCCGCACTTGACTTTGGTGGTAAACGAAACCCTGATGGCCAAGGGTTTGCCGCATTCGGACGCGTTATAAATGGCATGGAAATCGTTAATAACATTCAGCAAAATCGCCGCACAAAAATAGTTGAAGATGCATACGTTAAAAATCAAATATTAACTGAGCCGGTGCAGATTTTAAGTATCGCACTTGTACCTGTTAACAAGCTGTCAGAGTAACAAAGCACAGCCCATAAATTGAAAGAGCCAGCAAATCAGCTGGCTCTGTAACGACTAGTTTGTCACCTAATTTCGGTGAGTTCTAAAACACACTTTATTTTACGATGCCGCAGGGTAATCGATATATCCTTCTTCCCCGCCTAAATAAAAGGTGTTGGGGTCAGCAGGTGCCAATGCAATATCACGGGCAAAACGTTGCGGTAAATCTGGATTACTAATGAAATCAGTACCAAATGCAATTGCATCTACACGGTTGTTTTGTATCGCAGTGGTTGCTTCACTTTCGGTGTATCCCATATTAGCAATCAAATTACCGTGAAAATGAGCACGTACGGTGGTTAAGGTATCGCCATGTTGTTTGTCATAGAAATCGGCACGCATCACATGAAAATAAGCTAAGTTACGTGTATCGAGCTCTTTACTAACAAAGGTTAATAGCCCAAGAGGATCATCATCTTGCATGCTGTTAAAACTGTTTAACGGTGACAAGCGCAAACCCACTTTTGTGCTACCGATTTCGTCACTGACCGCATCGATTACTTCTAACAATAAACGCGCTCGGTTTTCTACTGAGCCACCGTATTGATCTTCGCGTGTATTGGAACTGCTGCGCAGAAATTGATCGATTAAATAACCATTCGCACCGTGTATCTCCACCCCATCGAAACCTGCCAACATAGCATTGTGGGCAGCTTGTCTGAAGGCATAAACAACCATAGAAATTTCACTGGTTTCAAGCGCTCTGGGCACTTCGTAGGGTAATTTCCCCTGAGGAGTATGGATAACATCATCAATCGCAATAGCTGAGGGAGCTACTGGCTGCTGACCGTCGTTTAATACAGAGTGCGCAGCGCGCCCACCATGCCAAATTTGCAAATAAATTTTGCCCTCTTGTGCATGCACAGCATCGGTGACGGTTTTCCACGCTGATATTTGTGCTTGGTTATAAATCCCAGGCTCATTAACGAAGGCTGAATTGCCTTGGGTAATCATAGTCGCTTCAGAAATAATTAAACCTGCAGTAGCGCGCTGAGCATAGTAAGTCGCCATTAATTGATTCGGCATATGGCCTGTACTCGCCCGAGAACGGGTCAAAGGTGCCATAATAATGCGATTGTTAAGCTGTGTATCGCCTAATTGAATGGGGGAAAATAAATCACTCATGTGATCTCCTAGTGAGCCAAAAATATATTCGTACCACTGTTAATTGGGATGCAGAGTGAAATTACGAACGCAAAAAATGCGTCTATCCATTCGAAAAAATAGATTGGTCGAATTTAATTCAATTTGAGTGGGAATAAATTGGTCTTTTTAACGACCCAATCTAGTATTATCTATCGTCTAACGGTGCGGGTCCACAGATTAAGACTGGGGAATACGACTGGATATTTAGCTTGTCGGTAGCAAGAAAGTTGAATGCTAAACCTCTAAGCGGTGTGATCCAGCTTGACATATTTGATGTAGGATCCCCTCAATATAACATTCACAAAAGGTAGTCTATGTTCGGTTTTTTAAAGTCTTCACCAGTAAAAAAACGTCGTAAACAATATGACCAGAAATTAGAAGAAGCCATGCTCGCTCAGCGAAAAGGCGATATACGCAGCTATGCCAGGTTAACCGCTCAAGCAGAAGAAATGTGGCGCGAAATTGAGCGTCTTGAAAAGCAATAAGTAGATGGCAGTTGTTAGGTACCCAGCCAAAATACGACTATGGATCTGCCATTATCAAAGACGCTTACCGCTCACTTCTTAACGTTTTAATGTCTTCCATTAAATGCCCTACAGACGTGTTGTTTAAGCCGTTATATATGCCGCGAATATGGCGTTTAGTATCAACCAAAACCAAGTTTTCGGTATGTAAAAAATCTTTATCGCTCACATATTCTCCTAAATCTTCATTGGCAAAATAATCATTGCGTGCAACGCGATAAATACTGTCGCGGTCACCAGTAACTAAATGCCATTTACCTGACACGACGCCATTCTCATCTGCGTAGTCACGCAACACCTTAACCGTGTCATTATTTGGCTGAATAGAGTGCGAGATAATACTGACCTTATCATCATCCATAAATTTCGCCTGCACCTTGGAAAGTTGAGAGCGCATCCGTGGGCAAATTCCCGGGCAAGAAGTGAAGAAAAAACTAGCGACATAAACCTTGCCTTGCATATCAACTTGCGAAATATGCTTTGCGTCTTGGTCAATGAAAGTAAAATCCGAAACCCGATGAAAATCAATAAGCTCGACACTGTCGGGGCTAAACCAATGAGGGGTAAAGTCGGCACTTGCGTAATATGGCAATGACGACACTTGGGCAGAACTCTCTACTTCTTGCAGCTTTGCATGTGAATGTGTATTAATCAATACGATACTGGCAAATGCCACTACAAAACTAATCTGCTTTAACAACTTTTTCATCGTCTAATCCTACGCACATATTTGACCGTTTCAGACCAAATACACGACCATTGATGTACTGATAATTACTGTATAACTTGCCATTTTGACGCCAAGCTTGTTGCAAGCCCACTTCTTGCCCATCGAGGTAATGCATTTTTTTAAACAACTCGCCAGTGACGTACCATTGTTTAGATTCTCCGGTTACTCGCCCTTTTACATAAGGTGAGATAGAACGCAGATTTCCGTTGCTCCACCAACTTTTTGTCTCCCCTTCAAGACGTCCAGCAACATATTGAGAATCAAATGCCAACACCTTGTTTTCAAACCACTGCCTGAGGAAGCCCTCTCGACGCCCCTCTTTAAACTGTTGCAACTTTGCAATCTGTCCTGAAGCATAATATGTCACAGCTTCACCGGTGAAAGGCAACCCCAGATACATACGTAAACCAGTATTCATCGCAATATTGATTTCATTTGCAGCAACAGGTTTTACCTCAAGCTGCATCTGAGCGACTCCTGGCCAGCTAAAAGCACAACTTAGGACAAAGATTAAGTTTCTAACGGATAGCACTGGCACTGCCCTGATAATCCCCAGGGAACAAAATATAATATGACCCCAGATACACTTCATTTTGGATATGGTAGTGATACTCTGCGTCTTGTGCGTACTGAGTAATAGAGGTATGCCCACCAGATACATCTAAATCTGTCGGATACGTTCCCGTGGAATTACATTTGCGCCCATACAAAAAGAAACCGTCAGCAATGACACCAATGAGGTTGCTGTCATCTTCGGAAAATGAAATAGGCTCTAAATGATAGTGATAACTTTGTGGTCCCGTATGGGCGCCATTAAAGTCCAAGCTTCCCACCGCTCCATCAAGCGCAATCCCCGGACCTTCCTCGTCGTTATATATTACCGAGCCACTGACCGCGATACCTATCGCCCCTAGACCCGTCGCGGAGGTAGCGGCTGCTTTTTGCGGGGTATTATCCACGGTTAACGTATACGTACCGACAAATTCGTCAATGTTACCCGGCGCCATTTGCTCATAGGAGGTAACCGTCGGCTCAACAAACAGTGCGTGATCTGAAGACCAATAGGGAGACGTGTGATTGGGCAAACCATTGGTCTCAATGCTAACGGTATCGCCATTAAGCACGACTTCAACATGGTCGCTGTCAAATTCATAATAAGCTGAATGTAAAATACCCGTGCCGGTTACCCCATCATCACTACTTTCATCTGAATCTGCACTTGTGTCAGTTTCCGAGTCAGAGTTACCAGTCGTATCAACTGTATCCACGTCGTTATCCGTACTTCCGTTGCATCCTGTTAGCGCGAGCGTTAGCCCAATAGTGACAAGTGATGCAAAAAAGTATCGGCTTAAATTGATATTCATAATAGTGCTCATTAGTAGTGATGTAATAAGCAAAATTTAACAATAAAATGTGCAGAATTGGTGCACAAAGAAAGCAATATTCTAGGGGAATCGTTATTGCTTAATATATACCAGCCCTAACGCAGCTGAATGTTCATGCTGGTTTTAAACGTGCTATAAGTTCATGAGGAAACTGCCACTGCATTTACTAAAGTCAACGACAAGCAACAGGAACTCGGTTGTTCGTTGCCCCCTCATTCGTTTTTAGTTGGTTATCATTTCATCCACTTTCCTTGCAAGTAAAAAAGTGCTCATCCCCCTTACGGTTACTCGATTAAAACTAAGGACCTTTTTGATTAAAAAACGTATTTACAGACATCAAATGGAATCACAGCCAAGTGCACGTAAATGAAAAACTCATGCTTTGTTAAATAAAAGTAAATAGCGGCCTTTGCAAACCCCGTTCAATATAGCCCGAAGAAAAATTTATAATAAAAATGAGTTATCACTATGAGTACAGCAGTCAAAACCGCCCCCCTGAGTCAGGTGCTAATCACGGGTGTATTAGGATCATTATTCGTGTTTGCAATTACAGCCGCTATCATCGCCCCTTTCGGACATCACACATTTACCGATTGGGTCGGAACAGCATTTATGGCCGCCACTCCGGCCCAAGTTATTCTAGGCTTACTGTGGCACAACCAAAAACCGGCCTTCGTGGCAACGTTAAGCCAACCGCTCAAAGGAATGGTATTAACCCTCATTACCATAGCCAGTGGCGCCATAGTATTCGCTTTTTTGTTATGGGGCGTGGGCCAAAATCAGGGAATAACCCCCATGCTTGTTCAATACGCGATCATGACCATTATCGCGATCTTGTTTTTGGTACCTATTTGGCAATGCTGGCCATTTAAATTACTCAGTAAAGATCCCATCAAAGTGGGAATTTATACCTTAGTTGGCGCCTATGTTATTGCGTATATTCTGTGGATTGTATTCTTTGATTATTCAATGCTGCAAAAAGTCGGACACCCTAAATATTTTGCCTCACTTGACCCGAGTGGGTTATTTGATATGTGGGATGCCATGACATTTTCCGTTACCGCTGTGGGCCTGGTTATCGTCCACATGTTATTTGATTTCTGGCCTATTGATAAACTCACCCGAGGTGCATCTCAGCCCATTCGTGGCATCATCGCAACAGTATATTTATTAATACTCTCTTGGGTATTGCGATGGGTTTTCGTCAGTGGGTTCGGCATGCAACAGGTTGAATACATGATACGTGTACCCGTATGCTTGATCCTAGGTACATTCTTAGTCAATAACATGATGCAGTTTTCGTTATTGACTAAGATAGCACAACCGATACGGGGCATTTTGTTAACTATTTGCGCTGCTATAATGGCCATCATTATGTACAAGGTGTATGCCTATGGTTCATACCTGCATACAGGTCATGAGTTGGGCATGGGACCACAAAATGGTTTTGCAAAAGAAATATGGATCGCATCAGCAATGTTGGGCGTAACCTTCCCTGTCATCTTCGTGGTCTCTGGATTTTTCAATTTTTGGCCGCTCAAGCGCCCAGCTTAGGCAATAGGACAAATGCAAAACCCACCTATGTGGGTTTTTGCATATACTGCAGTCTAACGACTAATTTCCAAAGCTGCCTGTTTCAGGTGCATTAAGAACAATTTGGCCGCTGGGGATGGCTGTGTGTGAGCACGCATTGTGACCCCAATAGGTCTGAATGTATTTTCCAGTTGAACCGGTAAGACATCTAATACATCAAACATTTTGTCGTAATGAATTTGATGCTCTGAAAGCAGCGCTATCCGATCGCTTCCCAGCAGTAAGCCCCTTACCATAGATAAAGAACTGGTTTGCACTGCATGTTCTGGTATTTCCATGCCATGACGCTTAAGTGTTTCTTCAAACAGTTGCCGTGATGGCGTTTGTTTTGATGGCAACACCCACTGAGCATGTTGCAAGTCTTGCATCTTTAAGTCCTTTTTATGGGCTAAAGGATGATCCTTACGTGCAATGATAGCCAGTTGATCTTCAAACAGTTTTATCGTTGCAATCTCAGGGCTATCACCGTCATCACGAATGGCCCCCACGATAAAATCAACGTCACCACTTCGCAGCGCAGTTTCCATCCCAGAATAAGGGCCTTCAACCGTCTCCACATCAAGTTGTGGGTGCTTGTCCAGCAGACTGTTTATTGCTCTTGGAGTTAAGAATGTTCGCGTATAGGGCAGCGTTCCAATAACCACTTGTCCTTTTGTCACCCCTTCCAAACTGGCAATATCCTCTATTGCATGACGTATCTGATAAAACGCTAGCTTTACGTGGCGCGCTAAAATAGTACAAAAATTAGTCGGAATTACCCCCATCGCCTCACGTTCAAACAGCGTTAAATCTAACAACTCTTCAATTTGCCGAATGGAGTTATATACTGCAGCCTTAGTGATATTCAATAACGAGGCTGTAGCATTAATATCATGGGTTTCGAACAAGGCAACAAATGCTGCAAGGCGCTTATGGCTGATTTCCATCGAAAAAATAGGAATAGCTCTAAACGGACGACATCCCACCTTATGTTTTTCGTACTCTACACCCGCTTTGCAAAATTCTTCTTCTGCTTGTTTGACCCTGTTCGTCAGGGCTTCACCGTATACCGTCGGCACCATCCCAGCAAACGTACGATCAAATAATTTAACACCTAATGTGGCTTCCAAATCACTTAACGCTTTTGTCACAGCTGTCTGTGAACGATTAAGCGATTCAGCTGCCCGAGTAACACTTTTTTCATCAGCAACATACAACGCGGCCTTCAATTGTCGCAGGCTCAACTCCGGTATACCTATACTTAAACGGCTCATATCAATATCCAAATAATAAATATTCATTTAATAATCTAGCATTCATTTTTTTTATTTCATACCAATTATTACATGACCACCTATCGCCCCACGTTAATTGGCGACTCCAGAGTACAAAAGCGCAATAGATAATTCGTTAACTAATTAATTTTATTTTTCACATGGCTGGCTAATTTTTTTCCATTAGTCGAGAAGCTTTCAAGTTCATAGAATATTGCCAACTGAACTAGGGGATGAATATGCAACAAACGGCTATCAATTTCATGCAACTGCGCGGTGGAAGCTCAAAAGGACTCTACTTTTTAGCCGACGACTTGCCATTGGACGAAGCAGTGAGAAATCAAGTGATCCTCACTGCAATCGGACGAGATGAGAGGCAAATTGATGGCTTAGGCGGGGCCGATGCCCTGACCAGCAAAGTAGCGATTGTTTCGCCCGCGTCACGTGATGATGCCGATATAGATTTTCTCTTTGTCCAAGTTGTGGTGGGTAAAAACCAAGTAGATATCACGCCAAATTGCGGAAATATTCTTGCCGGTGTAGGTCCTTTTGCGATTGAGGCGGGTCTTATTGCTGCCAGTGAAGGCAAAACCTTTGTGCGTGTCCATATGGTTAACAGCGGAAAAATATGCGAGCTGGAACTGTGTACCCCTAATAAGCAGATGCAATACGAGGGCAATGAATCCATTGACGGCGTCCCCGGCACTTCAGCCCCTGTGGTGTGTAATTACTTAGATGTCGCCGGTTCCATTTGCGGCGCCTTGCTGCCTACAACGAATCTTATTGATGACATTCAAGGCACGCTCGTTACCTGCATTGATAATGGCATGCCAGTAGTCATGATTAAGGCGCAAGCATTGGGTGTAACAGGTAGCGAATCCCCACAAACACTCAACGACAACGTTCCATTGCGGGAGAGGCTTGAACGTATTCGCATCGAAGCAGGTCAACGCATGAACTTAGGAGATGTTACGCACAAGGCTATTCCTAAGATGTGTTTGATTTCTCCAGCCCAAAATGGCGGCTTAATTAACACCCGCACGTTTATCCCCCATCAATGCCACTCGTCTATTGGCGTGCTGGGAGCGGTGACTGTCGCTACCGGGTGTATTCTGCCCGGCACTGTTGCAAGTGACTTAGTACACATATGTAGCGGCCAGAATAAACGTATTTCCGTTGAACACCCCAGCGGAAAATTTGACGTCTCATTACTCGTCGATGAACAAGGCTCGTTGCCATCCATCACGAAAGCAGGCGTGCTGCGAACAGCACGGCTACTCAGTAAAGGGACACTCTTTGTGCCCTCATCTTTATTCTGCCAGGAGAAGTAATTTATGAAGACAGTTGCCGTTAAAAACATTCCGCGAGCAAACACAGATATTGTCGATGCATTAGGCAAACTTGGGGCATCGACGGTGCATGAAGCGCAAGGTCGAATAGGTTTACTCAAGCCGTACATGCGCCCTATCTATTCGGACGCACGCATTAGTGGCAGCGTTGTAACCGTATTAGCCCAGCCAGGCGACAACTGGATGCTGCATGTGGCAATAGAATTATGCCAACCAGGCGATGTGCTGTTAGTCGCATGTACTACAGAGAACACCGATGGCATGTTTGGCGATCTACTCGCGACCTCGGCACAAGCTAAAGGTGTTCGCGGCTTAATTATCGATGCAGGCGTGCGGGATGTGGCCGATCTGAAAGAAATGAATTTTCCTGTTTGGTCTAAAGCAATTTCGAGTAAAGGCACGGTAAAAAATACCTTAGGTGCGGTCAATGTCCCCGTCGTATGCGCCGGTCAATATGTAATGCCGGGCGATGTGGTGGTTGCTGACGATGACGGTATCACCATAGTTCCCCGTAAAAGCGCCGAAAAAGTCTTATCGATTGCCCAAGCAAGGGAAGCCCATGAGGCAGAAAAGCGCGATAAATTGGCCACAGGCATACTCGGATTAGACATGTACAACATGCGCCCCGCACTGGAAAAGGCGGGCTTGGTTTACCTTGAATCACTTAGCGACTTGAACGACTAGGAATAATAAAAAATGATAATTGATTGCCACGGACATTACACCACTGGACCTGAAGAATTGGGGGAGTATCGCGAACAACAAAAACGTGAGTTAGCCCAAGATCCACAGTTTACACACAAAAAAGGTCAGCTAAACATCACGGATGATCAACTACGCGAAAGCCTAGAAAATAACCAACTTCGTTTGCAGCGTGAGCGCGGAACTGACATGACCATATTTTCTCCCCGTGCAAGTTGGATGGGACATCATATTGGTAACGAACTCACCAGCAAATATTGGTCTGAACATTGTAATGAATTAATCGCCCGTATTACCGAGCTCTATCCTGAGAATTTTATCGGTGGTTGTCAATTACCTCAAACCGAAGGCGCGCCGCTTGATAATGCCGTTGCAGAATTAAGACGTTGTGTGAGTGAATTCAATTTTGTCGGTTGCAATCTGAATTTAGATCCTAGCGGCGGCCATTGGAAATCCCCTCCTTTAGGTGACCGTTACTGGTATCCAATTTACGAAGCAATGTGTGATTTAGATGTACCCGCGATGATCCATGTCAGTGGTTGTTGTAATCCCGCTTTTCATGCTACTGGCTCGTACTATCTAAGCGCAGACACAGTTGCATTTATGCAGCTAATGACGTCTGACGTATGTAAAGATTTCCCTGACATTAAATTTATCATTCCCCATGGCGGCGGCGCGGTTCCTTATCATTGGGGGCGTTTTCGCGGCTTAGCCGACATGATGAAGTTGCCACCATTGGACGAGCTTGTCATGAATAATGTGTATTTTGATACTTGCGTTTACCACCAGCCGGGCATCGATTTATTACTCGACGTTATCCCGAATAAGAACATTCTTTTCGCTTCCGAAATGGTGGGTGCTGTGCGTGGAATCGATCCACAAACAGGTCAGTACTTTGACGATACCAAACGCTACATAGACAATGCCAACATCAGTCAAGCAGAAAAAGACGCTATTTTCGATGGCAACATTCGTAAGGTCTTTAGCCGCATTAAAGACTAATCATTATCCATTGCCAAGACCTGAAGCAGATAGCTGTTTCAGGTTTTTCGTTCTTCTGTCCAAAGGGATCCAATCATGACCTTTTCACAATCCTCTACCGCCCTTATATGCATTGACTTTATCAATGATATTGTCCATCCCGATGGAAAAGTTGCTAAACATGGCAACGCAGATTTCATAGCCCGAAACGACACCTTAAGCAAAGTAGAACAGCTGCAGACTTGGGCCAAGAATAAAGACTACTTGGTGATCCATGTTAAAATAGGCTTTTCAGATAACTACAATCCCCATCCGACGACCTCTCCATTATTTGGCTCAGCTAAAAAGAATAATATTTTTGTCAGTGACACGTGGGGCACCGAATTCATAGCGCAATTGGCCAATCAAGGGAATGACCTACTTATTGAAAAGCGCCGCGTAAATGCATTCTACAGTACGCCATTGGCTGACATCCTGCGCAGTCATAATATTTCACAGCTCATATTATGTGGTTGCGCCACCGATCTCGCTGTTCAAAGCACTGCCCGTGATGCCCATGACCGAGATTTTATTGTTACTGTAGTGAGCGACTGCTGCGTAGCCAAAAATGAAGACGTTCACAACTCTACTTTGCAGTTACTAACACGGATTGCTTCTGTCACCTCACTTGAGACCATATTAAAGCAAAAGATTTAATCTGCTTTACCGTAAGCGCGTATGAAGGTTTCAACCACTAGCCCAGACCATTGTTCTCTTTGTACCTTAGTTGGTTTTTCATTGGGATGGGTTAAATAGTGCAATTGCGGCTCGCTTCGCACTGCGCCGACAAATACTCGCGCCGCTTCTTCAGGCGTGAGCGTGCCTAACTCAATATCACCGGCGTCATGTGCCAATGACAACAACTGCGCAACTAATAAGATACAAGGTTTAGGACCCGCTTCGTAAAAAGTTTTTCCCAGACGGGGAAAACGCTCTACTTCAGCAATCACAATTCTTGCCAAAGATGCCCCTGATTTCGATAACACGATTTGCAGATATGCATCGGCAACTTCGTGCAGCGTTTCCTTAATTTTGCCGGGTATAAATTGAATACTGCGAATATGATTCGAAGTCGATAAACACTCAGCCTTCACCACCTCACTAAACAATGTTTCCTTATTCGTAAAGTGGGCGTAGACCGTAGATTTGGATACCCCGGCCTCTCGCTGGATCATATCCGTGGTAGCCCCCGCAAATCCATAGGTTAAAAATATGGTTCTAGCTGCCTGCAGAACCGTATTGGCTTTTGCCCCCAACCCTTTTTCAACACCTACATGACGATTCGGTGTGACAATTAATTTAGTCATAATGTTTTACCTAATAATGATCTTGATTGACAAGTCGTTTTCACAGCGATATAGTACCGAACTGAGCGGTACAGTACAACAGTAAGTTTCAGCGATCTTTATAGTCCGCCATACTCACAATATTTAAGCTATCGACAATAACCTTATGCCCAGATAACAGCCGTTATAGGTTTTCTGACAACGTGAAACTGTACCGATAAGTTCGGTTCGATTTATGGGCATTTATACGAGATATCAAACATATGCGTAACAATACTCACAACACAGCCACTGCCAGCCGAATGTTGAAAAAAATAGGTATCGCGGTAGGTATTGCGTTATTGACTGGCTGCACCGTGGGGCCTAACTTTACCTCTCCCAGCGCCACCGCGACACAAATTGATCTTGCCGCACGTGATGATTACAGCCATCAATACCCAGTATCCAACGCAGATATCTCATCTCAATGGTGGACTTTATTTAACGATCCTATCCTTTCAAATTTAGAAGCACGAGCGCGCTTGGCAAATTTAGACTTGAAAATAATGGCTAGCCGAGTAGAACAAAGCCGCGCAAATCTAGGGATAACCTCATCCAACTACCTTCCCAAAGTCTCCACGAGTGGCAGTTACACTCGAGAAGACATCAGCGATAACAGTAAGTTTGCAGCGTTAGGCGCAAAAAGCAGCGGTAACGATTATTGGCAGGCTGGGTTCGATGCAAGCTGGGAAATTGATTTATGGGGGCATATAAAACGCACTGTAGAAGGCGCTCAAGCTGAGTTTGAAGTAACCGTTTTAGCGCGCGAAGCGTATCAAATCACCCTTGCTGCCGAAGTCGCTCGTAATTACTTACAGTTTCGAGGAATTCAGGCTCAGCTGCGCATCACCGAGCAAAACAAGCAAATTGCTGAACACAAATTGACGTTAGTCAAAAGCACAACAGAAAATGGTTTAACCAGCAAGTTTGAAACATCAATGGCAAGCGCTCAACTGGCCGCAGTCACAGCGCAAATCCCCAAATTAGTCGAACGCAGAAATACGCAAATGAATAAATTAGCCTTGTTGCTAGGAGAAAACCCTAGAGCGTTAGACGAAGAGTTAATCAATGATGTGCCATTGCCGTCACTCCCCAAAACGATTCCTGTTGGCATACCAGCCCAACTCGCGCACAAGCGTCCTGATGTTTTAAAAGCAGAAGCGCAATTGCATCAAGCGACCGCCGCCATTGGTGTGGCTCAATCAAATTTCTACCCGCGTATCACGCTTGTTGGTCGTTCGGGATTTGAGGCATTCCAAAGTAGTGACTTAGCCAGTTGGGATTCCAGTTTTTTCTCAGTGGGACCCGCTGTGTACCTTCCAATATTTCAAGGAGGTGAGCTAAAACAGCGCCTCAAGTTAACCGAAGCTAAGCAAAAAAGTGCCGCGTTAGCGTACCGGCAAACCGTGCTTAACGCATGGCATGAAGTTGACAACGCCTTGGACGGCCTTGCCTCACAACGGAGTCAGTTTGATCACTTAAATGATGCTTACGAAAGCTACAAAATAGCGTTGCATTTCGCCCAACGAAACTATCAAGAAGGCGCAGGAAATTATCTAAATGTCCTCACTGCACAGCGTAACGTGCTCGACAGTAGAATGGCACTCAATGATAGCGCAACCAATGCCACTCTTAGTCTTGTTACGCTCTATAAAGCACTCGGTGGGGGCTGGGGTGTGAGCAATAATGACCCAACCGCACCGGTTTTCGCTGCCACCGACGCAGCAACGATATCCAGACCGAATAGCGCAGCAGCCATGTCTGAGGTGCGTGATGGCAAATAGCATGACAATAACCATTCCCACAAAGGCACCCGCTAATAGTGCGGCTGAGACGGCAACCGTGGCCAAGCCCACGTCCCATCTCCCAGTGAAGGTCATGCTGGTACTGCTTGGCATATTTATCAGCGCCATGATGGCAGGCCTTAACAATCGGGTCGGCGCCTTGGGGTTAATCGATGTGCGCGGTGCGCTTGGGTTTGGCGTGGACGGTTCTTCATGGGTAACAACCAGCTACCTCGCCGGTGAACTGCTCATCACTCCCTTTGCCACTTGGTTCGCGATAACATTATCCATTAGACGCTTCCATACTTATACAGTCGCTCTGTGCGCCGTTATTGCGCTAATACTGCCATTTATTCATGACCTTTCACTACTGATTGCCTTACGTTTTGTGCAAGGTATGGCAAGTGGCGCATTAGTGCCCCTGTTAATGATGATGGCGTTAAAGGCGTTGCCCCTTCATCTGCGTCTTCATGGGCTTGCGCTGTACGCGATGACCGCTACATTTTCACCCAATATTGCCATTTGGTTGACTGGACAATGGACTGACGGTTTTAACGATTGGCGTCTTATTTATTGGCAGGTGATCCCACTTTGTGTGCTTGCTATCGGGCTTGTTAATGCAGGGCTGCCTAAAGAAGAGATTAAATATCCACGCTTTAGCCAAGGAAATTGGTTGGGAATGGCACTTGGCGTGGTTGGTATGGCGTTACTGACCATTGCTTTGACTCAAGGTGTACGTTTGGATTGGTTCAATTCTACTTTGATCACCCTGAGTTTGATAAGCGGCGTGATCTTGTTCTCCCTGTATTTACTCACTGAATGGTATCACCCTACGCCCTTTATTGATCTTCGACTGCTTGGGCGTAGAAACCTCGGCTTGGGCGCCATTATCTTTACTATCTTATTGATTGTATTGATGTCTGCGACTTCATTGCCGCTCAATTTTTTGGCTGCTTTGCAAGAATACCGAATCTACCAATCGGCTCAATTAGGCCTAATCGTCGCCCTACCGCAATTGGTGCTTGGTTCGCTCGTCGCTTTACTGTTGTATAAAAAATGGACGGATGCGCGCATTGTATTTTCAATCGGTTTGCTTTTAATAGCCTGCGCATGTTTCTTCGGCGCCGAACTGACCGCCCAGTGGAATAGAGAGCAATTTCTCATTGCCCAAGTTTTACAAGCCGTTGGCCAACCAATGGCTGTGGTTTCTATGCTGTTCTTGATGACGAGCATAGTGCATCACACAGAAGGCCCGTATTTCTCTGGCATCATTAATACGCTGCGCGTCCTCGGTACGCTTATTGGTGGCGCTTTAGTCGGTCACCTATTGGTTATCCGAGGGAACTTCCATACAGAAATGCTTATCGAGCACTCGACAAGCAGCAACACGGTATTTTCAGAACTGAGTGTCCCTGGGCTAGGTCAAGCCATTGCCCAGCAATCAATGACCTTATCGGTTGCTGACATATATCGCATTTTCGGCGTGGCCGCCTGCTTATTGATCCCTTTAGTTTTACGTATGACCCACATTCCTGCGCCCAGCGCACAATCCAATTCGAACTAACCTATTTAAAAAAGGAAACAAACATGGCTTTACCTACTCCCATCAAATTAACCGTAGCCACTGTGTGTATTGCGCTGGCAATCGGTTGCATAGCGTATATCAATCAACCGGATTCTAGCAGTGCATCACAGTCGACTAACGATGCTTATGTGCAAGCTGACTTCAGTGCTGTCGGGGCAAAAATCTCTGGAACCATTACAGATGTACTGATAGCGGAAAACCAACCGGTTCACAAAGGAGATTTATTGGTTGCTATTGATGATAAAGATTTTGTTTTAACGGTTGCTGCTGGCAAAGCGAAAGTAGGTAGTGCCCAGGCAACGTTAGCCAGTTTTGAAGCCCAGCTCACACAGCAACAAGCTGAGATTTTACGCGCAGAAGCCACTTTCAACGCGAATCAGGCATCGGTTACATTAGCCAAGGCCGATCAAACCCGTTTTAGTAATCTAGCTGACGATGGTTCAGGCAGTGTACAAGCACGCCAGCAAGCCAATGCCAAACTGGCCATCGAGCAATCTAATTTAACCAAAAGCTTGGCGCAAATTTCGTTCGCCAAGCAACAACTAAAGGTACTAAGTGCCAACGTAGACAATGCTGTGGCGGCGTTAGCTTTAGCCCGAGCGGACCTAAACACGCAACAATTAAAGTTGTCTTACAGTAAAGTTTATTCCCCCATTGATGGCGTGATCGGTAGAAAAACAGCTCGCGTAGGTGAATTTGTTAGCACTGGCAAACCACTAGCGGTGATCGTTCCCACATCTGCTATCTATATTTCTGCGAATTACCGTGAAACGCAACTGGCCAATGTGCAACCCGGGCAGTCCGTTGATATCGAGGTGGATGCCCTACCAGGGGTGAATCTATCCGGAAAAGTCGAAAGTCTAGGACCTGCCAGCGGCGTAAGCTATTCGGCTATTGCGCCACACAATGCAACAGGGAATTTCACTAAAATCGTCCAGCGTTTACCCGTGCGCATCAGCATTGATATGACTCAAAAAAACGCGAGCAAACTGCGGGTAGGCATGTCAGTCACCCCCACCATAAATACCGCAAACAGTGAAAAAATTTAAAACATCGGAATTGATTTACCTTAACCTAAAAAATGAGAATGAAATGAAAAGATTAGATGGAAAAGTAGCAGTAGTAACGGGGGCAGCCCAAGGTATTGGCGCTGCATATGCGATTGGTTTAGCTGCTCAAGGGGCAAAAGTAGTAGTTGCAGATATCGCCGATACGGCTTCAGTTGTCGCACAAATCGCCGCCCAAGGCGGCAGGGCAATTGGCTGCAAGGTTGACGTGACTAATAATGAATCGTTAAACGCAATGGTCAGCCAAACTGAAGCGCTATTTGGGCCGATAGAAATATTAATCAACAATGCCGCTATCTTCGCGACGTTAGCATTAAAGCCATTTACCCAAATCACTGAAGATGAATGGGATCTCGTCATGCGCGTAAATGTACGCGGGCCGTTTCAGTGCGCAAAAGCGATCGTGCCTAGCATGCGTAAAAATGGTCGTGGCAAAATTATTAATATTGCTTCAGGCACCTTTTTACGCGGCGCGCCCATGTTTTGTCATTACGTTTCATCCAAAGGCGCCATTGTCGGGCAAACCCGCGCCCTGGCCGCTGAACTAGGGGCTGATAACATTTTAGTTAATTGTATTTTGGTTGGTTTAACCGAAAGCGAAGGTGTTAAAGAGCATAAACAATTGGGCGCCGCTAAAGCACCTACCCTAGCGGCCAGATTGATAAAACGCGAAATGGTGCCAGAAGATCTGCTTGGCACTCTTTACTACTTAGCATCAGCGGATAGCGATTTTATCACGGGTCAATGTGTCAACGTTGACGGTGGCGCAATCAATTATTAGCAATGTGTCCCTAAGTCAGCATCGGAAATTGTCGATGCTGCCACTAGATACACACGCCCTGAATAACGAGGCCTCAAGAATGCTTTATTGGCAGCCCACACATATTGCAGAGCTATGATTAAGCACCAAGCATCAAAGACGTTTGCACTAAAAGTGACACACCCTAGGGTCACCATACTTCAACGCCTCATGCAGCCGTCATGCAAACATTCAAGGGCCGAAGACCTAGATGAAACCTTATTGGAGAAAAACCAACAAATACGATTGGCCTTTGTATATCGGGTACTCAACCATTTTAGTGAGCTTGCTAAATTAGCACGCATCGATTTGACGCAGGGAAGTCCGTTTTTAAACTAAGTAGCTCACACCGCCATAATCAATTGGTATGCATAACGTGTAGCAAGAGCACTGCACAACTGAAAGTTAGCCTACCGAACTAGCATGTATCAAATATGACTAGGCATTTGCCCTTGGCTGTTTTGCGCGATAGTAAAACAACCATGAAACGATTGTTAACCGAGTGTAAAAAATAATATTCATACGCTGAAAACAACTAGTCATTTCGTTTTCAGTGGTATCAAAGTTAACTTCTTAACACCAAGTTACCGCAGTCCACCAGCATCACTAAAATCTTAATGGGCGACATGCACCGAAAAAGCGGTAATGAAGGAAGACGTTCACACACTTGAGCGAATACATATTGGAACTAGGGGTTTACATCATGAGTTTGACAGAGAAGAAGAAAAATAATAAATATCTACGCAGCTTACATCACTGTTTTATTTTTTCCACATTAACGCTCGGTATTAATCAGGCTTTTGCACAAGAAAAAATGGAAAAAACCAAAGAGAGTGACGTAGAAGTTATTCTCGTATCTGCTACCAAACGCCCCGCAAGTATTCAGGATGTGCCCGTTTCAGTGGCAGCCGTTTCCGCAGATCTCATCGACAAGGTCGGCATTAGTGACATGGAAGACCTTTCCATCCTGATCCCCAATTTCGAAATTAACAGTGCTGGAATATTACCCAACCTTTACGTGCGTGGATTAGGCGGCGGCACATCACATTCTATTGAGCAATCGGTCGGCCGATTCGTGGATGACGTGTACATCAGCCGTGCTGCTATTAACTTACATCCATTTTTAGATATAGAAGCGGTGGAAGTGTTACGAGGCCCACAAGGGACATTATTTGGCAAGAACACAGCGGCAGGTGCCATGATTTTGCGCACCGCAAACCCGGACAGTAATTTTGGTTATGGTTTTGATGTATCCGCCAGTACATACAGCACGACTGGAGGCACAAAAGAAGTCTCAGGCTATGTGACCGGCGCACTCAGCGATACCGTGGATGCGCGTTTAGCCTTTATTTATCGTGACAAAGATGGCTTTTATGAAAATACCCTCAATGGTCCTGACGGCGCAAACCGCGAAGATACCGGCGTTAGAGCAAAATTTGCTTGGCGTGCCAGTGAAAACACCAAAGTTGGTTTGAAATTAGAGTACATGGAATTTGACGAGTATGGCTCTGATGCTGCCGAAATCAATGCGTTAGGTGGACCACCTTTAGCCGTTTGGCAAAACCTATCGACGGGATCAGGTGCTGACGGAAGTACAGTGACTGAGCCTAAATTAGACTGGGTTGTGCACTATAATTGCGGGCCAGCCACAGACCAAGAGGGCAATGACATCGGCTCTTTTTGCCCGTCAAGGGATCAGGATTCAACCAATATAACCTTTAATGTTGAACATGACTTCGAAGCTGGCGCATTAACGTGGATTTCAGCATACCAAGAGTATGAGTATGACCATAACTTTCAAGGTTTAGATATGGGGCTTGCTAACTTATTCAGAGCAAATCGCCATGAAAAATACGATGGGTTTAGTCAGGAAGTTCGCTTTACGTCAGAGGAAAGTGACACGTTCGACTACATTGTCGGACTTTACTACGAAGACAGTAGCTTAGCGCGTGGCCAAACCTCTCACTTCAATCTCACCTCATTAGCTGGCCCTAAAGTGACCGAAGAAGGGCCGTGGACTCAAGACACCGAAACCTTGGCACTGTTTGGACAAGCTCGTTATAAATTCAATGAAGATTGGACCGGCATTATCGGTGGGCGCTGGGCTACCGAAGATAAAGATTTCGCCTTCCGGCGTTTCTTGAAAGAGTACCAAACTCAGAACGTACTTGGCGAAGATGAAGTGAATCGTATCGAGAGCAGAAGTGAAAGTAAGTTCACTCCATCAGTCACTATTCAATGGCAAGCCCATGATGACATCAATCTTTATGGAACCTTCGCCCAAGGGCATAAAACAGGTGGATTCAGTGATCGTATTGATGAACAAGACGCCCAAATCGAGTTTGATGCGGAAGAAGTGGATTCACTTGAATTTGGTGCCAAGACGACTTGGTTAGAAGGCACGTTAAACGTTAATTTCACTGTCTTTAGTATGAATATAGAAGGGTTACAACTTGCAACCCAATTAGCCGGCTCTGTGGCGCAGTTTACTGTGGGTAACGCGGCTGATAGCACCAGTGAAGGCGTAGAGTTAGAAGTATTGTGGCACGCCGCCGACAACTGGACTTTAGGCGGTAACTTTGCCTACACAGATGCAACCTATGACAAGTTTGTTGGCGCCGCCGATTGCGACCCTAAATTCCTCAACGGTGATGGCGTCTGTGATTTAAGTGGACAGCCCCTTATCTATGCCCCTGAAACGAAAGGCGCGTTATTCGCTGAATATTACTATGACGATCTTTTTGGCGAATGGGACTTCAGCGCACGCACTGATATTGCATTCAACGGTGCTCAATTCACTGATATTACCTACAGACCGACAGTGGAACAAAAAGCCTATGAGACCTATAACGCCAGCCTGCGTGTTATTTCGCCTGATGAAAACGTTACTATCTCTTTAATAGGCAAGAATTTAACAAATGAGGAAATTTTGGCCTGGGGTGTTCCGTCAGGTCCAAATATTTTGGCCGCGATGGCGCCACCACGTGAAATCACCCTCAAGCTTAAATATCGTTATTAAGCCTCAGGATGCTTCAAGGCGGCATGTGCCGTCTTGAAGAAGTGAAGTTTATAAACAAAATAATAAGAATTGCTAAGCAATCAAGTAATTAACATTTCCCTAGAACGGGAGCAGGATTTTCATCAAGTGGTGAGAAAACGAATGTAAAAAAGCGTCAAACCTTAATAGGCAAAGCGTGAAAGCAGTCATAAAGAACATTTTTTCCAAACCAACGGCTGGGATACCGCCGTTATTTTTTCTAAGTAAAGGTAATAGATATGCTCGACTTATATCATCATGGTTCTTCAGTATGTGCCGCCAAAGTAAGATTCGCTCTGGCTGAAAAGCAAGTGCAGGTGGATAACGCACACTATATAGACATTCTTAAAGGTGAGCAGTTTACCGAAGATTATCGCAAGATAAATCCTAAAGCGGTTGTGCCGTCTTTGGTACATGACGGCCTGATTATCAACGAATCTACGGTTATCTGCGAATATCTTGATGAGGTGTTTCCTGGACCAAGTTTAAAGCCAGAGGGCGCCTATGAAAAAACGTTAATGCGCATTTGGACTAAAGCGGTTGACGAGCAACTTCACCCTGCGTGCGGCGAACTGACATTTGTCTGCTGTCATCGCTTTATTGTGCAGCGTCTAGGCAAAGAAAAAATGCAGGAATTTTTAAGCAGTACACCAGACCAGTCTGTTACCTCTAAGTGGAAAGAGCGTAAAAAACAAATCGTACTAATGGGATTTGACGCCCCTGGAATCGAAGACACAATTCGTCTTTATGATGGCTACTTATCGAAAATGGAAGAGACCCTTAAAAACCACACTTGGTTAGCGGGTGAAACCTTCTCTTTAGCAGATATTGGCTTAACACCGTACGTTAACCGGTTAGACATGTTGAACATGTCTGGTATGTGGGAAAACGGCCGTTTACCCCATGTGGCTGATTGGTTTAGCAGAATAAAACAGCGACCAGATTTTAAAGCCGCTTTTCTTGATTGGTGTCCAGCAGATTTAACCGAGGATCTTGCCACCTTTGGTGTGCAAACCTGGCCTGATGTGAAACGCATCATAGGTATGGCTTAACTTCCTCTTTATTTATAAGTGAGAATGAAATGAAAAGATTAGATGGAAAGGTCGCAGTCGTTACTGGTGCAGCACAAGGTATTGGTGCAGCGTATGCTATTGGCCTCGCTTCACAAGGGGCGAAAGTGGTCGTTGCTGATGTAGCGGATACATCCGCTGTGGTGGCTGAAATAAATGCCAGCGGCGGCATTGCAATCGGTTGCACCGCGGACGTAACAAACAATGATTCGTTAAATGCACTGGTTGCGCAAACCGAAGCTGAATTTGGGCCGATCGAGATTTTGGTCAATAACGCGGCCATTTTCGCGAGCTTGGAGCTAAAACCCTTCAGTCAAATCACTGAAGACGAATGGGATCTTGTCATGCGCGTGAACGTGCGTGGTCCTTTTCAATGTGCCAAAGCGATCGTGCCTAGCATGCGCAAAAATGGCCGCGGCAAAATCATCAATATCGCCTCAGGTACGTTTTTACGCGGCGCGCCGATGTTTTGTCATTACGTTTCCTCAAAAGGCGCGATTGTCGGGCAAACCCGTGCACTCGCTGCTGAACTAGGGGCTGATAAGGTATTAGTGAATTGTATTTTGGTCGGCCTGACTGAAAGCGAAGGCGTAAAAGAGCACAAACAATTAGGCGCGGCCAAAGCACCAACCTTGGCGGCTCGCGTTATTAAACGTGAGATGTTGCCAGAAGACCTACTGGGTACACTTTACTATTTGGCCTCAGAGGATAGTGATTTTGTGACCGGACAATGCGTGAACGTCGATGGCGGCGCAATAAATTATTAATAACTAGTTTGCATAGCGGTACTCAAATTTGTGGTTTATCCGCAGTGAGTGCCACTATTGATGGAGAACGAGATGGCATTTTGTAACACAGGTAACCTTGGTCCCAATTTGGATGGAATTTGGATTGATAATAAGCCTACGGCAGCTTCGGACGGTGGCGTTTTAGCGGTATTAAATCCACTGGATGATAGCCTTTATCGCAACGTCGCAGAAAGTACCGTGGATGATGTCAATAGGGCCGTTGAGTCTGCACATAAAGCATTTCAAACTTATAAGCACACCACCACTAAAGAGCGTGAGAAGATGCTGTGTAAAGCAGCGGACTTGATGGAGCAGTACATAGATGAGTTAAAAGACATCTTGATAGATGAAGGCGGCTCAGCCTATCGAAAAGCCTCCTTTGAAGCGGAAAAGGCCGTTTCATTTGTACGCGCCTCTGCTGGTATGGTTAGGCAAATGACGGGCAAAACGTTACCGTCTGATTACCCCGATAAAATTAGCATGACCATCCGCGCCCCAAGAGGGGTTGTGGCCGTCATTACGCCCTTTAATGTGCCGCTAATTAAAGCTGCGCGCTTATGTGCTAACGCACTGGCAACAGGCAGCACGGTCGTTTTATTGCCATCAGAGCACACGCCTATTGTGTCTTTGCGTTTCGCAGAAATTTTAGCTGAAGCAGGCTTCCCCCCTGGAACCGTTAACGTTGTACCGGGTAACGGATACAAAATTGGCGATGCCTTGACGACACACAAATTAATTAAAACGGTGACCTTTACGGGTTCTACGGTTGTCGGTAAGCACATCCAGAAATTGTGTGCAGAACAAAACAAACACGTGACCTTAGAACTCGGCGGTAAAAACCCCCTCGTTATTATGGCGGATGCCAATATGAAAGATGCTGTGCAAGGTGCACTGCGTGGTATTTTCATGCATCAAGGGCAAGCCTGTATCGGCTCGAGTAGAATTTATGTAGAGAAGACGATTTACCCGAAATTTGTTGAAATGTACGTCGGAATTGCCAGCAAAATCGGTATGGGTGATCTACGGGATCCAGAAACCATCATTGGCCCGATAATCAGTGATCGCCAGCGAGACCGCATTAAACAACATATTGAAGATGCCGTATCAAAAGGTGCTGAACTGGCTACGGGCGGAGTGTGGACGGGTAATCGATGCGCACCGACTGTACTGCTCAATGTCACCAAGGAAATGGATGTTTGCCAACAAGAAACATTTGGCCCTGTGGTGAGTATCTATCCGGTTGATTCTTTTGACGAAGCCCTAAGCTGTGCAAATGATACCGAGTACGGACTCAGTGCCGCCATTTATACCGCTAACCTCAATAATGCTATGGCTTTTGCCAAAGGCATTGAAAGCGGCATGGTCCATATTAACAGCCCGTCTATTTCTGACGAAGCACACGTGCCATTTGGTGGCATCGGTGACAGTGGCTTTGGTCGTGAAGGCACAGAGGCAGATCTGGAAACCTTTACCGACCTTAAGTGGGTTACGATTCAAAGTTAATAGGTATGACCCAAATGCAGACAAACTACCCTAATCGTATAACAGGTACCGCCATTCCTGAACTGACATTCGAGTTGTTGTCTGGAGGCCAATGGAATAGCCAGGCTAAAATGCACTACGCTTTTACGCTATTGACTATTTATCGTGGCATGTGGTGTGGGCATTGTAAGCACCAGTTGATGGAACTGAACAGGCTTCATGATGAGTTCAGCGCCAGAAACGTAAACATGGTTGCAGTCAGTGCTGACACCTTGGAAAGGGCAAGTTCAACTGTGGTTGAGTTGAACTTGGATAAGCTTGAAATAGGCATTAATCTGCCTATTGAGCAAGCACGTCTACTGGGCGTGTTCGTATCAAAACAAGTTAAACCAATTGAAATGCCCCTGTTTTGCGAACCGGCATCGTTTCTCATTCGCGAGGATGGCACTGTATTCGCCGCATGGATAGCGTCAAATGCTTTTGCGCGAACAGAACCGGCAGATATTTTGGCATACCTTGATTTTGTAAAAGATAACGCAGCTCGTCCCCCTAGAGGTTCAGCGTAAAACTCGTTGAAAATAAGTTAATGTCAGATCTAAGCGGCGATAGCGAAACGACATTCGCCATGGTTAGATCTGGCATTTTACCTTTCGAAATAGCGCGTTATTCAGTGCTCTGTGCGTTAACGTTGCGTTTGCCCTAACAGCAGAGCATAGCCACTGTTACATTCAAACGTCTCCAAATTTGAAACTTGATGAGTACCATTTCTCATTAGCTTTTCACTTTTCTGAATTTGAATTCACCCACTCAATAGAACTAGACTTTAGCTCTATTAAGAAAAGTTTCAATAATATGCGTGTAGTAAACAAATAGGTTTCCCCCAAGAGAGTTAACTAAATGAGAACAGACAGAGATTACAGCGATATTCCCGGTACATACGTATTTGATCCGGAGCACTCCAGACAGGGTTATCATTTAAACATGTTCTGCATGTCACTGAACGAAGCAAAGAATCGCGATGAATTCCGTGAAAGTGAAACACACTATTTGGATAAGTTTCCAGTAACACCTGAACAACGCAAAGCGGTACTTGAGCGCAATTGGATTGATATGCTACGCCTAGGTGGAAATTTTTACTATACCTTCAAAATTGCGATTTTCGACGGCCTGACCATGCAAGAAGTTGGCGCAGCGATGTCCGGTGTTAGCAAAGAAACATTTCAGAAAATGATGCTGGACGGTGGAAGGCAGATAGACGGCAACAGATATACTTCAGAGTGGAAAGAATAATGGCGAAATTATTTGCAGGAATAGGCACATCTCACGTACCACCAATTGGTGGTGCAGTCGACCACGATGCAACACAAACCGATTATTGGAAACCACTGTTTGATGGTTATGAGCCAGTAAAAGCGTGGATGGAAAAAGAAAAGCCTGATGTGGCTATCATTGTTTACAATGATCATGCATCTGCTTTTTCTTTAAAACTTATCCCAACATTTGCGATTGGCGTTGCGGATCAATTCGCACCAGCTGATGAAGGATTTGGGCCACGTAAAGTGCCCGTTGTTCAAGGGCATTCTAAACTCGCTTGGCACATTGCTGAATCGCTTATATTTGACGAATTTGACATGACCATAGCCAACGAACTTCCCGTTGACCATGGTTTAACCGTGCCACTTTCCATCACCTGTGGAAAACCAGAAGAATGGCCGTGTAAAGTCATTCCATTGTGCGTCAATGTTATTCAATACCCCTCCCCTACCGGTAATCGCTGCTTCAATTTAGGCAAAGCGATTCGAAAAGCGGTTGAGTCTTTCGACGAAGACATAAAAGTCGCTATATTTGGCACTGGTGGCATGTCCCATCAATTACAGGGTGAACGGGCTGGCTTAGTTAACCCTGCGTTTGACAAAGCATTTTTGGATGATCTGACTAACGACGTGGATAGACTCATAAACATCTCACACGTTGAGTACTTACGAGAAGCAGGCTCTGAAGGTGCAGAATTAGTCATGTGGATGATTATGCGCGGGGCATTGGACGATAACGCAAAAGAGATTTATCGCCATTATCATGTGCCAGCGTCAAATACTGGTGCAGGTATTATTGTGTTAGAGAACGAAGACAAATAAACCTTTGTCAATTCATTACCTGTGCGGCTCTCGTCGCACAGGTATCATCTTTTTCAAGCGAGTAACCAATGGACAAAGACTGGATCCCTTTTCACCCCAATCCCAGCCAGCCAACTTTCATCCCCCCGGCAGGCGCGGTAGACGCTCATTGTCATGTATTTGGCCCAGCGGCGCAGTTTCCTTATGCACCCGAACGCAAATATACGCCTTGTGACGCGAGCAAAGATCAGCTGTGGGCATTAAGAGACCACCTAAAATTCAGCCGCAATGTGATTGTTCAAGCCACCTGTCATGGTGCAGATAACTCAGCGCTCGTTGATGCCTTAGCCCACGCCAATGACCTAGCACGCGGCATAGCAACGGTCCGTGGCGATGTAACAGACGAAGAGTTATTTAGACTGCATGAAGCAGGTGTGCGCGGCGTGCGCTTCAACTTTGTTAAACGTCTAGTTGATGCCCTGCCATTTGATGAATTAACGGCTATTGCCCAGCGTATTGCTAAATTAAATTGGCATATTGTCATTTACTTTGAAGCGAGCGACCTCGCCGAATATTTTGACTTTTTTAGTTCCCTGCCCACCACAGTTGTCGTCGATCACATGGGTCGACCTGACTTAAATAAAGACATTAATGGCGCGGAATTCGATTTATTTTTGAAATTACTCGATTACAACCCTAATTATTGGTCAAAAGTGACCTGCCCAGAACGGATTTCTATCTCAGGTCCAGATGGTTATGATGACTTTGTTCCTTTTGGCCGTAAAGTCGTTGAGACCTTTCCAGATAGAGTTTTGTGGGGCACTGACTGGCCGCATCCCAATATGAAATCGCATATGCCGGATGACGGAAAACTGGTCAATATGATCCCACGCATAGCGGTGACGCCAGCACTACAACACAAATTACTGGTGGATAATCCCATGCGTTTATATTGGCCAGAGCAGGTTAATGCGGGAGTTAAATAATATGAATGTGTGCGTGATCGGTGAAGGCGCGTTTGGCAGTAAACACATTGAAGCGCTGAAGAACATTGGCCAAGTGCGCAGCATTAGCTTGGTGGGGGCAGACCCAGCGACGACAAAAAGCGTCGCGAAAAAATATGCCATTGAGGATTTTAGCAATGATTATGCCCAAGCACTGGCGCGAGATGATATAGATGCCGTCATTTTAGCCACCCCCACACATATGCATGCGGAGCAAGCCATTCAGGCACTTACTGCGAATAAACACGTGTTAGTCGAGATACCTATGGCTGACAATATTATTGACGCCCAAGCACTGGTTGATGCAGCCACGCGTTCTAACAAGGTTGCTATGGTAGGGCATGTTCGGCGCTTTAATCCTAGTCATCAATGGATCCATCAGAAAATCCGCACGGGCACCTTATCTATTCAGCATTTGGTCGTGGAAACCTTCTTCTTACGCCGTAAGAACACTAACGCCCTAGGTGAGGCTCGTAGTTGGACGGATCACCTGTTATGGCACCACGCTTGTCATACCGTCGATTTGTTTCAATACCAAACGGGAGAAGTCGTATCACAGTGTTATGCGCTACAGGGACCTATTCACTCTGAATTGGGTATCGCCCTAGACATGAGTATTATCATGAAAGTGCCATCCGGAGCGGTTTGCACATTGGCACTATCCTTTAATAATGATGGTCCCTTAGGCAGTAATTTTCGCTATGTGTGCGACAACGGCACCTATCTAGCCCGCTATGATGACCTTTTCGACGGTCAATCAAACCCAATTGACCTAACCGATGTGGCGGTATCCATGAACGGTATAGAGCTTATAGACCGAGAGTTTATTAGCGCGATAAGCGAAGAGCGTGAACCTAACGCTAGTGTAATAACATGCTTTCGTGCCATGCAAACTTTAGACAGGTTAGCCCAATGCCTCAAGTGAAATTAACTACACGCGGGTTGCTGTTTCGCCCAGATATACGCAATAGAAGTATTAAAGTTGCTTTAGTCGTCGGTACGCTTTTAGGTTTAATTAATCATGGAGACAATATATTGATGGGTACGATCACCCTTGCAGGCATACTCAAAATATTGATTTCTTATTTTGTTCCTTATTCGGTTTCTACCTGGTCTGCGATACAAACGGCTAAAGATGACTTCCAAAAACAACACATTTATTAGACGCTTTCCCCTGAAGACTTATCGCCTATGCTCTTAGCCATAGGCCTTTTATGCTTAGTAGACCAACTGAGAAGCGAATGAAATTTTTCACGTCCTTGTTAAACGCTATTTTTACCGGAAAAACGAGCGCCAAGAAAAATGTCATCATTTTGGGCACTGACTACCCTGAGTACAAACTTTCAAAAGCACTGAGTCGAGAGGGTGCCTGCCAAATTTTATTTTTCATTGAGAGTGACCCTTGGCGGCACAAAACACGTTTTGATAATGCCACTTGTAAGTATCTCACTGAATTAACTGCTTTGTGCGAGAAACACAATATTGAACACATTTATTACGTTGATAATAAGTGGTTGGATTTAGTCGACCCTGACCTTAGGAGTTTATTGCTAAAAGCGCCTTAATATCATTTGTTATACCCGGAGTTACATCACACCCGCCGCCCGATATAACTGAATATGTACCTCTACCAATGCGTTTATATCTCGTTGATACCCACCACCGATAACCGCGGCGACCGGTACCCTATGTTTTGCGCATGCATCGAACACCATACAATCACGGGCATACACACCTTGAGTAGAAATGTGCAGATGACCTAAATCATCGTTTATATGGATATCCACTCCAGCATCATAAATCACCGCATCGGGCTGAAACGCAGTAAAAGCCAAATTGAGGGCTGACTCAACCACTTCCAGATATTCGTTGTCACTTGTTCCTTTTGCCAGCGCAAAGTCCATATCTGAGATTTGTTTGCGCAAGGGGAAGTTCTTCTCACCATGAATTGACACCGTAAACACCTTGGGGTTATTTGCCGCTAATTTGGCCGTGCCGTCACCTTGATGCACATCACAGTCGAATATCAGCACCTTGTCGATATTAGGCGTTTGCAACATATTCAGCGCTGCCAAGTACAGATCGTTGAACAAGCAAAATCCAGAACCAAAATTAGCAAAAGCATGATGATAGCCACCGGTTAAATTCAACGCTTTACCATGTTCAATAGCAAGGGACGATGTCAAAACTGTGCCCGCTACCGCTGTCAATGAACGCTCGATTAATTGTGCCGACCAAGGAAAACCAATTCGACGCATCGCCTTACTTTCAAGCACACCTTGGGTGAGCGCGTTGACATACTCTGGGCTGTATACCCTCGCTAATTGAGTTGGCGATAATGCTTGGGGTTGATGAAATTGACTACTGGGTATGCCTGAGTCGATTAATCGGTCGTAAATGGCCTGATATTTTTCGATAGGGAAGCGATGCCTATGAGGTAAATCAAGTTGACTATAAATAGGATGAAAAACTAAAGGTATCGACAAAAGATCTCTCTCATTCATATACTTAGGTAGCTATAATCACTATTGTCACGTTAGCGAAAAACAGCTGCAAGCCATTTTATTTTTTAAGGAGTTACCTTGTTAGTTACCTTAACTCAGTACCAAGCTCGTGTTATCGGCGTTTTATTAGAAAAAGAAGTTACCACACCCGAGCAATACCCGCTGTCACTCAATAGTGTAACCACAGCATGCAACCAAAAGAGTAACCGTGAACCTGTCATGGAACTTACCGAACACCAAGTGCAAAGTACGTTGGACGAACTGTACGCTAAAAATTTAATTTTCGAGCAAAGTGGTAGCCGCGCAACTCGCTATAAACATCGATTTTGTAATACAGAATTTAGTGATCTGAGATTTACTCCCCACCAGTTAGCCATTATCTGCGTGATGTTATTACGCGGTCCACAAACTCCGGGAGAGCTAAGAACTCGTGCCCAACGTATGGCAGGTTTTTCCAGCGTTGAAGAAGTAGATACAGCCTTACTGCAACTGATGGACTTTAACCAAGAGCAACTCGTTGTGCGCTTGGCAAGAGTGCCCGGCAAGCGTGAATCTCGCTATGCACAGCAATTTTATATCGATACTGATGAATCCGTCAGTCACGATAGTGAACTGGATAAAAGCCCACAATCCATAACAGCGCAACGCCCGGTGGAAAGCAAAACAGACAATCAAAATAGCCAAGCAAGCACATCACATGAACATCGCTTAGCTGAATTGGAACTAACAGTGGCGGCGCTACGGGAGCAAGTGCAAGTTCTTCAAGCACGAGTAGATGAGTTAGCAGAGTAAACACCACAAACTTGTTACGGTTTTAAAAACACAGGTTATTGTCTATTGCTCAAGTCACTGATCCCAAGGGAGCAGTTACCCACAAAAAAGCCCGAGTTTATAATCGTTATGAACTCGGGCCACTTGGTCTATTTACCAGCCAATTGTGATATTCACCTGCCTAGCGGTTTATTTTCGAGCCTCTAGATAAGTCTCTAAACCTTGCTTGGATATTTTCACTGCTTCCAGTGGTTTAAGGCCGTTCGGGTACTCTTCTTGCTCGACGACCAACCATTGCGTGCCCCCCACAGTCATATTTGCTTCAATTAGACTTGACCAGTCAATCGTGTCTTGGCCAATCAACGGCTGCTTTCCTTGCACCTCATCAGGGAGTTTAACCTTATAATGCGTGGTTAGCGTGCGTCCAGGATAGCGCTTAACATATTCCACGGGATCTTTACCTGCATAGGTTGTCCAGCCCACATCTTGCTGCAATACGACGTTTTCATCTGTGTGAGTGGCGATATAATCCCAAAACGTTGTTTGCTCAAAGCTATCAAATTCTTTTTCATGATTGTGATAACCAATTTGCATTCCCATAGGCGCTAATTTCGCTGCTAAGCGGTTTAAATCTACCACCACGTTTGTTACCTGCTGAGCGTCAAATGCTCGGGCATCGTAAGGTACGATTAAGGTGTCGCACCCAATCGCCTGATAAAATGCCACGGTAGCGGCAAAGTGCTCATCGTCTAACATCTCAAATGGAATATGTGCTCCGCTAACCTGCAAACCTAGACCCGCTAAAAAAGTTTTAAGTCCTTCAGGATTTTGTTGATAGTCACCAAAGTCCCCGGCAAACTCAACTCCGTCAAAGCCCATATCAGCCAGCACGGTTAAGGTACCTTCAAAGTCACGTTTGACCTCATCTTTCACTGACCACAATTGTACGCTCACCTGTGGCTCTGTTGGTTCTGGCTGGGGTGTGCAGGCGATGATGGCAAATGCCAAACACACTACAACTGCCCGTGACACTGCTTTATAAATATTGCGACCTTGTACCATTTTATGCTCCTTGTACTGTAATTTATCTTGTCATTAACATCTAGGCCCAGCGCTTAAATGCGCCCTGCCTGCATTTCTTTTGTGGCGTAATCAACCGCTCTTGCTGTTAATGCCATAAAGGTTAACGATGGATTCTGCACCGCTGAACTACTGAAACTTGCACCATCGGTTACAAATAAGTTAGCCACATCATGGGATTGATTAAACCTGTTTAACACAGATGTTTTAGGATCGTGCCCCATGCGTGCCGTGCCAAGCTCATGAATGGCTAGCCCAGGCGGCCCTTGATTCACGTAACTGCTGACATTCTCTACACCTGCCGTTTTTAGCATTTCCTCTGCCGTGTCCGCGGCATCTTTCATCATATCCAACTCGTTATCTGACCACCGGCAATTAATCTCAAGCTGCGGGATCCCCCATTTATCTTTCAAGGTGTCATGCAACTGCACGGTATTTTCATAGCGGGGTAACATTTCGCCCTGAGCATACAAACCAAAGCGCCATTTACCCGCTTGGGTGACTTGTTGCTTAAATTCGGCGCCAAAGCCTTTTTTGCTCGCGTTTTGCTGCCACCCTTCCCTATAAGCCCCACCGGCTAGGGCATAGCCCCGTAAATAGTTTTTCTTACCGCGTTTAGGTTCGTATTGAAAATTAGGCACGTAAATACCACCAGGTCGCCGACCTTGGTAATACTCGTCTTCATAGCCCGCGACATCACCTGATGCCCCCGCGTTGTAATTGTGATCCATCAAATAATGACCCAATACCCCGGAACTATTGGCAATTCCGTCAGGAAACGATTTCGAGGTAGAGTTAAGCATGATTTGTGTGCTGCCTAAGGTAGAAGCACACAAGAAGACAACTTTGCCGTAATACTCACGCTCAGCTAACGTATCGTTATCAATCACCCTGACGCCTTTAACACGCTGGCTTTTTTCATCATAAATTAGGCTATGCACCACACTGTTAGGTGCAATATGCAAATTTCCAGTGGCTGCAGCGGCGGGCAACGTTGAGCTTTGAGTAGAGAAATAAGCGCCAAATGAACAGCCTTTTTGACATTCGTTGCGCGCTTGGCACTGCACCCGTCCCTGTTCAATATGCAACTGCGTGGGCTGCGTTAAATGTGCCATACGCCCCATGATCATTTTGCGATCCGGATACGCTTTTTCGATGGCAGCTTTGATGTCAATTTCCGGTTTAGTCATTTCAAATGCAGGCAAAAACTCACTATCAGGAAGTTGCGCTAAGCCTTCTTTGGCGCCACTGATACCAGCATGGCGCTCTACATGGCTGTACCATTTTTCCAGATCAGCATAACGTACCGGCCAATCATTACCGTGGCCATCTAGACTATTAGCAGCGAAGTCATGATCGCTTAAACGATAAGACTGTCGATGCCACAATAGCGACTTACCGCCCAACTGATTGCCTCGGATCCAGCTAAAAGTGGTGCCAGGTTTGGTGGTATAGGGTAGATCTCGGTCATTCCCAAAAAAATGCTTGGTGGCATCATTAAAGGCATAACACTGCTTCTGAATGCGGTAGCGCTGCTCAAGTAAAATGTTATCCACTTTACCGCGCATGGGCATATCCCAAGGGGGAACCCCTTCACCAATATAATCTTTACGATGTTCAACCACCCTTCCCCGTTCAATCATTAAGGTCTTCAAACCCCGCTCACAGAACTCTTTTGCTGCCCAGCCACCGGACAGTCCAGAACCAACAACAATAGCGTCATAGACTTGGTCAGTGTCTTTTATATACATTTGGTCACTCATTACATCATCCTATACTTAATACTTGTGCCTGCAGAATTACCTACTCAGTGCGAAAAATTGGACGTTACAAACCACCGAGCCAAGCTTTGCCGATTGAAGAATACGGAATTGAACCCTTAAAACCGCCGGGCACAGGTAGATATGCCAGTTCTTTGGTCGCCCCAACCTCAGTGGTAAAATATCCAAAAACGATGAGTTGTTTTAAAAAGGCAAAATGCTCAGCGTCGTCATGGCCAAACTCCTTTTCCGCTTCTTCAATTGACGTGAGTAACGCCAATTGTTGCTGCTGACTGCATTGAGTGAATTGGCTGGTAAAGCGTTTTTGCGCAGCGCGATCGATACGATCCAACAAATCGACCACTTGAGTTTGCTGCCAAGGCGGGTGGCATCGCACCAACTGGTTGTCAATAAAACCATGGGTGTCTACATCAGCAGCCCCTGCTGTATCAGTTTTTGGGATCACTAATTGACAGATATCACGTAGCAACTGCATCTGCCCTTGGGTTAGTAGTCGTCCTGAGGACTGCCAACTTTGAGCGTTACCTTGATAAGCCATCGCCACATTTATCGCGTTACCGCCTAATAAACTCGCAGCGCTAGCGCTGCCAATCAATGCGCTGAGGCCCAATAAAAAAGAGCGCTTGTGGGGATTGTCTACTTGAGCCGATTGCGCAGAATTATGCACCGGTTCATTTATCACCTGATGTGGAGGACGAGATGATGATTTATCCATGGAAACACCTTTTATCTTTGATAATGATTACAGACCCCTGATGAGAAAAGCCAAATACAGAGCATTAAGCGTTCAGTATTTAACTTGTCAGGGTGTGCGTCTTATAGCTAAGTGTTTAATCCTAGGCATTAGTTCAACCATAAGCAGGATATGCACAAGCAATAGGAAATAAGGTTAACTGAATGTTAATTATTGTAAGAGATAAAGGTTAATCATTGATAATGTTAAATCGGTCATGACTAGGACTAAATCAGCGTATTGAAATAAAAAAGCGTCCTAATTAAGCTAAATTATTAACCTCGAATAGATTTTAACTGTATACAGTGTCAGTTAATCTGCTTATATTAATCCTTAAAAATTCGACTAAAGAGCTAAATTTAGCACCATGACAACACACCATATTAGTAGCGAAGACAGCGCGCAATTTATTCGTCGTTGCAACATAAGCCAGTTGTTATCCATGTTTGATCTTCTACCCGATATTCTATTTTGGATAAAAGACACACAAAGTCGTTTGATCCATGCCAACCAATGTTTTTTAGAACACGTCGGTATTCATACCTTGGAACAAGCTTTGGGTCAAACCGACGCAGATTTCGCCCCCCGGCACATAGCTAAACAGTTTTTAAACGATGATCAACGTGTCATCAAAGGTGAGACCGTTACCGAACGCTTAGAAATGAATGTACTCGAGTCAGGGGAAGTATGTTGGTTTACCACATCAAAGCGCGCTTTGTACGATGCCAATGGGGATATTATTGGCTCATATGGCACATCACGGCACTTAGAAAAAACCTCTGTCGCATTAAACAGTATGGATGCCCTGAAAACCCCCATGAGCCATATTCGTCAGCATTACATGCAAAATCTTTCCATGCAGGAACTTGCCGCCCTTTCCCATTTGTCGATCAGTGCCCTTGAACGACGTTTTAAGAAATACTTGGGACTCACCCCTAGGCATTACATCATTCAGGTGCGGTTGGAAAATGCCCGGCGGTTATTAGTAGAAACCACCCTACCGATTAACGTCATTGCCGCAGAAGTGGGTTTTCAAGACGCCAGTTATTTCAGTCGCAAGTTCTACCAACTATTTGAAACCAAGCCATCTGAATTTCGCCAGAGTTACCAGTAAATTCGCCTCTAACGACTTTGTATCTCCCGCTTTCCTTAGGCACAAAAAAAGCGACAGGTGTTGAACATGTCGCTTTTTTAGTTTTATCAGCCTCTAAAAAATCACCCTAGAGGCTAGACACGATTTGGCTATAATAAAATACGTGACTTAATTGTGCCTTCAATCAAATTTAATTGTTCAAGTGCTTGATCCGCATCATCAGTTTCCACATCAATAACCACATAACCTATGGTGTCATCAGTTTGCAGATATTGCGCTGCAATGTTGATGTTTTTCTCGGCAAACGCTTGGTTAATTTGCGTTAGCACACCAGGGGTGTTTTTGTGGATATGTAACAAACGTGAACGCTGGGCATGAGACGGCAATGATACTTCAGGGAAATTAACCGCGGATAACGTCGAGCCATTATCACTGTATTTAGCCAGCTTACCCGCGACTTCAATACCGATATTTTGCTGCGCTTCTTGCGTGCTGCCACCCACATGAGGGGTTAAAATAACGTTGTCGAATTTACGCAGTGGTGACTCAAACTCTTCTGAATTTGATTTAGGCTCAACAGGGAATACATCCACCGCTGCGCCGCTTAGTTTACCACTTTCAAGTACGGCAACTAACGCTGGAATATCAATAACCGTGCCGCGGGCGGCATTCATCAGAATGGAGCCTTGTTTCATCCAAGATAACTCTGTGGCACCAATCATATTCTGGGTTTGTGCTGTTTCAGGCACATGTAAGCTCACCACATCAGACGTGCTCATTAACGTTTTGAGTGACTTAACTTGGGTCGAATTGCCCAAGACCAATTTGTCTTCAATATCAAAAAACTGCACCCGCATCCCCAAATGCTCAGCGAGAATACTTAACTGCGTACCGATATGACCGTAACCGACAATACCCAGTGTTTTGCCGCGCGCTTCATAAGAGCCCACTGCACTTTTGTCCCACTCGCCACGATGAGCCTTGGCGTTGCGCTCAGGTACACCGCGCAATAATAAGATAAGTTGTCCAAGCACAAGCTCTGCCACTGAACGGGTATTTGAAAACGGGGCGTTGAAAACTGGGATCCCGCGTTTTTGGGTCGCTTTTAAATCAACTTGGTTGGTTCCGATGCAGAAACACCCTACTGCCACTAACTTGTTCGCAGCTTCGATTACCCGCTCCGTTAACTGGGTGCGAGAGCGAAGTCCGATGAAATGCACATCTTTGATTTTCTCAATCAGTTCGTCTTCAGGTAACGACGTTTTCACGTACTCAATATTCTCGTAACCATTTGCCTGCAGCGTGTCTAAGCTACTCTGATGTAGTCCTTCGAGAAGTAAAATTTTAATCTTGTCTTTTTGAAGCGAAACTTTGCTCATTGCGGTATCCAAGTTGATGAAGAGTAAGAAGACATCTGGACGTCTATTTGCCAACGCAAAATAGCAGAACTTGCGTCTATAAGGAAGTAGAACCCTTAAAAACTATGATAAAAAATGCGCATAAGTCAGACATTAATTAGGCAATAACGATTTCACCACTTGTTCTAAACGAGGATCGTTCGGATCCGACAGCCTAGTCGCCACCACCACTTGCCCCTGAGCATTAATAAAAAAGGTTGTGGGAGTACCGCTAACAAAGAATTTTTCCATGCCGATTTTATCACCGTTAATTAAGGTTTTAAACGATATACCCCGTGCTGTGAGCTCTTCCTGTGGCTTTGCGTCCTCCTCTTCAAGCAAACTAATGGCGATCATCTGTAAGCCTTGCGCTTGGTATTTTTTATACAGTTGATCCAAGCCAGGTTGCAGTTTTTTACAATAGGGGCACCACGTTGCCCAAAAATGAATGACCAATGGTTTGCCTTTAAAATCAGAAGACTTAACTTCATTTCCTTGGGCATCAAACAGGCTCCATTGTGGTGCCATTTTCAGCTTGGCTTTGGTAGGAGCATCTGGCTCAGCGGCGTGAGCCAAAGATGAAATGAATATCATCACAAAAACGAGGACAATTATCTTAACGATTGAATGGTTTACCCTGATGGACTGACAAGATTGCATTGGCATAAGCGGTTATTTTCAAAGAGTGATGTAAACAAGAAAGCGTTTAAGCACTTAATCTTTCAGAATTTATACCCACTGTTAATATGCCCTAACAGATCAATAATGCAGGAGTGCAGGACTACAGGAGTGCAGCTTTAAGAATAAGACTGCTCTACCCAACTTTCGAAGATCAGGCACGCTGAGGCACTGTCAATTTTCTGTTTATCTAATTTTTTGAAGCCGCCCATCTCAAACAGTCGTGCTTTCGCATCCACCGTAGTCAATCGCTCATCCATGGTTTCAATGGGCACGTTATATTTGGCATGCAGACGATTCGCAAACTTCTTAGCCGCAAAGGTTACCTGTTGGAATGTGCCGTCCATGTTAAGTGGTAAACCCACAACGGCTAAGTCAGGTTGCCATTGCTCGAAGACCTTGGCCACCACATCCCAATTAGGAATGCCATCAACCGCCTTAATCGCATCAAGGGGAGATGCCGTGCCAGTGACTTCTTGCCCAACGGCCACACCAATGCTTTTGGTGCCAAAATCAAATGCTAATACGGTGCGCTGTGCAGCCTTTGTCATAATAAAACTCTATAATATTGGCAATTAGCCACAGGGACGACCCAATCTAATTTAATTGGCAGCAATGAAAAATCAGGCATGCCCCACATCAGGACCAATTTGCCAGGTGTCGATACCCAATTTATGCACCGCTGCTTCCCACTTTTTATGAATAGGCGTGTCGAATAGCAATTCACTATCGGCTTCAACCATGAGCCAAGAATTCGCCCGCAGTTCCTCTTCTAACTGGCCTGCTGACCAGCCCGCATACCCTAAAGTCACAATGGATTTATCCGGTGCGTCACTATTCCCTAAGGATGATAAAATATCTTTCGACGTGGTCACCATGATATCAGAAGTAAGCGCTAGGCTCGCGCTCCAACCTGGTTGAGTGGTATGTAAAATAAAGCCACGATCTTGGCTAACGGGTCCCCCCGCTAAGACAATATTGTCAGCCTTATCATCATCAACCACGGCGTCTTCATCCGTCTGATTAATCAATTCTTTCAAGCTCATACCCGCCGGCTGGTTGATGACCAAGCCCATCGCTCCCTGCTCATTGTGCTCACAAATGTAAGTCACTGAACGAGAAAAGTACGGATCATCCATACTGGGCATAGCAATGAGTAAGTAGTTCTGAAAACTATTCATTGTGTCACCACAGAAATAATAACGGTCGGCATATTAATGACTGTCCCGAGCAGTTAAGCGTTTCTCGATAGCATCGAATAACATAGCTATAATATCAATGGGATAAGCGGCTTGTATTTCGCGTACGCAAGTAGGACTAGTGACATTGATTTCGGTGATGCGATCACCAATCACATCAAGTCCAACAAATATCAGACCTTTTTCAACTAACAAAGGCGCAATACTATTGGCCAATTTAAAATCACTTTCTGATAAAGGCTGTGCTCTTCCTGTACCGCCCGCAGCCAAGTTACCCCGTGTTTCGCCTTTTTGTGGCAGTCGTGCTAAGGCATAAGGCACCACCTGCCCATCAATAATGAGGATACGTTTGTCACCTTCTTTAATTTCCGGCAAATAGCGCTGGAACATGGCGTACTGCGTACCTAACTGAGTTAAGGTTTCAATGATGACACCCAGATTATTGCCATCAGGCTTGACCCGAAAAATAGAGGTTCCGCCCATGCCATCGAGTGGCTTGCAGATCATGTCTTGGTGAGTTGTATGGAATTCACGAATGAGTTTCGAGCTGCGAGTTACCAGGGTGTCAGGGATCAATTCAGGGAACCAAGACGTAAAAAGTTTCTCGTTAAAATCACGTAAGCTCTGGGCTTTATTTACCACCAAGGTACCTGTTTGCTCGGCCAACTCAAACATTTGCGTGGCATACAAAAATTCACTATCAAAAGGAGGATCTTTACGCATTAAAATAACATCTAACTCACCTAAGCCAATGTTCTCTTGCTCTTGTAAGTTAAACCAATTCTGCGGGTCTTCTTGTACGGTTAAGCGACGCATCTGCGCCATCGGCTTACCGTTTTGCAAATACAAGTCAGCCATTTCCATATAGAAAATTTCATAGCCCCGAGCTTGGGCCCCCAACAGCATGGCAAAGCTAGTGTCTTTTTTAATGTTGATCGATCCGATCGGATCCATTACTACGCCAAGTTTAATGGTCAAGGTAAGTCCTTAGATAACGTTAGAAGGCATTCGCTAGAAAGAGATGCCATAGATTAAGCTAATTTTGTGCTGATTATCGTAATTTCAAGTACGAGATAGGGAATGAGACACGATTTGTGGCATTTAGCTTACAACGGACAACAAAATAAACATCACGTTATAGATGATAAAAATCCACTGACGTGTGAACAACATAACAACAAGGCTCTATACACCTTTTGTCTGCGGCCTCAGCTCGTCAATACTGAACTTATATTTTCGCCCCACTTTGACTTGGATCTCGTTACTCAGTTGGGCGACATACTCGCCATTTGAGTTAGGTGTTAAGGTTGACAGTTTAGTAATATTGATGATGGCCGAGCGGCTCACGCGGGGGAAATGTACACTGTCTAATTCTTCTTCAAACTGCTTTAGAGTTTTACGAATAATATGCGTTTCACTGTTGGTATGCACACACATATAATCACCTGCGGCTTCAATCCAAACGATATCGTCCAGTTTCACTCTGATCCACTGTGAACCACTTTTAAGTGAAATAATTTGCCGTAACTCATGCAAGTCTTCGTTATGTGAAACCTCTAAGCTGTGCATGAAGCTATCAATTGAATTACCAGTTTTACGATTGAGTAACGCCCCCAGTTTTTTATGTTGACGCACAGTATCGGTAACATCACTTGCACTGCTTAACTTGTCTATGCACTCTTTGAGTCGTTCATCGGAAAAAGGCTTGAGTAAATAATCAAAAGCATCAAAATCAAACGCCTTGACGGCGAACTCTCGAAATGCCGTCACAAAAACAATCTTAGTCGGATGACCCTCTTCACGCAGTTGTTGGGCTAACTCCAACCCGGTTTGCCCCGGCATTTCGATATCTAAAAAAACCACCTCGGGCTGGTTTAACATCAGCATATCGTATGCTTGTGTGGCATTTTTACAGCTACCTAACACAGATATTTCACTGAATTCGCTTAAACGCAGCGCTAACCCTTCCCGAGCGAGTGGTTCATCATCAACAATGAGTACCTGAATATTACTCATGCGATGGTTTCCATAGGCAGCACAATATTCACCACACACCCACGGTTGGTGCCTTGTGTAATTGCGAACTGGTGATTATTCGTATAAAGCACATTTAAGCGCTCCACCACGTTTTTCAAACCGACCCCACCCCGTTGACTTTTTTCCAGCAATTGCGCTGTTGTTGTGGGGATACTATCTGAATTTGGACCGTTATCTGTAACCGTAAGATGTAACAAGTTGTTGTAAATTTGCGCGCTTACTTCAATGATCCCACCCGCTTCCATCTGGGCAATGGCATACTTTATTGAATTCTCCACTAAGGGTTGTAGCAGTAATCCAGGCACTAACAGTCGCTCAGCCTCAGGCTGTACAGTAAACTTCACTTCTAGACGATCGGCAAAACGCGTTTTTTCAATCTCCAGATATAACATCAACGCTTTTATTTCATCACATAGATGAATTTTTTGCTCAGGATCATTATCCAGTGAAAAACGTAAGAAGGTGGCTAAGCGGGCTAACATATTATTTGCTTTACTCTTGTCGCCGCGCAACACCAAAGTGGAAATGGCATTTAGGGTATTAAATAAAAAATGCGGATTGATTTGATAACGCAGCATTTTGATTTGGGCGATATGAGATAAGCGCAATGCCTCCAAATGGAGATGCTTTTCCCGCAATAATTTAAAGTGATAATTAATGCCGAAATACAGACAACTCCACACCATAATCATGAAAAAAGAATAGGTGATAGTCAGAAACAGCTCACCAAAATAAAAATCCTGGGGCTGGTTTCCTAAATACAAATCCAAAAGCGTTACATGATCAAAGAAATACATTAACAGTAGGTTTTTAATCGGTGTCCAAATACTGGCAACCAGTAAACTCATAGTAATGATAATAAGCAAAACTTGCAGCGGATTACCTTTGGAAAATTGTCGGTAAATACCCCGCAGCGGCCATGTTAATAGGCCTCCAACTAAGCCTGAAAACAATAATGGCAGCAAAATCAAATAATGCGTTTTTGCGGTATACGTATTAAACGCGGCATACTCAATGGTAAAAATAACCACGTAAAAAGCCCAGCCCAGTATATGCAAGAGCCAGAATTGAGGTTTAACGTCTGCAAAAGCAGATATTGTTTGTTTGATATTCAAGTTCAAATAAATTGCGCTCTTCGTAACAATGAATTAATCGTTTTCGACACCTAATGCAACGAGTAACTGCGCCTTGTACGACTGACCAATTTTCACTTCATCACCATTATCTAATTGCAGCAGCGAATACCGACCTAACTCACTGTTGAGCGAATGTATATAATCGATATTGACGATGGCGCTGCGATGAACCCGTATAAATTGTTCCGGATCGAGGAAATGCTCAAGGGCAGAAAGCGTTTCGCGATGCAAGTGCATTTTATCGGCACAATACAGTTCAACATAATTAGCCGACCCTTTTACCCAAACAATGTCCTGGATATTGATAAATTTCACACTGCCGACTGATTTAACCGGTAATTGACGACGTTTTTTATTTAAGTTGCTACTAGGCTTGGGCTTTTTATGTATTTTAGCGATGACGCTTGCTAACCGGCTATCGGCAAAAGGTTTCAATAAATAATCCGTCGCCTCAAGGTCGAATGCATCGAGTGCATACTCACTATAAGCCGTTGTAAACACCCAATGGCATGCAACGCTATTGCGCAGCGCTTTTGCCAATTCCACGCCGCTACCGCCAATGATCTGAATGTCCAAAAAACATATATCGGGTTGTTGCTCGAGTATTACTCGCTTGGCCGTTTCATAACTGCTCGCTTCGGCCACCACTTCGCACACGGTCGACTGGGTGAGATATTGGACAATGCGTTCCCGCGCTAAAGCTTCATCGTCTATGACAATACATCGATTCATAAGAGTCTCTCCGTGAACTCTACGAAAATAAGAATGGAATATACAAGGTACGGGCACACGACAGAACAGCGGTGAGATAAACGACGGTAGAAAAAGATGGAATGTAAAAAAGTGTAAAGAAAAAGGACAATGCCTACGGCAAAGTCCTTTGTCCAGGAAGCGATACATGTTTACAGAATGTATCAATCGGGTCACTACTCCGATAGACAAAAGTATAATGCTTATAATTGTATAATTAGTAAGCTTTGTGATGAATCTAGCATTTTTTGGGATAAACGCACTCAGTTACCCCAAGAAACACCTAGAAACATTTCGTTGTCGCTAATTATTAGAATAATTAGCGCGTTAAATAAAAACGGCAACCTTTGGTTGCCGTTTTTATAGTTTAGCTAAGCTAATTGCTATTAAAATCGAGCTTCAAAACCTAACTCAACATAACGCGGCGATTGCCATGTGTAAGCTGCACCGTAATATGAATTAAATGAACCTTCCGCTCGATTATTTTCATAATGTTCATTTCGTGACGTCTCGGCTTGACCATTTAACACGTTGTACACGTTCAATGTCGCGCGCATATCAATATCACTAAAGATGAAGTTGTAGTTTGCTGACAAATCAAGGTTGAATGTCCAAGGCGTGCGTCCCCTAGTACCACGAGGGCTGAATTGATAGATTTTCTCACTCTGTTCACAAGTGCCATTACCATTCGCATCAGGACACTCATTTGTGTAAAGGTAGAAAGTGTCGCCATAGCTACCATAAACTTTAGGATCATGAGAAGGGTACCCCTGACCAAAGGCACTTAAGGGGCGGCCACTAGAAAGTGTAGAGTTAAAGCCAACGGTTAAATCTTCAGTTACATCATAGGATCCAAAGAATTTAAATACGTGACGTCGATCATTAGGCTGGTAACCATCTGATCCATCCATTAGCGCTGGGAAATCGAAATCCTGCGTTACACCTGCGTCTGCTTGCCCTATGTCTGATTTAACGGCCCCTTCGAAGTTACCCACACTTCGACTCCATGTGTATATTAATGACATACGCATGTTATCACCACGATAATTAACTTGTGGTTGTAATGCCGTGTACTCGTTCACTGCATCAGGTAAACCAATCTCTTCAGCAGAGTAAGTTCTGCGGCTATCGGGATCGGTAACACTGTCAAAGTCATTATCTAATTGCCAAGTTGAAGAACTACCGGGATTAAGTAACGTACATGTCGCTTGAGATGCGAACGGCCCACAGTAATCATCTAATGCTGTAGCTACTTCACGATATATAGCGCGAACTGAGAACGAGAACTCATCGTTAATTGCCGTTTCATACCCTAGGATATATTCGTCTTTACTAAAGGGTTCAGCTTCTTCCGCTTGGAATGTTTCTTGAGTGGCAGGGTTAGGTACCGAGTTAACAATTTGCGAGTCAGCAATCGTACCTGATACCGGCGTAGTACCCGTAGGGGCGCCCGATGCATCAGAGCCACTAAAGGTATAATAAGTCGTGGTATCACTTAATCCTGACGCTGCACGATAGTTAGTATTGTTTGCTACCGGTAGATAGTAGGTACCGTATGTACCGTATATTTTAGACTCGCCTGCACCGGTAGGATCCCAGCTGAAACCTAAGCGCGGTGCAATATCCGTTTTAAACGAGGAGAAAACCTTGCCGGTCACGCCTGAGTTTTCAAACTCATCACGGCGCACGCCTAACGATAACATCAAGTCATCTGCCACTTGCCATTCATCTTCTACGTACCAGGCACTTAAGTCAGTACTGAAACCACCACCACCTGTGAATATACGATCAGCGACAACATCAAATAAAGCACCGGTAGTATTAGTGAATAAAGGACCATCGTTATTGTTTATTACAGCGTTCGGTTCAATCGAAGAATACGTCCAGCTGTGTCCAGTGAGCGGTGCTGAAGTGTGAAAAGTTTCGCGTTCCTGTTTATCGTAGCCCACTCTGACGAGATGATCTTCGAACGCATACTCAATATCAATACGAGTTTGCTTGTTTTTATCTTGATTCGTACCTGTGTTTCCACCGGCCCCACAGCTGTTTATCTTCTGATTTGCAGGAACGCTTCTGGTATCTAGTACTGTCGGGCAGTCCAAATTACTTGGCGTGTTGGTGTAATCCGTTTCAATTTCTCCGTACATAGCAGATACCGTTAGCTCGTCAGTGAAGTTACCCGTGTAGCTGATACTTTTAAGATCGCCACCACGCTCTCTGATTGTGCTTTGTGAAGCCTCTCCAATCTCTCCCGTCTGTGGATCGAATGCATACGAGGTAGACTGAGTATTACTCTTGTTCGAATAGCCAAATAAGCTGATTTTGTGATCGTCATTAACAAACCAATCGACCTTGGCACCCCAGAACATATTGTCTGAACCACTTGAATCACGTTTGATGAAAGTATCATCAGGTGCGTATTGCGAATTACCGCTAGACTGTGAAGCAAAATTATTCTCAACATCCCGAGGGTTAACTAGCGCATAGAAAAACAAGGTATCTTCAATTAATGCACCAGATGCGGATAAAGTGAATTCACTTTTGCTGTAATCATCTTGCGTTTGGTTGCGAAAAACGTCTTGGCCACCCGCCCCACCAGCAGAATAAGAAACCTGACCGTCCTCGCGCAGTGATTTAGGGGTGAATAACGCAGTGGCAGCAAATTCCCATTCGTTCGAGCCACTCTTTGTCACCGCATTTAATACGCCACCAGTTGTTCTACCAAATTGAGCGGAATAACCACCGGTTTTAACTTGGAATTCTTTATAGAATTCAAAAGGAACCGTACCACAGCCTAAACCTTGACTGGTGTTGGTAACTTCCATACCATTGATATAACAAGAGTTTTCAGCAACCGAAGCGCCACCAAACGAAGCCGTACCACCTGAATTAGGCGAGCTAAAGCTTGAGTCGCCCATTACCGTGCCAGGAGCAAGTAAGGCGACTGCGGTAATGTTACGAGATACCGGCATTCTATCTAGCTCAACCTCGTCAATGACTAAGCCCGAATCAGTTGAGCTCAAGTCAATGGCAGAGATCCTCGCGCCAGTCACTTCAATGCGCTCAGTACCATCGTTGTTGATAAAATCGAAAGCCAGTGATGTATTAGAGCCTAAACTTATACGTGTTTTTTGCTCAGCAACGACTTTGCCATCCTTCATGACTGAAATGTCATAGACACCAGTTGGTAACTTAGCGAAACGGAAGCTTCCTTCGTCGCTGACAGAGATTTCTCGCTCTAATCCAGTGGCAGGATCCTTAGCCGTCACGGTATATTCTGAATAATTGTTTGCGTTGATTGAACCTGAAATATTTGCTGTCGTGTTATCTGCTAAAGCAGGTAAGGCAAAACCAAGTGACGCGGCCACTGCGAGTGCAGTAATACTGCGTCTAAATGATGTATTTTTCATGCATAACTCCCTGAAATTAATTTTAATTGTTATCAACCGGTAAATTGCATACGCAAGAACCCGATATTTTTAAGCTAACAAAAAGTTCAATCAAGGATATAAATTAGGGACGAACCACACGTATGGTGGTGCAGAATGGCCAATCAAAACCGTGTGAAACGCTATTTAAGCGACGGGTATTAACAGGATCATTAAATAGTAAAAATACTGCCAGCGTTAACCTTTGATTAACACTGCCAGTACATTGCATTTTTCTATTATAATTTTGCCAATAACTCTTGATAATCAACATTCAGTCTTTTAGCCATTACCAGACCCGTATTGTTGGCATTGTTAAGCGCAGCAAAAGTAACCGGATCGTATCCGTTACACACTAAGCCTTTAGCCACATTGCTTGCTCTTAGGCCGCTGTTTTTAATGGCCATATATAGCTTGACTCGACTGTCACTCTTAATGGCGTGGCAAATTTTCACTAACTTATTCTCCAAGGCCGGATCCATATACTCTGCGTTTGCTGATCCTGCACAAAACCCACTTACCGCTAAGATACTGGCAATAATTGTATTTCTCATGACATTCCCCTGTTCCTGTAGAAAGCCAAATATTTGGCTGGTTCAGCTAATAAGTAGATCACCAAGATGACAAAGTTATTCGAATATCGCTCAAACACGGAAGAATGCGGTAAAGCGTTTAACACCTGAATTGATAGGCTAAATCATCCCAGATTTAGCCTGTTTGAGCGGAAAAGAGAATTATTTTGTTACTGGTAAAAAGTTAGCTAAGATACAAAGCATACAAGGACGTAGATATGATAACGGGATAACAATGGATGTTTGCCAGCAATACCAACAAAGAAGTTACGCACAAATCCGCGAAAGAATGCAACCGGGCGATATCATCGCTTTTGGCGGCAACAGCCTGTTTTCAAAATGGGCTAAACTGACCACTCGCTCCGTCGTGACACACGTGGCGGTTGTTATTAAAACGAAAGTACTAGATGAGCGTAACGGACATTATTTCAACCAAGCGATTGAAGCCACCAGTTACAATGGTAAGTGCGGCGTGATGCTCACACGATTAAGCGAACGTGTGGCTACCTACGACGGCGACATGTGGTGGCTACCGTTAAGCAATAACGCAAGAATCAGTCTAGAGAGCAATAAAAGCGCGTTTTTTGACTTCCTACTTAAGCAAAATCATAAACCCTACGATATTTGGCAACTCTTTGGTTCTACCGTTGATGCAACGGACAACATCCCGCTGTTAAAAAAAATAAGTTTAAACTCCGAGGATTTTTCCAGCTTGTTTTGCTCTGAACTTGTGGCAGAAGCCATGGAGCGAGGAAAAATAATTGGGCCGGTGAATGCATCAGAAGTGACGCCAATTGATATTTGTCGGTTCAATGTATTTGATGAGCAGTACGTACAATTCAGAGGGAAGTCAAAAACCATTACCGGTTACAACTCATTGCCGTTTAACACGTGGCAGTGCGTTAGCCATTAGGTGCTAATGGCCGATAAGGCACACGAGAGATGCGCCATACTTAAAAAACTAATTAAAAAGCACTATCTTGATGAACTTTAATGAATAAAGGCGTTCCATACTTACTGTAATCAATTTTATATTCTTTGCCGTTAATCGTTTGTACAAACAGTAAGGTCTTTTCTTCACCGAAAACATCCCCTACTGTAACATCCACTAATTCCATATCTAGCTGTTTTGCTTCTCGTTTATTTTCCGGTATTGCGCCAGTGAATTCCTTTATATTCTTGTGAGTCACAAGAATGACAGGATTATCTTCACCATTTGTTACCAACAGATCGAGCTTTCTAATTTTATGTATAAGGGTGTTACGCCCACTGACTAAGAATGGTTTTTCGGTCATATTGTTCTCCACATGCCCTTTGTCTATTGCTAAGGCTCATTTTATAAATAGCAAGATAACAAAGTTTATATATCCTTGCACACCTTTGTTATGTCATTGTTAAGTTTATAGTTACGCAAACATTTAGCCACTCAAGTAAGTGTTCAAAAAACACCCACCTTGCATATGTGTAAACTTGCAATCCATGCTGCGATAAGGCGTTAACAAACAAGAAAATGAGCGTTATGTGGTGCTGACTCATGGAGGAAATGGCATATATTTTCTTCGCCATTGATGAAAAACCCCTCAACTTGCGCGTTTTTCCAGCAAACCGTCACTCAATGCTATGCAAACAGATGACAAGCAAAAGAAAACTGCTTATACTGCGCGTCGTTTTATACCTTTGCTGATTTCTTTAGCGAATAAAACCAGTATCTAAATGGCCCAATAGCTCAGTTGGTTAGAGCATCCGACTCATAATCGGCAGGTCCCCTGTTCAAGTCAGGGTTGGGCCACCATTTTTTTCAAAATAAATCAAACGCTTAATTCAATATTGAATTGAACTTGAGACCCTTTGCTTCAATTGCACACTAGAATTCTATTTTTGATGCAAATTGCCCAGAAAAATCCTAGCGATATAGATTAATCACAAGGGGTTTAGTTTACTGTATAGCATTCAGCACTTTCATTTTTTAAGGCTAAATAATGACTGATACTAGTCCCATCAAAGCAAAAAAAATCGGTTGATGTACGAGGTAAATAATTAAACTATGCTGCCCTGGCACATTCAGCCAACTATCTTTTTTAATTACCCCTTTTAATGGGTCATTCTTTAGGCTTTCAGTGTGGCCTAGCCAAATACCAATTAACACAACGCCTATCCAAGGAAAAACACCAACATAATCATTTGAATAAGATGGCAAAAGGTGTTTGATCGAAGTGAATGGCCATACGCTATTCAATACACCCAGATTAAATAATATAATCAGGGCTAATCCGGTGCAGAGCGCTAATTTAGGCCTGCTCACAAATGCCAGCGCTAACAAACTTGCCACAATAATAAAATGCAGTACACCAAAGTAAATCCAATGCTTGGGTACCATAAACAGCGTAAGCAAAGTAATAGCCCCTGCGCCGAGCGCTATTTGCATGATACGAATTGAAAAGGCGCGCCATTTTATTCTAGCTGAATGCGCCATAACCATAGAAATACCTAGGCTAATAAAAAACAGACTTAAAATTAGGTAGCGAAATTGCTTCCAGCCAGCACCGTCAGGCACGGCCCATTGCACCCATCCAAAAAACTTCAGATCATACATAAAATGAAATACCACCATCAAAACGATGGCAAGCGTTCGCAATACATCAAGTGTGATATTCCGCTTTTGAAATCGACTATCACTTTTTTCAACGCTTATGCTCATTTGATTGGCTATCCCTTGATTATGAATGGCGTATGACACTGTGCAAATATCATGGTTCTGTTTACCCAGAAATGTTTTGTCACTCGAGGGGTTACGTTTGTGACCTAAATTTATCGTTATGCGCCATACCGCCCTTACTTCTCTATTTTTTGCGCTAAGGGACTTGAGCATGAATGAGCTGTAACAGAAGACAAAAAACGGCTTTCAAAATCGTTTCAGGGGTAACAAGATTAATAAGCAATTCGTCAATCTTGCCAAGCTAGAATGTAAAAACCGGTTAGATTACATTTGGACACGACTTTACCTGCGCAGCATGATGGCAAGCTAAAATTGATAACCCACCTGCAAAAAGCTCGCAAATCGACTATCAAAATCTGCATTCGTACCGTGAATAGACACTCCCAATGTGGTACCTGAATTGTTTATACCGTTGAAGAAATAGGTGTAGCTGAGCCCCAATCCATAATAGTCATGTTCCTTGAGTATATAATCATTCCCAAAATCGCTCTGGGTATACTTTACTGAGACCTCGCTGCCAACCAAGCTGGCGTATATACCAAAACCATGTTTGTTATTATCAAAATTGAATAAATCTGTTTTTACCCAGCCTGCGCCAAAACCACAGGTTGAACCAAATCTGGAACTGTATTCGACACAGCCCAGTGACAGATATTTCATGTCGTTCTGTGAAAGTAGCGCGATATTTGCTCCCAGTCCTGTGTATAACGCCCCCATACCAATACCCACGGAATACTGCTGCTCTTGATTGTTTAGTTGTGCGAAACAGTTTACCGACAAGATTGGCAAAATTAATGCTAATTTTTTCAAGATATTTCCTTATATAATTGCTTCTTTCGACAAAAAGAGTGGCTAACAGCACCATCCGTAGCACGCAAATATTTGTAGAAGCATTAACGTCAATTTTTATAAAAATATTATTCGCTTAACGAATTAGCTAATAATTTCAGAAACCTATCATTAATCATAGGAAGTAACAATACAAATGCAGCCCACAAAAAAGGTAACTTTACCTACCTTAAAAACAAAAGATCAATGCCAATTTTTGGCCTTTACTAGCAAGTTCATCTTCGACCTATATAGCTGAAATCATCAGAATAAAATTAGATATTAAACGCTTTTGATGGCGTTTCGATAAACGCAATATATACGTATTTTTCACTACACCGCGTTTTAACTCCTTAGTCTTTATGCATAAAATCTTGCCTGTATTGGCGCCCCGTAACTTTTGCAATTACTCCTCGTAGGGGGCTGATTTAATTGTTATATTGCGCGCCATACATAGGTTTTAAATTGCTTATTTGTTCAAGCGTTTAAATTAAATGGGAATCTGGTGTGATACCAGAACTGTACCCGCAACTGTAAACAAGCCTTTCGCTAACATTGGTTATTCGAACGCCTGCTTGTAAGTCAGATACCAGCCTAATTACACCTTTTTATTTTTTATCACGCGGGAATACGTGAATAACAGATAGCCTTTCCAGTTTTTAACCCTGGTTGCTCTGTGTATTCCTGCTTTGTTTGAGTGTCTATTTGAACCATCATGACAGCACAGATGCCGTGTTAAATCCGACAAATCTTCAAGCCCAACAGCTTTCCTATGCCGTCAGTGGCAAGACTATTTTGTCTGATATTAATTTCTGCCTTGAGCGCGGACAAGTGCTAGGTGTGCTGGGGCCGAATGGCGCAGGTAAAACCAGTTTACTGAAAATGCTTTCTGGTCAAACAGCCAGTCACGGACAAGTCAGTTGGCGGGGAAAAGCATTAAACGCATACAGTCCATTAGAACGTGCTCGTCAAATCGCTGTGGTCAATCAGCTCAATGAAAACGTGTTTGCGTTAAACCTGCAGCAAATCGTTCGTATGGGTTGGTTGCCGCATAAAACTTTACTATCTAGAGAAACGAAGCAAGATCATCAACACCTTGCGACCTCCATTGCCAAAGTCGGCTTAAGCGACAAGACAGAGCAAACATTTAGTTCGCTGTCTGGCGGCGAGCAGCAGCGAGGGTTGATTGCCCGGGCGTTAGTGCAAAAAGCAGCCCTTATCGTACTCGACGAGCCGGTCAATCATCTGGATATTTATTATCAACACCAAATACTAAAACTACTACGAACCCTTGCCCACCAGCAGCAAATTACTGTGGTCATGAGCTTGCACGACATAAATCTGGCCGCCAGTTACTGCGACCATTTATGCATTCTAGACAACGGGAAAATGGCGGCTCAAGGGTCGGTGGAAAATGTTTTGCAAGCATCCATGTTAGAACATGTTTTTAAAATTCCCTGCCAAATACGCCGTGATGACGTAACTCACAACCTGCGAGTGGACTTTTACCCGCCTAATGAGCTTGAAGCCCGCCGACAACCTGAAATCGTACAATTCCCCCAACCGAATACGTCAGACAGGCGCGACTACTCATGATAAACAAGTGGTCTGCGTTACTCGTTCTTGCATTTCTATCGCCTGTGATTGGCATCTTTTTTGGTGCTGCTGAATTATCCCCTACCGAGCTTTACCAGTGCTTTGTAGCTGACTGTGCGACGCCAGTTAATACCCTTATATTCTGGGAAATACGTTTACCTAGAGTCCTAGTGGGGTTTTTAGTCGGAGCAGGCCTGGCCGTCGCCGGTGCCACATTACAAAACATTACCCGTAACGGTTTAGCCGATCCTTATCTTTTTGGTGTGGTATCAGGCGCTGGCCTCGGGGCAAGTATTGCTACTTTGTTATTTGATAGCCAAATAGGCGAAACCTTGAATTTATTTGGCATGCTGCCCAATGTGTCATTTTCGCTGGCACTGCCGGTTGCCGCCTTTCTAGGCGCCGCTTTTGCCGTAACCTTGGTACAGGCGTTAGCCGCAACCTCTTTTGGGGGCCGTGGTGAAAATATGCTGTTAGCCGGCGTAGCGGTGTCATTTATGCTCAGCGCACTCAGTCATTTTCTATTGTTTTTAGGTGACCCCTTTGCTGCCAATAAGGTTATTTTCTGGTTAATGGGCAGCCTAGCCCGAGTGGAAATGTGGTACGCGTGGATCATGTTACCCGTCGTCATGGGTAGCATAATGTTATTATTGCTGTTTGGTCGACGTTTAGACGCACTGTTACTTGGGGATGAAAACGCCAAAACGTTAGGGGTGAATGTCACCGCCATTCGCTTGATGGCTCTGGCTATTTGCGCAGCACTTACCGCTTGTATCGTTGCCTATTGCGGCGGTATTGGATTTGTCGGTTTGTTGATACCGCACATAGTACGCCGCTGGGTGGGTGTCACGAGCCGGGCCTTGATAATGGGTTGTGTATTGGTGGGTGGTAGTTTCATGGTGCTGGTTGATATTGTCGCCCGCTCCGCTTTATCCGAACAGGAAATTCCTATCGGCATTATTACTTCGGCCATCGGCAGCGTGTTTTTCTTACTCGCTCTCAGGCAGCGGCAGACATAAAAATACTAACAAGAAGTGAATACACATGAACACTGGAACACTCAGCACATTAACAATCGACGCTCAACATATGCCCGAACAAGATCCGGCGGCATGCCCTGAGGTATATTCGCCGTCACAAACAGCCACATCAGCGGATATTGCGAATGACTCATCCTTATTTACGCAAGGATATTGGCAAATCTCTGCGTTAAAGACTAGCCAGCTAGCGGCTATCCATGCCCATATTGATAATAAGACCAAGCCACAGGGTGCACTAGGACAACTTGAAGATCTGGCACGTCAGCTGGCCCAAATTCAACAGGGTACGAGCCACTCAGCGACTAAGATTCAAATTAATAAACCTGTCATGTTAGTGTTTGCTGGGGATCACGGTATAGCCCGCAACGGTATTAGTATCGCCCCCCCTGAGGTCACTCAGCAGATGGTGCTGAACTTCCTTAATGGCGGTGCCGCTATTAACTGCTTCTGTCGTACCCTTGGCTGGAATATGAAAGTCATTGACGCAGGCATTCTTCAACCAATAACACCCAGCAGCGACAGTCAATCATCCGACATGCTCATAGAGCAGCGTATTGGCCACGGCACCGCTGATTTTGCTTGTCAGCCAGCCATGAAAGAAGCCCAAGCCGAACAAGCCTTAGCCCTAGGTGCTAAGGTCGCCGCTGAACATATTGCCCAGGGCAGCAATGTTCTTGCTTTTGGTGAAATGGGTATCGGCAATACTAGCAGTGCATCGGCGCTGTTATCGCTTATTTGCGGCCTAAGCCCTGAACGCACAACGGGCAAAGGTACCGGCATTAATGACGAACAACTGGCTAAAAAAGTACAGCTAATATGTGACGCCTTGGAGCGGGTCAATAAGACGCACGGCACCAAAGCGTTTACGCCTAAAATCGCGTTAACTGAAGTGGGGGGATTTGAAATAGCCCAAATCGTTGGCGCCATGCTCGCAACCGCAGCAGCGGGTAAAAGTATCTTGGTCGATGGCTTTATTGTTAGTGTGGCAGCGCTGATTGCTGTGCGTATCGCGCCTCGCGCGCAAGAATACATGCTATTTGCCCATTGCTCTGCTGAACATGCCCATCAACAAGTATTGGCCCAACTCGACGCCCGGCCGTTATTATCTCTCGGTTTACGTTTAGGCGAAGGCACAGGTGCGGCTCTTGCCCTCCCCTTATTGCAAGCTGCCGCGAGCTTTTACAACGACATGGCTACTTTTGAAAGTGCCAATGTCACCGTTTAAATAGCTAATAGGTAAGTAACGTGCTCAAAAAAGCGCTTGTCGGTCATGCCCTAGCAAATCAGTTAAATCTGTGTTTTTTAGCATTGAGTTTTTTCACGCGCCTGCCAGTGCCTAAGGGTATTAATTACAGTCCACAAAAATTACACCAAGCGGGCCAACATTTTGCCTTAATTGGCTGGTTATTAGCCGCCCTACTAGGGGGTGTTTATCTAGTCATTGCGCCTTATATTGGCACTATAACCAGTATTTGCTTGCTAGTAATGCTCAGCTTACTGCTCACCGGAGCAATGCACGAAGATGGTTTGGCGGATACCTGTGATGGCTTTTGGGGCGGTCACACCCTTGCACGCAAACTGAGCATTATGAAAGACAGCCAAATAGGCACATACGGCACTTGTGCGCTTATTTGCATCTTGCTAACAAAAACCGTTTTGCTTAGCGCCTTAGCACTAAACCAACAGTTGAACTTAGCGTTATGTATCGCTTATCCGTTATCACGGGGATTAGCTATATCCCATGTACAACATTTAGCATACGCACGCAGCGATACTCACAACAGTAAAAGCCAGCCATTGGCCAACCCTATGCAACCAAGGGCATTATTGTGGCTTGTTGTCACAAGTACAGCTGGATTGTGGTACCTGCCTTTTACCAGCACTATGCTTATTCTATTGTCTTGCCTTGTATTGCGCCTTATCCTCAAGTGGTGGTTTAGCAAGCACATTGGTGGTTACACAGGAGACTGTTTAGGCTTTGCTCAACAAGTCCAAGAACTACTGATCTATCTGCTGTTGTTAGCAATCATCCAGTCTCATTCTGGCATCACCTCGACTGGGATACTTGCGCTTTGATACGCACCTCACCCTTGCTCAAGAGCCTGAAGAATAATAGTCCGAAGAATAAAAGGAGCGCGGCCCCATGTTACATTTAATCTTAGGTGGTGCACGCTCCGGCAAATCAAATTATGGCTTACAACAAGCTTTAGCCTTGAGTCAAAAATCGGCTCGAAACGTCATGTATGTGGCGACCGGCACCGCAACCGATCCTGAAATGTCCAAGCGCATCAAGCGTCATCAACAAGAACGCCCAAACCATTGGGGGCTAACAGAAGTACCCTTAGCATTAACAGCTTTCATCACCCAGCAAAGTGCGCTCATAAATGCCCCCCCCATATTGCTGATCGATTGCTTAACCCTGTGGCTTAATAACCACTTGTACCACCACCCAGAGCAAGATTTCAGCCTATTATTTCAAACCTTTACCCAGACCTTGGTGGCCAGCGACGCCGATATATTCATGGTCGCCAATGAAGTGGGTTTAGGCATTATTCCTATGGGTGAACTGACCCGACAGTTTGTTGATCAAGCGGGCTGGCTGAATCAAGCGGTTGCCGAGGTAGCAGATAACGTCACCTTTGTAGCCGCCGGTTTACCTATGCCGTTAAAAAGGCCATAAGCATGGACTTAGCTAAAACAACGATTTTTAATCTGCTGCGTCATGGACAAGTAAATGGCCCTGCAGCGCTGTACGGTAAAACAGATATTCCACTAAGCGAGCAAGGTTGGCGCAGTATGCGAGCCCAAATTAAACAAACCAGCCGACCAGACATTATTATTACGTCCCCGCGCCTGCGCTGTGTTGAATTTGCTAAGCAAATGGCCACTGAGTTAGATATTCCCCTGCGTATTGAAGACCCATTGCAAGAATGTCACTTTGGTCGATACGATGGCGTGCCGTTCGATGATTTGACGGATCAGTGGTTAGCCCTGAGTACATTTTGGGACGATCCCTTTCATTGCACCTTGCCCGAAGCCGAAACCCTTGATGCGTTTCATCGCCGAGTAGCCCATTGTTGGCAGCGATTAGGCACTGAATTGCAAGGGCAGAACTGTTTATTGATTTGCCATGGTGGGGTTATTCGCCAAATATTAGCGGAAGTGCTTTCTGCCGATTGGCAGCAAGGAGATTGGTATAGCAAGCTTCAAGTCGGGTACGCCAGCTTAACCCGCATCACAGTTGCTGAATACGCCAATGCAGCGCCTGTGGTTAATTTTATCGCCAAGCCCCCATTTAACGAGAGCGCACTATGAGACAAAAAGTGAATAACCGGCCTCAAAGTGCAACCATCATGATCCAAGGTACCACCTCAGATGCTGGCAAGAGCATGTTAGTCGCTGGTTTTTGCCGTTGCCTTAAGCATAAAGGTTACCGGGTTGCCCCGTTCAAACCACAAAATATGGCCCTCAACAGCGCCGTTACTAAAGATGGCGGTGAAATTGGCCGCGCGCAAGCAGTACAAGCCCAAGCCGCAGGTATCGAGCCAAGTGTTGATATGAACCCTGTTTTGCTTAAACCCAGCTCTGATACCGGCGCCCAAGTGATTATTCACGGTAAAGCCGTGTCCGACATGCAAGCAGCCAAATACCATGATTACAAACAAGTGGCCATGCAAGCGGTTCTTAGCTCTCATCAACGTTTAACACGCGAGTATGAGGTTATTGTGGTGGAAGGTGCAGGTAGCCCAGCGGAAATCAATCTGCGTAAAGGCGATATTGCCAATATGGGGTTTGCCGAAGCAGTAGATTGTCCTGTGATCATAGTGGCCGATATTGACCGAGGTGGGGTATTTGCGCAACTGGTTGGCACCCTAGATTTACTCTCTACGTCTGAGCAAAATCGCGTGGTCGGCTTTGTGATAAACAAATTTCGCGGGGATATAAAATTACTAGAATCAGGGCTAACCTGGTTAGAAGAAAGAACCCAAAAACCCGTTTTAGGCGTACTACCTTATATTCACAATTTACAACTCGCCGCCGAGGATGCCATTCAAGCAGAGCAAAATTTGCATCAAGATGATATACGATTACGTATATGTGTTCCTGTGTTTAAACGCATCAGCAACCACACCGATTTCGACATGTTACGGGTACACCCGCAAATAAAGCTAACATTTGTGCCCCAAGGTACTGCTATCCCGGCCTGTGACTTAATCATTCTGCCCGGCAGTAAAAACGTGCGTGCCGATCTTGCCTTACTTAAAAAATTACATTGGGACAAAGACTTACAGCGCCACCTTCGCTACGGCGGTAAAGTTCTAGGTATTTGTGGTGGTTATCAAATGCTAGGCAATAGCATCGCCGACCCAAATGGTATCGAGGATTCCCCGGGGGTCAGCCAAGGCTTGGGCTACTTGCCCATTGAGACTGAATTGCATCGCCAAAAACAGCTCACCCAAAGCACTGGTACCTTGTGTCTTAAATACAGCAAAAACACGGATATTCCCATTCGCGGCTATGAAATTCATATCGGCTCCAGTGTTCGAGCGCCCGATGCAGCGCCGCTTGTCCTATTGGACGATGGACAACAAGAAGGCTGTATCAGTGATGATAATCAAGTAGCAGGCAGCTATTTACACGGCCTGTTCGATGAACCACAAGCACTGCAACAATTGCTGCTTTGGGCTGGCGCCCATACCGATATTGCCCAAGACTATGACGCCCAACAAGAATACGAAATTGAACGACTTGCCCAGGCATGTCAAACACACTTGAAATGGGACACAATCGAATCGTTTATTCAACAACAATTCGCTAGCCCTAAATTATCCACCTCGACCACACAACATCCCCAGGGAGAACAACATTATGTCCGATAACCAAGACAATAACGCCCGCCACAAGGCACGCATGCAGCAACAAAAAGCCAAAGTCGATGAACGTATTGCCAATGCACAAGTAGAAAAAGGGGTACTGATCGTCATCACGGGTAACGGCAAAGGTAAATCAACCTCGGGTTTTGGTACCGTTGCCAGAGCGGTAGGTCATGGTTTAAAAGCCACTGTGGTACAATATGTAAAAGGTACTTGGCCTTGCGGCGAGCGCGATTTATTGGAAAAGCTCGGCGTAGAATTTCATGTAATGGGCACAGGTTTTACTTGGGAAACCCAAGACAAAGAAACCGACATGGCAGCGGCGCAAACGGCCTGGGAATTCAGCAAAGCCTGTTTACAAGACCCCTCCATTGACTTACTCCTGCTCGACGAAATCACCTATATGTTGACCTACAAATACATTGAGGTAGACGATGTGATCCGCGCGTTGTCAAATCGACCTAAGAACCAACATGTGGTGATCACCGGCCGCGCCTGCCACCGCGCAGTGATTGAATTAGCCGATACGGTAAGTGAGGTGCGTCCAATCAAACATGCCTTTGAAGCTGGCATAAAAGCACAAAAAGGAATTGACTGGTAATGGCTATCTGGCGGTGCAGTAAGCGACTCGGGCTGCTCATCAGTACTCTGCTTTGTCTGCCGAGTATTCATGCACTGGCAAATACCTTAGATACGGCCAAAGAGACCACTAACGCTAATTTTCAACAAATAATACAGCTGAGTAAAGAAAAGCGGCAAAAATTGCGCATTATCGCGCTAGCGCCACATATTGTGGAATCGCTGTTTGAAATCGGTGCTGGTCAGCAACTTATTGCCACCACAGCCCATGCTGATTATCCAGAGGCAGCAAAAGAGATCCTGCAAATTGGTAATTATGCTCGCCTGCAGATTGAAAAAATTGTCCAATTGCAACCTGATGTCGTTATCGCATGGAAAACCGGTAATCCCGGAGATGATTTATCGCGCTTGCAGAAATACCACACTAAAGTGGTGTTTTCGAATCCCAGAACGTTAGCCCAAGTGGCTGATGAATTGCTCATGCTGGGCCAGCTTACAGGCCGCGAAGAAGCCGCTGAAAAAGCCGCATCACAGTACCAACAAAAACTCACAACGCTAGAAAAACGATACGCACACAAGGCCCCCGTTATCACCTTTTATGAGCTGTGGTCGCGTCCCCTTCGAACAGTTGCAAACAATGCATGGCCGCAACAACAATTAACTCTTTGTGGCGCACAAAATCCGTTTATGAATGCCACAGATGATTACCCTTCAGTTGGGTTAGAACAAGTATTGGTTGCCTTACCACAGGTCATTATTCAGCCCACCCAACATGCGGCAGACTCACCCGACTCGATAAACTGGGGGCAATGGCAACATATCCCTGCGGCCAAACAGCAGTTTATATTTCATCCCAACGCCGACAAAGTGCACCGCATGACCAGCCGTATGCTGGATGAAGTCGCTATAATGTGCGAGCAAATCGATGTGGCTCGGCGCTTCTACCAAGCCGATACGGCTGCGCATAATTAGTCGAGTATTGAAGCCTTTATGCCTGTTTTAACACACTTGCCGCTCACAAAATGTTTCTACCTTTGTCGTCACGGGCAAAGCGAATTCAATGCCCGAGGAATACTCCAAGGACACATGGAGAGTCCGTTGACAGCGTTAGGTAAACAACAAGCACGCGTGCTTGCGAGCAAAACCAAACAATGGAATATTCAGCACATTGTCAGTTCGCACCTTGGGCGCGCCAAACAAACCGCTGAAATATGTGCCCAACAACTGAGCATTGCACACCACAGTTTACCCGGCTTCGCTGAACGTCAACTCGGCTGCTGGCAAGGTCAAGCTTTGCAGGATTTGCCGGAATTCACCCAATTCCAACAGCACTGCTATCAACACACGTCTCAGCCGGCAGGCAATGCCCACGGATACGGCGAAACCACTGACACTGTGCGTCAGCGTATAGTAGCTGCATTGCATGAGTTAGCCACTCAATCATTCGCTGAGAACATCTTAATTATTAGCCATGGCGACGCCCTAGCTTGCCTGATGAGCCTATTTACCACACCCGTGTTACTGAATAACACCCAAGGTATGAAACTCATGTATCGGTCCAAAAACCTTCATTGGGCAGGCCTCATTGATTGACTTCATTAGCACTTTTTTGTCCTTCTCATCCTTAGCATTAAGCGGATCACAGCTAGTATTTGCCTTGCTTTTAGATCGCACCTTAGGCGAACCCAAACATTTTCATCCACTAATAGGGTTTGGTCACTTAGCTAATTGCCTAGCCGCAAAATTTAATCCGCCGCGCTCATCAGAGCAAGCCCGGCTTCAGCGCAAAAAAACACGTTTCAAAGGTATGCTGTGCTGGGCATTATTAGTGCTGCCCCTGCCAGTTGCCCTATGGGTACTCAACTCTATCGCTTATGCCGCAAGCAGTGACTCTCCGCTATTGCTTGCGCTGATATGGTTACTCAATAGTGTTCTGCTGTACTTAGCTATTGGCCTGAAAAGCCTGCAACAGCACACTTTACAAATATATCAACCGCTTGTACAAGGGGATATGGCGTGCGCTCGGCATTTCACTGGCTACATGGTGAGTCGCGACACCCAAACACTGACAACACAAGATATGAGCCGAGCGGCGGTGGAGTCGGTGTTAGAAAACGGTCACGATGGGGTGATCGCCAGTCTCTTTTATTTCGTGCTTGGCGGTGCCCCTCTAGTCGTGTTGCACCGCTTAATCAACACCCTAGATGCTATGTGGGGCTATAAAACAGCACGCTTTTTATATTTCGGTTGGTGGGCGGCTCGGGTCGATGATCACATCGGCTGGCTAAGTACCTACTGCACTTCATTATTGTATGTTTTGGCAGGACCAAAGCCTTTTTATTTCAAGCTTTTACCTTTCGCATGGCAGCAAGCTCGGCAGTATAAAAGTCAAAATGGTGGGCGATGTATGGCGACCGGTGCCAGTGTTTTAGACTTTACCTTAGGCGGCACCTCGCGATACCAAGGCAACATCATTCACAGCCCTATTTTGGGTCGAGGCCGAGAAGTCGCATTAGGTGATATTCCTAGGAGTATTAGGCTAGTAAAACGCAGCGCCTGGATATTCACCTTTATGCTGTTATTTTGCGCCCTAGTGAGCAAAGCAATTTTTTAATGGAAGCATTTGTATGAACGAGAATACATCGCCGAATGAACCGGCATTAGTGCACGGCGGTCAACTGGGTGAAATGGCTAAGCGTTACCATATTGCCCGGCAAAATTGGCTCGATTTATCCACCGGCATTGCGCCCATTTCCTATCCCGTAGGATTGATACCACAAGCCTGCTGGCAGCGCTTACCTCAAGCAAGCAACGCATTATTAAGTGCAGCTCGTCATTATTACCGCAGCACACATTTACTCGCGACACCAGGCAGCCAAAGTATTATTCAAATACTCCCACAATTGTGTAAACAACGAGGTTTTAAGGCGGCACGTGTATGGCTACCCATAGTGGGATATCAAGAACATAGAAAGGCGTGGCAAAATGCTGATTTCATTACCCTTGATTATACGGATAGTCCGGATGTAAACCTGATTGGCCAGGGAGACATAGTACTTATTATTAACCCCAATAATCCTTCTGGAAAACTGCACACAAGCGCCCAATTAACCAACTTGCTTCAGATGATAAGTGTTAAAAATGGCCTGTTGATTATTGACGAAGCCTTTATGGATGCCACGCCAGAACATTCAATGGCCCCATTATTAAGCGCTAACACCACGCATAAGCAAATAAACCAAGACGCACTGCTTATCTTACGCTCAGTCGGCAAGTTCTTTGGATTAGCAGGGATAAGACTCGGGTTTGTGATAGCCAGCGACGATTGGCTAACGCTCATTATGCATGCCCTAGGTCCGTGGTCTGTCAATGGCCCAGCACAATACGTTGGCGCACAAGCCTTAGCTGATAAACATTGGCAGCACGCACAGCGGGAGGTATTAAATAACTTAAGCGAAGCATTGCATAATGTATTAACCACCATATTTAACGTCCCGGTGCAGGGCACTACTTTATTTAAAACCTTGTTAACTGCCCACGCTCCAGCGCTATTTGACGCCCTATGTAAGCAGGGAATATACGTGCGCCTATGCGACGAAGGAAATGCTCTGCGTTTTGGTATACCTGACGAACAAGGCATTGAACGTTTGCGCAAGGCGCTGGGCACAAAAAACATACGTGATGCGATGAAATAGAAGCGTCTGCGCAACTTAGCGTTACGCCGCTAATAGCCTAGCCTGAACCAGTGAAGTATAGCGGTTGCTAGGGTCAATTTTGGCTGATTACGCTATTTGTCACTAAACTCACACAAATGTCTTTGTTATCCAGGGCGGGTGCTTTAGGATCACGATTATTCAGGTATCCCCATTAAGAGTTCCGGTGAATCAATCCCCTGCCATCACACTGATTAAAAATGCCATGTTATTCGCTCCTGAGGCCAAGGGGCGAAAACACTTGCTGCTTGCTGGCGGAAAAGTCGTATACGTCGGTGATACTGTGCCGGTATTAAGCGCAGAGTTAAACGTGCAAGTCATAGACGTTGAAGGTCAAACCGTGATCCCAGGCTTTATCGATGCCCATACCCACATTACCGGTGGTGGCGGCGAGGCTGGTTTTGCAACACGTGTGCCGCCTGTGCCACTGAGCCAATTCACTCGAGCAGGTGTGACCACCGTTTTAGGTTTATTGGGTACCGACGACCTCACCCGTACTACGGCCTCCTTGTTGGCACAAGTTTATGCCTTACGGGAAGAAGGTCTGTCTGCGTATTGTTATACTGGTGGTTATCATTTACCTCCGACCACGCTAACCGGATCAGTGAAATCTGATATTGTCTTTATCGACCCAATTATAGGCGTGGGTGAGTTGGCTATTAGTGACCATCGCTCTAGTCAACCGACTTTAAATGAATTACTTAAAATCGCATCTGAAGCCCATGTCGCCCGTTTAATGACAGGGAAAGCAGGGATAATACATTTGCATCTCGGTGATGGTGAACGAGGTTTATCCTTGGTTCGAGAAGCGATTGCCAGTGCTGAAATCCCAGCCAGAACGTACAATCCGACTCATGTAAATCGTCGTCGAGAGCTCTTTGATGAAGCATGTGAGCTCACAAAATTAGGTTGTTGGATAGACGTAACGGCCTTTGAAACCGGCGATGTAGGTTACGAACCCGCCGCGGCATTACTGCGTTATATGCAAGGGGATTTCCCCCAAGATAAGCTAACAATTAGTTCTGATGGCGGCGGCTGCCTGCCTTGTTTCGATCATCACGGTCACATGACCAAAATGGACTTCGCCAGCTCAACGTCAATGACAGAGGTGTTTTATCAGTTACTTGACGACGGCATTAACCTTGAACGCTTTTTGCCCTTTTTCACCAGTAACGTGGCAGCGTTACTGAATTTTGCCCACAAAGGCAACTTAAACATAGGCAGTGATGCTGATTTGATCGTGTTAGATCAAGCAAACCGTATTAACCACGTCATGGCCCAAGGGCAATGGCATATTTTTGCTAACGAAATAATAAAAAAAGGCTCTTTTGAGAATTAATTATGCCCTCTCCTGATATTGCAGGTACTCACCGGGGTTATGTTATCCCTATCGGTGGCGCTGAAGACAAGTTACACAACCCAGAAATCCTACAAAAATTTGTGGAACTGGCCGGCGGCGCAGATGCCGTAATCACTGTCATTCCAACTGCCTCTCAGTTAGATGACACAGGTGATCGCTACCAAACCCTATTTAATGAATTGGGAGCAGGTACGACCCATGTACTGCCTATTACTGAGCGCTCAGACGCGCAAAAACAAGAATATGTCGAAATCTTAGAGCAAAGCACCGCCATTTTTGTGACCGGTGGTAATCAACTGCGTTTATCGACTATTTTAGGCGGCACGCCAATAGCCAAAGCCATCAGACAGCTAAACGCTCAAGGCGTACATTATGCTGGTACTTCTGCTGGTGCTGCGATTGTTTCACAGCACATGATCACAGCTGGCAGCACAGGTATTGTACCCACTGAAAATGGCGTCAGTTTAGCCCCGGGGTTAGGCTTGGTTAATACGGCTGTGATTGATCAGCATTTCAACCAACGTAACCGCTTAGCACGCTTGCTAAGTGCCGTGTCCTACAATCCATTTTTGATTGGCTTAGGCTTGGACGAAGACACTGCCGCATTCATCAATGAAAATAACGAGTTCACCGTGGTAGGCAGTGGTGCGATTACCGTTATCGACCCGTCGAACATAGAATATTCATCTATGGCTGAAGCCAATAGAGGCGAAGCCCTAACATTGCTTAATTTAAAGGTGCATATATTGTCTGCTGGCAGTCGTTTTGACTTAAACAGCAAACAAGCGTACGTTAAATAGCGCCTTATTTTCAGGCTTTAGATCATAACCGATAATAAAAGTAGCTTAGGCTGCTTTTTTTTTATACTTTAGCAGAATGGATCCCTTCAGAGATCCTCTTAAAGGCTTTCTTTATGCCCGGCACTGGTCGCTTACGCTAAGCGAACGACTAGATTTTCGCTTCAATGTGGCATCGATAATAATCACTCAAGGAAAGACTCAGCGATGAAAATACTCAGTACCAATGTTTATGTAGGTCCTAACATTTATGCCAACTTCCCGGTCATTCGTCATCAGATTGACATTGGTGAACTGGAGAATTGGCCGTCAGTTAAACTCGGCCAAAATTTTATTGATGGGCTGATTGCGGCACTGCCCTCGTTACAAAAACACGGTTGCTCGTATCGCGAAGAAGGAGGATTCATTCGTCGTTTGAAAGAAGATGAAGGAACCTGGATAGGCCATATTTGGGAACATGTCGCCCTAGAGTTGCAAGAACTGGCGGGCGCAGATGTGACCTTCGGCAGAACCCGTAGCAGCGGAAAAGTGGGGTGTTATGATGTCGTTTATCAATATCATCAGCGCGATGTCGGCTTAGAAGCCGGCAAGCTAGGCATGTTGCTGCTCATTCACCTCATGCCTAAAGAAATACAAGCTCAACTTGAACCTAAAGTTGCCGATGACTTTGACTTCTCTACCGAGCTGCACGATTTTGTGCGCATGGCTCAGCGCAAAGAATTCGGCCCGAGCACGGGCTCGCTCGTAAAAGCGGCTGAAGACCGTCAAATACCATGGTTACGCTTAAATAATTATAGTTTGGTGCAATTTGGTCATGGTAAATATCAACGCCGTATTCAAGCTACGATCACCAGTGAAACCAAGCATATTGCAGTGGAAATTTCCTGCGATAAAGAGGACACCCACAACCTACTGAACGATTTAGGTTTACCGGTTCCCCAGCAAATCATGATCTATGGTGCAGAACAAGCTGTGCGCGCCGCCCGTAAAATCGGTTATCCCGTTGTCGTAAAACCACTCAATGCCAACCATGGCCGCGGCGTCAGTATTAACTTGCTTGATGATGAACAAGTGCGTGCCGCATTCCATGAAGCCTTGCAGTTTGGTACTGGCAAAGCGGTCTTGGTTGAGAGCTATTTAACCGGTTTTGACCATCGTATGTTAGTGGTGAACGATGAACTAGTGGCTGTCGCTAAGCGCGTGCCCGGTCATGTTATTGGCGATGGCAGTGCCACAATCAGTGAATTAATCGATACCGTGAATCTGGATCCGCGCCGTGGTATCGGTCATGAAAAAGTGTTAACCCGTCTCGATTTAGACAACCAAGCAGAGCGTCTGCTAGAAGAAGCGGGATACAATTCAGATACAGTACTTGCAAAAGATCAGTTATTTTATTTACGTTCGACTGCCAATTTATCCACGGGTGGCACGTCAATTGATGTAACAGACATAGTGCATCCAGATAACCGCAATATGGCCATACGCGCCATTAAAGCCATTGGTTTAGACATTGGTGGCGTCGATTTTCTCACCGACGACATCAGTAAGTCGTATAAAGAGATAGGTGGCGGAATTTGTGAATGCAACGCTGCGCCAGGCTTTCGTATGCATGTTGCCCCCAGTGAAGGCAAACCAAGAGACGTGGCAGGCAAAGTACTCGATATGCTGTTCCCAGCGGGCAGTAAAGCGCGTATTCCAGTGGCGGCTATCACAGGCACCAATGGTAAAACCACCACCAGCCGAATGCTCGCCAGCATAGTCAAAAGTGCTGGCTTTACCACCGGCATGACATCCACTGATGGGGTGTATATTGATGGCCATCTTTCCGTCAAAGGAGATATGACTGGCCCCACTTCAGCGCAGATCGTACTGCGAGACCCTAATGTGGATTTTGCCATATTAGAAACGGCGCGAGGCGGCATACTTAAGCGCGGCTTGGGATACACTCAATCGAATGTGAGTGCTTGTTTAAATGTCACCGCAGACCATTTAGGACTACGTGGCATCGACACAGTCGAACAGCTAGCACAAATTAAGCGCGTTGTGGTCGAAGTGGCCAAAGACTGCGTCGTGCTCAACGCCGATGACATGCTGTGTTTACAAATGGCAGATTATTGCGACGCTGAACGTATTTGCTACGTCACTATGGATCCAGGCCATGGCCTGGTACGCGAACATATCCGCAGTGGTGGTATGGCAGCGGTACTGGAAAAAGGCATCAATGGTGACATGATCACCTTGTACGACAAAGGCGCGCATATTCCACTGCTGTGGACCCACTTGATCCCGGCAACCATCGAAGGTAAGGCAATGCATAACGTGCAAAATGCCATGTTTGCTGCTGCGATGGCTTACAGTTTTGACATTCCTTTGGAAGACATACGCCAAGGATTACGAATTTTTAGTACCTCTTTCTATCAAGCACCTGGCCGTCTAAATATTTATGACGAGCATCCGTTTAAAGTCATTCTTGATTACGCTCACAATCCAGCTGCCATCCAGTCGATTACCGATCTTGCCACCCGTTTAGATGTTAGCGGTAAGCGCCGATTGGTCTTGGCGATGCCCGGCGACAGACGAGACGAAGATATTATTGAGGCGGCACAGATCGTCGCTCAACATTTCGATAGTTTCATTTGTAAAGCCGACGATAGCCGTCGTGGCCGAGGGCATGATGAAGTGCCTTTGTTATTGAAAAAGACATTGCTTGAGGCCGGTGTCAACGAACAAGCAATTCAAGTTATTCCTTCGGAGTTAGATGCAATCGAACAGGCGCTAACGGATTGCCATGAGGGTGACTTGCTGATTATTTTAGGGGATGACATTACCCGTAGCTGGAAACAAATCGTGCACTTTAACGGTGCTGTAGAAGTCAAACCTGCCGATATTGCTCCTTCAAATAACTACCCAGATAAGCTGTTTGAACCCGTTGAACATAAATTTGAGCTCACATCCGGTCAACGCCTTGTGCAGGACGAACGCGGCGTACGCTTAGTGGTTGAACACGACGAAGAGGCTGATTAACGTAAAATGCTTACTTTGCAATTAGACGAGGTACGCCGGCTAACAGGACCAAGCCTACTGTGGGATAAATCCGGCGCAATTATTGACGTGTTGTTCGAAGGAATAGAGCAACAGTCAGTACTGAGCTGCTTACAAAAATGGGTTGAGCATCTACTGTCAGAATTTGACTGGGAGCAAGAGTCTTATACCCATAGGCTGCATCAGTTCGGCCTTAACTTTGCCCTTAGCGCGCCGCTAGATTCATTGTATAGCGCCTGTGATGTGCTCGAACTGGCCTGGGATTGCACGGTTAGCGAGTTGCAATACAGCGCGCTTCCTGACTGGTCAGCACGTTTACACGTTATAGCGGCTGAGCTAAAACAGGAAAAAAATCCAGCGATGCTTGCACTTATGCATGCCGCTGAGCAGCACCAGGTCAGCTGTTTACTGGATGATGATCACATTAGTTTGGGTATGGGCGCGACAACCAGCACATGGCCGGTGCGGGAAATCCCCGACCTTGAATCCATCCCTTGGGTGCAATATAAAGATATACCCAGCGCCTTGATCACTGGCACCAATGGTAAATCAACCAGTGTCAGGTTAGCCGCACAAATGGCCAAAGCCGCTGGTATTTGTGTGGGTGTTACCTCCACAGACTTTATTCGTGTGGGAGACGAAATCATTGATTACGGTGATTACTCAGGCCCGGGCGGCGCACGCATGTTACTGCGCGACACCCGCTGTGAATTAGCCGTGTTAGAAGTGGCCCGAGGCGGAATATTGCGCCGAGGGTTACCCGTCAAAAAAGTCAATGCTGCCCTTATCACCAATGTTGCTAGCGACCATTTGGGTCAATACGGTATCAACACAGTGGCAGAACTGGCACAAACAAAATTTGTGGTGGCCAAAGCCTTAGACGAGTGCAATGTATTAGTACTCAATGCCGATGACCAACTAGTGATCAGCCAATCCAAGCACGTCAAAGCAAGCATATGCTGGTTCAGTTGTGATGAATTCAATCCGCTTATCCAGCAGCAATTACAGTTAGGCGCCCCAGCGGTTTTCATTCGCCAAGGTGAGATAATTTACCACCACCAAGGCCAATATGATGCCATCTGCCATGTGAACCGCGTACCCATGACGTTAAATGGGGCAGCAGTGCATAATGTGCAAAATGCATTAGGAGTGGTGGGCTTAGCCAAAGCCTTACATTTACCCCAAGCTGCCATAAAGCAAGGGTTACAGCAGTTTGGCAGCGACAGCCAAGACAACCCAGGCAGAGGGAACGTTTATCACATAAACGGCCGACAGGTAATTGTTGATTTCGCCCATAATGAGCACGGCATGCGAGCCGTGGTGAATATGGCCAAGCAACTTAACGCTAGCCGCTACATAAGCATGTTTAGCCACGCTGGCGATCGTAGTAACGACGATATGCATAACCTAACTTCGGCCGTAAGAGAGCTTGATGCCGCTGTGTATGTTATCGCTGAATTAGACAAATACTTACGCGGTCGCGCCCCTCATGAAGTCCCTGCCCTGTCCCGCCAATTTCTGCTCGAAATGGGCGTTGACGACCAAGGCATTCTCACCGCAGACTCACCTTTACAAGGCGCGCAAAAAGCAGTGGCGGCAGCCGAACACGGCGATGTCGTCTTGTTGTTTGTACTTGAACAGCGCCAGGAAATACATGAATGGTTGCTCAGCCAAAGTGAACCGAGCGTTACTGTTTAAATGCCACCGCTAGGTGCTCAAGTAACGCTCTTATGCGTGCCGGTAAATGTCGATTGGAGGCATACACCGCATTTAAAATGAGTTCATTCGCTTCGTAATCTTCAAATAACAGCTGCAAGCTGCCGTCGTTTACATAGGGCTCGGTTACGTACTTGGGGCCCATACCTATCCCTAATCCTTGGCTGGCCATTTGCGTTACTGCCCTTGGCGAATTAGAGGCAAACGTACCCTGAACATTGACGATCACGAGCTGACCATCCACTTTGAATTTCCAATTGTCCGGATCAACTTGGGACTTTTGCAATAAACAATTGTGCGTCGCCAGCGCACTCGGATGGCTTGGTTTGCCGTGGCGAGCTAAATATTCAGGCGAGGCAAATGCCACGATGCGCATTCGCATGAGTCTCTTGGCAATAAGGGTCGAATCCTGTAATTGCCCAAAGCGTATGGCTACATCTACGCCTTCATCGATAATGGCGACGTGCTGATCAGACAAGCTCAGCTCTACCCTAATATTGGGATGTAACTGTAAAAAAGGCGCCAGTGCATCCACTAACTTAGTGCTACCGAACGCAGTCGGGGCAGTTAAACGGATCGTACCTGATAGCGAGGCTTGTCTATGTTGGATAACATCATCTAACTCATCAATTTGCTCTAACAATGGCACACACCGTTCAAAATACGCACGCCCTGTGTCAGTGAGTGTCACGCTTCTCGTTGTGCGGTGAAACAATAACGCGGCATGTTTTGACTCCAATTGCCCAATGTACTTGCTGGCCAACTTGGTACTGATACCCAGCTGTTTAGCCCCGCCCGTAAAAGATTTTTGCCGCGCAACGGCTACCAACGTTCGCATGCCATCTAACGTATCCATCGCAGTTTCCTATTATCGACCAACTTCATTTGTGAACGAATTGTACATAGTTATTCCACAAATCAACATATTGTTCATAGAGTATTTCATGCCTATTATTTGTGCAACACGACGCAAGAGAAACCGCCACCGGCAAAGTAAGCTGGCACCATCTCTTTGCAAAGCGATAATGTAATACAAGCAAAGAAGGTTAATTTTATGTCAAATGCCATACGTATCCATTCGTTTCCTCTTTCAGGCCACGCGCAGCGTGCAGAACTTTTTGCTAACTTAGCTGGTATCGCCCATGACGTTATCAATGTTGATTTAGCCCGTGGTGAACACAAAAAGGCACCGTTTCTAGCGCTAAACCCGGCTGGTCAAGTACCCGTTCTTGAAGATGGCGATGTGGTTATTTCAGACTCAAACGCTATTTTGGTCTACTTAGCACGTAAGTACGCTCCCGCTTTTTTACCTTCGGATCCCGTACTAGAAGCCCAAGTACAAAAATTCTTAAGCTTGGCTGCAGGTGAAATTGCCTTTGGCCCTTGTGCGGCGCGCCTAATCACGGTATTCAACGCCCCGTTAGATGCGGATTTCGCTCAGGCGACTGCCGACAGCGTGTTCACGAAACTTGAGGCGCATTTAGTTGGTCGCGAATTTTTAGTCGGCGATAGTGTCACCATCGCCGATGTGGCTATATATACCTACACAGCTCACGCCCCAGAGGGCAATGTATCTTTAGCTGCTTATCCTAACGTGCGCCGCTTTTTAGCCAACGTTGAAGCACTTGATGGTTTCAAACCCATGGCCACGACCAAAGCTGGCCTGCTTGCTTAAACACAGTTAGTAGCTTTAAAAACATAACGGGGCCGGTGTACGCGGCCCGATCCCCAAGCGTTAAGCATAACGCAGCTTTGAATACAGCGGAGCACCCTATGATCCCCAACGACCGCCAAGCCCCTTTCCATATCGGTGAGCAGCAAATGCAAAACCGTGCTGGTAAACTTGAGCATATGGACGCCATTGGTCGCCGTGCTATCCGCTCTTTTATGCCAGATCAACACCGTGAATTTTTTAAGCAATTACCCTTTGTCGTCGTCGGTAGCACTGATGAGAACCAGCAACTTTGGGCATCGATTCTGCCTGGTTCGCCCGGCTTTATTCAATCACCTACGCCAACTGAGCTATCCCTAAACAGCAAGGTGTTAAAGGGGGATCCACTACTCGGTTCCCTCACCACGGGCGCACGTCTTGGGTTATTGGGTATTGAAGTGCCAACGCGACGTCGAAATCGCGTTAATGCCAGGATAAGCCATATAGCAGGACAACAGTTAACCTTAGAAATCGAACAGTCTTTTGGCAATTGCCCGCAATATATTCAGACTCGGGATATTCGTTTTATTCGCTCTGTAGACGAAACGTTTGCTGCCCCCGCCCCTGAGTATTTTAAGCGTTTGGATACATCAGCCAAAAACGTTATCAATCAGGCCGATACCTTTTTTGTCGCCAGTTCAGCGGGCACAACAGCAAAAAAGAGTCATCAACACACATTAGGAGTCGATGTCTCCCATCGAGGTGGCATGCCAGGCTTTGTGGGGGTAAATAACGATAACGCGCCCGCTGATATACTGAGGATCCCTGATTACGCGGGTAACAACTTCTTTAATACCATGGGTAATTTTTTGGTCAACCCAAAAGCAGGATTGATATTTACGGACTTCACCACAGGTGACTTGCTGATGTTAACCGGCACGGTAGAGGTGTTACTTGAGGACGATCCCCGCATTGTTACGTTTAAAGGCGCACAGCGTGGCTGGCAGTTTACCTTATCTAAAGGCATACGCCTTAAAAATGCCCTACCGTTTCGCGCTAGCTTTAGCGATTACTCCCCAAACACCATGCAAACTGGCACTTGGCAGCACGCTGATGCCGTGCGCAAAGCCCAAGAAACCCGCAACCGTTGGCAGACATTCAAGGTCGGAAAAATAGTCGATGAGAGCACTACGATACGCTCATTCTACCTAACGCCCAATGATGCAAGTGCAGTACTGCCGTTTAACCCTGGGCAGCATTTAACCCTGCGTATTCCTGCGGGGCCTGAGCAAAAACAAAAAATACGCAACTACACGGTTTCATCAGCCCCGGGCGCTGACCACTATCGTATATCGGTTAAACGAGAGCCCGATGGACTTGTGTCAAAAGCACTGCATGATACTTTATCGATTGGTAGTTTAGTGGATATCAAAGCTCCACAGGGTGAATTTCACATTGATAACCACGCTAAGCGCCCAGCCGTATTAATTGGTGCTGGGGTCGGCATTACGCCTATGATTGCCATGGCCCAAGATGCCCTAAATGAAGGGCTGCGTACCCGCTACACACGGCCAATGACCATCATTCATTCGGCCAAAAATAATGCACAGCGGGCGTTTAGCGCCGCCTTCAAAGACTTAGAGAGCAAAAGCGCCAAGCAAATACGCTATTACTCAGTGCTTAGTTCTGTACCTGACGATGGGCAATCAGCTATTGATTATCATGCCAAAGGCCGTATTACTGCCGAGTTACTGCAGCCAATACTCGATTTAAATACCGCCCATAAGGCATGTGACATTTATTTGTGTGGGCCTCAAGGTTTTATGCAGGCCATGTACGACAAATTAATCTCACTTAACATCGCTGATGACAATATACATGCAGAAACCTTTGGCCCGTCTACTTTAATACGCCAAGCAGCCGAAGCGGAGCATAGGATAGAACACAGTCGTAAAATAATGTCTAAGCCTAAAAACACAATAGAAGATAACGCAGAAAACGAAGCCCAGAGCACGATAATCAGCTTCACCGAAAGCAAATTCGAACAACCATGGCACAAAGGCGAGCTCACTATTTTAGAGGTAGCTGAAGCACATGGCCTAGCACCCGATTTTAGCTGCAGAAGTGGCAGTTGCGGTTCCTGTGCAGTGAAATTAACTTCGGGTGCAGTGACCTACCGCAGTACACCTAGCGCTCCGATAGAAGACAACGAAGTACTGATTTGCTGCGCGGTGCCAGCCAAAGGTTGTTCTAGATTAGACATTGCCTTGTAAACCCAGCACAAGTTCGCAATATTACCCACGAACTAACATTAACCGTATTAAAAAAAAGGATATCAACATGAGTACACGCCCCCCTTTACCCCCTTTTAATGAACACAGCGCCCGTGAAAAAGTGCGTTTAGCAGAAGACGGCTGGAACAGTCGCAATCCAGAAAAGGTCGCCCTCGCTTATACAGTGGATACCCAATGGCGTAACCGCAGCACCTTTATTCATAATCGCGAAGAAGCTGCCGCTTTCTTAACCGCAAAATGGAACAAGGAACTAGAATATCGCTTGATCAAAGAGCTATGGGCTTTCACCGACAATCGTATTGCGGTGCGTTACGCTTATGAATGGCATGACGACAGCGGTAACTGGTTTCGTTCTTACGGCAATGAAAACTGGGAGTTCGATGAAAACGGATTAATGAAAAATCGCTTCGCCTGCATTAATGATTTACCCATTGCAGCATCAGAGCGCAAGTTCCATTGGCCACAAGGCCGCCGTCCCGATAACCATCCTGGGTTATCAGAACTGGGCTTGTAACTTATTAGGGCTTTGCAACATCAGCCACAATTAACAGTTGCTCGTTTGAAGGTGGTGATTCGCCACTTTCGTTGCTGGCGATGACTCGGTAAACGTAGGTTTTTCCGGGGCTGAGCGCTTGGGTATCGGTAAACAGGTTATCGACCCGAGAGTCATATTGATTTTTACCGTCTGTAATGCCACCGACGATAACTTGCCATTGATTGTCATTCAACGCTTTGCGTTCAATGCGATACTGCCGTCCAACTGGCGAGCCCAGCCAATTGATATCTCGGTTTTGGGAAATAGGACGTAACTTGGGTGCCAGTGGAATAGGCAGTGGGGGAGCATTGAGCTCGCCTAACATACCGGCTTGAGCCTGCCTTAGCGCATTAATAACCGCCTGTTCGTCGTTGGCTGCCCCTTCAACAAAGCCAGGTAAATGGTAGCTGTAGTAATCTGAATTGCCTTCCCTGTGCCAGTAAAACCCACCATTGTGACGTCTGCCACGAAAGCCCCATACCAATGCCCCGGATGTTTGTGCACCATTGACATCGATATTGACCGCCCCTTGCAGAATACGTTGGATTTGATCCAGAGGCAGCAGACCAAACTCGCCCACTATGTACGCTTTTTTACCCTGGATCGCCGTCAGATTATCCACAATAGTTTGCGGTTTGTTGTTGTGATTGCTCGAGTAAAAATGATTGCTAATAATATCCACATTTGGATCATCCAAGGACGTACTCAATACCGTTAAATAATTTCCATCAACAACAAGCTGCTGGGGAGCCAAGCGCTTTATTAGTGCGCTGGTTGGGGTCACAAATTCAGGGGTACTGTCTTTTAATTCGTTACCGGTTTCCCAAGCCATGATGGCCTTTTCTTCAAAGTACTTTCGACCCGTAATGCTATTTGTGCGAGTAATCACTTGTTGAATAATGGACTGGTAGGCTTGGTAGGTTTTGCTGTTAGGATCATAAAAGTCGTCCGCACTTTCAGCGTAAAATGCCGCAAGCTCAGCACGCCCTCCCCACCAACTCCAATGATCGATAAACGGCACGATCAAACGTAAACCTTCTTGGTCTGCCAGAGCAATCATATTGTCGAATACCTGCATAGCCGTTTCATTTAGACGCGGCATGTGACTGGCATCAATCGGCGGCAATATATGGACTTGCCGTTCACACAGGACATCATCAGATTGCGCCACCGAAAGTACGTAAATACGCGTCACCTTTTGCCCTGAGCGCACCAGTGAGCGGATCCAGTTTTGCTGCTCATCGGAAGTAGGCCATTTGAAATATTGCCCCCAACCTCGCCTGTCAGCCTTACATACGCCCCGCTCATCATCTTCAATACGATGTAATTCAGGCGCATGTAAACCAGCAAAGCGCAGCACCTTATCACCGTCCAGTAATTGACTACCCTCACGAGTAATAAAGTGACTAAACTCACTGTGGGCGCGCGAACTAGTGAGCAGTAAAAAACCCCAAAAAAGAATATGTTTCAACATTATGATCCGCTCAAATTTTATAGTAACGATGGGCATAAACGCGGTCTTTGTGAGTAAGTCGTTTATGACTGCCCAAGCAAACGCTGCAATTCCATCATTGCTCGACCATTGTGATAAGGGGCTTTCCAAAACCCTGCTTTATAGATCCGACTGTCAGTATCTTGATCTTGGCTGGCTAGCCAATGCCACTCACCATGGACAGAGTCGATGTGATATTGCTGAATAAAAGCCCAAATAGGCTGACAAGCCGCTTTGTATTTTTCATCTTTAGTTAATGCAAAGGCGTTCATAAAGCCCACTAAAGCTTCCGCTTGTACCCACCAATAGCTAGTAGATACCCGCTTTCGCGAGCTAAAAATAAATTCATCACATACTTGTCCCGCATCTCCTATGGCTTCATCTAAACAAGCTCGGGCAAGGTCGATAATGATCGGTTTAAGTTTGCCCATGACACGCTTATCACCTAGTACACATGCTGACTCCCACAATAACCAACTGGCTTCAATGTCGTGCCCAAATGAATAGGTTTGTGACTGATCCCGCCATTGCATATCGAAAAATAACTTAAGGTGTGCACTTTTATGGCAAATAATATGAAATTGAAATACATCAATGATGTGGCGTAGGGCTTCTTCGGTCTGGGCGGTTTTATGCACTTGATATAACGCACTGTAGGCTTCTAACACATGCAAATGGGTGTTCATTGATTTGGGGAAATTAAGATCTTTATCACTCAAGCGATAATCACTTATGCTTGACCAATCTTCACTACACGCTTCAATATACCCGCCACACTTGACGTCTCTGGCATTTTCTTCGACCAAATTAAAATAGCTGACCGCCTTTTCAAGTGCCAACGGATCAGCTGTTAAACGGAAATAGCTGCACAGGGCATAAATACAGAAACATTGGGCGTATGTTTGCTTTTTACCCTGGAGTAAACGGCCATCAAACGCCACTTCCCAATACGCGCCACCATGCTCTTTATCGTCAAAATGCGCTAACAAGTACTCAAAAGCACGGATAGCAAGGGTCTTGTACTGAGCACTGTCATCTTTTAGTGCCATTTCACTGAAGAACCACAATATGCGGCTATTTAAAATGACCCCCTTATTCGCGTCGCTTAGCGGCTGGGCAACAAAATCAATTTCCCCATAAAAGCCACCATTTACATGATCCACACTGTGCTTGACCCACCAATCGGCGATATGGGTCAATTCCCCCTCCACCGATTGGCGATTCAGCGGCGTGGTCAAAATAGCATGGGTTGCCGCGAGGCTCATATCAATCCCTCATTTAGGGCGACCAAATCATAAATGGCCTCGACTGATGTATGCGAGCTAAAGCCGTCTTGGGGGGAATTAAGACAATAATCTAATAACTGTGCAATGCTTGAAGTGGCGACATGTAAGCGGGTATCGCTTGAGCCGTAATAAATAAAGACTTGCTCTTGTTCGTCAACGACCCAGCCATTACTAAATACCACGTTAGATACATCACCAATGCGTTCTTCGCCTTCAGGTGCCAGTAAATAACCCGCCGGTTTATGGGTGATAACCCAAGGTTGCTGTAAATCAGTCACAAACATATACAGCACATAACGTAGACCCGCTGCGGTGTTACGTACCCCATGGGCCAAATGTAACCAACCTTTGGCGGTTTTAATCGGTGCGGGTCCTTGGCCGTTTTTCACCTCTGAAATGGTGTGATAAACCTTCTGATCTATGATGGTTTCTTGCGCAATCTTGGCGTTTTCCATTGAATCACACAACCCCCAACCAATCCCACCACCACCGCCGACACTGATAAAGCCATCTTGAGGACGTGTGTACAAAGCGTACTTGCCGTCGACAAATTCGCTGTGCAAAACCACATTACGCTGCTGGCCACTGTAGGTAATTAAATCAGCTAAACGCTCCCAATTAAGTAAATCTTTGGTACGTGCAATACCGCACTGAGCGACCGCTGCCGAAGTATCTTCGGGTACGGTATGGTCTTTACGTTCGGTGCAAAATAAACCGTATATATAGCCGTCTTCATGTTCGGTAAGGCGCATGTCATATATGTTGGTATCAGGTACTTCGGTTTCAGGCATACGTATGGGACGCGGCCAGAAAGTAAAATCATCGACCCCGTTATCACTTTGCGCCACGGCGAAAAACGATTTGCGATCGTTGCCTTCAACCCGGGCAACCACTGTATATTTGCCCTTGAAGTATATCGCTCCAGCGTTGAGCGTGGCATTGATCCCGATACGCTCCATGAAAAACGGATTTCGCGCCGGACTAAAATCATAACGCCAGCTTAACGGCGCATGCGCAGCCGTTAAAATGGGATGCTGCCAACGTTGAAATACGCCGTTGCTCAATTCAATTGGCTGATTTTTCGTGCTCAGTAATGCCCCGTGCTGGGACTTGACGTCTTTAACGCGGGTATGAAATAAGGTGTCATTATTCATAAATAGTACTCTTGTTCGCAATAATGTTACTTCCCCTGCTGAGCAGGAGAATAGACAGAAGGTTGATGCAAAGTGTGTTGCTCTTGCGGTTCGTCGCTTAACGTATCCCACCAGAAATATTTCAGTAAAATACTGGATATAATTGCGACGCCCGTGGCGATGGTCAGGCCACCCCAATGTTGAATAACCAGAAAAATCGGTGCCGCGGTCAGGCTGGTATGCCAGATAATACCGACAACCACATTACCCAAGTCTTTCTTGAATTCGGTATTTGGACGGATATTCGGGTTGTCTTTTTGTACCGCAGCAATGATGGGTCCCCATATTCCCCAAGGGCGTGTCTTTAAATAGAAGTGCTTAACGACTTCAATATCATCCGGTGCACTGATATAACTGACCACAATGCAGGTTGCTAGACATGCCGCGAACATAAATGGGAAGCCATACAGCGGTGATATATCGGTGAACATCATAGGTATCGCGGCCAAAATACCCGCGGACATTCCGGCGAAATACGCCATGCCGTTAAAACGCCACCAATACCATTTAAGTAAGTTAGACGCGGTATAACCGCCGTAAAGTGCCGATACTAACCACAACACTATGGCGTTCAGCGACGGAATAAATAAACCGATTGCGGTACCAAGCACAATAAACACCACGGACACTAAGTAGCTCATTCGTACATAAGTTCGGGCAGACGCATCGGGATTGATATAACGACGGTATATGTCATTAACCACGTAAGCAGGTGCGGCGTTGGTGGTCGCCGCAAAGGTCGACATAAAGGTGGCTAACAAACCGGCGATAATCAAACCCAGCAATCCGCTGGGGATAAAGTTAGCTAGGGTGAAAGGTAAGATTTGCTCGAAGTCGACATCCGGTCCCATGGCGTTCAACGCTGGCATAAAGTAGACCAAGGCCAAGACCGCCAAACCTGTGATCATCATGTAGCGAGGCACTAATAACACTAGGCTCACAAAGCCGCTCATCTTCGCCGCTTCGCTTGGGGTTCGGGCGGACAACACCCGCTGCATATCAAAATTCGGAGCCGGCCCCGCCATGCTTTGCAGTATGCCTTTGAACAAAACCAACATGATAAATACGGAAAACAGCGACCAACCATCTTCGATTATGCGTTGATTAGCCTGAGCCAGAATGGCACTCCAGTCTAAACTTAAATTCCAACCGAACGCGAGGCTGTCCCAGCCATTTGGCGTAACTTGAGCCAACATCTGCGGAGAAACTTTCATCATTGCTACAATGCCAATGGCGATACAAGCAACGGTCATGATCACAAATTGCAGTACTTCCGTGAATACCACACTGACCATGCCGCCTTTGACCACATAAACTGAGGTCAATGCGGTCATAATTAAACCGTAATAAATTTCATTGGTACGCGGGTCTAACGACAATTCCCAAGGTAAAAAAGCGGCGGCAAATTTGCCAATACCGATAAAACCATAGGCTAAAAAGCCCAACACACTAAGCAGCGCAAACAGCACCACCACAAAATGGCTTAAGGTCGCCCCCCTACTTTCACCAAAGCGGAAGCGGATCCATTCTGCCCCCGTCATCACACCCGAGCGACGTAACCAGATGGACAGAAAAACCATCAGAAATATTTGGTTAAAACTCGGCCACAACCAAGGTATGTAGACACTTTTAAGGCCATAAATAAACAGCAAGTACACCATCCACATGGTGCCGCTGATATCGAACATGCCGGATGCATTGGATAAACCAAGTAACTGCCATCTGAGTTGATTGCCACCTAAAAAATAGCTTTGCACGTTTTTGCCTGCAGATTTAGAGATGTATAACCCCAACGCCACAATGGCGAGTAAATAAGCGGCAATAATCGAGATATCGAGTACGGATAAGATCATGGATCTGCATTCCTGTTGTCGTTACAGCAACAACGTTTTTAGTGATGGTGGTCAGATAACACCAACATAAAATGAACCGGTTCATTTATCAAGTTAAATTTTCCATTTTATTAACCACTAGCCAATATCAAATGACTTTAATAACGGGATTTACTGGCGTTAAACGCTAGATTAAGTAAACTGAACCCATATTAGTTAGCGATGTTCTTAGCGCCGATAGTTTAGCGCTCAGGGGTCAACAACTTCCCGTTATTCAGTTAGAAAGGCAGCATAGTGACAACCATCAGAGACGTGGCAAAAGAAGCAGGGTTATCCACTGGCACAATATCAAAAGCACTGAGCCATCCAGAGCGTGTTTCGAAAAAGAATCTAGAAAAGGTCGAAGCGGCCATTCTAAAACTCAATTACAAGCCCAACATGCTTGCACAAAAGTTTCGCAGCAACACGGCCAACACCATAGTGGTCATGGTACCCGACATAGCCAACTTGTTTTTTGCCAAGGTTATTAGCGGCATTGAATCCGTGGCTCAACGCGCCGGATACAACGTTTTACTGGGGGATACGCGTGATTCATCGAATAAAGAAAAAGACTTCATTCGTATGGTTGAAACTCGTCTAGCCGATGGCGTAATCAATCTACGTCCTTACAAAGAAAATGATTCACTGTTGCCCAAGGCGGGTGTATTTGCCGTCAGTGCCAGTAGCTGCGAAGGTACGCCCTACAGCTCAGTACGTATCGATAACGCCGGCGCAGCCAATAAAGTGGTACGGCACCTGATTCAGCAGGGCCATAAACGCATTGGTGTTATCTCGGGATTAAAAACAAATCCCCATACTCGGGATCGAATGAAAGGTTATTTACAAGCACTTGAGTCACAAGGTATTGAGTTTGATGAATCATTGGTGATTGAAGGTGACTTTAACTATTGGTCGGGTATCAGCGCTGCCGAGCAGTTTTATCATATGGAAAATCGTCCTAGTGCGGTTTTTTGTATGAACGATGAAATGGCGATAGCGGCGATGAAAGGCTTTATCGACAAGGGTTTACGTATTCCTCAAGATATCTCAATCACTGGTTTTGATGACATGGACGTGTCTAAATATGTCGTGCCAACGCTTACCACCGTTGCCCAACCAGCGGAAAAAATCGGCGAAAAGTCAGCAGAGATGTTGCTTGATATGATCCAAGGCAAGGTCACAGAAAATAAAGAATACGTTTTTCCTTATGAATTCATCATTCGTGAAAGCACCTCTGCCTATACAGAAAAGACAAAATAATAAAATTACAAAGTAAAAATTGAACCGGTTCACTTTTTGTGTGATATTCACCTCACAGATTAATATAAACAGTGTTAACCGGTTCATATATGTCATACGCCATTGAATTTTCAAATAGCCCGCTGCAGGTTGCCATTCACCGATTAGACAATTGGTTGGGTAAGCACACCCTGCCCTATTGGGCTGAAAACGGTTTTATGCCTAATGGCAGTGCCATTGAAGGGTTTCTTGCCAATGGACAAGCTGACGTTAGTGCCAATAAACGTATTCGCGTTCAAGCACGGCAAATGTTCTGTTGCGCCTATGCGAGTAAACAAGGCTGGCTAAAAAACGCCATGCACAAGGTGAATCAACTAGACAACTTTGTGCAACAGCACGCCCAAATTGACGATAGCGGCATGTTCAGTCATATCCTCGATAACCAAGACAAGGTTGCCGATCCCAGTGTCGATCTGTACGACTGCGCTTTTTTCCTGCTCGCTTATGCATGGCGCTACGCGGTATTTAACGACCTGCATGCCCTGTTTAAAGCCAACCAACTTATTGACAGCATAGAGGCCAAGCTCAAGGGCTCGTCTGCAGGCTGGTTAGAGGGAAGCTATGAATATCCATGGCGTCGTCAAAATCCCCACATGCATTTATTTGAAGCTTTTTTAGCCCTTTATCAAGCCACTCGGGACGCAAAATGGTTGGGTTATGCTGGAGAGATTTTCGGCCTGTTTGAAAATGTATTTTACGATCATGAGCACGGCGTATTACGCGAGTTTTTCACCCATGATTGGCAGTTATCCAAAACCAAAGGGGATATTGTAGAGCCCGGTCACATGATGGAATGGGTATGGTTACTGCAAGAGTATCATAGGTATACCAACAAACCTGTGGCCCACTATTGCCTAACACTTTACCGCCAAGCTCTGGCATTAGGTCTGTCGACGACCAATGGCAACCAGCGCGTGTTATTTGATCAGGTCGATCTGAAAAGTGGACAATCTGCGCAAACAAAACGTTGCTGGCCAATGACCGAATGGATAAAAGCCAGTCTCGCGATGGCACGAACCCAACCCAATCCCGAGCCTTATTTAGATGATGCTCGCATCGCTATCGAAAATTTACTCACGCATTTTGTGAACCCGCAACATCCTGCATTGTACGTGGACCAATTAAACAGTGACAATCAAGTCATTAACGCCTCAGCCCCTGCCAGTACGCTGTATCATCTGCTCATGGCCCACGCTGAAGCCATACAATATCTGTAAATAACCTCAGAATAGGAGCGCAAAGATGAAACAGTTACTGCCTTTTTTAGCTATCGGTGTTTTGCTGTTCAGTCACTTAGTGCACAGTGAAACCTCAGGCCAGCGACCAAACATTATTCTGATCACTGCGGATGATCTCGGTTTCGACGATCTATCTCGCCATGGTCATCCTTATATCAGCACGCCCAATATTGATCGGCTTGCAGAGCAAGCTGTGCGCTTCAATGACTTTACCGTCACGCCTGTTTGCGCTACCACTCGCGCCGCCTTACTCAGTGGCAGGGATCCCTACAAAACTGGGGTATCAGGCGTTCATGGCGGCCGTGACTTTATGGCCAAAGATGAAATCTTAATGTCTAATATTCTGCAAAATGCTGGTTATAAAACGGGCACCTGGGGCAAATGGCACGTAGGTAAAACTGCGGGATATTTCCCCTGGGATCGAGGCTTTGATGAAGGCTACTATGCAGAACTGTATCAACATCAAAACAGTTTTGGCTGGCTAAACGGCAAAAAAGTCTCCCACGACAAATGGGTATCAGAAGTGGTCACCGATTACGCCATCGATTTCATTGAGCGCAATCAGTCACAACCATTTTTTGCCTATCTGAGTTATTTAGCCCCCCACGAACCCTGGATAGCCCCCAAGCGCTTTACCGAGCCCTTGATGAAACAAGGGTTACGCCCAGCTATCGCCAACCTTTACGGCATGGTTAACGAAATGGACGAGCAAATCGGTCGACTACTCGCCCGTGTAGATGCGCTGGATCTAGCCGACAACACCATGGTTATTTTTCTCAGCGACAACGGGCCTTGGTGGGACTCAAGTAATGCTGGCGCCATGCTCACGAGCGAGTGGCAAGAACGCAATCCATCACAGTTAAAAGGCAATAAAGGCCAGTCTTGGCAAAATGGCATCAAGTCACCACTTTTTATTCGTTGGCAAGGACATTGGCAAAGTCATGATGTGCAACGCTATGTGGATGTAAAAGATATATTACCGACCTTAATCGCCCTAACCCAAGCCTCTGTGCCAGCCCAACACAAGGGTTTTGACGGGCAGCCATTTTTAGATTATTTACAAGGGGATATGTCAGGTGACAATAGCCGGGAAGCCTATATTGCCTCCCATGATGTCAAAGTCGCCTTAGATCACTTCAACCAATGGACACCGCTGGACAAAAAAGCCAAAGCTGCCATGACTTATTCTGAGCAAACTATTGGTTTACGCACCGAGAAATATAAGCTGTTGCTTAACTCAGCGCAGGATCAGCCCCAGTACCCTCAGGCAGAACACGGCTATGCGTTATTTGATATGCAGCGGGATCCGCTGGAAAGCCACAATATAATGTCCGAAAAACCCGTCGTCGCTAAGGATATGATCAACAAACTAACACAAAAATTTAATCAGATAATAAATGATCCCCATAGCTTCACCGTGCCCGTTTATACCATTGGCCAGACAACCAGCTTAGTCAATGGTTTTGGACCCGCAGCAACGTCTAGCAATGTGCTCAGCAAGCCACATCACTTGACTAACTTGAAGCAGATCAATGATTTTGCCCGTTACGCTATAAATGTCACACAGCCGGGTCAATTTCAGCTTTATATTCAACAGGATAATACCGACAGCGCCGGTCTAGAAATCGCCGTAGAGATTGGTCAGCAGCGCATAACGACTATTTTAAATGGTCAACAAAATCAACTTATCGGCAGTGTTAATCTGACGGCTAACGATAGTGAGTTTACGCTTAAAGTATTGGCTAATCACAGTATCAAACCATGGACTAGCATCAGCGGCTTACGTCGATTTTTATTCGTACCTCAAGCTGATTCGACTTCGCTGGCGACGTTTTCCAACCCCTATTAGTCTCAGAAAAATGACCTAGCCTGACTCTCATCAGGCTAGGTCATTTCATTTCATGGAGCAAGGTGTTAGATGCCACCGTAACGGTTATGTTAACCGCACTTAAGCCCAATATTCTGTATATTATCCAGCAACCTTTACCTTAATTTCAGTTCACAGAGCGAGTCTATATGCTGTCCCCTTGCCATGATATATTTCGTCATTGTCCGAATTGCCAAAGCGCGACAATCACGCTTATCGACGGTGCGCGCTTTTACTGCACCGATTGCCAATTTACTTACTTTCATAACACAGCAACCGCTGTAGCAGCCATCATAGTGGTTGACGATGAGATACTGCTTACCAAGCGAGGTAATGCACCGGGTAAAGGACAATTAGATTTACCCGGTGGCTTTGTGGACCACGGTGAAAGTTTAGAGCAAGCCCTTAGCCGGGAAATTTTTGAAGAGCTCGATATTCATATCGAAAATTGGCAATACTTCACCTCACAGCCCAATCAATATCTGTACAAAAATATCAATTACCACACCTGTGATACGATTTTTGTCGCCACCTTGGCGCACAAACCCATCCTCAAGTTACAAAAAAATGAAATTGCCGGTGCTGAATTTTGGCCCTTACATCAAGTGCCATCAGGCAAAATAGCTTTCGCTTCCCTGCGCGCTGCGGTTGAGCAATTCATTGCACAAACAGCGCGTTAATCCTGTCAGAATAGTCTGTTAACCATTAAAACCCGTGGCGCCCACACTCATGACAATGCCATTTTCTGTGTATGTGATTCACCTGCACGCCTTCGTTAGCGTGACCTCGGGGCTAAAGCCATCGTGAATTAGCAGTTTGTGCGGTGTGGCCTAGGCTGTAACCACGAACAAACAATGATAAAAGCCGAACCGGTTAAGTGCGCCGATTAACAGCGGTGCATGGTGTTGTCCCTCTGGCGATGCGTAAATTGAGCATATAAAAAAGCCCCTTTTAACCTAAGGTCAAAAGGGGCTTAGCACCGTATTGGCGCTATGGCACTGAGTTAAAAACGGTATTGCGCACCCAAAGTAAAGCGACGCTCATTGATAAAACGCTTATCAATTAAATCCTCCCATTGCAGGTAGGTATCGCGGGTTTCTTCCGTTAAATTGGTGCCTTGTAATGACACAGACAAATGTTCATTGAAGTCGTAACTCACTGACGCATCAAGATACAAGGTTGGCTCGATAAATTTAGCCAGTTCATAACTACCCAAACGACGAACCGATACAAAGGTTTTACTGCGGTAATTCGCGGCAATACGTGCTTGCAGACCTTCGTCTTCATACCATAACGCCACGTTCGCTTGATGCTCTGAGTTATCTAACATAGGTGTGCTTTCGCCGTAGTAATCAGTTTCACCGCTTTCACTTGGAGAAAAAGTATAATTGGCTGTTACGCCAAAGTTCTGCCAAACGCCGTCAAGAAAATCAAAACCTTGTTGATAGCCAATCTCGATCCCTTTCACACTTCCACCATCAACATTACCCTTAGTCGACGTAGGCACCAGACCAGTAAATTCGCCTGTTTCAAGGTTATAACCGCGCACCACACCATCGCTATCTTCAAGAGCAAGTTGCACTGTGGTATTGCCGATGAAAGATTCAATGTCGATGTAGAATGCCGCCACGCTTAACATACCGGACTCACTAAAATACCACTCGTACGACACGTCATAATTAGTCGAACGCCAAGGATTGAGTTGAGGATTCCCCTGCTGCGTCGCTTGGGTGGCACAGAATATACTGGTGCCATCAGGCTGTTGTAAATCGCAGGCCAAAACCCGAGTCACATTGATGCCACCAGCAAGGTTGTTGGTATCATGAGGGGTAACGGTTTTACTGTACGAGAAACGTAATATTTGCTCGTCCGTCAAATTCAACGATAAGTTAACCGACGGCAATACATCCGAATATTCACGCTGAGTATTAAGTAACGCTGACGTCGGCGGCACCATACCCAAGGCTCCGGATAAAATATACGACACCCCGTTATACGTAGCGCTGCCACTTGTGCCTAATTCTGACTGATTAATGTCTAATTCAGTTTTAACGTAACGCAATCCCACATTGCCGCGATAAGACATCTCGGCAATTTCGCCATCTAGATTTAACTGCACGTAGGCTTCGCTATTTTTTTCCTCTAAATCGTAAGAATTAGCACCATCGGGAGACTGGATATTCTGCCCATAAACCTGATTGTGCCACGCTAATGGGTCAGACATTTTGTCAGGGTCAACAAAGTATAATGAGCCTAAACCGCTAGCGCCTTGAAAGTCGCTGATCTGGGTGATCAATCCCATTTGATCCAACGATTCGAACGAAATAGGATCGATGAAGGATTCTAGTGTTTCAGGTGCCTGGCTTGCGCTGTCTTTCCAGCGTGATAAAAATGCATCACCGTATTGATTAGTCCGTGCAACTCCGCCAATCCAGGATAGCTGACTCACATCACGCTTACCGTAACGAAGGCCAAACTCGGTCGAAATAATCGGGCCCAGATCATCAAACGCATACTTACCGTCGACACGCAGCACATCTAGCTCCGCTTCTTTTTGAGCCCCTGTTAAGTTCGCTGAGGTCGCTGCGTAGCGCGAAATATTACTGCCAAAGACTTCATTGACCTCTTGCCCGTCAATGATTTGTGTTGTGGGCAAATCCCAAACCTGTTCAGAACCAGTGTACGCAATACCAATGGGGATCATAGTGAAGTCCTGCACTTCAGTGCCATCTGGTAATTGCGCAAACTGCCCATCATAACCCCAAGGGTTCACATCACTTAATGCGACACCGCCTTGACCTTTATAGGTTGCACCGACTTGAGAGCCACTGTTGATATAAGAGTCCACCACACTTAACGCATTGTCGTCAGTGGCTTTACCATGCACCCAACGAACCGAGCCCGACAGGTTATCCGTTAGTTCAAAATTCACTTCTAAATTGCTATTGAGTGCTTCACGGTCGATAGCGTTTGCTTCAGAGTGCGCCATATTACGTCTGGATTGCAGCACTCCGGCACTGAATGAATTGAAACTGCCAGGTAGGGTAGTCACAGTGCCGTCTGGGTTTTTGCTTTGATTTGGGTGTTCGGTAAAACCGTTAGCGCTTGGCGTAAACCAGCCGGTTACCCCTTGCCATGCTTGCGCTGCGATAAAACCAGCTTGGGTTTGCAGCTCATCCATTTGGGTGTAAAAAACATCGGCTACTAGCTCGACACGATCTGCGACTTGCCATTGAAATGAACTATTGACCCCCACCCGATCCCGGGCAATATACTGATTGGTCGCTTGATGCCCCTGAAACGCATAAAACACATCGTCCGTGCTGCCATTACCGTTGGCATCCACATTATCTTGGGCAAAGGTTGATGCTTCGGTCGCTGCAAACCCCCAGTCACTGCCAGTTGAGCCAATAACATAGTCCGCCAGATTTTTATTCGATACAGAGACGTTTAAGGTAAAACCAAAATCGCTGTCTTTGTTATAGCCAAAAAAGGCAGATACCAGCTCATCAGTTTCAGACCCCATGGAGCCATCAGTGATCTCGGCTTTGGCATTAACGGTCAAACCTTCGTCAAGTTTGAATGGACGATAAGTTTTAAGATCTATCACACCCGACGTACCCGATGAAATCTGTTTCGCCTCACGAGATTTATACACATCTAAGCCCGATACCATAGTGGACGGTATATCGGTAAAATTAGGCTGTACTGTGGTCACAGCACTCGCTGACAACATTTGCTCGCCATTTAAGGTTGTGCCGACCTGCCCTACACCACGGATATTAACTGATGTGCCTTCTCCGCCGGAGCGGTTTATCTGCACACCTGTTATGCGTTGCAGTGAATCGGCTATGGTGACATCGGGTAATTTACCGATATCCGTTGCCGTGATCGAATCAGTAATCGTATTGGAAAACCGCTTGTTGTTCATTGACTGAATTAATGAGCTTTTTAAGCCACGTACTTCAATCACTTCAAGGGAATCCCCTTCTTGGCCGTCAGTGGCATCCACGCTTTGTGCATACAAAGAAAATGACGAATTTAACAAGCCTAACCCCACGCATATGGCTAATTTTTGCTTTGAGAAACCGCGTTTTGTGTGGTTTATGTGTTTCATAAAAGATCCTTAAACATCTGAATTCATAGGCACACCCGTTGGCTGTGCAAATCGACACGCCTCGTGTACTAAGGCGCGCCTACTGTTATCTCTACACCGCTACGGAAGCCGATCCGTCAGCGGTATTCGTGCTTACTCGTTAAACGCGACATCATCGATAAAGAACGGCCCGTCAGTTTCGCTTAATCCTTGAAACTGCACGCCAAATCCCTGAATTTCAGTCAAATCGGCAATCTCCAAACTCAGTTGCACACCTTGGGCAGTCATGGGCACCGCACCTGCATCTCGCCATGCGCCATCTTTATCTTTCGCCCATAACTTAGCCGTCACCGTGCTACTGGCATTTTGCACATACGCAGTGAGGGTTAATGTGCTGACATCATCGCCAAGCAGCAAGCCACCTTCGGGATACGCCTGCATGACCACCTCATCGCCAGTGGCAATTGACACCACACCAGCCAAGGAGTAATCACCACTCGCCATCCACTCAGTCGAACGCTGTAAACCAGATACCGGCGCCCAGTTGACTTGTAGTTCAAAGCCTCGAGTGTCCTCAAAGCTGGCGATTGTGGCACCGTCCACCTGAATATTATCAATATAAAATTTGGCTTCACTTGCACTGCTATCAACCGAGTTAAAACGCACACCTAAGCCATCGATACGGTTTATTTCGGACACATCAATTGTGAGTTCAACCCCATCTGCGCCCACCGCTACTGCGTCAGGCCAGCTTTCAACACCATCCGGTGCTTTAAAGAAAATATGCGCATCGGTAGCCACCCCCGAATCTTGCGTATACGCATGCATCGTCAGCGTTGATTTTCCATCCACATTGATGCCGCCTTGAGGATACGTTTGCATAACGATATTTTCGGACGCCCCCAAAGAGGCTAAATCTTTTACAAAGGCCAAGGATTGTGCCCCGTCATCTGCCCAGTCCCGAGACAAGGTAATACCTGACGTATTACTCCAATTCACCTGCGCCGCCCAGCCCAAGGCGTCAGGCTCAAAATCATAAATACTGCGACCATCGAGGCGTATATCATCAATAAGGTACTGGGCCTCAGTCGCGGTGCCGTCTAATCCTTGAAAGCGCACACCTAAACCTGTAATAAAATCGATCTCTGATGTGTCAATCGTTAGCTCAGTGCCACCAGCAGCGACAGCCACGGCATCAGGCCAGCTTTCAACGCCATCCGGGGCTTTAAAAAAGATATGTGCGTTAACGTTTGTCCCCGCGTTAAGGGCATTCACTTTGATGGTTGATGCACTAATGCCGGTTACATCTAGGCCATTTGTTGGGTAGGTTTGAAATACGACATTGTCCAAAGCACTGGCTTGGGTCATATCCTTAGTCAGTGAAAGCGCGTTTTGTCCGCTAGCAGCCCATGCCGTACTGGTTTTAATGCCATCGGTGGGTGCCCAGTTTAACTGTGCTTCCCAGCCGTATACATCCGCTTCAAAGTTGGCAAATGCGCCACTGATTTTTTCGCGCCCACCAGGTAAATCAGCTAAATTGATCAGACCGTCGTAGGCGTAGTTAGCATCAATTTCTGCGGCATCCGCACCTTGTGGGCCTATGATTGAGTCACTGTTCCAGCTTTCAGAATTCCAGGTAATGAAAAATGACCACCAAGCATTTTGCTCGTGCATCAAGGACACGTCAGGAATGGTGCCCGTTTCTGTTAATGCCACCAGCTTCTTGCCGTCGTATCGCCCTTTAAGCGTGGAATACTGACTAGTGAACGTTAACGTGTCGTCATTCTTTGGCTCGCCGTAACCGTCAAACCCAACAATATCGACGTACTCATCCCCTGGGTACCAATCTTCTGATAGCCCATCCGTGTGGGTAAACACCCAAATAAGGTTATTTAAACCATGCACATCGGTCATACGTTGGTACATCAATGTCCATAATTTTTTATATTCAGTTGCACCTTGTGCGCCCCACCAAAACCAGCCACCTTCGGCTTCATGCAATGGCCGCCAAAGTACTGGCACCCCGGCATCAGCAAGCTTTTTAAGCTCAGTGGCGACTGTGTCGATATCGGCTAATAATGCGGCATACTCGCTACTATCTGTATCCGCTAAGGCGGCGGCAAAATCAAAAGTCGTACTGTCGGTATAGAAGCTGCCATCCCCTGTGCCCGTATTACCGCTAGGCGCTCGCCAATGAAATAACCCAGACAAGATAACATTTCGACTGTTGTGCGCTGCTAACATAGCCTCTGTTAAGCCGTCAGCGCTGCCATCAATACCGGCATACGAAGCGGAATAGTTCATGAAATCGAACGCCACGATAGCTGGGGCATCGTCACCTGTGGCTTGAACTATCTTATTGGTTTCAGTAAGCGGAAAATCATCGTCAACTTTACGCGGGAACTCAGTTTGCCCAGACAAAGTCGCCTTAGCATAGTGCTCTGTTAACAAGGTCATTAGCGCTAGCGCTTCGTCACTGGCATTGGCATTGACTAAGGTCGGTGCGACCGCTAAAGGCTCCGCCGGAGCCGCTGCAGGAATAAGTGAAATGCCGTCGATACGGTAGTAATTCCAACCACCGCCTATTTCGATGGTGTTGTTGCCTTCAGCTAGTTTAACTACCCCAATGCGCAGCTCTTTCCACTGGCCCGTAGCACTGAATTCAAAATCGTAGGTCACGCCGTTTACGATAGCGGCAGCCATTTTCCCGCCGTAGTCGGTGGGGATCAAATAACGCACATTTAAGGTATAAAAGCCGACTTGGTCGTCGATATTGAAAGTCACCGACATACCTGGATTGATATCTGCTGTATGGGTATTGTTGTTCGCACCCGCGACGAACATATCATCGCCCTCAACAACCAGGGTCGCGCCATTTAAGGTAGCGCTGTCAGCACTTACATCCAAGGTAATCACAGAATCTGGATCGAACACGGTAATTTCAACTGTGTCCACAATCGCAGCGCCAGACTCATCGGTCGCGGCACTACCATCGGCGTTTAACGCACTAATTTGAAAAACCAGCTTGTCTGAGCGAATGGAATCCGGGATTGAAAAAGTTAACGTTGCAACGGTTGGGTCAGTAATGGTGACTGCTGTGCCTCTGACTTGACTCCAAACAATGGTTTGTCCATCAGTGGTGCCCACTAACCGGCCTGAAAGCGTGACATCATCACCCGGCTTAACTTCCATATCGCTCGGGGCAATAACGTTAAGTGGACGCGACTCAGGTACATACGTTGCCGATTCCGTATTTAGGCTTTCGCCTCCTAAGCAACCACTTAACCCAAGGGCGACGGATACGCCCAATACGCAACGTGATAATGAATTAGTTTGATTAAACATAAGGACTCTTACCTCAATTTTGCTTTTTATTTATTCGTTCTATTAAAGGAATTACCGACTGCGTCTATGCCGTGTGTTAAGCATGTTTCCTGACTAGGTAATTGCGCATCAAACAAAAATGAACCGGTTCATTTTATTTCTCTAAAAAAACCGGAATCACATAGTGCGCAAAGTGAACCGGTTTCATATTATTGGTTAATCTAATGTTAATTAAACATAAAAACAACCTTTTTTAACGTTTTTTTAACCATCAAAAGAACAACATTAAATCAATGCCCAATATGGAAGCGCTTTCCCATAGCGTTGTGGGTATATCTATGTGCAAATAAATTAATTGATGAAAATTTACCAAGCAAAGTGCTGGATCAATCAGGCAAGGTGTTGTGCCTATTGCGGTATTGGCATGCTAAATACCCCGTATTGCACAGATAATCGAAGGGCTGCTCACCAGGGATAGCAGCGAGCGGCTTTTAATAAGTACCAGTCAATTTGTGTAGCGCCGCGCTCAAAGTAATGCCTATTATAGCCTCCACTTTTGCATTGAATGTTATGGGTGTCTAGATAACGTTTCTGGATCAATCAGGCAAGGTGTTGTGCCTATTGCGGTATTGGCATGCTAAATACCCCGTATTGCTCAGATAATCGAAGGGCTGCTCACCAGGGATAGCAGCGAGCGGCTCTTAATAAGTACCAGTCAATTTGTGTAGCGCCGCGCTCAAAGTAATGCCTATTATAGCCTCCACTTTTGCATTGAATGTTATGGGTGTCTAGATAACGTTTACATAACGGCTCTCTTCATCAGCAAGACGCGAATACTCACAAAAATGACCAATAATACTGAGTTGATGTGACCGATTCTCTTGGCCTTAATGCATGAGTGCCTTGTAAAAGATGCCGATGTGCCATCGGTATCAATCTAAAAAAGAAGTTATCGCTGCGATGTTAAAAACGGCAGAATATGTGGACGCTATCGATACAATAACGATAAAAATAATTGAGGAAGCCCAATGTTAAAACAACACATCATACGTTACATGACCAAGGCAATTTCCAGTGACACAGTGCTAAGCACCAAACGCCTGTACCACGAAGGAAAGCGTTCTATTACCTCAAAAGAACATACCCTAGAACTGTTCGTTTGCATCACCGATCCGTACAGCTATCTCTTGTTGCAAGTTATCCCCGAAATACAGCAGCGCTATGGGCTCCAGGTGCGCTTATACACAGTGCGCGATAAACAAACAGACATGTTCCCCGATTTAGCGAAGTGGCAACAAAATAGCCTAATTGATTGTGCACGGCTAGCCAAATTGTATGCCCTCTCGTTCCCTGAATTAGACAATTTTGCAGGCAAAAATGACAATGCTCTCGACGCCTACTGGGCCGCCATGCTGCATGTGGAAAAATGTGCCCTTTCTGTGACAGATATGCTGGCTATCTTTGCCCAATATTGGCAGAACGTCCCCAGTGAATTAGTGGCACAAAAAACAGCCGAAACGGAGCTAATGCCGCTGGCTAGTTGCAAAATGCTCATTCAAAACCAAGAATACCAAGTAAAACAAGGGCACTATCTTCCTGCCACTATCAAATATGCAGGGGAATGGTATTGGGCCATCGATAGGCTAGATCACCTTGAAAGTCGCTTAAATCGCCTGCTGGTCTCAGCAGCAGGCGGCCAAGTAAAGTATGACCGTCAAACCAAGCATTTATTGACACATCCAGCGACACCAGAAACCGCGGCTCATCCTGTCACTCTATATTTTTCGGCTCGTAGCCCCTATTCCTATTTGGGTTTGGAGCTGGCGATTAAACTATGCAACCACTATGGCTGCCCACTTATCGTCAAACCCGTTTTACCCATGATGATGCGCGGTATGAACGTTCCGCAAACAAAGAAGATGTATATATTTCACGATACAAAGCGTGAAGCTAAAAAGCATGGTATTGATTATGGTTTTGTTGCGGATCCCCTCGGTAAGGCTGTCGAAAATTGCTACGCCTTGTTCGCACTGGCTAAATCCCAAGGCAAAGAAATTTCTTACCTTCTGGAGTTTGCCAGAGCCGTTAACAGCCAAGGATTATTAGCTGACAATGAAAATGGCATGCAAGTTATTGTTCAGCGTAGCGGTTTGAATTGGCATGAAGCAAAAAGAGAACTAAACAACCCAGTCCAACCTTGGCGCCAAGAAGTTGAAGACAACATGAATGAACTCAACAATCTGGGCTTATGGGGGGTCCCCTGTTTTCATTATCAAGACACGGTGACCTGGGGCCAAGATCGTCTTTGGGTCATCGAGCAAGCCATACTATCAAAGAAAAAAGCCTAACAAACCTTCAAAAATTTTCTAATCAGGACACCCATGATAAAATTCACCTCATTTTCTAATCTGTCCTAAGCTTGTAAGGTGTTTTATTTATAATCGGGTATATGCGTTATGCCTCAACCTAGAAAAAGCCAAGTCAGCTTAATTGATACTCCCTACTATCACTGTATTTCACGGTGCGTCCGCCGTTCATTCTTATGTGGTGTTGATAAATATTCCGGCCAAAGTTACGAACATCGCCGAGAATGGGTAGAAAAGCGGCTACTCTTTCTATCCACAGCCTTTACGATAGATATTTGTGCCTATGCAGTAATGGCTAATCATACTCATGTAGTGCTGCATGTAGACAAAGCGTTAGCTGAAAGTTTACCTACCACAGAGGTATTGCGCCGCTACCTAAAGTTACATAAGGGCTCATTGCTAACCCAAAAATACGTAGCCGGCGATAGACTCACCGCTGGCGAACTAGTTACCTTTGATGAAACGGTTGAGCAGTACCGCAAACGTTTGTATGACATCAGTTGGTTCATGCGTGAAACCAATGAATATATTGCAAGAGAAGCAAATAAAGAGGACGGCTGCACAGGTCGATTCTGGGAAGGACGTTTTAAATCCCAAGCATTGTTAGACGAAAGTGCGTTGATCGCGTGCATGGTCTATGTCGACTTGAACCCCATTCGAGCAAAAGTTGAAAAAACACCAGAAACATCAAAACATACCAGTATTAAAAAACGCGTTCACGCAATCAAAAACAATCAAGTACAACCAAAAAATTTAATGCCTTTTGTGGGTAATCTTAAACAAAATATGCCTAAGGGTATTGTCTATTCGCTAGAAGACTATTGCGAGTTAGTACAAACCACAAGCCGTTGTATTCTTAACGACAAAATCGGATATATCGATAACGGCCAAAGCACCATTCTAGAGCGATTAGGCTTAAATTCAGCGCAATGGCTGACCTTAACCACTGAGTTCGAAAAACACTTTTTTTGTGCCGCTGGTGCAGAACTGATGATGAATGTGTTTAAACGCCATACGCACCATCAACGCATTAGGGGAATGGGTAAGGCAAAGGTGTTGCTCAAGCGCGTGTAATTTTCACTAAAAAATCTACTGCAAAAAATTCCTATATCGTCGTACATTTTCGATGATTCTTAGTGTGTGTGAGCCCTTCCAGTCATTCATTTAACACCCCACAATACTCAAAATTAAATAGATAAGAACATTAAATGCCGTTCGGTCCCTATCTTAGCGAACGGAATAGTAAAGGTGGGTCCTTCATCTTGAATCTGGTATGTTTTTGATTCAATTTTTATTATGGGTGTCATTATATTATTTTTGCAGGGCATTCAAGATGAGCTGCACATATATCCCACCGCCTTTGCTTTTAAAAAAACAGCCGATAGGTTTATTTATTCCCTTTTGATATTTAACAGCAAGATCGAATGCTTTAATCGTCTAATACATTGACTTTACCGGCAAGTGTTTGTAATGTCTGCGCCGCTATTCTAGGTGCCTGTTAGTTGTGAGCCATTTCAACTGAACAGGGTAAACGGGAAGTATGGTGTCACCAGACAAAACACGGCTTGTCTGGGTTAATCCATCGCTGCCCCCGCAACGGTACGCATACTCAGAGATGCCAGCCCGACACCGGCCTACGAAATAGTTATTTACGAATGAAGCGGAGGGCTTCATTAGAATGCACCTATCAAATTAACTTGCTGACTTTTTATACATTTACACTCTTCTTAACGAGAGCTCGCTGTAAATAGCTGCAAGATTATTAAAATTCACGCATTTTACCCCTCCTTCGATCGTTTACTTTTTCAGATTGAGGAACACACATGCAGCACCGTCCAATGGCTATCGCCATCTCTTTTGCCTTGGCTGCAAGCCCAGCTATCGCACAAACCACTGATGTACAGCCAGCAAGTTCAACAGATGTTGCTAGCAAACCCGACCGCAACCTTGAACGCATGGTTGTTGTTTCAAGCCGCGTGGCCATGCCTATTCGCGAAATCGCGACTTCTGTATCAGTTTTAACTCGCGATGATATTGAAACCCGTGGTTATGCAAATTTAGCGGATGTACTACGTACTCAGCCCTCGATCACTGTTACAAGCAATGGTAGCGCGGGTTCAACAACCAGCTTGCGAATTCGTGGCGAAGAAGGCTACCGCACCCAAGTTCGTATCGATGGCATCGAGGTGTCAGACCCAACAGGCACACAAGTCGGCCCTAACTTTGGTCAAATACAAAGTAGCAACATCAACCGCGTTGAAATACTCCGTGGTAGCCAAGGTTTAGTTTATGGTGCTGATGCTGGCGGCGTGATCAATATCGAAACCGCTAATGGCGTGGGCGAACCTTCAGGTCAAGTATCCGCCGAATATGGCCGTTACAACGCGACCAACTTAGCCGCAGATGTAGGGGGCTCGAGTGACAAATTTGACTACTATGTAGCGGCTTCCGACTTCTCAACAGATGGCTTTAATTCTCGCGTAAACACGCTTGAAAACCAAGATGATGACGGATACGACAACACTACATTACACACTCGCCTAGGTTATCAAGTAAATGAACAGGTAAAGCTAAATTTTGTTGCACGAAACACCAATGCCGAAGGTGAATATGATTCGTGTTTTGGTGCATCTGGCTCTACAAATGATTGTGAAAATAAGTTTGACCAAACAGATTTACGCGTAAGCGCTAACTACTCCACAAACACTTCAGAACATCAATTTTCACTCGCTAAAAGCTTTATTGAGCGGGAGTTTATCACCGAGGGCCTATCTAGCTTTGATACCAAAGGTACCGTTGAACGTGCTGAATACCTTGGCAGTACAGAGTTAAATCAAAATGCCAACTTAGTCTACGGCATCGACTGGAAACAAGAGGAAATCACCAGTGATGATGATAGCCGCACTCAACGTGGCTACTACCTTGAATACCAAAGTGAAGTGGTAAGTAACTTCTTTGTGACTGCAGGTGTTCGCCATGACGACAATGAAGATTTTGGTGAGCATACCAGTTATCGTTTAAGCAGTGCCTATATATGGGCAGTTGGTGATAACGAATTAAAACTTCGAGGTGCTTACGGTACTGGTTTTAGAGCACCGAGTTTAAGTGAAATCGCTTACAACACAGGCCCTTTCTCTAATGCTCCAGCCTCTGAAACCGCGCTTAAAGAAGAAACAACGAAAGGATTTGAAGTAGGCTTTACCTACTCTCTTGCTTCTGGTTCACAGTTTGATGCCACCTACTTCGATCAGAAAATCCAAGATAGCATTTACTTTGATCTCGCCACTTTCTCCGGTTACTTACAAGACTTAGGCGAAAGCAGCTCAAAAGGCATAGAGCTCATCGCTGATATCATTGTAACTGACACCATCGGCGTAACCGCTAATTACACGTATAATGACACAGAAGATACCGCAGGTGATCAGCGTCGTCGTCGCCCGCGTAACTCAGGTAGTGTCAGCATATATTACGATAACGACACATGGAAGCTGGCCGCAAGCTTACGCTCATCACATGATTCAGTGGATGGCGTGCAACTTAACGGTTATGAAGTGATAGACCTGAGCGCCCGTTATACAGTGAATCAAGATTTAAGCTTAACGGCGCGAATTGAGAATGCCTTTGATGCTAACTATCAAGATATAGCCACTTATAATACTTCAGGTGCCGCAGCTTATGTGGGCGTGCAATATCAGTTTTAAGGGGTAAGGTTTAAGCGTTACGCTTAAACCTTAACTTTGCCCCTAGGGATGCTTCGCATCCCTTTTTTGTGCCCATAACTAACCACAAGGCCATTCAAATCCATACCATTGAGATGCTTTGTAAAAGAAGCTGTTAATTATTCCCGCTATTTACGGCAACACGCCATGGGATAAATTTAAATATGTGCTCCTGTCTAGCATGCAGAACCTATTTAATCCCCCTGCTGTGGGTATGACATCAGGTGAAATAACACCTAATACTTATCGAATCCCAGACATGCATTATGTTTACTACGACCTGAAACGAAGTACGGATGTGATTTTCCTAGGTAAACGTTCAAGTGCTACCCGACCAGAAAACACCTATTGCGCACAAAAATAGGATGAAGTCAGATTCACATCTCTTTTTTGGGTAATCCGCGGTTAGCTGATTACGTTCCACGCATAAAAAAAGCTAACGGTTTAGCGTTAGCTTTTTAGTCGTTTTGTTAAGCGCTTAAAGGGCATCTCACTTTATTTGCCAACCCCCAAGCACGAATTCGCTCGTTAGGCCGCGACTGACTTATGTTTGTTGTGTGCCAGCACTAACAATATCAAACCAACCACCACCACAGCCGCGCCAATAGGCCGGCCTAAACCAGCTGACAAGTTAAAGCCAATGGCTGCTGTCATAATGTAGGAAACCGTCACGCCGGTCGTGATCACAGCTGGCACACTGGCAATCCAATGGAACGTGCCTCGGTCAAATAAGTACTTGGTTGCTAGCCATAACACGCTGGTCGATAACAGCATGTTTGAAAACGCGAAGTAACGCCAAATGACCGTGAAGTCGAGCTTTGTCATAAAGTAAGCGATAGTCAAAATAGGCACAGCAAGCAATAAACGGTTGCGAACGCTTTGCGGAATATTAAATGCGTCAACAACAGTTAAACGTAACGAGCGAAATGCTGTATCACCTGACGTAATAGGGAATACCGCAACAGCAACAATCGCCATAATACCGCCTAATACGCCCAAATAGCTGTTCGCCACATGGTTAACCACCAGCCCTGGACCACCGATGTCTAGCATATCTTTGAGCTGTGAGTATCCTTCAGGGAAAGCAGCAATACCCGCCAACGCCCATACACAAGCCACTATGCCTTCACATACCATTGCGCCGTAATATACAGGGCGCACGTATTTTTCATTGGTTAAGCAGCGGGCAATAATCGGCGCTTGGGTAGAGTGAAAACCACTAATGGCACCGCAGGTAATGGTGACAAACAATAATGGCCAAGTGGGTAAACCATCTGGATTGGGTGTCAGAAAATCATGGGCATGATCGGCCTCAAAGTAGGCCATAAAATCTCCAGTCAATGGCAAATGCGGCGCATCGATTAACAAGGCAATGGCGATCATGGTTGTCATCACGATCATCAATAAACCAAAAATAGGATAAAACTTAGTAATGATTTTATCGATTGGCAACAAGGTGGCTAAAAAGTAGTAGCCCAGAATAACCAGCACCCAAAAGGTGTTATTAGCAAAAATAGTGTCTTTAAAAAAGTCTAGATTACTCAGTAGCCCAGCCGGGCTCATGATAAAAACCACACCCACGAAGAACAGCAACATGGCGGTAAATATCAGCATAAAGCCTTTAAAAACCACGTTGTAATAATGCCCCGCGATTTCAGGCAAGCTCTTGCCGTCTTCTTTGATGCTCATCACACCCGAGAAATAATCGTGAACGGCGCCGCCTAAAACGTTACCCAGCACAATCCAAACTAACGCGATAGGGCCATATAAGGCACCTAAAATAGGGCCGAAGATAGGGCCGACACCGGCTATGTTTAAAAACTGAATTAAAAAAGCTCGCACGGGATGAATAGGAACATAGTCCACACCTTCGCTGAAACGAGATTGTGGGGTGGCAACTGTGGGGTCTATCCCGGCTTGTTTTTCAACAAAGGGACTATAAAACTTATAGCCAAGGATCAAGATAGTGATACAGATAAAAAAGATCAGCATAAGGGCGCGAGTCTCTGTTCAGGGGTGTTGCAAAATAGAGCGCGACAAACGCACCCCGCCTTTCATTCCATGAATATGTTTAATTAACAGAACGTTAATTTAAGAGCGCGATAGTAACAAACTAGTACACAACAAAAAATGGAAAATACGGCTAATTGATAACGACTGATTAAAGAAAATGTCACTAACCTGCATTTATGTACAACTATTAGTCAAAACCTATACTGGTATGACCTAGTTTCGATAAAATCGACACCGCTTGTGGGCTACAGAGAAACAGCCTGATTTATTGCGCTGGCTTTTTTTCCGCCAGTTCTTCTGCAAGTGCATAATTACCTTGGCTTAATGCTATGTCGATTAAGCTGTTTCCTGAGCTATCTTTAGCGCTAAGATCAGCCCCTGCATTGGTCAATGCATCAATGGTTTCAGTACGGTTAAAAAGAGTAGCAAACATAGCCGCAGTTTGTCCGTTAGCATTGGCTTGGTCGATATCACAATCAGCACTGATTAATGCTTTTATTGCACCAAAGTTGCCTTTGAATATGGCTCCCATTAACGCAGTGTTACCCGAAGCATCTTCCTGACACGCATTGGTACCCGCCTGATTGAGTAAAAACTCAACGGCGTCGGTTTGCCCGTGGTAGGCCGTTAATATTAACGCGGTATAGCCTTTTTTATCAGCAACGTTTGGACTAAGCCCTGCGGCATAATACGCGCTCAGCGTCGTTACGTCGCCTTGGCGAGCGGCGTCAAAATATAAAGTCTGTAAGCGATCACTATCAATTTTTTGTTCGCTAGTTAACGATGACTGTGCACTAGTTAACGATGACAAAGTCAACAATGTGAGCATAAACCAGCTTTTGAGCATTGAGTGATTAATTAGTTTCACTGTGTTTCTCCAATTTATAGCCCGTTAACAGGGCATAGCTAAGGATCATGTGGCGCACATAAAGATGTGCGCCTTGTTGGTTAAATCGTATTTATAAATCAGCGTTGTATCGAATTCGGCTGAATCCTTCAGCGACTTTTTTGGCATGCTTTTCACGTTCAGCTTGTACTTCAAGTAGCTGCTTAGCAGTGGCTTTGACTTTACGAATAGGTGCGCTGGCGAATTTTGCCACACCGGTTCCATAGTTTTTGTCAGCGTTGTACATATAAGCACTGATGATGACGCGAATTTCTTCTTCTGGTACACCTGCTAGTGTGGTACCTAAATTCTCAATTAGGTGCTGCTGTTCAACTTGGCTAAATGAACGGAACTTCTCTCCTGCTTGTGCAAAGTTACGCTGCTTATAAAACGGTGCTTGCTGGGTGGTACCCGCCAAAGGCGTTTGCACATATTTGTACTGATTGTCGTCGTTTAGGTCTAAGCGGCGGCTCGGCTGATAGTTCACATCACGTGAGCTATTAGTGGTACGCAATTTACCGTGTTGCTCATGATTGTTAATGCTTGCGTTACGCGGTGCATTAATCGGCAAACGGTAGGCGTTAACGCCAATTCTGTAACGTTGGGTATCTGCATACGAGAACAAACGACCTTGTAACATTCTGTCTTCTGACGGCTCGATACCAGGGATCAAGTTACTTGGTGCAAATGCCGCTTGTTCGGTTTCTTCAAAAAAGTTATCTGGTACACGGTTCAAGGTTAACTTACCTATTTTCTTGGCTGGAATAAGCGACTCAGGCCAAATTTTAGTGGTATCTAACGGGTTGAAATCGAAATCATCTAATTGCTGTGGCTCCATGGTTTGTAAATATAGATCCCATGATGCAGTTTCACCGTTTTGCCCAATTCGGGTATAAATATCAGTCGTTAACGGTTGAAAGTCGCGCCCCTGCATTTCTTGTGCTTCCTTAGCGGTGAAATTCTGTTGGCCTTGCTTGGTTTTCCAAGTCAATTTGAAATATTTTACTTGGCCTTTGTCATTTACAAATTTGAAGGCGTGAACGCTTGAGCCATCCATGTTTAAGTAGCTTTTAGGTGTGCCCATATCTGAAAACAAGTGCGTCAACATGTGTGTTGATTCAGGTACGTGTGAGAAGAAATCAAATAAACGCGCAGCGCTTTGGGCATTGGTAACCGGTGACGGCTTCAAGCTGTGCACCATGTCTGGAAATTTGATCGCGTCGCGAATAAAGAAAACAGGGAAGTTGTTACCGACTAAATCCCAGTTGCCTTGTTCAGTATAAAACTTAACAGCGAAACCACGTGGATCACGCAATGTTTCCGGTGATTGGTGACCGTGAATGACAGCTGAAAAGCGCACAAACACGTCAGTTTTTTTGTCTTCGCCTTGAAAAGGCGCAGCCACAGTTATGTCTGATAAGTCAACATAGTTTTCATAATAACCATGCACACCTGTACCTCGAGCATGCACTACTCGCTCTGGCACACGTTCCCGGTCAAACGCCGCCAGTTTTTCAATCAAATGACTATCTTGCAGTAACACGGGTCCCCAAGGGCCCGCGGTTTGTGAGTTTTGGTTGTCGCCCACAGGCGCGCCGTTTTGGCGTGTTAGTGTATCTGCGCTCGTCATAGTTGCTACGCTAAAAAGCGTGGCAGCAACAAGAAGTGAAGTTTTTATTTTCATTTTAGTTCTCCAATAGAGTCTCAGGTGTCCCAAGCGAGTTTATGTGTATGGGACGCAATCTAGTTTTCAGTGCAACATGCAGAGCAGCGTTTAGGATTTTCGCTTTGTGCTGCCCATCATAGTTACGGGTCGTGAGCTGGCATACATGCTGCTCTCAACGGCCTTTCCTGTGGCTGAAATGAAGTATGCTGAGATAGGTGATATCAATAAAATGATTAAAACAGATTTAGACAATCTAATTTTACGATGAAAGACGGTAACGTACGATTAGCAAACATTGCAATGCAGTCAACCCGCTATCCAAGCGTCACTGATAAAAAGTGCCACAGGGTTAAAAATTCACATAACCGCCTACTGAACACCATAAATATTCGTTATAGTTAGCAGCGTAAAAAACCGACTCTTTTAGGTTTTATCTACAAACGTAAATTCGCCTGAATAGGTTAAATATCAATTTTTGAGTAGTGCTATGACATTTTTTCGCTGTATTGTCGCTGTATTAACCTTTGGGCTGCATGGGATCGTGCTGGCTAAAACCCACCAGCCTTATGTAATTATGATTGGGGTCGACGGCCTACGTCCTGCCACCATAACCCAACAAGTCATGCCTAATTTGTATCAGCTTGGACAACAAGGGGTTAGCGCTAAAAGCATGCGGCCCGCCATGCCAAGCAAAACCTTCGTTAACTTCTATTCTTTGGCAACAGGATTGAACCCAGAGCATCACGGGATCACGTCCAATTACCCCTTTGATCGTGAGCTTAACCGTGGTTTTTCACGCAAAACCGACATTAAGGATCCGTACTGGTGGGGGGGCGAACCGATTTGGATCACTGCCGAAAAACAAGGCGTGAAAGCAGCGACCTATTTTTGGGTCGGGTCTGAAGTGGCGATTAATGGCGTACGCCCTACCTATTGGAAACCTTTTCAACAGGATAAAGACTACGGGGAGCGAGTAACCGAAGTATTAGAGTGGTTAGCGTTACCGGAAGCCCAGCGTCCACACTTAATCACCTTGTATTTTTCTGCCATTGACAGCGCGGCCCATGACTATGGTGTGAATAGCACCCAAGAAATGCAGGCCATTGCCAATGTTGACCGTCACATAGCGGACTTAGTAGCAGGTATCGAGCAACTCGGTTTACGCTCACAGACCAACTTAGTGGTGGTGTCCGATCACGGTATGGCAGATGTGAGTGACAAAAGAATTATCAATCTCGATACCTGGGTAGATTGGTCACAGTTTTCCATCCCAGACTGGAACAAAAAAAAGAATGCCGTATACGCGCCATATTTGAACTTATATGGCGATAAAGCGCACGTAGAGCGTGCATATGAAGCTTTAACAACACAACCGATTGCTCATTTACGTGTCATTAGACGTGGTGAACTACCGGCCAATTATCATTTTGATCACCCCCAGCGCGGGCCTGATTTAATGCTTCTTGCCGACCCGGGTTGGAGTGTCTACGCCAGTGCAGATGGTAGTCAACCTCAATCAATCGCTGTCAGTGGTCGCTCAGCGGCGACTCATGGCTACGATAATCAAGCTCCGGAAATGGCTGCAAGCTTTATCGCTGACGGTCCAGCTTTTGCTACGCACAAACCTGTGCCGACGTTTGACAATATTGAAGTATATAATCTTGTCGCCTGTGCACTGGATGTTAAACCAGTGAAAAATGACGGTGATATTCACCACGTAGGCCAGCTACTAAGTGCTGATAATCAAAAATGCCTCACTAATTAGGCTAATGAAAAAAGACGGGAAACCCCAGAAAAATCGATTAAACGACCGCTGCTTGCGCGCAACAGGCAGCTTTAGTGCGTATAATGCGCCCAAGTAACAGACAAACCAATCACCACATTGGTATATCCCATACATTCTTTTGGAGAGACCATGGACAAACAGACCAGCTCGCGAAATACCAGCGCCAAAGCACTACGCCTCAATCTTGATGAAAAAAAATACGGAACAATAGTCGAAATTGGCGCAGGCCAAGAAGTGGCGAGGCAGTTTTTCTTAGCGGGCGCAGCAGCCGGTACGATCGCCAAAACCATGTCTGCCTATGATATGAAATTCTCCGACGCCATTTACGGTGTGCAAGAAGACCGACGCTACGTGAGTAAAGCCCGGGTAAACGCCATGGTACAGCAAGAATTTGATCTGGTGCTTGACCGTGTAGGCGAGACACGCTCTAAGTCTTCCCGTTATTTTGCCTATGCTGCCACGGTTGCGGCGAAAAGCTTTAACCGCGTTAGCGAATGTCATGCTTGGTGTGGCATACGGGTGCAAATGTATCCTGGGGCTGAGCCGTCAGATATCACAGTGCACGTACGCATGCTCGACGATAATGCTGAAGCCCAGCAACAAGCCCTAGGCGTAATAGGGGTTAACCTAATTTACGCCGCATATTATTACTTCGAAAATCCGAAAAAAATCATCGACTCGCTAACGGATAACATCAAAGCCAATCGCATTGAAATCGATTCGATAGAATTCCACGGACCTTATTTTGAAGATGTGGATAATCGCGAAAAGAATATTCACCTGATCAGAAGCTGGAAAACCCGGGCTATCATGTTTAAGCCTGACGGTAGTGTGGCAGTCCCTTCTGAGATGCTCTACAAAAAGAACGTACTCACCATACGAGGATCGTTTAGACCCGTGACTAAGCTGAACGTGGATATGATTGAGCAAGGTCAGTTGGCGTTTAACAGCCTACCTGGTGTTGAGCCAAGTAACACCATGGCCATTGCTGAGATTACCCTAAATGACAGCCGAGGCAATGACGCAAAAATGCCTTCCAAAGACATTATCGCCAGGGTGCAACTGCTCAACTCCCTGGGCTACAACGTGATGGTGTCTGATTACACTCGTTATTTCTCTCTGCGCGCTTATTTCAGGCAGTACACTAAGTTACAGATAGGCATAGTTGTTGGCATGATCAACATCAAGCAAATATTTGATGAAGAGTCTTATCGTGGTGTAGAAGGGGGAATTTTAGAAGGTTTCGGTAAACTATTCCCAGATAATACCCGTTTGTTTGTTTACCCTGAGGTTGATAGCGACGGCGAGATAAATGATTTCACCTCGGTAAAAGTCCCGGATCACCTACGTTTCTTGTACCGACATCTGTTAGAAAATAACTTTATTCAGGGTATTGATTGCAGCGACCATCACCTGTTCAAAATTTTCTCCCGGGATGTGTTAAAACAACTAATCAATGGTCATGGCGAATGGGAAAATGCCCTGCCAGAAGGGGTTGCAGACGAAATAATGAAAAATAAATTTTTCGGCTTTAAAGGCTAACCCCTGCCGTAAAAAGCCAGGTTACCAAGGCTGATTGATTGCATCAGTCTTGGTTTTTCTTGTTTCAGATCAAGGTTATATTTTCACTATCTATTAGGCTGCCCCCGTTAACCCTTTGCCTTTAACTTGTGAGCACGTCTATGCATTCCTGCGTTATGTTCGACTCGGCACTACTGCAAAAATATCCCGCCCGAGGACCCAGATATACCTCTTATCCAACCGCGCTGAACTTTAGCCCAAGGTTTACAAAACCTAATCTGTTAAAGGCCGTTGCGCAAAGTCATAACAAAAGCTTGTCTTTGTATGTGCACATTCCGTTTTGCCATAGTCTTTGTTACTACTGTGGCTGTAATAAAGTGGTTACGCGTTTGCAGTCTAAAGCTGACTTGTATCTCGATTACTTACTCAAAGAAATTGAATTACAAGCCAAACATTTCACCCAAAAACCCGTTACCCAACTGCATTTAGGCGGCGGTACACCTAACTTTTTAAACGACAGCCAACTGCAACGATTAATGGAGGGGCTAAATACGCACTTTTACTTTACCCATGACGCCCAGCTCAGTATTGAAATTGACCCACGCAATATGAGTTGCCAACGAATTGATGCCATGGCCGACATGGGCTTTAATCGCTTGAGCATTGGTTTACAAGATACCGACCCTAAAGTGCAAGTAGCCATTAATCGGGTACAACCGACCGAATTAATTGCCCGCTTAGTTGAGCGCGCTAAACAGCGAAACTTTCGCTCGGTAAATCTTGACCTCATATACGGCCTGCCCTTTCAAACGCCACAAAGTTTTGCCAACACTTTATCGGCAGTACATAAAATGCAAGTAGAGCGGGTATCCTTGTTTAGCTATGCCCATTTACCAGAACGCTTTGCCGCACAGCGCAAGTTGTCGGTAGATACCTTACCCAATACTGAGCAAAAGCTAGTATTAATGCGCCAGGCGATTGAAACCTTGTGTGGCTATGGTTACCAATTCATTGGCATTGATCATTTCGCGCTCCCCAGTGACGAATTGGCGAAAGCCCAGCAAAATAGAACCTTAAGTCGGAATTTTCAAGGTTACACCACAGACACCAACACGGATTTACTCGGGCTTGGTGTGTCAGCGATAAGTGCAATAGGCAACAGTTATAGCCAAAATCATAAAACCTTAGCTGGCTATTATTATGCTATAGAACACCAACAACTTGCCCTTGAAAAAGGATTGATACTGAGTAAAGACGATCTTATTCGTCAGCGAGTCATCAGCGATATCATGTGTAACCTAGTGGTGGATAAAACGGCTATATCACTGGCATTCGATATTGAATTTGACCTTTACTTTGCTGATGAAATATCAAGACTCAGCACATTTATAGATGATCAATTGCTGATAAATCGGCCCCACGTAATATGCATAGAGAGTAAGGCGCAGCTGCTGCTACGCAACATTTGCATGGTGTTTGACCAGTACCTAAGCCTTGATACTGGAGAAAAATTTTCGGCGACAATTTAACAACATCCCAGACTAAACTACTATATATTCCAAATAAAAATGTATGCTATACCTAATGGGTAATTTGATACAAATCAAAGGAATGCAATTAATGGTAAACAGAAACTTTCCTGCTCACGGGGCGTTAAAAATAACGGTGGAAGGCAACTTACTGGTTATTCGTGCCCAAGGCCCAGCCAATACTGAAATGGTGTTGCAATATCAGCGGGAAGTACAACTCTATCGGGAGCAGTTGTGCGAAAATGCATGGGCCAGTTTAACACTGTTAACTGGCGAGCCCTTGTTACCACCTGAAGCCTCAAGCATGATGGTTGAATCAATCAAGCAAGCTGAACATATGAATCTAGTGGCTACTGCTGTGGTGTTTGTTGATGTGCAATATCAATCCATTTCGGAGCAGTTTTGGGAAGGTATTTATCAGCGCACAACGCTTAAACATGCTTTTTTCGAGCAAGAATCGATAGCAAGAGAATGGCTTCGCCAAGAAGTCACCAGACGAAAAGAGACGAGATAACCTAGGCTGAGCCATTAATCTCATCCCACTCGGTGAAGGTAGCCTAAGTTCAATGGAGCTCACTTAATCTAAGTGAGCTCCATGTCAAATCATGGGGTAATGCGCTAAATCGGTGAGCCAGGTGGTAACGGCTTAGCTGTAAAGTGTGCCGGCCACTGCCCTGTTTGCCAAAATTGATTTAACTGCTCAGCCAACACACGATTTTGCCCGCGTTTTTTCAAGCTGTCTAACCATTTGGTTAAGTCTCGTAGCTGTAATTCTATTGCCCCTTCCACCTCAGGGGCCAGTTCTGGGTTTGACAGCACCTTAACTAAACCATCTAACACCACATAATTGATACGCTGGGAAAGCTGTGTTTCACTTTGTTGCTTAAGACTACGGGCCAGCAAAGTGGAAATGACACTGTTCACTCCCGGGATGTCTTTATCCATGCTGTGCTGCTGAGCCAAACGATTCAAGCGTTGGGGTTGTAACAATAGGGTTAAACTATAGTTAGCCGCTGACTCCCCTGCTGAAACGGGATCAAAGGTTAATCCGGTGCGACCTTGAAAACTCTCCCGAGTACGAGACTCACCATAAGCTTTTGGCGGGATCAGCTTGATAATATGCTCTGGTATCCGTAAATAATCAGGCTGAAGGGTATCGAGCAAGGCTGTTAGTGCGTTTTGCTGTGCTTTGCCACTGACCACCCGTGCACCTTTAGCTTGTGCATAATCGCCCTTACTTTCATATTCATATGCTACCCCACCCACGACTTTCGCCACGGCATCTAGCTGGTATCTGTGCAGCAAATAGATAGGCACTAAGCGTTCTTCTAACGAAGACAAGGTATCGCCAGTGGGAATGCTATTGATACCAAATTGCTCAAGGGCAACCTTGCGCACTTCGCTGATCCTTTTCAGCTCTGCGACTGCGTCGCTGCCTGAGTCCCACAAATTCCCCGAAGGATTGGCAGCATGCAGTGGTCGCGCATCAGGATCAGACTGATAACCCATACCACTGGCCCGGGCTTTTGTAACTAAGGCATCAAGCCCTTTGACTTCATCTTGGCCATTCGGGTAATCCTGATAACCGTAAGCAATAACATAATTATCCCATGCCCCCATGCCCGTGGCATACGCACCTTCTAGACTAATTTGGCCATTGTCTAAGGTGATTTTTGGGTGGGGATAATCCATCACTGACTCACGGCCATATTCGCTGGCGGCGAAGTTGTGGGCAATGCCTAAGGTATGGCCCACTTCATGGGCTGACAATTGGCGAATACGTGCCAGCGCCATTTCTTTTTGCCCTTGGGTGCTCACATTTTCATCTTTAAATGGACTGGTTAAACCCAGGGCAATTAAATAGTCTTGACGCACCCGCAGCGAGCCTAACGTCACGTGGCCTTTTATAATTTCGCCTGTGCGTGGGTCCATCACTGAACTACCATAAGACCAACCTCTTGTGGCTCTGTGTACCCACTGGATCACGTTGTAACGCACGTCCATTGGGTCAGCCCCTGCGGGTAAAACTTTCACCTGAAAAGCATCTTTATAACCAATGGCGCTAAAGGCTTGGTTCCACCAGCGCGCTCCGTCAAGTAAAGCCCCTAATACCGGTTCAGGGATCCCGGGGTCTAGATAATAAACAATGGGTTCAACCGCTTCGCTGATCTTAGCCTTGGGATTTTTCTTCGTCAGGCGATGACGAGGAATAAACTGTTTGCTCGTGCTTTGCCCAAGCGGCGCCGAATAATCTTCATAGCCTGTGGCCCAAAAACCGGAAAAAGGCACAAACGTGCGCGTTTGGTATTTGTCATCCGGCAAGCGAATTAAAGAATGATGCAAATGCACAGTAATGCTTTTGGCTGCTGGGGTCACTTGCTGCACATATTCACCGGGCTGGCTGCCGCCAAAAGTAACTAATGACTCAAGTTCAGTGTTATCCGCAAACGCCTTACTGCGCTTGAGGTACACACCGCTGCGACTGGCATCTGGGCTGTAACTGCCCTGCTTTGTCGCAGTTAAACGATCGCTAATTTGGTGAATATCAGAAAACAAAAAATCCGTGTAGTCCACCAGTACAGTGTCTTTGTCTGTGGCCACCACGGGTAAACCGACCAACACTGAGTCAGCAAAGGCTTCATCAATACTGGCTTGCTCAGCAGGGTTAGCCGAGCTTGCACGATAGGTGGTATTGAGTTGATTTAGCATCACCTTGTTACCAAAACGCTGAAATTCAACCAAACGCGTTTCCCCCAACTGACCGCGATCTAGGCCAATATCATTTGAGCCAATGCCTTGGGGTAAACTGCTTTGAAATAGAAATGGCTGATCGAGTTTATCAATGCTCAAATAGACTTTGTCGCCTTGTACGTCATAGTAAAAGTCAAAGAAACCGGTTTTATGCGCCATCCCTTGGGTAAATTCACTGATGCTGGTCGCTTTTGCGGTTTCAGCCGACACATTTGCCACGTTCAGCACCCAGCACAATAATGCCAGTGTTCCCCATTGTTTTGACTTCAACATCTGTATTCCTCTGCTTATATTTATTGCGAACAACACCTTACCGAGTTTTTGCGCTCGGCAAAAGCACCCGTTGACCAATGCCGGAAAATTAGCGTTCGCCGGCAGCTAACAACGTTAAAGTCGCAACATTCGGCAATCTTTAAACAAGGATTTCAGCCGGCGGCACCGGCTAATGTGTGCCCTGTACTAGGTCTGGGTGAGAGCGTTTTTGCAGCGAATCCGTTAATAAAGAACATAATCAATAGCATAAAATGCAAAATTGAAAATCTAAAAAACAGCTGTTCTTGTGATAACAAACTTTCCCTGGAAGGACTTAAAATAAACTGCAGGCCTGAAAACACGCGACCGTATTTGATAATCACGTCTTGCATACCGTGCTGAATAAGATAAAACCCAAGGGGTGCTGACACGACCGTCACAAAACAATAAGCCGCACGCTTCATGCGACTAGCCGAAGGAGCTTTTTTCACCCACCAACCTGACGCGTATATGAGCAAAAGTATGTAGCCCACAATATACAGCAGCTTGAATGAATGGCCGTTGTTGGGCAGTAATTCAATAATATTATCTGTACCCGCTTGCACCACCACAACCCAATATGACACAGGTAAAATGAAAAAAGCGTACAACAACGAGAAGGCCAGCCGATTGCCTTTGAAGCCAATCGATTTAGTGGGCGTCAGCCAACAATAAACAAGCAAAAATGCCGCCGAGATAGGAAGATAAAAGCCTAAAAATCGATAACCTAGTTCAAGGTAATGGGACTGATCACGCCAGGTAGGGTAGCCCAAAATGTCAAATAAACTTTCATTGGGGAACGTCATATAAAACAGGTTAAATACCAAGAGGCAATGGGCTACTGACAACCCCAGTAGTGTTAGCGCCGATGTTTTTTTACGGGCTGTTAATTTATCAAGCGCAATAGGCGGAAGCGCAAAAGCGACCATCAGAGATAATGACATCATGATACTGCTTAACCAGACAAAATCCTGCGTAAAAAGCTCTTTAACATTGTATGGCGTGCGATCATCGCCCTGTATCAAATACAACGAAATAGCCAGCATGACAAATACCGCCAACAGGTAATACTTTTTATAATTTTGCGGCACATCAAATCGACGTTCAGGTGTTTTATTTTGACTCGAGTGCATTAAGTACACTTTTTGCCCTAAAAATAATCCCAGCAAATTTAGCCCTACGTCACTGGCCACAGCCACCTTATTAACAATAAATATCTGCAACAATTCCAGTGCGAATAAAAAAGCAATCCCAGCCAGCCCCAGCATAATGCGATATTGCTTGTGCAACTGATGTTTGAACGCAATAGACGCTAACAGAATGCCTAACGGCGCAACCAATAACACTTTTCTGAGCAGCTGAGTGACCGCCTGCAACGGCCCCTCTCGCCAATAGGTTTCTAATGGGACCGAAAAAAATCCTTGGAAATTACTAAACAATGCGGCTTTATTTTGTATGAATTCAAATGGATACACAGCTAAAAACAACAACAAAACGCACCATGCTACGCACAGTGCTTCTTGAGCATAGTGTGAGAAACGCCTATTTACTTGCGTAGTATGTACATCGTTACGCTGGGTACTAACATGCTGTGCAGTAAAGAATTTTAAGGCGATCATAATGCCAATAAAGGCGCTAACGACATCGGTTGCATCCGTATATCGGCTTAATACAAATAATTGTGCGAGCTCTATGCCTAGGGCGTACATTAAGCACAATTTTAAAATATAGTTAGCTTGATACTTAGCACTTTTAATATATAGCCACGCGATAAAGCCCCATAAAAAAATGTCTGACACTATGCCAAACACCCCTTCATTAATGGAAAGCTCAAACGACGCAAATGGAATGATGGTTATCCTGCCCGCTTGCCATTTTTTGAATATTTCAACCGGACTGACAGATAAATCTAGGGGCATCAGGCTATAAATCACCAATACCGCTAAGGTGCCATTAGCGTAGGATATCCATTTATTTTTCCCCCCGTAACGATTCAGTTTATTAACGAGACGGATAAATTTAACCCGGGTGAAAAGATAAAGCATAAAACTGAGTAACATGCCTAGAAACTGGGCAAAAACATCTTTAAATGACGACACTCTGTCATTCAAAAATAACTGCACGAACTCAATGCCAGCAGAAATACACAGTAAAGCAGCGCAAATGAAAATCAGCTGCAACGTGCGTATCAACCGAGAATGACTGCGCTGAATAACCATCAGCAGCAAATAAGTTATTGGCATGAACAACAAGAAATTAGTGAACCAATCCGAGCGATTGACAATAGCGAAATCAAATTTGTTTAAATCGCTAAACCCCTGCACGGCTTCCCCGAACGTGAGTTGATTAACGTTAAAGGGTACAAAGCTGCCGAATATAATAAATATTGCATAAAATATTGTTATTTTTATGAGCGCTGTTCTATCTCGTATCAACAATGTCAATCCGCCTTACATTGGTTGGGTATGTGCGATTATTTATGCCGCTAACGTGTATCTCACGTCCAGTTGAATGCATCAACACTAACAAGGGTACGCATTGGTGCAAAATATTGTACAACTTTCATCCATTAATAAGCAGCTGAATTTAGCAGCATGATAAAAGCAATTTCCTGCCATTATACCTCATGAATTCAATGCGTTACATGTCAGGAAATTAACATTACTGTCACCCTACATCAACGATACAACGCAGATGAGCCACATACAGTGCTTGCATAAGCCGTTAGCAGCGTTTATTTTGCTCTAACTCTATAAATGGACGTGTATGAATAATTGATATGGATATTTTTATAAGCAACGGCTTCACATGGCGAACTCGCACTTATCTACATTCTGCCATTCACGGCGACAGCACTAGACGGCCAACTCATACTCGCGCCCTACTAAAAACAGGATGTGATTCATGAAATATAGAGCAGACATCGATGGTCTGCGGGCCATAGCCGTTATATTAGTCATTCTATTTCATTCAAAAATAAATTTTTTCCCGGGTGGCTACATAGGCGTAGATATATTTTTCGCTATTAGCGGTTTTCTGATCACCTCTATTATTTATCCGAAAATGTTGGCTGGTAATTTTTCGTTTGTGGACTTCTATAAGAGGCGAGCAAGACGACTACTACCTGCTAGTATTTTTATGACTTTGATCACCTTATTAGTCTTTGCCTTTATCTATCCACCGAATTTATTTCAAATGTTGGCCAAATCTGCAACGGCTTCATTATTATTTGTTTCGAATTTATATTTCTGGCAAACCTCTAGCTATTTCAGCCCAAACTTAGAGCTTCAACCTTTACTGCACACATGGAGCCTAAGCGTTGAAGAGCAGTTTTATTTTCTGTTCCCCTTAGCGCTATTTATTCTGACGCTGCTCAAATTTAAGAAAAACGTCGTTTTATTAACTGTGGGATTTGCTTGTTCAATATCACTCGTATTGGCATACATATACGCCCCTAACAGCTTGAGTTTCGTCAGTTTTTATGTGCTGCCGACACGGTTTTATGAAATGGGATTGGGCGCATTATTTGCTGTTCATCTCACCCACAAGCCCGACGCGTTTAGCAAGATTAAATACCTACGTGAAATCGGCTTTATCTGCGTCGCTATCGCGGCTGTTCAATATGATCGTTATCTCGCTTTCCCTAGTTTTTATGCTGTTTTACCCGTTTTAGGTACGCTGTTGATGCTTATCGACCGCAGTACCACAGGATTTTTATACCGGGTATTAAGTGCAAAACCCGTGGTATTTATCGGCTTGTTATCTTACTCATTGTACTTATGGCATTGGCCAATATGGGTCGGCTTCGAGTGGCTAATTGACAACACTTCAGCCCTCAACATGGCAGCCTATTTTACGGTTACCTTTTTGATTGCTTATTTGTCTTATCGCGTAATCGAGCAGCCACTTAGATTAGCTTCGTTTTATCAAAGCGCCTACACCAAGCCCAGCCTGCTGGGGTTCGCTGCGCTGCTGGTGGCGAGTGTTTCTTTCTTTACCTTACAATCTAATAACCGTTTTTTGCAGATGAATGCAACGGGCCTCAGCGCCTATAATAATTCATTAGTCAGTGAACCCTATCGCGATCGTTGTACCGATACCAAAAGGCTAAAAGGGCAATTCTCAATATGTACCGTCAAAGAAGGGGTTGACGCCCAGTACTCTATCCTGCTGTGGGGAGATTCTCACGCATCGGCCTTAATGTCAGCGTTAGATAATTTTTCCGACCGGTTTACCATACATGCGATGAATACCTCAGGTTGCCCAAGCCTAGTAGAAACAAGACGCAAAGGGGCCGAAGACTGCTATTTTCATAACCAATTTATGCAATCACATTTACTCAGTCAGACTGATCGCTATGATCTTATCTTAGACGTCAGCGCCTGGGATAATTACATTGAGTATGGGCTACTTGAAACAGACGTTTCACAGGTTGAGGAAATGCACGCCGCTTTACAAAGAACCATCGCATTTTTTGAAGTTAATCACTTAAAATATGCATTTGTACCGCAAATTCCCAGACAAAAAACCAATATCCCCCGCGCTTTTTTCAGGCACCAGTTAGGCCTGAATGATCAAGAAGAGTATGTGCTACGAAGTGACTACGACATCAAGCTCAAACGCTTCGAAGAAATGCTTTACCCAAGCAAAAACATGATTGCCCTAGACAGCTTCTTCTGTGATGACGAAAAGTGTGGTGGCAGCCAGAACGGCGAAATTATGTATAAAGACGCCCATCACATATCTGTAACAGCTGGGCAAACGATAAGCTATTACCTTGAAGGCGAAATTGTAAACGCAATTGAAGGGACCGGCAAAACGCTCGAAGCATCCGCTGAGTAATCAGCTGGTGAGGTAAATAAGCGCACGGGTTTGTTCCTATTACGGTATAAACGTAACGCAATCGCTTATTACCTTGCTACCATAGGCTTAGAAAATGTGACCTGTCACATTCAAATGAAATACCAAGCAGAGGGATGAATGCGCGATAACAAGCCAGTGGTGGTCTTTATTATTAATTCGTTAGGGCTAGGCGGCGCTGAGCGCGCCCTAAATAACATATTGCAAGCCACGCCACAGCACGAACAATTCAATATTCACCTGATATTACTCGACCGCGAAAAAGAACACAGGATCATGCCTGAATTCGTTACTATGCACAGGCTAGATAGCCGCCGCTCGTTAATACGCAGCGTTTATTTGCTAGCCCAAAAACTGTCAGCACTTAAACCCAGTTTATGTGTGAGCCTGTTAGTTCGCTCAAATGTAGCGAACGTTATCGTCAATCGAATACTGCACCGCCGCCCGGCCATAATCTGCGAACGCATGCACCTCAGCTCGCATTTGGCGCTGCAATTTAGTGGTTTAAAACTCGTCTTAAGTAAAATGGTACCCAGGGTGGTTTATCCATTTGCCAGCCAGGCACTTGGTGTGTCAACAGGGGTGACAAACGATCTGGTGCAGAATTTTAATATGCCCAAGGCGCGTACCCTGACCATCTTCAATCCCTATGACCATAAGCAAATTTGCCACGACGGCAAGCAAACCAACGAGTTTGCCCTGTCACGACAATATATAGCGGCAGTGGGACGTCTAACCAAAAGTAAAAACTTCGGCATGCTTATCAAAGCGTATGATGCTGCGGACTGCCCCTATGATCTGGTCATATTAGGCGACGGAGATAGCCAAGAGCGTAACAAGCTTCAAGCGCTTATCGACGCAAAAAACCTAAGTGAGAAGGTGCATTTAGCCGGTTACGCTAACAACCCCTTTTCAGTGATGAAAAACGCAGTATTTTATATATCCGCCTCCCTCAATGAAGGATTTCCCAATGCGATGTTAGAAGCCATGGTGTTAGGCCTGCCCGTGGTCGCATCGAATTGTGAGTCTGGGCCAGCAGAAATATTGGCCAATGATGATACCCTAGCAATTGACGCTATGTATCCGGCCAAATACGGCATACTCGTACCAACGCTATCCATTGACAGCTTAACCCAAGCAATTAATGCAATGAGTCAAACAGACACCCTAGAACACTATAGGCAAATGTCGCTGCAGCGCAGCCTAGACTTTGAAATTCACAAGATTGCTAACCAGTATTGGCAGAATTTTCGAACATTTTTATAACCTCACTGGGCTTACAACAAGCAAATTGAGGCTATAAAGCCTGATACAAGGCTTTATGTTTTTCTGCACTGACCAGCCAGGTATTTAAGCTCTGGTGTTCGAACGCCTGTGGCGATTGATAAGCGCTAAAATCATCCTGCTGCAAAATATCTTTCATTGCTGCTATGTCACCAATGTTGAAAAAGCATTGCTCCGGTAGTTTGAATTCCCGGTGCGGGGGAATATCAGACAGGGCAATAGGCACACCGGCAGAAAGTGCTTCAGAGACCACTAAGCAAAAACCTTCCATGTGCGAGGGATGCATAAATAGTGCGGCATTGGCGTACAAGGTTTTAAGTCGCTCACCGCTTTGAAAACCTGCAAAAATGATATTCTCTGAGGCGTTTTTGGTTAAATCCTTCACATATTGTTCAGCGTGGATCCCTACCCCGCATATCACCAATTTTTTGACCGGCTGTTCAATCTGCAGATAGGCCGCAATCAATTCATGAAAGGCCTTGGTTTGTTCAAGACGGCCTACCGCGAGAATATAACCAGCCGAGGTAAGGGAAAACTCCGCTAAAATATTTCGCTCATCAAGATGTTGGGTAAAATCTAACGAGCCACCATTTCGGATCGTGACATAACGCTGGCTATTTTTTGCAAAGCGCTTATCTAAATCGTTTTTTAACGCTTGGCTAACACATATAACCCTATGGGCATAACGACAGGCATTGCGTTCGCCCTGAATTAAAAAGGCTCGACCCAAGCGCCCCCATTTGGGTCGCTCATAGTCAACTGCGTGATGCGTCACAACCGTTTTAAAACCAAACAGCCGTGACAAAGGCGCAAAAAAACCGGGACCGATACCGTGTAGATGCATAATTTTAGGGTGCACAAATAAACGCGCGTAGATAATCGCAAACAGTGTATGCAGTAAGGTTTCCATACCGGAAATATCAATGGTAGGAATATATTTTAAGGTGAGGCCAGCATATTGCTGATCAGCCTTATTGATTGGCTTAACACGCGTAAATAGAGTGTAAGAATACTCGGGCGTTATACCTTTTAATTGAGGGTAAAGCTGAGCACAAACCGTCTCAATTCCGCCAATGAAGTTTGGAACATTCCTTGCCCCGATAATACACACTGTCCTCATTTCTGGTAGTACTCCGTTACTGCGAAAACACCATCATTATTTAAGCCTTATTATTAAACCAGCAAGAGAATGAGAGATGGAAATAATAAAAACAGCAACATGATATCAGCAAGGTGCACTTTTTATGCGGTTTATCGCCAAAGGAATGAAAAATAAATTCCCAGACTTTATTATTCCACGAACTATATGGATTACCGCGTAGACTCAATGGCTTACCGAAACAGAAATGAGCAGAATACTGCCAACATATCCACAGAATTTTTACTCTCGGCGCAAAAAAGGTAAATTTTATGACCATCAAGATTTATTCGCTTATAATAGACCCATGCGATTTTCTGACTGAACGTTGCATTATTAAACGCCCCTTGTCACACTCAATCTGTCGCAGTTTTTAAGTAACCCAAAGGAGTACTTATGCAGGCTCAGCTATTTCATTTATCTCAATATTATCGCCAGCTTATTCGTACATCAGCCCTCACGCTATTATTCATCGGCTTAACCGGCTGTTCAATTTTTCACGGGCCAGTAAAAGAACCTGCGCAACAAGCAGCGCAGTACTTGTTGCAAGAGATGGATAAACAACAACTTGCATCAACAGTGCAACTATTACCCTTTATCAAAGACCAAAAAACCTTAAATTCGTTGCCCAAACAAGCCAGAAAAGCAGTCAAAAAACATCCTGAAATTACGGCTAATTTATTGTTAGCAATGCATAAAGGCGTAAACCCACAGCAAGCCGCGATTCAATTAATAGAGCGTCAGAGAAAAAACCAAAGCCATTATATTTATGTTGCTCTGACTCTATTCCCTGTGGACGGCTACCGACTCGCTGAAAAACTCGCGGCCAGTGATAATATAGAAAGTGATGTGATTACTACGGCAAGCTTACGAGCAGGCTTTGATCCGGCCCTCATATTCCCAGCGACCGCTGCCAACGAGCAAGATTATCGTATCGTTCCGCTGATGGAATCAGCCAGTATTACTTTGTATAACCAAACACAAAACACCCAGGCTACAATACAATTCAAAGCACAAGGGGATAACGAGTGGCAACCCGGTTTAGCCTTGCAGTGGGAGCCAATACAAGGTGCCTTATCTGGCTCGATCGTACATCTGCAGCCTGACACCCATTACGTCGTTAACGTGATGCTGACTGAAAACAACGTGCCCTTGTCTGAGCAAGAATATACCTTTAAAACCCGTGCTGAATCGCCACCCATCGACCCAGAAAAAATCTATTACCTAAGCGATATATATCAAGGCGGTCAACTCAACCTAGAAGCCTTAGGCATTGAAGGCAGCGAAGGTGGCTGGGCAAAAATTATCGGTGACGGTGTTACCGTACAAGCTGACCCTGATGATAATTCTGCCATTTATATCGGGAGACAAAATTACGTTATGCTTGAAAATATCACCAGCAAAGGTGGATTTCGTTACGGCATACATGGTTATAAAGCCCATCATATATGGATAAAAGGTGCCGATATATCAGAGTTTGGCCGAGTAGCCACTGAATATCGCAAAGGCAAAGGCTACGAAACAATCAAGAGTACCGGTTTAATTAATTACGATTCGGGTATCTACCTAGAGCGCAGCGGCATAGTGGTCATTGAAGACTCAGAGATCCACTCACCAAACGGCAAGGCCAACAGTTGGGAATATGGCCACCCCAATGGCCCCAATGCCTTTCAAATATGGGGATACCATGACACCGAAGCCTATCGCGGCCAGTATATCGTGCGTAACAACCGCTTTTACGGCACAGCGGAACACCGTTTCAATGATGTAATAGAAGGCCGTTCGAACTTTAGGCGTTCAGGGGCATTTGTGCGTGACTCAGCGATTTATAATAATTACCTTGCCTATGCCAACGATGACTTAATTGAGATAGACGGCGGCCAAGCCAACGTACTGGTGTACAACAACGAAATGACCCAAGGCTACTGTGGCATCAGCACGGCGCCTAATATGATAGGACCAAGCTACATATTCCACAATTATATACACGACTTAGGCGACGAGCGCGGTAAAGAATGGGCAGCCATTAAAATGGGCGGCATCATGACTCGCCCAGCCGGTATCACCAATGTATTTGAAAACTTAATTATCACCAACCGCAACGGTATTGCGGCAGCCAGGGTCAACAATGACAGTACCCTTTGGGTGAATGCGGTAAACAATATATTTATTACCCGAGATTACGCCAGCCAAGTAGGGTATGGCATATACGACAAAGAGTTGTACGCAAAATCCTCTTTCAAAAACAACGTTATTCACAATACCAAGGTGAATATTCCAGTGGTTAAAGCAACGATAGACGACGACTTTTATCACCCTATGACAGAATTACCCGACGAAATAGCCGCAGTAGAAAACGCAGGAGCTAGCTACTCATTGGCGATAGAATCTCGGTTCATGATCCCCAACTTCTCGCTAACAGCTAATGAAACCAACGACACAACGTCTCAAGCCTCAAACGGTTTTGCTAGCAAAACTGCGCTATCGCCTATCGACTTGAGTGGTTTAAATGTGTCTTCGTTTGATAATCAAGACCGCAACAAGCGTTACGAGATTGACGCTAATGGCACAGGAATATCTCTTTACGGCAATACATGGAAAAGTGTAGCTTACACAGACATTATCAAGCCAGAGACCCGAGTAGAGGTAGATGTCAGCCATAGTGGTCGGGGGGAAATAATAGGTATGGCGTTTGAAACTGACAACAAACTCACCAACTCTCGTTTGTTTAAATTTTATGGCAGTCAAAAATGGCATGACAATGGGCCTAAAACCATGCTTACCAACACCACTGAAACCTTAACATTTAATTTAGGCGAGTTTATTAGCGGCCCGATAAACCGCTTAGTGTTCGTATTAGATTACGACAATGCCCATGGCTCAACGGCCCCCCAAGTTACGTTTAGTAATGTGAAAATATACGAGCCCAGCGCCGAGCCTGACACGAACCTCGGGGTTAACACAGACGCTCAACAAAGCCTCATCACAATTGGCACACAGCAATAGGATTTTAAGGGGCGCCAATTGTCCGCGATTGGCAACGCCTTAAACATAAAATTGAAACAGTGGCCGGCTATATTCCTGCTAACGGATTAACTCCGCGTAACGAAACCCGTCCTTTCGTGCAATTGACCTAACACAAACCTATAGCGGTACGAAGATTGCTTTACGGTTTGCAGATGTGCTGATAATGAAAAACGGGTAAACTGTATGTCGCAACTTCACGCTGGCTTTAAGCTCTGTGATTAAAAAGCTATCGCACCGACTCGAAAACACGTGCCAGTTGAGTTCAAGGTAAATATTTAAGTTTAGGGCTAGATGCCGTAGTTATTGATTGGAAAAAGCATGAATGCCCCAAAAAGTTTAATAAATAAAGATTTACGCATTGATACACTTCGTGGATTGGCTTGCATATTTTTAGTGCTATTTCACATTATTGGTGCCGGAAAACAATCAGGTCTCAAAATTGATGCCGGTATGTTGCGCGATATCAACGATTTATTCTCTTATGTGCGCATGCCGTTGTTTACGTTCCTATCCGGTTATGTCTACGCAATCAGACCATTTTCAAGTGGCAGTGGCGCATTTATCAAAGGTAAAGTACGCAGACTGTTATTGCCTATGCTAACAGTAGGCACTGTGTTTGCCTTAGTGCAAAGCTTGACACCTGGCTCGAATCGCGGGGTCAGTGATTGGTCGTTACTGCACATTATTCCCGTGGCGCATTTTTGGTTTGTCGAAGCATTATTCCTTATTTTCATTGCGGTACTACTATTAGAAAAGCTTAGCCTTTTTAGTCATAAAAAATCGACTTTGCTCGTCATAGCCCTAGCTGGTCTGCTATTTTTAACGCCATTAAATACACGTTATTTCGCAGGCTCAGGTGCCCTTTACTTACTGCCGTTTTTCCTAAGTGGTATGTTTGTTAAACGTTTTAATGTTTCAGGTTCGATATTAATCGGTATGGGTATCATGCTCGGGGTCATTGTCGCCTTATATTTTAAATTTCCAGATTTTAACGCCTCCAAGTACCAGCGAGATCTTTTCACGCTTCTGGTGGGCATTGCAGCCTGCACCAGTCTGTTTTTCTTGAGCATTAAAAGTTTCGCCTTATCCGTTATTGGCCAGTACTCTTACGCAATTTATATTTTCCATGTGTTTTTCACTGCAGCATCGAGAATATTTCTCTATAAAGTAGGCGTTCATGACATCAGTGTGATTATTACGCTTTCGCTTATTTTCGGCTTAGCTGGCCCCATTATGATTGAACATATACTTAATATGAACGCTTATACACGTACCTTGTTTCTGGGAAAACGTTTCGATAAAAATCCACCTCGCCCTCTGCCATTTACCCAATTAGTGCGTATTTTTTCACGACCCTAATGGCTAAAAATCATGGGCGTTAGCCGCCTTGGGTTTGGTTACAACGGTTCAAACATGACATAAAGTAATAGGTATTTTCGCTTAGCAAATGGATATATCCAAAATAAGTTAAAATTTCAAATCAGTTACACTGCTCGCCACGGATGCAATGTGACTTTAAGGGACTAATACGCACTATGCTGTTCAATTCACACGAATTTATTTTCTTGTTTCTACCGCTCTTACTTTGCGGGTACTTTTTAATTTCTAAGCTTGGGGTAATTTCGTTAATAAAGCCCCTGATACCAAGTGGGAGATAACCGCGCAATTTATCGAAGAAGAGATTGAAAAGCAGCCTTATCAATAGGCTGTCCGGCAATCATTAAATTTAGTAAGACCAAAAGAACCATTCAGCTAATAGCTAGTTTTAAACTCAAAACACAACTTATACGCTGATGCTCGACTAATGAGAATGAGAAAATGACGACAAAAAATTATCGTTGGGATATTCAAGGCTTGCGCGCCCTAGCGGTTATGGCGGTAGTAATATTCCATATAGAGTCAGCGAAACTACCCGGTGGGTATTTAGGTGTAGACATCTTTTTTGTTATATCAGGCTACTTAATTATCGGCTTTATTTGGCGAGATATAACTTTACAAAAATTCACTCTCGCAAATTTCTACACTAAACGCATTAAACGGCTATTTCCGGCATTATTTGTCACGGTGCTTGCAACAATCATTGCTGGCTATTTCTTTTTACTGCCCGAAGAGATTCAAGTATTTGCAAAAAGTGTTATATCGACCCTGCTTTATATATCTAATATGTTTTTTTACACCCAGTCAGACTACTTTGCAGCAGATCTCGAACTTGCACCATTATTACATACCTGGTCACTATCAGTTGAAGAGCAGTTCTACATTATTTTTCCGCTATTACTGTTAGGTGTCGCTAAATGGAATCCTCATAAGCTGCAGATAACGTTGGCAGTTGTTGCGGTCATAAGCTTCGTGCTAAGCGAATATCTCGTATATACCGACCCATCTTTATCTTTTTTTATCTCACCAACACGGTTTTGGCAATTTATTGTTGGTGGATTGTTAGCGCTCAATATCCACAAATTTAAAATCTCTGCACTTGCCAGCAACATCATAGGCAGCAGTGGTCTATTGGCGCTTATATATTGTCTGTTTACCTATACAGAAAAAACCTTGTTTCCGGGAATCAATGCGATCGTCCCAACATTTGCAACGTTGCTCGTCCTCTTAGCTGGTAATACTTCTAGTTTATTTAGCCGTATAATGGCATTGCCAATCAATCGTTTTCTCGGAAATATATCTTACTCACTTTATCTTTGGCACTGGCCTGTTATTGTTTTCTATGGACTAGCAATAAACAACCAGTATTCGACCATGATTAATAACGTAGCGATATTATTAATATCGTTGGTACTTGGGTACCTCAGCTGGAAGTTTATTGAACAACCTTTTACAAAAAAAAGTATTCATGTTCGGAAAAAAGTAGTTTTACTAACAAGTTTAGGCACCAGTGCGGCTGTTATCTTGCTCATGTTATATTCGTCTGACGGGCTTCCGAATCGCTTTAATGAAAAACAACTCTACTTCTCTTCATTCATGAACTATCACGCCCCTGGATTTAGAGGTGGGAAGTGCTTTTTATCCTCCGCGTCACCCAGTTTTAAACAATTTGATAAAGATCTATGCGTGCAATTTAAGCCTGAAAAATACAATATTTTATTATTAGGCGATAGCCATGCTGCACACTGGAATAGCGCCCTAACAGAACGTCTAGGAGCCAACCAAACGCTCACCCAAGTTACAGCATCTGGCTGTCGTCCTGTCATGCCATTTACGGGCAGAGAACGATGCGTAGATACAATGAATTTTGGTATCGATTTAATCTCGCAGTATCGCTTTGACAAAATAATTTTAGCGAGTCGCTGGGACTCTCACGACTTAGAAATGTTAGATGACACCGTTAGGCTAATCATGCAACAAACTGATGAATTACTTGTCGTAGGTAGGACGTTAGAATACTACCAATATTTGCCTAGAGTATTGGCTATGAATGGACTAAGCAATATTAAAAACGATATACACAACCGCTATTCGTACCTTCGAAAAATGGACCTTAAGTTTGTTGTTCTAAGTAATGAATTTGGATTCAAATACTTGTCACTGATTGATGCATTATGCTCGAAAGAGCAAACATGTAGAGCTTTAACAAAAAAAGGGGTTCCCATCGCTTTTGACTACGGTCACTTTACGCATGAGGGAGCGTTGAGCATTGTAAAACAAAAAATAGATATGTTCCTGCCCCCCCCTGATATAGAGGAAAAACAATAAGGATATTTATAGCTATAAAATATTACTTTAGGTGCCAGTCACTAGGTTCACGATAGTAATTTAAATTTGTTTCTAAAAAACCCACCTTAATAGACGCGAGTTGTTGCTCATTAAGTCTATTCTTCCATTTTTCGGAAGTGACTTTTGAGTTTCTTTGTGTCTGATAGCCGCTGCTCAAGTCCTCTTTCGAGTGACAATATTTCTTTATGATTAAATCAAAATTATCTGGGGGCTCAACGTCACAGCAATTAAAAATGTCTAAAAATCGTTGTTTAGGCTCTTTAACCAACTCTTCATATTTAATAATTTTTGAATCTTCGTATCGCCTGGCTGACTCAACGGCTTCTGCCATAAATGCCCCGTATAACCGGCCGAAACTGACCCACTCATCAAAGTTATCATCTCCGGCTTTCTTCAACCAACCTTGTTCATGGTAACTTAGGGCAACTGCCGCAGGATGGCGCAATAGTAACAACAAAAAGGGTTGATAACGGCTACAAAAAAAATCGGCCGCTGCAGGGTTAACTTCTTTTATTAGTAATCTCTTTGGAATATTCTTTGAGAAAGGTAAGAAGTCATTTTTATTGTCAACCCCGCCTTTGTTCAAACTTGGGCGCCCTGCAAACGCGTTGTTTGCCAAGCGTTTATAGATACCAATATCGGGGTGTTTGTCCTCTGTGTGGAATACCGGGCGTTGACCACCGTATCGCTTCATGTAAGGTTGTGTGATTGGCTCTCGTAAGTAAGCAAATTGCGGCGATGTAGCTAATACTTTACCAGCCCATGATGACCCACTTCTAGGATAAGACAAAAGTACCACTGGCGGTAAAGCGAATTGAGAGGAACTGCATTGACTTATAATTCTAATAGTCATCATGCCTGCTAGGTGTTTAGCTTTCTGATAAACCTTTCTAAATGTAATCATTACCACCCCTTTCTACGAAAAAAGTAACTCTGAATTAATAACCGATACTATTAACGATAAGATTATCTATCTCCGCATTATTGAAGGGCTTGGCCCTTCAATTTATATTACATTTATTTTTGTGTTAATTTAATTTCATTAACCTCTGTGACCAATTTTGAGCCTTTAAAGCTTTTGGACCATGTATTGTGAAAGTTTCCTACCTTTCCGCCTCGCGAATCGAAAACATAGTTTTCTATTCCTAGTAAAGTACTTAAAATGAACGCATGTAAGCGGTCTGTAATTACTACATCCCCTTTACTCAATAACGTAATTCCTCTTTCTACATTGTCTTTTGCATACGCAACTCTTAACTTTTCATAAATTGGCTGAATAAAAAAATTCAAGCTTGGTAATTTTTTAATAAGCCTACATAAAAATTTATTAAGCTTAGCTTTAGCTGGCGCACCTTCTACTACCCAATCATCAATTGAAAAAGTCAGATTATTATTTTCAATTTTTTCTCTTATCTTTTCAGAATTATCTAACAACCGTTCCTTATCAACTCTGAGTAGACAGAACACATCTTGTTCAGAAGAATGGCGCTTAATTTTGTTCATGCAAAATGCCATATCAGGCGTTAACTTCACTTCACACTCAAAGTTATCAATTGCAAATTGTTGACTAACGATATCTCTTGCAAAGAACGTAAAGGACTGACAATTTGCTATTGTTGTCTTAGTTTTTTCCAAAACTTCTGTCGTGTCAAAATGTATACTTTGAGGAAACTGAATTAGAATTTTATGAGAAAACTGCTCCATGATCTTAAGCCGAATATTTTGATGCCTCATCCATAAATCACCAAAATTACCTCCGCCGTGAAAGAAAATGCAATCTGCATTCTCTAATAACTTATATTGGCCAGAGGAGTAACTTCGGTGATCAACAATACTAATTGAAGCATTCGGATAATGAGCTTTTATAAAATCATATTCACCTAGAAAAATAGCACTATCACCGACGTTAGGATGATCAGGGACATCAACAATTACAAAGCGATTAGCGCCAGTGGGGATTGAAGATTTTAAATTCTCAGTTAATATTTCTGTTAAATTCACTTTGAGCCCTTTTATATAGATTAATTTGTTAAATTACTATTACAACTTACGGACCAAGAAGTTAGCTGAATAGTAATTGCAGAGCCAATAATGCTCATGTAATTATTGAAACACTCACTCTAGAGGTTAAAATAAAAGTGAGTGATTTAAATTTTCATCATTATAAAACCACTAATTTCTTAAAGGGTTTTCTTTTCGCTTGCTCAACTTATCTCGCATTAAATAGTAAGACTTCGACAAATACTTCCGCTGAGAAAAGTCCCGGTTGATTCGATTCAGTATGAAGAAAATCTTAGCTAACGACTTCACTGTCAGCATGGCTGATTCCAGACCTTGGTGGTTGTTATAAATAATGCCTATCGAATTCGCGACACTCTTTTTATCAATAAGCGATAAATTCTTCATTATTGCTTTCGAAGCGGTCTTTCGTTGCTCTGTACTGTTTTTAGATGTAATGCTCTCCGAGTGAATTCGATACTGAAAAAGCACTTCTGACAAGATGCCAATTTGAGTAATATTTGACAATCGAGTCCACAATTCGAAATCCTCGGTTTTATCAAACGCTGGATCATACTGAATATCGGATTTAGCTAATACACCCATATTAAACATGGCTGTTGGGTGACATACTGGGCAGGTAAAAAGAAACTCCACACTTTCTATTTTGCGGGTTTCGTTTGATACTTTTTTACGCATCACATCGCCATTAGCATTAATGTACTCAATGCCGGTAAATACTACACCCACCTTATTCTGACTCTGTAAATATTCTAGTTGCTTAGCAAATCTGTTTGCTAGGCAAATATCGTCGGCGTCCATTCTAGCGATATAATCACCTGAACTCAGTGTAATACCTTCATTCAATGTTGCAATCAGCCCGCGATTTTCCCGAGACACTAACTGAATTCGTTCATCTTCTACTGATTCAATTAGCGCTTTAGAGCGATCTGTCGAGCCGTCATCTAATACAATTATTTCTAGATTTCGATAAGTTTGCTCACATACGCTTCGCAAGGCTTCTAAGATATACCCCTCGGCATTGTATACGGGTATCACAACAGATATCACCGGCTCGTTATAATCCACTGCGCTGCTCCTTGTTCACATCAATTATGTACTTCATCGCTTGAAACCTATTTTATTACATGTTTTTTTGAAAACATCTCGTTAAGCTCTTTTAACTGAACTAATGTGTTTTTATAGAACAAGCCAAACGCAAGCAGAGGATATGAAAGACCGCCGACAATAAATAGCGTTGCCAACATAGCTATATCATTTTCAATTACATTTCCAAGGTAAATTTTACTACCTAAAACGATAAAGAACATTCCTAATGCACATGCAAAAGGAGGAATAAGTGCGCCTATTAGCTTCCAAATATCGATATTGATATACTTCATGACAATTCCAAAGCGCACTGGCAGCATGAGGAAATTCATAGCGACTATAGAAATTAGCATTACTTTTATACCAAACCATATAGTGACTCCTGCCACAATTATGTTACTAGTTACATTGACCAGTGTGAGCTTAAACGCTTCTTTCGTTTCCGCTCTAGAAATCAGTAAATTAGGTAGAAACCATGCAATTACCGCAGGAAACATAGTGAACGCAGATATGGACATATAGCTCGCGCTTGGTGCAAATTTTTCGCCGAAGGCAACTACTACGAATGGATCTGCTATTGCTGCTAAGCCCATAAAGATAGGCAGTACTATAGTGGCGGTTATTGTGACCATTTTAATATACAAATCGCCGATGTTGGCATTGTCTTTAGCCCGTGAAAAGCTTGGTACTACCATGGAGTTAATCGAACTCATAGTAATTTGATTAATGACCACCTCACCTTTTTTTGCTGCAGCTAATAAAGCAAAACTCGCAGGTCCGAGTACGAGGCCTGTAAACATATTACTGGCTTTACGATGCAAGAAAGTCATGATCGTCATCCACAGTAATGGCAAGCAGAAGCCGATTAACTCTTTGTTGTCTGCTCTATCGAAATAGAACCTTGGCTTGAAGCCTGAGACATAGGTAAGAAACCCATATTCCAGCACAGCATTAACGAGCTTACCTATGACCAGCGACCACAAGCCATAGCCCATTTCAGCCAGTGTGATTATCACAATGGCGGATAAAACAGTGGCAATAAACTTGGCAGTGCCCATTTGCTTATTTTTAAACTCACGCAATAGTTTGCCTGTCACCACCACTTGCAGGCTCAAAATGATAGTAATAGGTGCAAGACTGGCAACAACATAGGCTGCCACATCTGAATATGAATAGTGGGCGATAGGTGCGCCGATAAAGACTAAACAGGCCGCTACCACTACACCCATGCCGAAAACGAAGGTCATGGTGCTAGCCGCATAACTATCGCTCCAAGTTTTACGCTGAACGATGTTTTGGTTTACCCCAGCGTTAACTAAGGTATTGGCGAATTCGATAAATAGAAAACAAAAACCGACGAGGCCAAACTCTTCTAATGTAAGAATACGAGCTAAATAGGCATATACCGCAAAGTCTATGACGTTCATGCCTGTGCGGGTGATTGACATCCACATACTGCCTTTTGTGGCTTGTTTTTTAAGTGACATTTAGGTTTTACTCATCCGTTCTATGTGCGTGTGTATCAGTGTTATTTTGTAATGTGCTTTTATAATGACTTTCATGCTGTCACTCATTTACTTACACTCTGTTTGCCTCTTTGCCCCACATTAGCTTTATTAATTCCGCTAAACTGATGGTCATAATTTGCAGTAACAGGTACACCAGTTGAATCCGCCGCTGGGTAGATAAAGAGGTGCTGACTAGTACTTTTTTACTCCGCCCGAGAAACATTTTAAGCAGCCGCCAGCAAAAGTGTAGCTTTGCCCCTGTCCCACTGGTCGCCAACTGTGCATCCCATGTACCGCCAATAATACGCTGGCGCTTAATGAGTAATTCACTGACGTTACGTGAAGGGTGCGTTACCAGTGCTTTTTCGCAATAAATAACCTGACCACCGCCTTTTACCACCCGGGTGCTTAGCTCTACATCGCCGCCGGATTTAAGTTTTTGATCGAAGCCGTTATATTTTTGCAACAAGGCCATTGAACAGAAAAAATTGGCAGTGATGCATTTTCCATTTTGGGCATTTTGGTCTTGCTTCATGGAAAACAAGTTTTCGAAATCAATCGCACTTTGCTCTGTGTGTTTGTTAGGGTCAGGGAAAAACGTCATTTTACCCGCCACTATCACATCACCCGCGACGCCATTGGGCTGTGATTCAATCACTTCTAACAGCGCGGTTAACCACTGGGCTGAGACAATGCAATCAGAGTCAGTAAATGCAGCATATTGCCCGCGAGCAAGGGTTAAGCCGTGGTTGCGCGCAGCATAAGAGCCAGGCGTGAGACACTGGGTCACCGTCAACCCCTCGCTGTTATCGCAGCTGTTTTTTTGCTGTAGTAGCTCATAGGTGCCGTCAGTTGAGCCATTGTCGATGACAATGATTTCATATTCTTCGCGAGGTACGTTTTGCCCATCAAGCGAGGCCAAACAGGCTTCAATACGTGCAATATCGTTGTACACGGGGATCAGTACGCTGATTTTTGGCTGCACCGATGTGCTGGGTATTTCGGTGCTTGCGCTGCTATTAGTGACCTGCATCGTTAATTCTCACTTAGTGCTAAAACTGTACGCCAGGCATTTAACACTGGCTTATTCCCATAGCTCGCCAGCGCATCATGCATGACCTTGGTTCGGTCTTGGTGAATTGACGTTAAATACGCTTCAGAGAGCCCGGCAGGGTCATAAATGGTCACAAACTCATGCTTTTGAGATTTAGCGAGGCCAAATCGACTTGTATTGGTTAGCACATTACACCCTTCGCCAATCGCATGATAAAAGGAGCCTGAACTTATCATGGTGTTATCGGCATGCGGTAGCAGCACAAATTTAGTATTTTTAAGTACATCACTTAACGCTTCATCAGACAGAAACACATTATCCCAGTCGACGTGCAAACCAAGTTGTGCAATCTTATCGAGTAAGAACGTTTCATATTCTTTATCGCTGCATCGCCCTGCGATCTTAAGGGGGATATGTTGTGGCCAAGTATTTAGTATTTGATGCAGATTCTTATATTTTTTAACTGCCCCAAAAAAAACCACTAAATGACTCTTTTGTGAATCAAGTATTTCAGGAGCATATATTTGTGCCTGTAATTCAGCATCACTTTTATACAACGGATGTAATAACGAAGGGGTTGAATAATACTCCTCTAATGAGACCGGCCTTATGCTCATTAACTTGTAAAGCCAACATAAAAATTGATAGCGATAATTCGTTTTCGAACCGTTATGTGGTTGAAAGTTATGCCGTACCCAAACCACTTTTCTGGCGAAGATGGCCGAAAAAACAATCAGTGCTACCATTTTGAAAAAGTATTGAAAAACGGTGCGATAGGTTCGCCCGTATACTCGGTCTTCAACCCAATGAAGCACAACTGTAGCGTCTTTTTTCATGCGCAACAGGTCGCGCACGAACGCCTTATTGACAGGTTTAACTGCATAACCTAGTTCTCCCAGCGCTTGTTTATTAAGCGCTAAAAACGCATTCTGACTTCTAGAAGGATAAAGGTATAATTTCATAGACTTGTTTTTACCTGGCTCATCAACACTCAAGCGGATGCCTTTCCTTTACCCAGTAATTTGGGCATTAATCGCCTCATAATCAGCGCATTCCACGTGGCTACGAACCCTGCCTCTTGCAGAGAAACTTTAATCCACTGTAGCTTATTACTTTTGTCGCCAATAAAGCTCAGTACCTGTTCAGAGACCCGCTCGCTATATGCGTGGGAGCCTAAAAACGCTTTATGCTTTTTAAATGCCTTTAATCTGGGGTAAACCTTTTCGATGGGCATGCTCTTCACTTCGGTAGAAATACTGACGTGCCCCCGGCGATAGTGATAAATGGGTTTAGGGATATTTACGAAAGTTGCCCCCTCAAGTGTGATACGTACAAAGAAATCCCAGTCTTGGCTATTTTTCAGCTCGACGTCAAATTTAAGCTTTTTCGCCAACTCGGCTTTGCACGTTACACCACTCATACCGCAAAACTTATTGCCGTTTTTAATCACTTCTTGGGTGATATTGATGATGGGGTTAATTCTGGTTTTGTCTGGGTTTTCTAAAAAGCGAAAGCCGCAGGTAACAGCATCGGCGGTTTGCAGCTCAGCTAAATGTTGTTCAAGATAATCATTATCCCACACATCATCGTCATCAAGAAAGGCAATCACGTCCCCAGTGGCTAGCTCTAAACCGGTATTTCGTGCCACATTAGCACCAGAGGGTTGCTTCAATTTAATATATTGAAATGTGCTGCGATCAAACTGGTCAAGCACATCCTGATAATCTTTAGACGAGTAATCATCAATCACCAATATCTCTTTCGGTTTTACCGTTTGATTAAGCGCCCCTTTGAGTGACTCCAACAGGTAGTCTGGTCGATTGTAGGTCGTGATAACCACGGTAAAGCTGTATTGTTTCATATTTTTACTCAATTCAAATGTCCCTACATAAATAGGACTATATAATTACCTTAACGGGGTGCAACAAGGCGGTTACGATACTTGCAAAGCTAACGTGCCCAAATAGCAATTAAACAGATTTCGTTAATTCACCATTCCATCAATCACGTCTTTATATTGCAATGCCACTGCCGCCCAACTGAACTTACTGGCCTGAGCCATGGGCTTGCTTTGCCAATCGGTTTCCAGAGCGGTTGTTAGGGCCTGTGCATATTGTTCGCAGCTCTCAACATCACACACTATGCCTGCGTCACCGATAATAGTACGGCGCATGGCATCGTCAGGGGCAACGACTGGTGTACCGCTGGCGAGCGCTTCAAGGTATACCCTACCAAACGGCTCGTTAGCAGACGGTAGGGTGAACAAATCAACACTGCGGTACAGCTTAGGCATTTCATCAAAGGTTAATGACATCTGCATGAAACGGTCTTCGCCCAATAATTTATGCCCCAGGGCGATATAGTAGTCTTTGTCGACGCCGTCGCCGCACAATACCAAACTGGCTTGAGGTACGCTTGCCATCGCTCTAATAATGAGTTCCATTCGCTTGTGGTTTTTGCGGTTTAATGTGCCCACGCACAGCACTAACTTGCCAGTTAGCGAAAATTCAAATTTGTCGCCGTTTGTGGAAAAACGGCTTAAATCCACACCGTTTGGAATAGCACTAACAGCTTGATCTGGGTACCAAGCGTTAACGGCTTTCACCGTATCTTCGTTGAAGACTACCAAATGATCAGGCTTAAATTTCATGTTGCGCTTAAGAACATGACCATCGCTTAGTAAGCCCGCTCGCTCGGTATACAGAATTTTACTGCCGATAAGGCGTTTTAATACCCATGCGATAGCCAAGCCCCCATAATCATTATTTGGGTAGACGACATCGGGTTTAGACTTTAAAAGGTGAAACAAGTAAGGGAAAAAGCTGGTAGCTGCTTCAATCACCATACCTGGGTAGCCAAACATTTTGCGAAATAATCCACCGATAAAAGACGTAGCAAGCCAGTTGGCTGAACGTCCTCTTGGCACGCAGGGTAATACCACACTGACAGTGCCGACTTTTTCAGCGCACAGTAGCTCAACATCGTAATGTACCGCCAGGTGCTCGGCCATTTCATAGGCGCTGATTTGCGAACCGCCGTTCCAGCTCACGCCACACTCAGGGTGAATAACCGCGATTTTAATCCGTTTGTTATTTTTATTCGTGCGACTCATGATTTGTTTACCGCCTGGTTCAGCATTAACAATGAATGCTGGGCGATTTGATCCCAATCATATTTGGCCAAAATGTCAGCTTTTGGGGCTTTAGGTATATCAAGCGCTAACTTTTTGGCTAAATCAGCATGGTTGCCCACTTTGAAATAATGCTCTGCCCCTAACTCGATATCGAGGTTAGGCATGATATCACTGAGTAAAACAGGTGTGTCAGCACTGATGGCTTCTAGTGCGACTATGGGTAGGCCTTCGTGGTAAGACGGCAATACAAACAACTTGGCAAACTTGTACAAGCCTTTGAGCTGAGCGCCTTCCCGGCGACCAGCAAAAATAACTCGCTCTGATGCCTTACTAAGCAACTCACGTGAATATTCGTCTTGGTGATCAGTGCTGCCCACTACGACTAATTTTTGCGTAATATCCGTCATCAAATATGCTTGCACCAGATCGTGAAAGCCTTTTTCGGGCACTAAACGCCCTACCGTCACTATGTAGTTTTGTGCCTCGAGTGCCAGGCCCGTTGCCTGCAAATCGTCGAGCGTCACATTGTTATCAAAGTCAGCTAGTGCGCCGTTAGGCACAAACTCAATTTTATGCGCCTGTTTCGGGTTTTCTTGCTTCAGCCTATCTGTTAATGACTTACCCACCACTAATATTTTATTGGCAAAAGTAATGGCCATGGTTTCGCCTGTTTTTAGCAAACCTTTGGCAAAGGCATTCCATTTTTGCCTGTCGTAATCAGCGCCATGGTGGGTTACCACGACTTTCATCCCCAATAAGCGGGCTAGTGGGGTAAATAATGCTGGGCCAATAGCATGTAAATGGATCACATCAGGGTGCACAAACAAACGGGCATAAAATATGGCTACAAAGGTATGCAAAAACGTCTCTAGAAATTTATGCCGCATAGCCCATACAGGAATGACCTTCACCCCTTGGTATTCATAGGGAGTGCTTTTCACATAGGGTGAACGCGCCAATATGGTGACTTGGGCACCTTGGGCGACTAGGCGTGGGTAAAGCTGCTGACAATGGGACTCTATACCGCCCATGACATCGGGTATTCCCCGCAATCCTATTGCACACAATTTCATACTGCTATTACCTTTAATCTTAAATAATCTTCTATTCGTGTAGCGTTTAAATTCGAAACGCTACACGAATGACTGCAAACTTAATGTATCCACACCGAATGCCGTTTAGACGGTCTCTCGGGATATAGGTGGTTGCCCTTTGGCAAAAATGGCACCGGCGATGAGCGCGTAACAAATCAAGCCTTCTATGTTCCATAAAGGCATAGTAGATAAGTTCATGACCATGATACCGAGCACCGAAAAAAACAACTTTTTACCCAGCACTTTTGAGCGATTATTCAATGCTTGCTTGAGCAAGTAAAAGTTCATTCCCAAGAAAAGCGTAATCCCTATATAACCGTATTCGTAGATATATGACACGTACGCGTTATGTGCATAGTGGCTAAATCGTCCGGACCAGTGTTCCGGCCCTAACCCAACCCATTGATTTATCCAGTCAGAAGTAAAAAATGCATATAGGTACTGACTCCATAGGTAGACCCGAGATGAGAAAATATCTTTGTCTGCCTCAGAATAATAAATTGGGGCTTTTAGAAGACTGTCGAAATTGGTAAATACCAGGGTAATATCACTAAAGCGCTCGGCCAGACTAGATGACACAATTAAGCCAATGATAATAAAAGGGATCGATGCGAAAGCCAAAATCGGTAACTTGTATTTTGACTCGAATCGCTCACTTAACATGGTTAAAATAAAGATAAGCACCACAGGTAATACGGCCAACATGGAGGTACGATAGTTAACCAATACCAGCAGAAACACGGCTAAAAAAAATATCGGCGCATGAAATCTTATGGTTTTTCGCTCTAACCAACCCAGCACTAAAATAAAGCCAACAATGATCATTGAAAAGGCCGCTTCGTGGTTGTAACCACCTATATAACTAGCAGAACCGTCTGCTTCTGTTGCTTTCACTTCCCCCAATAATATCGACAATATTTGCAGTGAAACAGGCAGTAGAAATGGTACCAAAAGCGCTTTAAAGACCGCCTTAGTCGATTGCACTCGCAAAGCCAAAAACACCCCCGCACTGAGAACAAAAAAGTAGCCCCACTTTACGAGTACGTTAATTAGGCCTTTGTATTCTTGGTTGATGACACCACTGATAATAATTACAGCAAAAAATGCATAGAAAATTAGGTATTGGCGCAAGCGAAACGTAATGCTCGGCAGCACTAAAATACCCAACAGCACTACCGAAATTGAACCCAGTGCATTAAGTGAGAACCCAGCAATGAAAGGGTCATAGGTGATTTGATGAAATGCAGATAAGGTGTAACGTAACCATAAAGCGAAAACGACAAATAACAGATACTTATTCGAAATATTTTTGCAGGTTTTGAATACAATTATTCCGCAAATCAAAGCCATAATTATTTTTACAATCTCAAACATGACTACCTTACAACTTAAACTGTGCGATCATTGTGCACCCGTATTGATTTAAACCAAGAGCAGTAGGGCTAAGACTCACTGGGTTTGCCAAGCTTGGTTGATTATTTTACTGAAACATGACTGCATGTGCTGATATGAAAAATCCAAGGATCGCTGTTGGCTTTTTTGTTGGTATTTTTCAATGGAATCTTGTTCCTCCATGACATTGATAGCACTTTTAACCGCCTCAATATCATTCACTTTACATAAAATCCCGTGCTCGGCCGCCAAGTAACTCTCTGTTCGGGTGTTGTTATCCCCCGTGAGTATTTCTGCTGGGCCAGATTGGCAATTCGTGGCAATAACGGGTTTACCTAAACACATAGCCTCGGCAATACCGTTCGGAAACCCTTCCGCATTAGAAGTAGAGATTAAATAATCGGCGTTGACTAAATAGGGATACGGGTTTTCTCTGAAACCGAGTAAATGCACTCTTGATTCAACGCCCTGCTCTTTTGCCAGAGCTTTAAGTGCTGGCATGTCTGGCCCTTGGCCCAAAATCACCAAATCGCGCTGACTGTCGCTTTTCGCAAATGCCTTGATCATTAAGGTGAAGTTCTTGTTTGCCACTAAGCGGCCAATAGCAATGCAATAGGGTTTTTGCGGCAAGTCAGTGACGGCTATTTGAGATTTTTCGAGTAGGCTTGCCTGATCGTAAGCGTTATACATTACGCTGCATTTTGCTGATGGTACGGCGTAATTATCGACTAAGTCTTGCATCACTCCTTGGGACACTGGCACCACGCATGTGGCTTTGGGGTACACGGCTTTGACCATAAATTTACTGATGAAACCGGTGCGAGATGTCGCAAAATGGCTACTAGTATTGACTCGTTCGCTTATTACGCTCGGAATATTTTGCCGCTTACCAATGATAGTACTGACCACATTACTACGTGTTAAAAAGCTAACGAGTAAATCAGGCTGAGTTGTTTTTACCCATTGACTCAACTGGCGATAACTGGGGATTAATTTACCCTTGGCATTTAAGGTAACCTTTTCAACGTAATCTGGGCACTGCTGTTCTTCAGGTAAATCATCCAGCAATAATAGGTAAACTTTACACTTTTGACTGGTAAATGTGTCTTGCATGGTGCGTAACAAGTTGCAAATAACCCGCTCTGCTCCGCCGCCTTCAAGGGAGTTGATCACAAAGGCGATAGATTTATTACTGTTATTAAACATTGAATGCTACATCTCTAAATTAAATCAAAATCCATATTGCTTTAGTGGCAGCAATGCATGATCACGCTTGTTTGTTGTTGCTTCACCTTGTATACGAGATGTGCCAAGCAAACCTTGAGGTTAAAAAAATCATTTGTGACAATTGTTATTGCGATAATCTTTAGCCTTTAAGCAAGCATAATACCAAAATTATGCAGCGAGCACACAAAAGACAGAAGGCTTTCTTATTAGGCTTCAAGTTAACCCAGCAACCATGCTCATTATTAACCTAGCATATTGCGCCTCTTTTATTGTGAGCATAGCGCTTGTGCATTTAATTATTATGACATGAGTATTCGGTTATTATCGTGATGACGGCTGCAATCGCTATAAATTAGCCGCTATTCGATAGCCGCTTCACTCAAAAGCTCACCGCAATCACGATGAGTGTTACTATGCATGATAGTCACCTAAATATGATTGCCGTAAATTTCTGCGCTAACGCGCGTCAATTTCAACACCTAAGGCTAGTGATAATCTTTAAACCACTGAACAAAATTATTGATCCCGTCTTGTAGTTTTGTTTCTGGCTTGAAGCCTATTTCTTTTTCTAAGTTGGTAATATCAGCAAAGGTTCTGACCACATCACCGTCTTGCATAGGTAAATAGTTTTTGACAGCTTTTTTCCCTAATGCATTTTCTATACAGCGAATAAACTCTTCTAACTCTACAGGCGTGTTATTGCCGATGTTATACAATTTATAAAAGGGAGATGATTCTGACGAAGCTGCCGCCTCTGTGTTTGGCTGAGGTATCACGTTCTGTATGCGCAAAATGCCTTCCACTATATCGTCTATATAGGTGAAATCTCGCTGCATCTTGCCTTGATTGAATACTTTAATCGAGCGGTCGTTGACCACTGCATCAGTGAAAAGGAACGGTGCCATGTCTGGGCGCCCCCAAGGGCCATAAACAGTGAAAAAGCGCAAACCGGTTGTCGGCAATGAATACAAATGGCTATAGGTATGTGCCATAAGCTCATTGGACTTTTTTGTCGCTGCATACAGTGACACTGGGTAATCTACTCGGTCATTTTCCGAGAAAGGAATTTTTTTATTCGCGCCATAAACTGAACTGGAAGACGCATACACCAAATGCTCAACGTTATTATGCCGACAACCTTCAAGGATTGTGGCCATTCCCGTTAGGTTCGAGTCGATATACGCCATTGGGTTTTCAATCGAGTAACGTACCCCTGCTTGCGCCGCTAAATGAATAACTCGCTCAAACTTTTCTGCAGCAAATAACGCGGCAATAGTGTCTCGGTCAGAAATGTCTAACTTTACAAAGGTGAAATTAGTGAAATGCTCAATACGTTGCAGGCGGGCTAATTTGAGTTTTGGATCATAATAGTCATTCAGGTTATCGAGTCCGATCACCTCATGCCCTTGTGAACAAAGTTTCTCAGCAACATAATTACCAATGAATCCAGCGGCGCCGGTTACTAAATATTTCATATGTGATCTCGTTAAAAATGTGTTGTGAATACCAACTCATACGGTGACAAGTCGCTCATCTTGCCTTGGTAGGCTTGGTATAGCGCAATTATGCGGCTATTGATTATTCTAATGCTGCCAGAAGTGCATTATCTCAAAGCCGAAGGCTTTAATGTAGTTAAATATCGCTGCATCAAAGAATGCATTTATCTTATTCATTTACCTTTTGCATAGATTGCCCCTGCACATATTGCACCATTTCACGCTGTGGAATAACAGGTTTGTTGCTATCCACTGGCTAATCAAGTTCGTTTTGGCTGCGATGAAATACCCCCGAATGCCCCGAAGCAAGATGATGTTGCCGCCAACATAAAGGCGAAAAATAAGAATGCTTTGCCATTGCCATTGCCATTGCCATTGCCAATTAGGTTAACGTACTATCCATTCTCAATATTAACATATTGTATTGCGTCGGCTTTATGGTGAGCATAGCGCTTTTGCGTTTTATTATTATGCCATGAGTGCTCGGTCATTGTCGCCTCGAGCAATCAGGTTAATCACGTTTGATTGCATTATCCCCACCGTTGTTTAGGTGGGTAAAGGATTTCGTTAGGCCCATGCGTTTTTTTTGTTTCATCATTACTACAGTGTTGTTTTTATTCCTGTTACGTGCGGTAGCGGATAGCAATATTGTATTTAATGACGCGCTGTTTAACAAAATTCGTGATCAATACGATGACGACGCCCTTGAGCGCGTGCAGAACTGGCAACAGTTGTTGAACGACAGCCACGCCCTGCCCATTGATGAAAAACTCTACCAAATAAATAACTTCTTTAATGAACTTGATTTCGTCGATGACATTGAACATTGGGATCAAGATGACTACTGGGCCACACCGGTAGAGTTTTTAGCCACCCATGGCGGCGACTGCGAAGATTTTGTGATCGCTAAATTTTTTAGCTTGAAAGAGCTTGGCGTACCAGCTGAAAAGTTGCGTTTAATGTACGTTACCGCAACCCGCATAAGGCAAGCGCACATGGTGCTGGCCTACTACGAAGAACCAAATTCAGTACCCTTGGTACTCGATAATATCAACCGCCGTATTTTACCCGCTTCGCGTAGACGTGATTTGTTGCCAATTTATAGCTTTAACGGTGACGGTTTATGGTTGGCGAAAGAGCAAGGCCGTGGGCAAAAAGTGCAGCAAGGGGGCAACAATAATTTATGGAACGATTTAAACAAACGAATGCAAATGGGCGATTAATGATGCGTAAGGAAATCTGTTATGCCGTTGTCTAGACAACTGGGGTTAAGCCTACTGGCTGTGCTGATATTGGTGTTTATTGGTACGCTTTGGATCAACGTAAACAACACCCGTGATTTCGTCGCTCAGCAGCTCGCGTCACACGCGCAAGACACGGCAACGTCCTTGGGCTTGTCAATCGCACCTTACATGGCTGAAGCCAATGACTTGCCTGTGGTTGAAACCATGATGAACGCCATTTTCGATAGGGGATTTTACCAGAGCATGGTGTTACGTGACGCCAAAAAACACATTTTGCTAGAAAAACACAACCCTAATAACGTTGAAGATGTGCCTAAATGGTTTCGGGAAATGTTGCCCCTTGAGCCCCCTGAAAGTGCCACCGATATTAATGACGGCTGGACTATGGCAGGTTCGTTAACCGTAAAAAGCCACCCTGGCTTTGGTTACCAACAATTATGGCAAAACGCGGTGCAAGCATTTTGGATGATTTTAACCGTTTTCATCGCAGCACTGTTGATGTTATATGCCTTGGTCAAAATGATCACCACACCTCTGTTAGCGGTGGTAAAACAAGCCGACGCCATCAGTCAGCAACAATTCGAGCAAATCAAACAGATACCCCGCACACCAGAGTTAAAACGTATTGTGACGGCAGTTAACCGCATGTCCGCTCAGCTGGCCAAGTTATTTACCCAATTAACCAATCAGGCCGAACTTTACCGTAACTTCGCCTATCAAGACCCATTAACGGGTGTGGCCAATAGACGTGCCTTCGAGCTCGCCTTTGAGCAACTGTTAGCAGATTCAGAGCAGCACTCTCAAGGCTACTTATTGCTCATCCGTTTAACCAGCTTAAATGAAGTCAACAGCGAACAGGGTTATCAAGCCGGCGACGAGTATGTGAAACTGGTCAGCCAAGAATTACAAAATGCGCTCAAGCAACCTGAGCTAAACGGGGTTTTATATCGCGTATCTGGTGCGGATTTTGTGGTACTGCTTGAAGATACAGAGCAGCAGCTTTGCATTACCTTTACCCAAAATATTATTGCACAGCTTAACGCCATTGAAAAAAGCGAATACCGATTAGGTACAGCTCATGTGGGGGTGGGCTCTTTTAGTTTTGGGGATTCACGTACAGATGTTTTGGAGCGTGCAGACAATGCGTTGTCTGGGGCAAGTGTCACGACCGATAAATGGCAATTGACCCAGCAACAAGACATGCACCATAGCAATACTGAATGGCGAGCACAGTTGAATAACATTTTGCAGCAAAACCACGCGGACTTCGTCGCTCAGCCGATTAAAAACTGCCAAGGTGATACCATATATGCTGAGTGGTTTGCACGCTTTAGTACTGGACAAGCGCAGGGCTATTTACCCATGGGCCAACTTGTTCCTGCATCGGTACGACTGAACTACGCTCAAAAATTAGATGAACTGCTGATTGCCAGTGCCCTCGCCCAACTAAAAGGCACACCACATGCCATTGGTTTGAATGTGTCCCGTTTATCCCTTAGCCAAGCAAGCTTTCATCAATGGTTAATGAACGCTTTACCTCAAGATGGTGCAACGTGCGCCAAGCTGGTGCTAGAAATACCTGAGCGTGCCCTTGTTAACGGCACCCAAGACCTTGTCCACTTTATTGAGCAGTTAAAATCTCGCGGGGTGCGAATCACCGTTGAGCGATTTGGCGCACAATTGGCCGCTATCACTCATTTACGTAAAATTCGCCCAGATTATTTGAAACTAGATGGCCGTTTCATTCGTAATATACATAACGAACCGGATAATCAGTTATTTGTGCAGTCGTTGGTCAACATCGCCCACGGGTTAAATATTCAGGTGATTGCCGAAATGGTCGAGTGTGATGCTGAGGCACAATGTTTGCTGGACTTGTTTGTTGACTACTTACAGGGCTATCACATTGGTATGCCAGCCGATACCAGCGTATCGACTTCAAGCGTTAGCTAGAAGTGGAGTCCTACTGACTAAATAACGACCGCTAATATTTATAAGCCGTTATAAATATTAGCGAAATAGTCAGTTTACCGTTACTTGATCGTTAATAATGACCATTAGCAAACCACTGAAAAGGTTCGTTTTTTTACCTGGTCGACCTTAGTCTAATGTTGCTTTTTCAGTCAACTAAACTTATCATCCCAGTGTTGTTAGTGAGATCCACTCTCACACACTTATATATTGGAGCTTTTATGCGACGTTTATTCATTTCCTTATTGTTGTCTGGTGCCATGATTGCACCTGTCGCGCTAGCACAGCAAGCCGGAGCAAAAAATCAGCAAGTACAGAACAAAGCTGAACAGCCCGCGACAAAAGCGGCGCAACCTGACGAGCCGCAAAACATACTGTTTGGTGATGACAAGCAACCAGGTCGCACTATCCATTTAAAAATAATCGAGTTAACCACCAGTGGTATTGCGTTAGATGACGCGGTAGACCAAACGATTGCCAATGTCACTCGGGAAGATGATGCTTTATTAAGCGGCACGGCTAGGTTAGTAGTGGGCTTAAATAAAGGAATTAGTGCCAATTTCATGCGCAACATGGTGAATTTCAATAAATTAACCGATACCACCAAAGGCTCAATCGAAACATTTCCAAGCGACGCTGCCAACGTTATTCAGCTTGCAGTAACGCTTTATCCTAGTTTTGCCCAAGACGTCATCGACGCCGCTATTACGACCGGTGAAATCGAGCCCAATGATGCGTTATTGGCCGCTATTGCTGCGGGTGCTGATCCAACTACTGTATCTTCCGCTACAGCTGCGGGTGGTAATGTTGCTGTTGCAGGAGTCCCTGCGGGGGCGGGTGTCGGCGCAGGCGGTGCTGGCGGTGGCGATACCACTGCCTCAACGAACTAGTCTTATTCTGTTTAGTAAAAGCCAGGTTTAAAACCTGGCTTTTTTATTTATAATCATTACGTTATAACTAATATCTATTTTCCAAGCGGCTAAAACGGCACAAAGGGATCTTTTGAACACCAAACTTCATCGCTACTCATTTTACGTCTTATTAGGTTTGCTTATTTGGCTACCTATTCCCTTAGGGTCAAATCGCCCTTGGGCTTGGGGGTTAATGGAATTAGTTATTTTTTCGTTATCATTGGCCTGTGCGTATTTACGCAAACAACAAGCATGGATGGGTTTACGCGCCTACAGATTACCCATAGGGCTATGGTTAGCATTTTTAGCCCTAGCTACGCTACAAGTCATTCCAATGCCAGCGCAGTTAGTTGCATTTTTAAGTCCCACCAGTTACGACACTCAATTAGCTTATGGCGTAGCGCAATTTCACCTATCGCTGGATGTGGGGCAAAGTCAGATAAATTTACTTAAAGGCCTGAGTTATTTTTGCTTGCTGATTGTCGTTTTGGTATTGGTTAACACGGAAAAACGTTTACGTTTGTTATTGCTGACCATACTTGCCAGCGGCGCTTTGCAAGCACTGTATGGTACCTTGGAAATATTATCAGGCACGCAACACAGTTTATTATTCGGTCTGCCGGTTGATGACGTCGCCACGGGCAGTTTTGTGTATAAAAACCACTTCGCAAATTTCATCATGCTGTGTTTGTCCGCAGGCGTAGGCTTGATGGTCGCAACACTGCAAGGTAACCAAGGTGGCACCCGTCGTGATTTTATCCGCTCTATTCTCTCGACACTTTTGGGCAGTAAGGCGCTGATACGAATTAGTTTAGCCATTATGGTGATTGCTTTGGTTATGTCGCGCTCACGCATGGGGAATGTTGCATTTTTTGCGGCTATGACACTGATTGGTATATTGGCTTTGCTCATCATCAAAAACCGCAGCCGAAGCTTGTCTATTTTAATCATCAGCATGTTTGTAATCGACGTATTTATTGTGAGTGCTTGGTTCGGTTTAGATAAAGTACAGGAGCGCTTAGAGGCAACTAGCCTTAGCCAAGAGGGCCGCGACGAAGTGGTTATTGACGCTTTGCCCATGGTACAAGACTTCCCCGTATTTGGTTCCGGTGGCGGTAGCTTTTACAGTACATTCCCAAGCTATAAAGTGGCCAATATTAATTCGTTTTATGACCATGCCCACAATGACTATCTGCAAATGGCCATAGAATACGGCTTACCTGCAACGCTGCTACTAGCCCTGTTGGTTATTTGGTGTTTTTTAAAAAGTATCAGGGCCATGCGAAAACGTAGGCCGTCGATATTTAAAGGGACTGCCTTTGCTTGCTGTATGGCAATGCTTGGTATGGCGATCCATATGACGGTAGATTTTCCGCTGCAAGCTCCGGCCAATGCCTGCTATTTTGTGGTTTTTTTGGCGCTGTCATTATCGATAAACCAATTAAAAGTCACAACGGGTAAAAAGCGACGCATTAAACAGGTGATGACATGAGTACTAAGTTCAGTGGGCCGATAGAACAAGACCCAGCAATTGTGAATCTGCTTGAACGCATGCCTGCCGCGGTGCAAGCGTCATTTAGCGAAGAGCAGTTATCCCACCTTAGAAATGCGGTCAGTAGTCGTCAGTGGGGTCATCATCCAATAGATTTACGCGGCACTATACCTTGGCTTAAATATCGCTATTACTACGTGATTCTCGCGGGGAAAAACCACCGTAATATGACCCGGGCGCAATTACGCGCAAGCCGATTCGTTAACGCACTCATGTTAGCTGGGTTTATGACCTTCTCTGCCGTGATAGGGTTATTATTACTGTACTTATTGAAATCAGCCGCAGGTATCGACTTATTACCCGATTATTCATTTGGGGTCTGGGACTGGTTTAAGAGCTAACGTATTTGCCTTAACGTCAGGTATTTAGCGAGGTCTTTTTCGACTTGGACAATGAGGTATCATGCGCTGAACAGACAAAGGTTCGTTTCTAAGCCATCGGCATACACGTTTATCTGCTTGGTATTGTTTTATTAAAGCTAGCACTTTTGCTCTACTTTTCGAGTCGCGTAAACCTAAGCTTATGCGCTGGTAAAACGTTTCACGAATAGACAATAACATTGGGTGATTGGAGGCATATAACGCCATACCTAATTGCACATATAGCAGATGTACTTCAGGTTTTTTCGGGCCCAGCGCATTTGCACGCTGTAAGTAGGTCAACATTTCGTCATCAAACTCTTGTTGGCGCCATTTAATCATAGCCAACGACGCCCAGGTAACGGGCCATAACGGTCGCAACTGGGTTGCTTTTAAATAATGTGCTTTGGCCGCACTGAGCGCCTGCTCTTTGTCTTCGTAGCCTGCTAACGCACCCCACTCATAGACTTGGCCTAATAAATCCTGATAAAGCGCATGACTAGGCTGGCTATCTATGGCTGATTCAATTGCCGTTTTGGCTAACTGGTATTCACCCTTCGTTTGCTCGTTACCCTGCTCTTGCCAAGAAGCCAAGATATTGCGCACTTGATAATAATCAAAGCTGGCCGCGGTAAACTTCAGGGCAGCGATAAGACAGACAAAGGCCAAGAATGCAAAGCACAATACCGCCACATACTGCTTAATAAATACGCGAGCGTCAGTAATAGTGCGGGGAAATGCTATTGCCATTGGTTACCTTGGGTAATCAACCAGGGGATGGTTTTAAATAAACGCTGGGCACAGTCCTTGCCATTTAACGCTGCGACTTCCATATAAGCTTTATCCATATCATTTGGCCGGCGATGTATGCTATGCGTATCGGACGCCACATAAGTGATCAGGTCCTTTTGTAAAAAGACTCTGGCGGTCTCACGCACTGCATCAGAGAAGCGTCCAATGAAAGCGCCTGCTGTGATCTGAAATAAACAACCGATGCGCTTAAGCATATAGATACGCTCCGGATTGGCAATAATCTCACGGTTGCGTTCAGGGTGAGCGATAACCGGCTGAATATTATTCTTAAGCAGCCAACGTAATAAATTTTCTGTGCCTGGCGGAATATGGCTATGGGGCAACTCAAGCAACATAACGTCTTTATCGTGCCAGCGCCCTAAAAACGGAATTTGTCCTGTTTTGTGCCACAGCATAATATCTGGGGTAATTCTCAACTCTGCGGCAAAGGACAATTTAAGCGGGCATTGTGCTTGGGCTAAATGTGAAACAAGAGATTGGTAGGCTTGGGAGATTGTACTTGGGTCATTATCGAAATAACCTTGATGGATATGAGGGGTGCACACCATGTGTGTCACCCCCACCGCAACCGATTGCTCTGCCATTGCTAACGACGCAGCTAAATCAGCGGCGCCGTCGTCAATTCCGGGCAATATATGGCTGTGTAAGTCGATCAAGATTGTTTGCTATTTTCGGCCTTCATGTCGGTATTATAACTGTGATATCCATACTGGTCATAAAAACCTGTGTATTCACCATGTTTTTTTGCTTTACGCAAATCAACTTGGTTTAACACCACACCATCGACTCGGTGACCCATTTGCAAGAAACGGCTCAAACCGCTGGTTATCAACTTGTCACTGGTACTATCAGCCTTAACCACATACACAACAGAATCGCACACTTTTGACACCACTATGGCATCACTGACTGCTTGGGTTGGCGCGCTATCCACGATTATGTGCTCGTAACGGCCTTTCAAGTTTTGCATCAAAACTTTAAAACTGTCAGAAGCCAATAGTTCTTGCGGGTTTGGCGGTACAGTGCCTGCACAAATTAAATCAATCCCTGACATTTCGTCAGTCACTATGCACTCTTCCAACGTATGGGTGCCTGCAATTAAATTAGCAATGCCCGGCTGAAAGCCCGGCAGACCAAATTGACTGGCGAGCGTTGGCCGACGCAAGTCGGTGTCGATTAATAACACTTTACTCAATTGGCCTATAGCGAATGCCAAATTAATAGACACAGTACTTTTACCTTCTTTTGGCACACTTGATGTCACCAAGATGGTTTTTGAAGGCTTGTCGATATTCAGCAATTGTAAACTGGTTCTTAGGGTACGCACTGCTTCACTAAAGGTGTGCCGTTTGCCGTCGAAGAAATGCCTGATAGATAAGTTTTTCTTCTTATTGTGTGCTTCCCATGGGATTAAGCCCAACATGCGTTGGCCCAGTTTGCGCTCCACATCTTCCACTGAACGTATGCCGCTATTGAGTGCATCCATGGCAATAGCTAAGAACACACCAAAGCCCAAGCTGACAATAAACGCAGCCGCAATAATGAGACCTTTTTTAGGTTTAAACGGACCGCCTGGCGGTACCGCTAAATCGAGCATACGCGCATTGGCTGACTCAAAACCACCTAATTCAGACGTTTCGTTGAGACGAGTGAAAAACGAGCTATACAACTGCTGGTTGATATCCACTTCGCGCTGCAGCGCTTTATGCCGACTTTCGAGATTGGTTAAACTACGGAAGTTCTCTTTGTTGCTATTTACTTCGAGTTTAAGCCCAGCTAATTTGAGTTTAGCTGTGCTGAATTCAGTATTCACCCCTGAGACCAAAGAACGAATTTGATCGTTCAAGCTGTCTTGAATTGAACGCAGTTCTGCTTGAGCGGCAATCATCTTAGGATGTTTGGGGCCGTATACCTTACTTAGTTCAGACACACGGCTCTGGGCACCTATTTGCTCACGCTTAACATTTTGCACCGCAGGATGATTAATCACTTCTGGTAAATCAGCCAACTCACTGATTGTGGCACCTGAATTAACTTGATTGTACAAGGTCTCAGCGCGGTTATAAGCGGCTTGGGCACTAATCAGTTGCTGACTGAGTTCTTGCAGTTCATCTGCAGCTAAACCAACCACACCGTCTATATTCACTAACTTTTCAGTTTCATAAAACTCAGACAGGCGCTTTTCCGCAGTGCTTAACTTGGTGCGCAACCCTTGCAGACTTTCGTTTAACCAAGTGGTCGCCTTAGTGGTCATATCTAATTTAGATTCAAGATAATTTTCGATATACACATCGCCCACTGCATTAGCCGCAAGGGCGGCAAACTGGCGATCTTCGTGCTCGAAACTTATCTCCACAATTTGCGTATTAACTAGCGGGTTAATCTCCAGCGCCTGCATCACTTTGGCTGTGGCATATCGTTTGCGTGCATCAAGTTGCTGCGCTTCGGTCAATACCACAGTCTCTTTTTGTGGCAAAAACGGCAATGCACTGATCGCACTTGCTTTAATCGCAGCCAGTTGCTTGCTAATAAAATTTGCTTGGCTATCTTCGTACCCAGGTGCAAAGGTAGGGTTTTCATAAAGTTTCAGTTTTTCAACCACTTTTTCGGCGATTTGACGGGACTTTAAAATTTCGTATTGAGTTTGAAAGTACTCTTTGCGACTGGAATCAAGACCATATACTTCTTCGATCGAAAGCACCTTAGCTTGATTCGATTCAATCAGTAATTTAGCCGTTGCCTTATATTCTGGCGTGATCGACATCACGATAAGGGCTACCAGTACGGTAATAAAAACCGCAAGACTGATTATACGCCACAAATAACGACGAATAGTTTGCCAATAATGGCCTAAATCGATCATTTCTGAGTCCAGCAATTTCGCCTCTAATTGTCCATTTGATTGCGCTGACATAGTTATCTAGATACCTTTTAAAAGAAGCTTTGCTGCACGGTAACAATGTCACCCGGCAATACCACATCAGTTGACCGAGCGCTCAACTGTTCTTGTTGACCTGACTCGTTCTCCCTGCGTATGAAAATTTTTGTTTTTGAGGCTCGCTCTGTGTAACCACCCGCCAAAGCAGCTGCTTTATCCACTGAAAGACCCGGTTGATAAGGGTAACCACCGGGTCGTTTGACTTCACCATCGATAAAGAAGGGTCGATAATCAATCACAGTCACAGAAACAGAAGGCTCAACGAGGTAATCCCCTTTAAGACCCGCATATAGCTTGGCCTCAAGTTCAGCCCCAGTTAAGCCAATAACGCTGATGTCTCCTAAAAACGGGTAATTGATTACGCCATGATTAGGTAACTTAGTTGTCAAGGATAAATCGGGTTGGCCAAAAACGGTTACTTTTATCACATCCCCTGAACCCAATTTATATTGACTCAAGCTTGCATCTAACGACCAAGCTGCACTGCTAAAAAGCACAAGCCACAACCATAATACGGTTTTTGCTTTCATGTTTACTCCAAAAAGGGAAGAAGACTAAAGGGTCACTTTCGCCGTTAAACGATAAATATTTTGATCAAAATCAATAACATCTTGGTTACTGTCACGTTCGCTGTAGGTGTAACCTAAATTAAGCGTTAACCAACGTCTAAACTCATAGATTACAGCAAAGTTCAGATCAGTAATATCGTCAGTGCGCCCGCTCCCCTCGTAACTGTCGTCTCCAACTGCCACACCCGCTTCTGTTCTTAAGCGTTGCAGCCACTCATGACGCCAACGCAAGGAAATATCTTTGCGTCGAATAAAGTCACCGTCTCCGTTGGTTTCTCTCGCTTCATTTTGCGAATCAAGAATAAAGCTTGTGCGATCCATGGGCTCCCAAACTATGCCGGCTTGCCATTTCAGACCGCTAAAGCTAGTGCGCCCTGCGGCATCAAAATCTTTATTTTGATAACCAATCTTGGCATATCCAGACGTTGACGCTGTGGACTGCCACTGAGCACCGACCAAATAACTAGTTTCAATGCTGTCTCGTGTGGCTGTTCCTTCAGGTGAAAATTTATATTCTACGTCGGATAACGTCGTTTCAAAAAGTAGATCAGTCGCTGAACCAATGTTGTAATAAAAGGTTCCACCAACTGTACTTTTGGAACGATCACGAGCCATATAAGATTCAGTATCAATTTTGTAATCTAAATCACGATAATTGACGTTGAGATCCAATCTTGCTTGGGCGCTCAACGCGCCGTATGAATATGTAAAATCGACTTCACTCTCTTTAAATTCATCAGGTGATGAGAGTTCGGCTCCTGCTCCTCGAGAAAATGCGGTCCCGCGACCATCATGACCATCTTCGAAGTCTATACTGCTTTTAATGCGATGCCGGCTGTTTAACTCATAATCTAATGCTGCAAATAGCAAGTGATCTGTGTAGTCATCAGCAGAACTGGAAAAATAATCACCTCGGGAAAGCTGGTATCCAAAACGCAAGCTATTCAAACCAAAGTTATTGACCAGGGTAAACTTGGGCACAACGATGCTAAACCAACTGTCTATTTCTTCTTCATTAGCCCGAGATTGGGTTACGTTGTCATTAAAGCCAACGGTAGTGGTTAAAGTAGGCACTAATTCAAACGCACCTAAGTCAATTCCCACTTCTTCTTGAGCAAATGAAGATGAACATACACATGCCAATCCTATAGCGCTTGCTAATTTAGTCTTACTCATTCAGTCATCTCTGTTTTAAAAGTTAAAATGTCATTTTAATGAAACTAAGTGTATCAATTATCTAATGAAATTAGTGTTTTGTTAGTTAAAATTTGTGATTTTTTTTTACTAACAAGGTTTCAAAGTAAACAATGCGAAAATTAGATAAGGCAGTCGGTTAAGCGAAATCTATGCCATGAAGCGTTTGTTCGCTTAACTAGTGTCATATAACCTTTAATGATAAGCCCAGCATGTTAAACCAAGACGACGTCATGTAAAGCATGTAACTATTGCAATATACATATGACAAATATTCCTGCCGCTCACTTATGTAGTGGGTTAGCAAACCCATGATCATCCAAGACAAAGCCATTTTGACGCTTATTGGCGTCTTTATTTGACGATTATATTACGGTTAGGTAATAAACAAACAAGACTTTTCCGTTTATTTTTCAAACGCTTCATGTCAGCCAATATTCATATTTTGGTGCTTTACTAACATTAAGTGAAGCACTTGCATATGAAACTTTGGCCTTGTTTTTGCTTAGAGATTGCCAGACAAACAGAAAAACCATGGCTTATTAGGCGAATAGGTTGAAGACGGCAAACGATAACATGCTTTATTTAGCGATAATTTCTCTGAATGTCATAAAAGAAACAGAAATATGTCGTAATTATACAACAGAATAGCGTGGTATAATGGGCACCGCTGATTAGAGGCAGCTTCAACTTTTGAGCAAGATGTTGAAGTTAAATGGAATTTTTTTAAATTTATAGATTTATTAATGTTGGAAATTAGCGACATTTACGTGTCGCGAAATAAAGACAGTATTTATTCGGGGAGCAATTGTCCTCGAGTCCTATGAATTTGAATTGTTGTACGTAACGTTTATGGTAGAGACATCATGCATAATAAAAGCCCTGGTGGCATTATTCAAAGTAACCAAAGCAGCTTTTCAACTCTTTATCGTTTAGTCGATATGGTTATCATTACCTTAGTGTATTTCCTTGTTCTGTTATATCAGGGCTTGCCCATATCTTCTTCGGAGCTATTGTTACTTTTTGTCAGCATTATCTCTTACATGTTATGTGCTGAAGCAGTGGATTTATATCGCTCGTGGCGCACCGCACCCAATACCATGATGATTAAATGGGCAATGATCGCTTGGGGCGTTTCTTCCCTTGCCACCACCACTTACGCCTTTATTTTCCCTGACAGTATTATTGCATCAAATTTCGTTATTCTAGCGTGGCTGGTAATGTGCGCACCGACTTTAGTTGGCTGGCGAGTCGCATTTCGCGAAATCTTATTTCGCCATCGTAAAAAAGGCCATAATACCCGCAAAGCGATCGTTATTGGTGCAACGCAATCTGGTTATAGTTTAGCGACGCAAATAATGGAAAATGATCAATTGGGGATCATTTTCAAAGGTATGTACGACGACCGTGCACCTGCCCGTATACCCCATGAAATTCAGCATCAAGTGATGGGGAATGTTCAAGACGCCATCGCCCTAGCCAAAGAAAGTCAAATCGATTACATCTACATTGCTATGCCCATGAGCGCTGAAAAACGCATCATGCAGATATTGAACATGTGCAGTGATACCACAGCAACGGTTTATATTATTCCTAACTTCTTTATGTACAACCTGCTGAATGCTCGTTGGCAGAGTGTTGGCTCTATTCAAACCTTGAGTGTGTTTGATACCCCCTTTCAAGGCGCTGGTGACGTGACAAAACGTCTCGAGGATATAGTGGTTTCATCGCTTATTTTAACCATGATAGCCATACCCATGCTGTTCATAGCGCTTGCGGTAAAATTGACATCCAAAGGACCGGTTATTTTCAAACAAAACCGCTATGGATTGGATGGCAAGAAAATAAAAGTCTATAAGTTTCGCTCCATGACGGTGCAAGATAACGGCGATAATGTTCAACAGGCGACCAAAAATGATGTACGTATTACGCCTTTAGGTGCCTTTTTACGCAAAACGTCGCTAGATGAATTACCCCAATTTATTAATGTGCTGCAAGGCCGTATGTCAGTGGTTGGTCCCCGCCCTCACGCAGTAGCACACAACGAAGAATATCGTAAGTTGATTGAAGGCTATATGTTACGCCATAAAGTTCGCCCAGGTATTACCGGTTGGGCACAAATTAACGGCTTTCGCGGTGAAACTGAAACCATCAATAAAATGATTAAGCGTGTTGAATATGATTTAGATTATATTCATCGCTGGTCGGTATGGATGGACATTCGCATTATATTAGCCACCGTGACTCGCGGCTTTATCAATAAGAATGCTTATTAACTCTGGTTAATTATTTACCAATGAAACGCCGAGCTAATCGCTCGGCGTTTTTGTATGTGCTTCAATAGTTTACGCTATGGTTACTCATTTTCACTCGGCTTATAAATTTTAAACTCTCCACCAGCATGCAAAAGACCAAACATATGCAATAAACCATCGTAGTAACGATACATGCCTGTTGGCGCATTCTGCTGCCACAAGTAATTTAGCATTTCGGTGGAAAACGGGTTTTCACTAATGGACGCGCCCACGCCGTTCATTGCGGTGCGTCCGTGGCTGCGATAATCAATACCTGGCTCTCTTGTACCATCGACTTCGTAAACCGCGATGAAGTCACCGAATTGCTGTACTTCACTTTCGAAGAAACTGACTTGGCGCTCAACCAATGCTTTTAACTCTGGTGATTGACTGACCCAGTGGTAATCCAGATTGCCACTATTCTTGCTCGCCTGACGGGATCTTCTGGACGTTACAAAAACGAGGCCAAATATACAGACACTTATCAAATACAATGCCACCCCACTTGGCGCGTTAACGGCTTGTACTTTATTAAGTTGGAATTGCCCTGCACTTGTCACAGCAAATGTCTTGGCATCATACGTTTCAAAGCGCTGTATCGCACTCAGTGCATCTAGTGTCCCTAGCCAATCAAACATAACTGACATGCCGCTTAAAGTTTCACCCGCAAGTAAAGGAGAGGCAAGTGCAAGGCCATCAACGAAACCGTCTTCCTGAAAGCCAAATATGTCTTGTGCAGGCGCAACAAACATATCCCGATCGATGGGACTGCTTAACAGCGCTAGGTTGTCGAATAACCCATATTCGAAATATACGATAAGCCCATCAATGCTACTTTGACCATCGTTGTAAAATTGATAGTTCGCTTGATATTGTTGACCGTTTAATTTAGTTACAGCAGCGCTTTGGCATCTAAGCTGCTAAATAGAAGGGTGGTTGTAAGAGCCAAGAACAGTATTATTTTCACCTAATTCCTCTTTTATATCTTCTCGTGTGTAAGTTATGTCGTGATACGTTTCAATTTTGTACAAGGTTCAGCCGACAGTATTTGCATCAATGCTACTGATAGAAACATGCCGCTCACCTTATAGTTACAAAGACTACCCCTATCGAGCCAGCAAATTAACATTAAATTTACATTTGGGGTTTTTCATAAAGGTAAAATAAGACTGCATAAAAAATGAGCGCCTTAATATCTGTGACTTTTAAGCATAAAAAGCCGAGACACTGTAGTGGTCAACTAATTCCGGACTGTAAAATAGGTTGGCTCTCCGCTTTTGCAGGAGCCAGCCCGTTATTGAATGTGTGCGGCCGTTGCCAATTGTAGTAATCCATCAAGTAACGGCTGATATCAC